>Ga0114918_10000720_pt1 | contig 28964 bp, 34 predicted proteins | sample LantaG_FD_87015 | JGI IMG/M metagenome (GOLD analysis project Ga0114918, IMG submission 87015) | Deep subsurface microbial communities from Baltic Sea to uncover new lineages of life (NeLLi) - Landsort_02402 metaG | ecosystem: Environmental > Aquatic > Marine > Oceanic > Sediment | place...
AACTCTGTGATTCCGCAATAGGCTGGGATTATGAGTATATCTGATTGCCAAAAGCGCTTGCCAAAGATTCTATCTGTTTCCCACCCGGCCTCGTGATAGTGTGCTCGCAATACTATTCGTGGCGGCGTATTTCCCATATCAATTTCTTGGTTCATTAGAGACTTTAGATAGTAGCGAAGTTGATTTCCTTTCGTCCACTGGCGAATTCCCGTACTCGGGCCGTGATGTGCATAATCGATCAGCACTCCGTCTACTGTTGCTAGGCCATGTGACAAGACGCTTATGTCCACCTTGGGATATTCGGCTCGTAGCTGGTTCGCCATGACGATTGGGACCGTTCCCTCATCAAACTCGTGGCTGGGCGTTCCCTTGGCAAGTCGCAAAATCGATATATGATCCATCCACGGCTCGAATATATCTATCGCCATGACAATCTGATCTGCCGTGCGGGTAGTGATAATCCCCTTCTGATATTTCTTGCCCCAGGTAGCGTCCCCAACGAACAACAATATCACCCGGTCGCCAGCAGCCCACTCCAGTAACTCGGTGCGGTCTTTCTCATAGTTGCGCCAGAGCCAATTTTGTACTGCTGTCATCTCTGGCTTATAAAGCTCGTCGTTCCCGAACTCATCCTCCTGCCAGAGTTCCGTCTCTGGCGACAATAGCCCCAACTTGTGGCCACAATGTATATCCGCCAAGGCAGCCACGATGGTACGGCTCATAAGCCTATCTTCCTCCTCTCTATTTTACAACCAACCACGTCCCCTGGCAAATGCCATAAAGATAACTCCCAGCACCTGCATACCATTAGTCCCCATAATCCACACCTCCAGGTGTCTAACACGCCGAGGTAGATCATCCATCTTCAGTAATGCTTTTTGGTTCTCTTTGGCCATAGGGGCTATCGTCTCCATGGTGTTTTTTATTACTGCCAGCGTTACGGCATCCTCTGTCCCATTATCGCCCTGGACAAGTGCAGCCGTGGCCACGGCAATTCGCTCAATGTCCTCATCTGTGATTGCCACGTCAATACCCCCCTGGCGTTATCCCACCTGTATATCCCCGCAAAATCCATACTATGCCAGTCTCTAGACTTTCCACAACGTCACCGTTCGCGAAGCGGCAGGCCCTGAAATCCTTCTTGTTGCCGTCCTGGAATCTGATCGTCACGATCACGATAGGCGTTAATTGCGCCCCTAGGTCATCATTGCCTGCAACTATGATTATCCGGTCATCAAACACATCGCACCAGTCGCCTATTGCGTCCTGCCGGTCATAGCTGTCACGCAGCTCTTCTGTTATCCGATAACGGACGAACGGTACAATACTATCACCTGGCGGAGTACCGGTCGGCTCAGGCGTCCCTGTTTGTGTTGGCATAGTCCCCTCGGTTGGACTTTCGGTTACACATGTAAGGGTCGGCGTCGCCCAGACTATACTCGGCGTCGTAGTTGCGCACGGCACGCAGGTCTCTATCGGCAATGGCGGTGGACATTCTCTCGTCGGCTCACACGTTGGACACAGAAGTTCGTCTATCGGCTTGACGTACACGGTCACTCTATGCAACTCACAATCCCAGCCTATGCTCTCAATCAGCCAATCAGATTCAGACTCTCGAATTTTGACGCCAACCAAATCAGAAATGAAATGCCAGTTTCCACCACTAGTCCAGTAGCGCTGGCCCGTCGGTATCTGTAACAACAAGTCCACTCCTGGCTGTACGTTACTTCCGAATCGCACTAGAACGCCCCACCCTATAGACTCGGCCACAATCTCAGATGTCAGAGGGCATAGCGCCCCTAGCTGCCACAGACCCCACCCCGCACGCGCACCGAGATAGGCGCAAAAGAGGATCGCTATTATGACAATCGCCCCAAACCAAAAGTTTTTCATAGCCCCCAGATTATCTCCCTGCTTCTGCCGCCCTCTTGTCCGTTAATCCCAGTGCGTGTATCATCGCTTGCTCAGACGCATGTGTCATGCCCTGACCATGTCCACACATCAGCCCCCAGTGTCTCTCAGAGATAACGCTTTCACCAGGGGAAACGGGGGTCTTGGTGTTTCCTCTGAGTCCTTTCCCTTTCCCGATTCGCAATCCATTAGAATTCGTCGGCATACACCACCCCCAAGTTCTCCATCAATTCAGCTTCGCCGCCTGCCTCGTCGCACATTGCGTCCCAGTCGGACTCGCAGATGGCAGAGGCGTCACTGCGCACACCCATGTTGTCAGTCTCGGCAAGCAACAGAATACTCAATTCCCCATTACATATTAGGTAGTATTTCACGGCGCTGACCCTCCATTCCAACTTATTGCGGCCCACGTTTGGAATCCCTGACTATCATCGTCAAATATCAAGTCGTGTAACATTTCCAACTCATCCAACGGCGTCGGATACCCGTCCTGATATGTCCCCGTCGGTGCAGCATTCGTCCCGCCTATGTTTAACTCAGGCGTCGCATCATCCCAGTCAGCACGTCGTGTCCAAATGTCGAGTATGCTGCTGTCAACGGCGGATTGTAACATGCCATTGTCCTGAGCCTGAATTTTCACTATCGTATTATTTAAACCGCTCAAGTCTAGCGTAGTAATGTCATTACTAGAGCAATTCAAATAGGTTAGAGCACTCAGCAAACTTACATCTAGTATAATGAGATTATTACCTGCGCAATCCAAAAACCCCAAATTGGTTGCTGCACTTGGGTCGAGTGTATCTATATCATTAGAGGCACAATGCAAAGTTGTCAAACTAGTCAACACACTTAGGTCTAGTGTAGTAACCTGATTGCCATAAAACCATAACTTTGTCAAACTACCCGCTAAAGGATTAAGTGTGCTACCAATTGCCCCCGCAAGACTGTTGTCATGCAAATTTATCCCTGTTACATGCCCGCCAGCTACTGTAACTCCGTTCCAGTTGCCGACAATCGGGTCAGTAAGCCAGTTGGTGTTATCAGTCCAGTTAGCTCCGTCGGTGGCGTTGTAGAGCTGCACCAGCGCCAGCGCCTCGCCAATTGGCACGTCGGTGACACGCTTCCAGAGAGGTTCTGGCCCCCCTCGCCGTCGAACTTGCGTCCCCGTTATTCTAGCTCGCATGGTACGTCACTCCTTCACCACCAACACTTACATCAAGATAGACTGTAGCGAGGTTGGCAACTATGAGGACAGTCCATTCCCCCGCAGCAAGCTCGAATCCCTTTGTGCTGCTAACGTCACTACCTCCAACATAGACTATCCCCGTGTTGGTCGCCAATGCCTTTACTGTGACATCTGATACTAGCGCCTGACTCGCTGCCAATGCCTCTGCAGAGGTCGGCGTGGTCACCGTCTTTCGCCCAGCGTAGATCGCCGTAGGTTGTGTTATGGATGTTATCCCTACAGTCCCAAGAGCAACTGCACTGGCCTGCAATACTGCTTTCAGTGAGCCTGCCCCATCAAGCTGCAGTGGATGAACATCTGTTCCATCGTCACCAGCTACGAGGATAAAGACAGCTGGCAGTGCAGCCGCCTCTGCTGCTGTTGCTGGCGTCGAGGCCACTTCAACAAGGCCAGCTTCTTCGGTGAAAAGAAATTTTGTTCCGTCTTTGTTTACTATAGTTACACCCTTCATCGTAATCCTCCTCTATTTAATTCCACTTAAATAACCCGTCAATCCTTTCCAGTTTTGCTTCAAGGTTTCTATTTCTCGCTCTAAGTTCTCTATCCGCTCATTCAGATCTCCTGACGCTGGCTGCTCTATCATTTCTAACGAAACAAAATCCCAATAGGCGTCATTATGCTTGATCCCCCATTCTGCATCTCCACACAACCATACAACGATTTCTCCGCTAATGGGAGTGAAAATCAATTCATGTTCCACCCACTGATCTACTGCCTTTGTGCCGGGCACTTCTACATTCCAAATCGCAACATCCCCGTCCTCAACGCCTATTCGTGTTCGATAGCTGCCAGCCCAGCTTACAGCGGGCCTATCATGTTTGCTCGACCAGCACCACACCCGTGCTGTGAACTTATACGTTGCCCCAGGATGTACGGTTATGTGTTGGCCGATATAATACTGGTGTTGCCGATAAGTTGTGAACGCCTTCAGCACGGTGTGTATTTCGCCGTCTGGCAACGGGAATGTCTCGACCCTTACCTCAGGTCGCCCGTCACTTATCTTTTCTTCCCGCCAACGAAACTCCGTCCAGCCATCGGGCAGCTCAATCTCAGAGACTCCCTCCCACTGATGCGTCCCCCCCTCAAAGTTACCGTTTTGCAATAGGTTCATTTCTGCCCCCCTACGAATACAAAACAAACCCCTGCCCCCATAGCTCCTTGCCCCCGTAAGTATCGGCCGCGTTATAGCAATGCACACGCACGTCCACCGTGTACGTATCTGCCTCCAATTCATCTGAGTGCCAGAGCAGATTCCCGCTATGATAGTCGTTTGCCCCCACAAATCCCTGTATGTCTAGGGCCAGTGTTCCTACGCCGTCCAAATATACTTTTGCCGCAACCCCAGGATCACGCGCGGTATCTGACTTACCGTACCAGTGATACCATACCAGTATCCGTCCCGTCGCCGTCAGGGTGAAGGTCATCCCGCTGTTTGTCCATTCTACATAAGAGGCGTCACTGAAGTTCTGGGTGGCGTCATAGGCTACCTCTACATCATCTACGAATACCGGACTGGTCGGGATGTCCGCAACTGCCGTCCCCGTAAAAAACTGATCCGTGACCATCTGAATCGTTGTGCTGGCCGTCGCCCCCGTTTTGTAGATGATCTTGCCGATGAGTACGGCGAATCCGCTCAAGATCAATGGCAGCGTTCCCGGTGGTTGCGCTTCTTCTGCGGCTGCCAGCTTGTAACTATCACGTCCATAGACTACGTAGACATGTCCGTCGTCCGGGTGTATGTACACCCAATGGACACTATACTGATTCGCTGTGATATCCCCTAACGGTAGTGTCCCGTCGTCATAGTGACTATCATCAATGTCATGCTGAGCATCTGTATAATCCCACCCCGCACCGTCTCGAGAGACGTAGCTGAACGTATCATTTCCGCCTGCCGGATTTGTATCAAATGCTGAGAATGAGATAGCATTGATTCCCTCATAGATCGTTCCTGCTGCAATCCCGAAATCACTCGTCCCCTCGTCCGTGATTGTGCATCCTGTCGCCAGCTCGATTTCCCGCAACTGCGCCGCTCGCCGATGTAGTTTTGCGACGCCGTTGGACAAGCGCATTCCTGCTGTCGTCCAGTGTATTGTATGGTCGGCCTCGTATAGGCACGTTCCGATACCGATATTCGTCGTCCCGTTGGCGGTTGCTACCTGTGTGATGATCTGCGGGTCATTGCCATTATACTGCAACACGATATGATACTTTGTATCTGAGGCGGCCATTGCGATATTGTCCTGTTCGGCCAGCGAGATTTTAACTAGCGTGTCTGTCGCCCCCGTATCGTCACGCAGCAGAGCCGTTAGCGCGCCTATCTTGATTGTATCATTGTTCGTCCCCGCAGATAGCGCCCCTCCGGTCAGTATCTGTGGCGATAGCGGGGTGTTGGCTACAACGGGCCGCCCTTTAAAAACACTATCGCCCGCAACCCAGACCAGCGCCTCTTCGTCGGCAACCGTCGCCCAGCATACATCGTCGGCGTCAGCAATGTTCTGAATGCTATCCTGGCCCGCCGTCGCCATATCATAATAAGTCGAATCTGTCGGATTATAGAACTTTGGATTGCCGTTACCTGCGCTCATATAACTCCAATAGTGGACTAGCTTGCTCCATCGTCAACGGCCGCGCCTGATTCATGAGCAGCTCCTTGACCCGCTGCTGTGTCGGGGCCCAACTCATCTGCAGCATGACTGGCACGAGAATATACACCAGATCACCCCTAATCCCAGACAGTGCTTTGTCGAGATACGCTACCAGCGTGTTTAGTTGTTCTGTGCTCAGATCGCGTGTAAGTCCGACATTCTCGTACTGGATCTGCTGTCGCCCCTCAATTACTACAGGCGTCCAGCGGATACGCTCTTTATCGGCGGCATTGATCTGCATGAACTCCCATAGCGCCTTGAGAGCCATTGCCTCGTCTAAATCTGTCAGAACGCGTGGCAACTTCCCCAGCACATCTGCGATTGTGTTTAGTTCTTGAAACGTGAATTCCATCTCTCTCCCCTCTACCAGCTACCTGGCGCTGCATTATAAATCCCCGCGTGACTGTGGCGATGCTGTGCTGCATGAGCATAAATCAGTTCCCATACCCCCAACGATGTTTCACAATACGCTTGTCCTCCACTTCCCGTTATCTGGGCATCTGATGCGGGATAGTATCCCGTATCGCCTGCCGTATCATGTGTGTGATTCCCCCCCCCCGTATTGAATGTGCTTATGTCAATTCCGTTTACCCTTCCCTCTGTACTGATATTCCCAGTTGCGCAATCTATATTGATCTTGGGTTCGCCGCCCCCCCGCGCTGGCTGTGCTGGCGCTGAAAATGGCGCTAGTGTTAGGTTGCCCCCCGACGCGTGAACGTGATCGCCCCCGGGATGTGATGCCGTCACCCAGGCGGCTCCAGATCCTGCGTCGTTTGTTGCCATGTGGAAATATGCTCTACCGCTATTCCCCAGCGCCGCCCCTCCCGTAAGAGTTGCCGACTGCACCCTCGCATCTGCTATACTGTGCCAGTGGCCGTCGTATTTCTCGTATAGGTCTTTTGGCGAAACCCCGTCAATCTTGTCGCAATCTATATCACCCGTTGCATGATCTAGGTCGCAAATATCATCATCATCAGGCCCTGTGCTCGCCCCGTCAGTCCGAGTGCTAGAATTCCTCGTCACAGCATGAATATGATTCCAACCAGCTACGTATCCGTGTCCGTTCTCATAGCCCTCCCCTGTGCCAATGTTATCCTCAGCAGTATGAACATTGGTAATCCCAGACCCGTCCCAGATCGGCAGGGTTTCGGTTGCTTGAGCAACGTTATCCCCCAGCCCGTGGACGTGATTCTCATATAGGGTTTCCATAGCCGCAAAATCAACGCCGTCCACATCGCCACAGGTGATTTCGCCCGTCGTATTGTCCAACTTCGCTACAAGCACCATTTATGCGCTATGTACCTCCAGGCTCAATCCGTGTAGCTCAATCGCTGTCCCCGCTGCATCATAGACGAACCCCGCTATTGCCCCCAACGCGGTGGCGTTATTGTAAAGTATATTGGTATTAACTCCTGGCACGGTAAGTCCTATTGTTACAAAATTCCCGCCGTCGGTAAATGACAGCGGGCTACTCGTTCGCAGTACCCCATCTCCCGCTGCCGCACCTAAATATCCTGGTGTGGCGACCGCGTCCACTGCCACTAACTCGTCGGTAGTGACTATTGCCGACCACTCTAGTTCTACTGTGCCGTTTACGGCCTTAATCGTAAGCACTTCGTCAGCTGCGGGGGCATCTACTGGGGCACGGTAAACTACGCTTTCCAGTGTCAGAAGTGCCCCGTCAGCCCACGCAGTATCGCCGTCTGAACCGGCAACTGAGAACTTTGTGACATTCCCATCATCTTTGACATAGACAGAATCGCCGGCCGTTGTGGGGTAAAGATACGAGCTGCCTCCGTTACGCGACCACAGAGCATGACTGGGGGTCTCGTCGGTGTCAATCCAAATATGAGGGCAAGTATCGGTTGGCTCTGCATCCTGCACATAGATAGGCGTTGCCCACTCAAGCTGCCAGGGGCTGCTGCCCCCTGACGGCGCACGCAGGTAATCACAGCCAGCCGGCGCAACTGTCGGCATTCGGTAAGCGATACCTTCCCAACTCATCAGCGCCGCTGCTATCCAGGTGGTGTTAGCGGTTGCCCCATCAACCTCAAAGCGCAAGGTCCCCGCAAAGGCGGCCCCGCTATACATGCGTAGATCTTGCGCATTACTTACAGCCATCCCTAGATTATTAATGTGCAGTGTCTCTGTTGCCCCACCGTTTGGCCGTACAGACAATGATACGTTGCTAACGGCTTTCCAAACGCCAACTGAGCCATCATCACCTATCGCGGTATTGACACCACCCTCCATATATAGGTAGACACCGCCGCTTTGATAGATATGCAGCTTCGCTGATGGTGCGGCGTTCTTGCCGATAATGACATTAACGTCATATTGGTCTGCAGCATAACGGGTATAGTAATAGCCGGTAACAGAATTATAGAGCCATAGGCAAACTCCCGACGGCAAGGCTGCAACTACTAGCTTGTGAGCCGGAGCATCTTCAGTTACCGTTGCGGTTGTCCCATCTCCCTCAATTGTAATGACACCGCTACTCGGCAATACTTCGGTAGGAGTATCGCCCTGAATCACGAACTTGTGGATATGATCCTCCCGTACTATGTGGTGTCCAGTTCCCTCCGTATTAGCTCCACCGACATACGTAGGGGTATCGTACTCTGGGAGATAGATGTTATACACCTCAGGATTGCTCTCTGGGCCAGTGCCCCCGCGCGCACTTTTCGACGCCTTCTTAACCTCGTCGTCTCCGAACAAAAGTTCTAATTGCAACACCCCATCGGGAAATGAGAACTTAATCCCCTCCACTTTTTCATCCGCCGCATCAAGCTGCATCCGTCGGTTGGCGTGTGTAATTTTGTCGCCCAAGAAAAACTCTTCCAACCACCTGCACGGCCCGACACGTGTGCTACTCTCCCACTCCCAGTCTTGCCCCTTCTTAATAGCGCGCTCAGCCAGAATGGTTTCCAGCTTATCCTCATTCGCTGGCTGAGCGCGGCTTTCCCATCGTCCCCAAGCCGCTATGCTAGTGGCATCAGTGACTATATTCTCGTGCTGGTCACCGTAGACCGCATTTGACATTCCAAACCAGTCTCGGAAAAACGTCCCCTGTGGACTGGTATTAGCAATATCATTAATCACAACTGGCACGTTGCCGTCTGTATTACTCTGAGAACGATCTGTTCCGCCACGAGGATACGCAGTGTCAAAGTTGAATTCTAGTCCACTCGCTCCAATCGTAGTCCGCAATTCAAAATCGAAATCGCGTCCTTTCGCCAACCCGTTAATTATGTCTAGTACAAACTCCCCCGTCATCGGATAATCGGCCACACTGGGAGCTGCCCCATGATTCCCCGTAACGGAAAGAGTTCCCCATCCAAACTCGCGTGAGTTTGCGTCACAATCGACTCCACTAAACATAGCGGTTACTAACTCGTGTGCCACATCGTCGGCGTGTCCGCTCTGAACATATCCCCCGTCATCAAAGGCTACTCGCGATCGAAGTAGGTACTCAACCCCCACGATCTGCATGTCAACTTTGTCAAACGCGCCCTCGCTGCTGTATCCTGTTTTCGGCTTACCGAGAATACCCCAAACGGCATGTTCCCCCAACCCATACGGCGTTATGCGAACAAACTGAATTGTATCAAAATCTATCGTTTCCCCAGCCGTCCCGTCTAGGGCAATAGTTACTTGCGCGCTATCGAGCCTATGCGTCGTAACGCCTGGCAACAGTTTCCCACTAATCGAAATGATGTAGCGATTGAGACGGCAAAGGAGAGCGCCACTCGCGCTTATAAGTTCAAATTCAAAATCATCGAATCTCGGAATGCTCGGAACCGTCATCGCTTACCCCGCCGCGCTATATCTAGGATAGTGTTTAACGCCAATGGTTGCGTCATCGCCCGCCTTTCCACCAGTAAATATTAGATTACACGTTCCATATTTGGCGAACACCAGTTGGCTGTCTGCTGAGCGATAGCCCCACCAGCTAGTGGCGGCCCCGCCCGTGCGTGTATAGGTAACTTGGATTGTCCCCGTAGGGTCTAGTTCTAGCTTCAGGACATCTTCGTTGTCTACCGCCGTACCATCGGCCGCCCCGCATACTTCTGACTCCGTCATGTTCTGAAGTACTTCGTCCTCTTGATACGTCAGTGTTCCGGCAGAGTTGACTAGATACAACACTCCTGCTGCATCATTTCCCACCCAAGTACCCCCCGTTAGGGTATAGGCCCGCAGAACACCCGACTCCTCGGTGGTTAATCCCTTAATGGTGTCGCCAACTGTTGGCTCATTCTCCCCGCCATCATAGTCCAGCGAATAGCACATATCGGCCTCGATCTCGAATTCGCGTCCGTCTGCGTCTGTGACTTTAGGGTGGTGCACCATTCCCGTATAAGTAACTTCATGCAAATATCCGTGCCGGTCACCGCTGTTTGCTACTGCAACGTTCACAGCGGCAGTGCCGTTAAATGCTCCTGCGTCAACTTCCTCTGAATCAATCCAAAATGTTGGGTCCAGTGCGATGAATGGCAAAATAACCTTGAGTCGAGAGTATCCTGTTATCCGCCCGAATATCCATTCGTCAATTGTTCCCTCGCCATCCCAAGCTACTTTAATCAGCCGCTCATTCCCATTGGCGGCGGTGAATTTCCACGTGCCAACCTCGTCGTCTCGAATGTCCACCGCGAAATGGGCTGATAGGGATCGCAACGCCGTAACAAGAGCAGACATAGAAATCCCTGAGATATAGAGCGGGACCTTGATCTTCCGCTCAGTGGGATTGTAAGCTCGGAACACAGCAGCGGGCGTTTTAGCTGGGATACCGCTTCTAACCACTTCCGCGCATGGCAGCCAGCACCCAGTTGGCCCTGGCCGTGCCAGTTTGATTGTTGTACCGTCATTTAAGTCCAGCTCACTGAGTGCGCTATTTACATGTGACGTATCATTAGCGGCCATTATGTGGTGGTTGCTCCTACTAATTGATCTAGTTCAATGACGATCATCTCTGCTACTTCTCGACGCTCAACTGCGCTTAATACATCCTCCCCGTTAATTTTGAGATTGATGTTGAACTGTACCTCTTTTAACTCCGCGCCTTCCCCTTCAGGTTGCGCCCCCGTTGCCTGATTCATATAAGCCGAAATCTGTCCGAAAGCCCTGTCGATGTCAACGTCTGCGGTCTCTATCTCTCCTAACGCCCGAATTGCCCCAACTGCCCCTGTGACTATCCCCATGATCTCTTGTACCTGGAGGCCGAACTGTTGCGCCTTGGCAAGCGCCTCCGCGCTAAAGGCGCCGCTCATCTCGATCACGTCTCCGATCATTACTTCCAAATACTCTCGTAGGTTGGCCATGCGTCGAGGGACTACATTGATCATTCCGTACTGCATCAATGCCTCAATAGCGGCCATACCTGATTTGACATAACCTAACGCGCCCTCTAGGTTCTCTGAGAATTTAGCAAGTCCACTGGCATCTCCAGCGTCCAGAGATGTTTGTAGGTCTTTTAGCTCAGTGATAATTAAAGTCAAGTCATCGACGAATTGTCCAGACCGCTCACCCAACCTTTCTGATGAGCCTAGCGTGAGCATAGCCTTGATTGCCTCTATCCCCGGCTTGACCGTACTTAATAACGCCATCCCGCCCTGTGTAAACCGCTGGATAGCAGGGATTGCCTCCTCTGTGATAAGGTCTGGCAATCTCCCAAGTTCTGGCATCATCTCGCCAACCTGATCCACAAAGACTGCTGCTTTCGCCCGCAAGTCAACTGTGGGGATAAACGTCCCTATCTCTCCCATCGCTTTGAGCGCGGGGACAATCGTAGCAATGGACGCATTTAACGCCTCTGCCCCTTCTCTGGCATCAACGTCCACCTTTTTTAATGCCTCATAGAACGGTTGCAGGGCATCACCTACAAACGCGGCTAGCTTCTCAATACCCGCCTCAACGCCGACTGGCACGTCGAAATCAACTAGCTCTCTAATTGCGTTCTTGGCATGTTCAACAGCCTTATCAATGTCGGCGGCCACGTTTGCCAGTACGCGAGTTGCGGCTTGACCGGTATCTCTGCCAGCTATTTCACCCATGTCTCCAACTGCACCCTCGAACTGGCTAAAATCAGGGGCGGGGATCTCTGGCAGATCAACGCGGAAATTCGCAAGTTGATCCTCTAGCTCTTTCAGATGTGCTCTTGCTGCGCCCAAATCCTCTTGCCGTGCCGCCCTCACCGCTTCAGCCGCACTGATAGCGCTTTGTACCATCCCCTTACTTCCCGCGGTAAAAGCCTTTACTTTATCTTCAGCTATTTTCCGCTGTTCATCAACCGCCTCAACTCCGCCCTTGTGCTGGGTTTTTAATAGCGCTATCTGCCCGGCAATCTCGATCTTCCCTTCTGTTTCGGCCTCTACTTGGGCAAGATTAAGAGACTGTGTCGCCTTTTTGTATTGCGCTTCTAGTTCAGCAACATAAGCCCGTTGCTGGACGACTTTCTGCTGCAGGATAGCCCGTTCTTGTAACTGCTGCTGTATCGTGTAGGCATTCCGCGCCAGTGCTTGCTCGCGCGTATGGCTCTCTTGTAGCTTGGCGGCCTCATCTGTTTTCCCTGCCGCCAATAGTGCTTGCCGCTGAGACTGATATGCCTGTTCTGACTGAGCCATTTGCAAATTGAAATTGAATTGCGAGTCTAACGCAGTCATGGCTCCTTGTTGCTGAATGTTCAGCAATGCTTGCTCATGCTGTACCGCGCTCGCCTCTAATGCAGCTTGACTTTCGACGGCGGCTAGACCAATCTGTTCATAGGCGGCCATACGTGCCGCTATCGCGGTTTCGGTTGCCTCTCCCGTTATGTCACCAGTTTCGACTTGAGCCATTTCAGCGGCTGCGGCCGAAGCTTCACGTACAGCCTGGGTTTTATCTTGCATAGCTTTTGTCTCGGCCCGTAGTGTTTCCTCATCAAGCCCACCCTTTGCCAGCAAGTCGGCTGTAGCCGCAGCTGCGGCCCCGGCCTCGCGCATAGCCACGGTTTCGGCTCGCAGAGCGTCCGTATTCAACGCAGTGATCCCAGCCATGTTCCCGGTAGATATACTAACCTGCCCCTGCATCGCATCTAGGGTTTCTAATGCCGCTACTCCCCCTGGAAGAGTGATTACAAGTTCGCGTAATTTATCCTCGAAAAAGTCAATCTGTTCCCACGGCAACGCTAGTTTTTCCATTGCTCCGCTGGAAGATTCTGCCCATCCTATAAGCATGCGAACGCCCTCGGAAACCTCATTAATGTCTTCGGCTACCTGGTGGAATTTCTGTTGCTGCGCCGCCTTGACAAATTTATTGAGGGGACCAACCACCTTCCCCAGCGCGTTCCCTAATGCAATAAGGTTTAGAGCTGCTTCCTTGATATCCGGATCGATATTCGTAATGCTCTCATGCAGATCACGGATTGAGTCCGCTAGTTTGATCAGCATCTCTTTCGCTTCGTCCGACGTGATAAGTTTCTCAATCTTATCCGTAACAAGTTCGATGATAGGCCATAGCTCTTCAAATACTGGGATTAATGACTGCCCTACTCTATCGATCAGATTAGCTATACGAGTTTTTAGCTGTGTTATTGAGGCCGCAAATGTTCCTGTTACAGACGGCATGCTTGCGGTGTTCGCCCTCAGCTTTTCCATGACCTGATTCATCAGCCCGATCTTGCCCTCTTCCGTCGTTAACGCGGAAACGGTTTTGCCGATTGAGGCTGCATAGGCTTTCTTAGCTGCGGTCACATCTACCGTTATAGCGAGGTTGTCGAGTATCATTTTGGACTCGCGGCCAATGCCCGTGACCAGACTGTTTAGCATATAATCAAAACTTTGGCCTGTTGCTCTCGACACTTTCTGCAACACCCCAAACGCTTCTGGCAGTTGCTGAGCCACCGTTTTGCTCACAAGCTGAGCCGCCTGGTTATAGCTTTTCATTAGCTCGGCATCAGAAGCCATGCCTGCCGCGCCCGCACGTAGAGCCGTCATCATCTTGTCAGCATCATCGGTTAATCCTCTGAAGCCCGCGCGGATACCTTCAACGTCAGCAGCCTTTTTAGCTAGCGCAAATGCCCCAACGCCCACTGCGGTTAATGCTCCAATGGCCGCAGTCATTGCTGTCTTGACAGTCTTGCCAAATTTCTTCGCGCTGGCTCCAGCAGACCCTAACGGCCCAGAGAACTTGTCCTTTAGCGCCAGTATGATTTGTAGCATTCGGGAGCTCATCGTTGCTTTCTCATTTCGTCAGCTATGACTAATATGTGCCGACGGGGACACTCCAGTAGCTGCGAGTATCCCCATCCCATATATCGCATGATAGCTACTTCTCCTCTGATTCGTTCTCTTCGGCGATCTCCTCTGGAAAGAACGTCGCCATCTTCTCTTCCAGAGGAGTTAGCCCCTTTTTTTCATCAATCTCTTTAATGTGTGCGTCTAACAGCTTATTGATCTCATCGGAGACGATTCTATCCAGCCGCCTTATGCTAGATTCACTGATCGGCACTGCCTTGTTGTTGTGTGTGAGTGACCAGTCGCTCATCCAAAATAGTAGCCGCTTGATCGCATATTTGGTAAAATCGACCCGAAACCCCCCGCCGTCTGCCGTTGAAGTAAAGCTTGATCCCGCTAGTTCCTGCTCTTGCCCGTATGAGATGTCATCCAAAAACACGACATATTCGTTCCCATCGCAAATTTCCTTACGGACCGATCCTACTCCGCTTACAAAATAGTTGCTCATTCCCACTCCTCCTGTATCCATAGTTTTTTCTTCGGCTCACCTTTCCCGACCAGATGCAGATGAACATCCCGCAAAGTTATTTTGGCATCTTCAAAAACCCAAACCTCTTTGTGTCCAAAAGGAATTTCGGCCGCAAAGTTCTCGCTAAATTCTGCCAAAAACGAATCCGTGATCTTCACCTGATCTATGTCGAGTACGCAGGCAATGGTCTTGCCGTCAGCTTCAAGACTGCCTTCGGCAAGACCGTACCACCTGATACACTCTTCTCCGCCAGCGAGAATTCTCCCGCCGTTACGGAGCGTCAACTTGACACTACTTGACATCTCTCTCCTCCTTTATCATTATGTCGTGATATGTGCCCAGTCGCCCGCCGCGCCCCATCCAGCAGTTAGAGTAACTGCGCCGTCTACCGACGCCTCGATACTCATATCGACCCACGCCAACCCATAGTGATATTTCGTTGTTGCGCCCGATGATGGGTACAGATACATTTTTAGTCTTTCGCCGGAAACCATCGCCGTATAAAATCCTTCGAAAGAGTCATCCCACCATGCGCTAAATTCTCCACTACAATCGGGCAATCCCTGAACGTACTGGATATTACTATCTCCCATCGCGGGTGTCGCCACTCTATCGGCCGCCATACTAAGTGACCAGCTTTGCAACGACGTGGTGGTTGTCGCCTCGCCTGCTGCGCTTGTCCCCATATACACTACGCCGCCATGCCCATGATATCTACTCATTTTCGTGCCTCCTGCTCTCGTCTACAAAAATCAAATTGTCTATTAAGTCCCTAGCCCTGTTCTCGAACGTGTTCCCCTGAACGGCTTCACATAGTTTGCGAGCACGTTCTTCCCGTTCCTTGTCATGCCCTAACCACCAGCGCATCATGTCGCCAAACTCAGTGGGATCTCTGAATATCGGCAATGCTCCGCCGAATACCTCTTCCGCTTCTGCCCGATCATCGCTGATAAAAAACACACCACTTGCGGCCAGTTCATAATCTCGTGGGCCTAAACTGCTGGCTGCGCCCTCGTCAATGAGCAGAGCGTCTGGCCCATATCCTACTGATCGGCGGTGTAAGCTGAAACTCATCTTGGCCGCCTTGTACGCGGCAATAGCCCACTCGTTAGGGATTGCATCACTCTGAACGCATTGCCGTAGTGGACTATCATCATCTAGCAGCTCCCACACCCCATATAGCCCCAGATCAATTCCCGTCCAGTCTACCTGCTCCAGGAATTCTACTCGTTCCCGAAATCCCGTGCCCACAAATACCACGTCATGTCTAGGCATTTCTATTGTGGGCGGCTTGGTATTGTGCCGTTCTGGGTCAAACGCATGTTGCCAATAAAACGTATATGGCTGCACCTCTTTAAAGGCAGGAAGACTATTCCTCTCATTCGTCCAGCAGGCATATGCGTTCCGTGCCATTTTTAATTGAGGCGCATCATCATAAGGGCTTTCTGTGCACAAAATTGCAATCGGCAAGTGTGCTCTATGTAATAGCTCGACCACGTCTGGATGGAAACTCATCCCCGCAACTACCAATACTAGATCGACATTGAATCGGAGTGCCCGCTCCAGTATCTGCACCGATGTCTGGTATAGAATTTCTTCTTTTGACGGAGGCGCCGCCTCTTTTATTGCGTGTAGAAAATGCAGGTACTGTGCCATGACATTCATCCGTCCGTCTAGACTAAATCGTATCACCTCCTGCCCGTGCATCTCTAACCCCTTGGCCAGTCCGTCATGAACCTCAGCGGTTGCATAATTCGCCGCAGGGTGCACTAGAAGTATCTTCATTCGTCATCTTCCTCTTGACGGTAATTTATGATAACTTTCTCTGAGAACTCCTCGGGCGGATCGTATGAAAACCCCTTCGTGGGTGGGGGCAACGGGGACTCCCGCTTCGCCAAACATTCTGGGCAAACTGGCCCGTCAACCTCTCGCAATAATCGCCCGCAATCCTCGCATGTCGTATATCCTTTACCTACCATCTCACTCCTTCATGTATCCGTATCTATCTGCCATATCAACGATTCGTGGAAACATCTCGGGAGCGGCTCTACTTAGGTCATCCCAAGAAATGTCATTGTGCTCTCTGTGATTTGTATCTTTCGGGATACTGGTTGTCGCTACATCATACCTGATTTCGTAACCGAGTATAGCCATGATATACGTCCACTCATCTTCAAGATTCTCAATTCGATAGGTCATACACGCTTGATCTTCGGCTAACCGATTCCACCAATACCAATAGTGGGCACTGCGTTTTAGTACCAGCCAATCAAGATTAATCGGAATCCATCGAGCAACAAAATCCCAGCTACTACTTGTCATCACGCTGGCAATGTTATTCAACGGATGACGCACCTGGTGGAAAATCCAATCAAACTGCGGTCTTGGCCCTTGCTGGTGAAACTTGGGATACGGCGGACTGGGTGCAGTCCAGACACTGCTAACTGCCCCGTCGGTTCCCAGATACTCGTGGCCAACATCTATGCCAGCCTGCTGCAAACTTCTCGCTATGTATAGCGTACCACTTCGCCCGCACCCCGTTATTAAGAACATTTTGCCACCCGCCTGTAGAAACTTGTCTGCGTGGGGCTGAGTTGACTGGCGCTGTTGATCTTCGTCCCTGCAAAAACGTGCCCTTCCCAGCGAAGATCTTCGTCAAGAGATTTGCTAATCGCTCTTAGCAATCGCCAGTTAGAGTCGTCAATGACTAGATGACCGCCCACCTTGACCTTGCCCATTGCGGTTCCTATACACGCAATCCGTGTGCTACTATCGCCGTCGACAGAGACGAAGTCGAAATACTCTGACGGGAATCGTCCGATTGCAGCAGTATATTCTGCGAGACTTGTTAGAATCACTTGCGGCGATACTCCATGCATCTCGGCTGCTTTCATCACTTCAGCATACCAACTCTGCCTGTGCTCTACTGAAACTACCATCTCTGCACGTTTCGCTAACCAGATAGTAGAATGCCCACTGCCATACTCAAAGACTCGACACATGCCCTCATATGGTTGCAAGAGAACATCCCAATAAGCGATGGCCTCAGGAATGAGCGACGGTGTGGGATCACTTCCTATGGGTCTCACTCTATGATTATCCATTGTCCCCTCATAATATGAAAGGTCATTCTTGCTCCCACCACCCCACAACGTCTAGCCCCTTGTCGTTTAAATATACGTTCTTTGACCATAATGAATCAATTGAGTCAATAGCCGTAATCGAACTGATCTTGCTTCGATGTGGAATAACTACGCGCTCAATTTCCCGCCGATGTAGGTGTGCGCTAATAACAATATCATCATTCATGGGCCATTGCTCCCACTCTTTAAGGAGGCTGATCCTGAGCAACCCCGGCCGATATAGTGCTCCCCAATTCCCCGATAGAATTGACACTGAGACAGCGGGCCCTTCCCTCACAGAAATTGTTGCCGCTGAATTGTAATTTCTATTATCCCCCCTAAATACCCGCCCACGATAGCACGGGACACAGCCCGAATGATGTTCGCTATAATCTATCAGGTCTTCCGCCCAATGCTCACCATAGAGCACGTCATCATCGGCAGTAATGATCATTTCGGTCTCTATATTCAGTAATGCGGGCAATAGCTTCGTGATCGGGCCATAATCTGCCGTCACTTCAACACAACAATCAGCTAAAAAATCTGGCACTTGACCATCCCAAGTCACCCCTAATCGCGTGACTTCTTTCGGAATCCAGACATATACCGGTAATCCCTGTGCCAGCAATCCATTAATGCACGGCTCAATATACGGTAGGCGGCCCGGTATGGTTGTAAGAGAGATGATTGTCTTCATTGCATTTTGCTCATTGCTTTTTTAATCCACATGATCTTATCTGCTAGTTCATAACACCTGGTCAGAAATGGATAATCTCCTCCTCGTTTAGGCTCAAATGCTTCTATTGCCTGCATCCACACATCTCTTTGTACCACCACTGCGCTAATGCCTATCTCCCCAAACCCCGGACACCTCATCCCCTGCTTTGGCAATATCCTGCCCTTATGATCCATTTGCATTACGATCAGATCTGGGTCATTTGCGATAACAATGTCTCGAATCTCTGCTACAAAGTTTTCGCTTATCAATTGGTCATCATCGTCTAGAATGAAAACGTAATCCCCATAGACCTTATCCTTATGAACTATAAGCTGGCGATTGGCCCACTCAATCCCATGGCCCTTGCTATCTTCCAGAACCAGGTGCTGAAAATCCTGATCGGTCTGTACGCGTAAGCTGGCAGCGCAAACAGCGAATTGCTCTTCCCGACTCAACAAGTGCCGAGTTACTACCGTTAGCAAGGTCATTCGGAATATGTCACCGTTTCGTTTTCAAATACCTCAAAATTGATCTCAACATAATGACAGAGCGTGTCGCCAAAAAAGCGTGGCTCAAATACGTCTATGCTGGGCCAGCTCCCCCATGTACTCATGTCTGACTTGTCCACATAGCCTCCCCACGTCAGTACCCCGTTCAATGTGGGATATTGTCGCAGATAAACTATCATAGCCTCCGCTGCATTAAATGCCGTCTTCTCTGAGGCGTCACTATCATAGACCCCGAAATATCCCAGAACCTGCACTCCGTAAACATTCCTGAACCGCCGCCCGCCCAAGTCCATATCGTCCATCTTGGTGAACGTAACTTCCCAGCCTCGAATGACTTCACTGCCGCTAACTGTAACTTTGTACCTATTTAAAAACACGCCCCAGTCGGCGGCAAACCTACGGTAGTCATGTACCACTGCATCAGGATCAGCAGCCGCTACTAATGCCGCAACCCCGGCTCGAATCTCGGTTGCACGCGCCCCCATCGCTGTCATCTTGTGTATCCCCCATGCCACACCCAGTCTCTACCATATTCTGGTTGCGTGTCCCAGTCCACCCACGCACTCGCCGGGCGTTCGCCGCCCTTACCATCAAGTCCTATGTAGTCCATATACTGCTGCTCTAATTCGTCCGCACGGTGAGCATGTTCGCTTGCCTTGGTTCGGTGATGGCTGCTATCAATAGACAGAGTCGAGTCGCTTGCCTTGGAGAACTTAACGGCCATTGCCCGGCAGCAATAAGACGCCGCCAGGTTACACACAATGAAAAAGTCCTCAGTCGGTATAGAGCTTTGTAGCATCTTGACCGTATAGCTATCCTCGTCTGCCACTGCGCTTACCTGGTAAGTAGCAATCTGAATCGAGGTCGCTTCTTGCCAAACGCTATCGGAATCCTGGTATACGTAATCATCTTTGGCAAACCCGTGCCCCGTCTGACTTACGGCAGTGGTAGTACTTGACGCGCCCCAAATCCATGGGGTGGTATAGCGTATTCGCATGGTTTCTGTGCTGGCCGGAGAATGATTCGGAAGATAGAGATATCGTGAGCCGCTGGCCCAATAGTCATCATCCCAGTTATCGGGGTCTAGGTACGCTGGTGCTTCGTCGCTCGCAACGGTTGGCGCAGGGTAGTCAATCGACAATACCCGCGAGAAGCCCTCGCGCCAGTTGGTCAACTCTGTGGATAGAACATAATACTGGCCGCCATCGCCAGTTACGTCATCTATATCCTCGTCAGGGTTGTCACGACTATACCGAGATACGGCCTGCTTGATCTGCCGGTATCGCTCCAACTCATCTAGGATATCGTTATCGGCGTCAATGATACCGTCTACTTGCGCCAGAAACACGCTGATCAAAATAGCCATCTATCCTCCCCATCGCTAGGGGCAGGCAAGGAAGGAGGAAGAACCTCGCCCGCCCCCCAGCGCCTAGCTATATCGCTCGTACCAAAGATTTAGCTTCAAAGTCTCTTCATCGCCAGCCGCGCTATTAATCGTTGTCGTGCCTTCATGGTAGTATACGGCATATAGGGTCTGAACCGCGTGAAACGGATATTCTGTCCCGACCTTATAAACCATTGATCCTGCCCCACTAGCATTTTCCTCTATCCAGTCTGACGCGGCTATTGTAATTGTGGCCACAATGGTCGGCCATTCTCCAACCACAAGGTTCGCATCCCCGTTAGCAACTGCGGGATTAGCATCAAAAATAAAAAGCCTTCCGGCTTCTGTGATAATTGCCCCGCTGCCCGTTTCGCTTGCATATAAGGCTACTGCCAATATCTTGCCGCTGCTCGGCTGGACACCTTCCAGAGTAATGCTAACACTAGGGCCATAGTCATACTGAGCAACCGCGTTGTCTTTACTTATGAGAGTTTTTAATCCCGTTTCGCGTATCCCGTCCCATGGCTTACTCAACGGCATTGATGGCCTCCTTTACGTCCCACTGAGTAATCCGCCTGTCTATATGCAGATCCCCCAGATCAACGCCATGCTCTTCGGCCAACACGCGCGCCCCGTCAGTGGCATCTATTACTGGCTCGTCTATCACCGGCGCGTCTAGCAGCTCTGTCTGCGCAATCTTATCGTGAAACCGCTGTCCGGCCAGCTCATAGATAACCTCTATATGATCTGCACGCAATACGGTTTTCAACACTTGCTTTGGGGCAATTCCCAAATACTCCCAAATCTCCATGAGACCCCCCTAGCTGTAAACGTCACTGGTTAGCACTAGCATATACCCGCCGATTGTGCTTGCATTAGCCGCAGCATTCGCATCGAAACTCAACTCACTACCCGCCTCTACAACTACCGGAGTTTCGGCTCCACCAAAGTGTGTGGAAATCCACTCACCAGGATCTTCTTTGTCCGCGCAGTCAATCGCCGTGATAACTCCTGAAGCGTCGTCATTTATGTCAACCGTCAATCCCGAATCATCTGTATCAGATCCGAGAGAAACGTAGACAATCGTACAATCGAAGGGAACGTTGATATAATAGTCTAACGCCCCCAGCGCAGCGCCTTCTACAGGATTTACCATCTTAATCGGGATACTCAAAAGTCGCTCATTCATTTTCGTGTCTCCTTCTACTAGCTGTAAACGCCACTTGTTAGCACTAGCATGTAGCCATGAATAGTTGTTTCAGCCGCTGCGTCGTTCGCATCGAAACTCAACTCACTACCCGCGTCTACATGTACTGGAGTCTCAGCTCCGCCAAAGTGCGTACTAATCCACTCACCAGGATCTTCTTTGTCTGCGCAATCTATTCCCTCGATAACCCCTGTTGCATCATCGTTTATGTCCAGCGTCAAATCGGGATCATCTGTATCTGCTCCAGCGGAAACGTAAACGATCTCGCAGTCGAAAGGGATATTGATAAAATAGTCGTCGTCCCCCAGAGCCGACGCGTCGGCCGGATTCACCATGTCAATCGGAATGCTCAGAAGTCGCTCATTCATACCACACCTCCAGCTATAATCTCAAACGCCAGTGCATCTTTGCTAGGACATATCTTCTGTCCTAGCGCTGTCTTGAACTGACGCCAATCTAATCTCAATCTCATCTTCGCCAGTCTCAAAGCCCATCGTACTGGCAACCCCAATCTCAATCCTCGCCACACCCATCGGGCCAATAGGTCGGCCCCTACTACCCGTCGTGCCGCCCCATAGTTCGGGCCTGGCCCTGCTATCACAATTGCACCCGCACTAGTCAACGCGCTCACAAATATATCTTCTGTGCCATAGCAGTTCGCTATAAGAACAACGCAACCACTAAGACTTGCATGTGCTAAATTTCTAATCACAAGAGCCGTCGGCTTTGATCCGTCCTGCCCTTCTCCATACCATTGTCCCTGTGCAGTGCTGTGCAATCGGAAGTAAAGCATATCTAGATCACGCAATTTCCTAACTGGAAACTGACTAGCTATGAGTGGCGGCGAGGTCAAAGGAGTTATCCCTAGCGCCTTCTGTACGGCCACCGCCGCCACCTCGGTACAATAAGCTACTATTCTCACTTGATTCTTATGTAGAGCAGGTACAGTGTCAGTTCGCCAGCTTCCAGGTCATCGCCCGTCGCGCCCCACGCCACATCAATAGTATCAGCTGCGCCGCTCGGAGCAATGATATAGCCCGCCCCTGCCGCCATATACGCGCCAATAGTATCTACCCCATATCCCTGCCAACCCGCAGGCCCGTTCGCAACATCCGTGTCTGCCTTTTGTAGTTCAGCATCGTCCAAGTCCAAAATGCCGTCGGGGTCAGCAGTATCCCCCACATCAAAAGTAGCATCATCGCCTGCCGTTGCATCCCAGTCCGTGGTAACGTTAGCGTAGCAATTGAGAATGATCCAGATTTCGCCGTCAGGAACTGTAGCCAGCGTATGAGTTCCGCCAGCCCCAATTGTCCAGGTGATATCTTTTGTTATCAACGAAGGGGCCATAAAGTTCTTGACCTCAGCCGCCAGCGTGGTCAAACCGCTTATGCTAACATCCCCCGTCATGGCAATAGTGCCATCCGTGTTGTTGTCAATGGTCTCTCCATGGTCGAGCACAATGTCTGCCCCCGTGAAGGAAGCATCCTCCATGTTGATTCCATTGACCATATCGCTTGCGCCAGAGGTCATCTCGACGCCAACATCCATTTTTGCGCCGCTGTTGCTGGCATGGCTGTTCAGGAAGAGCCCCGCGTCCATGTTGGACGAGCTCTCGATATTGATGCCATAATCGACCACAGTGTCGTTGTGCGTCTTGAAGAACAGGCCATTGGTCTGTACGTCAAAATCCTCAGTAGCCGTTGGCCCCCATTCGCCATAGAGCAGGTTGAGCGTAGCCGAACTCCCGCCCATGTTCGACAGCATCCCGCCAGAAGTGCCACCGTGAATGGCCGCTCCCACAGCGGAGATATTGTCGTCGACAGTATAGGTCTGCGTCTCGTTCACGTTGACTAGAACGTCAATCGCGTGCAACTGATTCACTGCCACCGCTTCGCCCGCGCCTCGCATGTCCATCCGCCCACGCAGTGCATAAGCGTTCTGTACGTCTTCAATGGGATTAGAGGAGGCATAGATGCCGTTGCTACCCCCACCGGTCATATCAGCGCCCGCCGTCCACTCTGCGGTGATCAAGTCTCCATACTCATTGGCCGTAGTCGTGCGGCTGATGTCAACTGTAGAGTTCATATCAACCGGGCCATCTGCGCGTAGCGTGCCGTCAAACTCACCATCTCCAGCTACAAGCAAATCATTATCGCCATCGGCTACATCGCCATCTACACCCGCATTGCCAACATTTAGCATGTCGCCATCAATGGCAAAGGGCCCTGCGGTTGTCAGGTCAACGTCCACGCCCAAACTACCGACATCGATGTCAATTCCGGCACCAGTTTCATCCGCATCCAAGTAGATAGCAGCTTGATCAGCTTCGTCGCCTTTGATTGTAACGCTAGCTACTTCAGACTCAATAGTTATGTCACCTGCGGCGGTATTGAAATTGCTCGCAAGATCGGCATCTAACGCAATAGCCCCTTCAGCATCAACGTCAAGCCCCGCGCTACCGGTGTCTATGTCAATTCCACCACCAGTCTCGTTCGCATCCAAGTGGATAGCATCCCCAGCCGCCTCGTCACCCTTGATGATGACACTCTTAGTCTCGGCTTCGAGGGTTAGGTCAGCAGCGCTCACGTTGAAATGACTGGCCGTATCTGCATCCAAGGTTATCGCCCCAGTAGTATCCACATCAAACGCGCCAGTTATCGACGCGTCGTCCACCACTGTGAGATTGCCGTCCGCGATATTAAGCGCGTCCTGGCCAGCCGTTCCCGTGATTTCCAACGCAGCATCTGAGGCGTCCCATAGCATAACGTCGCCACTCGTGCCGCTATACCAGGTCACATCAACGCCCGTGCCGCTCACGCCGAAATGCGTATCACTCGTAACGTGACTCGTTCCCATCTCCTGAACTTTGTCTCGTTCGCAGCCAATCAACCCGATCATTAGGATGACGGCCAGGAGAACACTCCATATAATTCTTTTGTGTCTCATTATTTTTATCTCCTATTCGCTATCCTACACATTCGCTTTGTAAAGCGGTCGGAAGTCGGCTACCGGTGCGCAGTCATAGGTGGAGCTAAATCTATAGATCATCAACCGCACCTTGAACCGCAAAGTATCATTCGTGAACATAGAACCAGCAGTCTCGTCCCCTGCCTCGAAAATCTCAGGTGTCCGCAGCCCACGCAAATAAACGAGATAGATCGCAGGCCATTGTCTAGGATCAGCTACTGCCGCCCAATGATCCGTTTCTGTCCATTCAGGGACTGTGATAATCTCAAATCCCTGATAGTACGGGTTCACATCGTTGTCCATCGAAACAGGCACAAACTCACTGTTGCGAATCTGCGTTGCTGTTGATCTAAGATCAACAGGCACAAGTAGAAAATGCGGCTGAATCAGCAACTTTGTACCGGCGCCCAGCGCCTGGTCGGTTTGCTTCATCATTGCCGTCACTGCCGCGTCCCACGTTGTGTAACTTAGTGCCGTAGTCCCAAGGTTAGCGTGTCCACCTGAGCTTGAAGCTGCCGTCGCGTTGAACAATGCCCCGCTCGGGTTCATCACGGGTCCCGTAGCAGTGTTCGTGGTGAACACCGCACTCACCAGCGCCGACTGGGTGTTAAACCACGAGTTAGACAATCGCCTTGGAAGCGATCGAATCACATTCAACTTGTCCTTTAGCATCGTCTCCATCGTGATTCCCATATAGTTACCGCGCTTGACAAACGAAGCGGTTTCTTCCTCGTCAGTCCAGTCCATTTCAGTGTAGGCCGCGCCTTCTGTAACCGTATCCAATGTGTCCGTTCCGTACAGCCGTGCCAGAGTGATGTCGTCAATAGTATCAACTTCCTCAATTGTCACGACGTCTTCAAACCACCGGCGACGCTCAGAATAATCGGCCGCCACTAACAGGTTCACTGTATTCTTGATGATGGTTGTAACCGTAGCGGTTGTTACCGCTTCACGCGCCCTTGACGTTAGGGGATTCCCGCCCCATACGTTATAAAGCCAGTCGGACAATCGGCGTTCCCGATAGTTTGGTCGGCCCGCGTTCTGCCATGAACGATAGGATTCGGGCATACGATCCTTGACCCAATCCTCGCTTATGCTTTCCAGCTTGCGCATTGTGCTGCTACCGGCAACCAGGTCGAGAAATGCCATTTCAGCCTTCTCAATACTCGCCATGCCTACCTTGATATCCCCACCGCCCGCGCCGGTTATACGCCCGCTGGTATCGGCTTCGGCCTGTGCGCCCTTCAGTTGTTTCACCATTTTGTCTACCTCTGCTTCCGTTACAACGCGTCCGTCAAAAGCTGCCTCAGCTACTGCTTGAAATTTGGCCGACAGATTAGCCCTCGCTAGCTTTTTGTCCATCATGATCTGCGATTCCAGCTTGGCCACCTTCTTGGTCATACTGTCGTCCTCAACGATTTCAGTCTCTTCGACTTCGGGCTCTTCGTCAGAAGCCTCTTCAACAGGTTCCGCGTCAACTTCAGGCTCAACTTCCTGTTCGCTCTCTGGCTCGCTTTCGATAACCTCTTCTCTTATCCCCAGCTCGGCGAGGGCCGCCTTGAGCTCTTCGGGATCAGCTTCCTGCAAAAATGTCAATAGTTTACCCATCTCGTCTACTCCCTGATCTACTGTTATGGCCGCCACGATTCTATCAAATGCTCCGCCGGCAGCCGGGTTTGATACCACGTCTACTGAGAAAATGTGCTCAAAGGATTCGATGGTCGGCCACATGTCGCCCTCTACACGCACTCGACCCACGTTTCCCGGTACGGTGTCAATGCTCAACCCAATACTATCCAGCACGCCCGCATCATGGGCGGCTTTCAATTTCTTGCCTAAAGCTTCATCTACAACCTTCAGGCGCCCCCGCAACTTATGAGCACTCTCGTCCCACCGTACATTGACAATCGTGCCCACCCACTCGTTTGCTACGGAACGCATTCCCTGACGCTGTTGAAACTCTTCATCGGATAAATGGTTGTCAAAAACCTTGACGCCTTCCCATAATCCGACGCTGTCACGCAATCCGTCAACACTGTACAACCGTTCATTCTTGGAGCGAATGTACTGCCGCCCCTCGACGGTAAGCAGATCGCCGCCTTCTCTTGCGCCAATGAGCGTTACATCCCACTCGCGGCCTGTAAACTCGCCGTCCCCTTGTGCTGGTGTAACGTCAGCCTCAACGATATGTGACTCGCGCCCCACCCCTGGCCGTTCTGCGCGCCGCATTGTACCGCCACATTCTGGGCATTTAATATCAGCACAATGTTCCTCGCTTGCCATAACATACCCGCAGTCCAGACATTCACATTGATAAGCCTCCGTTTGCTCTTTGGCAGAGCGCCACTGTGAATAACAAATAGCCGTTGCTTGATTCCGATCCTCTTCACTATCTGAGTCTAGCCCTTGATCCTCAATCACTATCGGAATGCAACGGGATATAAACTCTTGTTCTTTTTCCCCTGACGTAGGTGCCGGTAGTGGCATCGCTTACCTCCCATAACACAAAAGGCCAGCTCGCTCCCGAGGGAACAAGCCGGCCCGTGTATCTCCGTTTCACGTGTCGTTTGCCGCTGATGTGGCGGCTATTCAATTCATATAATTAGTATACCATAATTTTATTTCGTTGTCAAATCCCGCCTAAGCAACTTTTCCTTTCCGCCTAGCTTCTCGCTCTTCCCGCTGCTCAAAAGCGTTATTTCTCGCACTTCCCGCCCATCCTTCTCGACCAGGATCATGTGCAATCCCCGTGATAGTCCACGCAACCGCAAGAGCAGTTTTTCCTCAGCTAGAGTTGGTTTCATGATTGACGGCCCATCCATTTATCTCCCTAGATAACGTATCACATTTACCTGTGCCTTCCTAAAGAACCCGTCAATCGCAGCCTTTTTCTCTTCTGCAATTCGCATCAATGTTCGCCAACGCCCTACATGCATCCATGCCTGTTGCTCCCCGCGAACAAGCTGAGCATACCAAACACCCCCGCGTACATATCCTCGTATCCCCCCCGCCAATGTATGTACCTTTACGGACATTGTGCGAGCCATGGTAAACGTTCGCGTATAAGTTTGGCCTGGCCTATGCGGAGGATTGTATTGCGTGTAGCTTGACGCTTCCCGCTGTATTGTTAAAACAGACTTCTCCATTGCATCATGAGTTTCTCGTTTGGCCACCTTACTGCCACCATGAAATTGCTTTATTAACTCATCAAGCCCCTTATCTTCAATCGTGAGCGCCATCGGGCAGCTCCTCTTCCGCTATCACCGGTACTAGCCAGCACCGGCAATTAGGGTGTGCGGGAGGATTGTTTATTCCCCCTGGGAAGCTCTTCCCTAGATTACGTTGCAATCCATGTAGCGGCTCACAAATAGGGCAAACCATTTCGTCAGCGGCCGTACACCATTCCTTTTTTTCTACTACTCGGCTGGCTTGCCATGCTTTATCATTAGCTTCTGCAAAAGCCCTCGTAGTTTCTGTTACGGCAATCATCTTGGCTCGCCATGGGGCATCAAAGATTTTTGTCATCCTGGTAGTTAACGCTGGCAAATCTTCTTGAGCCTCTATCCAATTCCGCACATTTACTCGTACGCTTTGCTTTAGTGTGTCATTGATTTTGGTAACCAATTCACCCGTGAATTCGCTTGCCCATTCAGCGGCTTCGGTATTAATCATATCCCAGTTAACGCCAACTGCAATCGGTAACTGCCCCAAGGAATCAGTAGCTGCATCTTGCATCATTCCCTCGAAAGCTGGCAAAAGCAACTGCCTTGTCTCTTGATCTAACTCTTTCCAAAACATTGCGCTAGTTGCGGCGTCATCTATAGCCTCTGTCTGTCGCTGAACTTCCCTACGCTTCTGTAACCACGTTATTAACTTTTGCCCATAACGACGCCAAATCTGTAATAGTGACTGTTCAATCTGCCACTCATACTGATCCCTAATACTCTGCTGTGGGTCCGCCCGGGTAGTCACCCCAAACTGCTCTGATGATCTGTCGAAAGGGGGCCTCTTCAGCGGCCTTCACCCCCTTTCCTACTTCATTGCTCATTACCTCTTCAGGCGTCATCTCTACGCCAATCTCTGCGAATAGTTTAGCAACCACCTCAATAGCTTTCTCTCGCGGAACTAGATTCTCCATAAGTCCTATCTGTAACCCTGACATAGCCTCACTCAATGCAGTAGCCAGTTCTGCCACGTCTCGCGTTACCATCTCCGGCATCGGGATGGTAAATGCCTCGTCCTCTTGTGAATATACCCCGCTGATTACGGCTTGATCTACGGCAAATCGTGTCGGCTCTATAAGCATACGTTGTACGACGCCCTGCTCGTGTTTTAGGCTCTTCCATGTCGGATCCCCCTGCGCTTGTGCCGTCGCCCGATTCGTTTCGCTACCCCTAGAATACCAAGCCTCAGGAAATCCCAACCCGCCCCATACGTGATTGAACGCCGCTCGGTAGGTGTCTATCGTGCCCGACTGTTTCAGGTCTGGCGCGTTAAACTCCCAGTTCTCAGA
>Ga0114918_10000721_pt1 | contig 28923 bp, 77 predicted proteins | sample LantaG_FD_87015 | JGI IMG/M metagenome (GOLD analysis project Ga0114918, IMG submission 87015) | Deep subsurface microbial communities from Baltic Sea to uncover new lineages of life (NeLLi) - Landsort_02402 metaG | ecosystem: Environmental > Aquatic > Marine > Oceanic > Sediment | place...
CAGGGATATTTGGATCAAGCCAGCAGTCTTCAAAATCCTGAATACTAATAGGTGTAATGCCTTTGTTTTTTAACCATAGATTATTAACATAATCTAATAACTGCTCAGGACAAACTATAATTGCGGCTGTGCCTGGTGGATAAGTATTTGCCTTCCAAACTATTTGATACATAAATGATTCCTAACCCCCGTAGGGGGAAATAAATATATGGTTTTTAATTAAGTGTAGAAAAGAACTAGTTAAGTTACTCTTCTCCAAATAACTGATCCCATTCTTCTTTTGTGCAACCCGTCATAATAAATTCTCTAGAATCAGTATCTAACATAGGAAATGCTTTCTGAATTAGAGTGCCTGATTTCCACTTTTTATTACAGACTTTAAATTCTTTTTCAGTTAAAGGGATATCTATTGTATGTGTTTTACCAGTAAACATACTTTGTTTTGTAAGTTTCATTTTGAGTTTCCTTTTGCAAGTGATCTAATAGCTAAATAAATAATTAATCCCGAACCACATACCCATCCTTCAATTGCATATAGTCTGCGTACAATTATTATTTGTGGGTCAAGGTGGTTTGCCGAAAAAAATAGTGGGCCTTCAAGACCTGGTGGTTGCCAAGTAATAAATACTTGGAATAAACAGTAGGCTAATGCTGTTCCGAATGTAATCCATACAATGTAATCAAGAGCTTTCATCAGTTTTCCTATTAGATTTAGGAATTAAATAGGTGTTAGCAAATAGTTCGAAAACATCTCCTCCTGAATCAGGACACCATTCTTCTTCAGCTTCAGTATAAATAATTGAATTGAATCCGTGTACATTACCTAGTTCGACTAGACGGTTAATAAGTTCCCATATAGAACCATCAAGAATTTCTGATTTTAGTTTAATTTTTTGAGGCATTCTTCTTCCTTAAGTCTTTTGATCTCAAGATCTAAACGCTCTTGTTCTTTAGTAAGTAAAGCAATTTGATATCGACTATAGTTTTTACGAGCTTCTTCTTCAGTTAAAAAGAATTCTACAATTTTATAATGTATAGTTGTCCTATAACTAATAGTGGTAAGGGTTTTACCTAGTCGATTAATAGTAAAGCTTTCGATGAAACCTCTAGTAAGTTCATAGTTAAGTCGATCAACTTTTCTATAAAAGTAAATGTCCTTGTCCATAAGTTTTTCTACTTTTTTAACTGTAAGGTTTTGAATCTTCATTATTTAATATCCAATATAGTTGTTTATATAATTCATGTGGATTATTACAAGATAAACCAGACATTTGACCATCGTTTATTTCAATTAGTATCCAATTACCTGACTGGGTTTCAGCAATATCTAATACAAAGAAGTTAGTATGTTCAGATACTATTTTAGATACTTCATTTAATAGAGTAATTGCTTCAGATGGAGGGAAATCATATGGTTGGTGCTCTTGAAAATTAGACCAATAGAACCCAATGCTGAGTAAATGTGTTTTATAAAAGAATGCGCGCCATTCATTTGTAATTGGTAAATCATTAATAGCAGTATCAAATCGTTTTAAAGGGATATACTTTCTGACTACAATATCTTGTTGGTTAATAAAGGTATCAGAGTATAATCTTTGAGCTATTTGAGGAATATCTTTAACAGTTTCAGCAAACATCATTGTATTCCACTGATGTTTTCTACTATTTGTTTTACCTTTTAATACATAAGAACCTTGAGGTAAATTATACCAACCTGAATATGTATCAGGTGTGTAATCTTTTACATCAGAATACCAGTTAGTAATGTCTGCAATATAAAGATGTTGCGCGTGTGAATTGATTAACTGACTTCCATTTAAAGCCAGCTCTCTTTCTAGTTCTGCATAAAAAGGTAGTATGCTATACCTACCAATTACTAAACTACCTGGTAGTATTGCTGTTCTATATTCTGTAGTAAGTATATAGTCACTACAAATATCTAACTCACCTTCAGTATCAAGATCTTTACGGAATAATACAATGGGTGGTTTCATTTAAGTTCCTTTAAGATCAGTGAGTACTACAACTTCACCTTCGTTAACTATTACAGAAGCTTTTGGATACTTGTGAGCTACTTTTTCTAGTGAGTCTGAAATTACAAGATATTCTTTAGTTGTAACTCCGTTTCTTCGAGATACAATTACTTTGTAACAAAAAAGTTTTTCTTCCATTAGTTTCTTTTCTTCTTGAGTAACAGATTTAGACATCACTTGTCTGTGAACGTCACTTCTATTTTGAGATTTTAATTCTTGAATCATTGATTCAAAACAGCAAGGACATTTGTATCTTGGAATGTCTTTTTCAAAGACATGATATCCACATGTTTCACATTTATATGTGTGTTTATAGTTATGTAATTTATTTTGTACACTAAGTTCTTTAAACCAAGTCATTATTTTACTCCTAAGATGGTAGCGTGACAGGACTCGAACCTGCATTTTATGTTTGTCAGACATACGTTTTAAGTTAAACTACACCTTTAAAAGGTGAGCAGTACTGGGACTCGAACCCAAGAATCGCAGGACTTTCTCAACCCAGCTACTTGCCTGTCTAGTAGCATATACTGCTCATATAGGAGAGGTGAGATTTGAACTCACGTGTTACCAACTACCCTTTCAATTGCGTATAAGACAAAGGGGATATTCTCCTGTATAAGTGCTGGCTTCTCTTTGTGGCCTTTAAAGAGAAGTAGGTTAAGGTGGGCTGGGGTCTTGTCCCAGAAATCTTTTCGTTACACACCTCGGCCGAGATGCTTCAACCCTTAACTTCGCTCCAGCTGCACGACGGGATTGATGAGACTCGAACTCATATTCACCTGCGTCCTGCCCGTCACCTCCGAAGAGGCTAGCTCCGACTGGTGCTCTTACCATTTAGAGGACAATCCTGTAGATTATTTATCATTACAAACACTAACAAAGTGATTCCATGCACTACCACTTACATAGATATCTTTTACAATTTTAATTCCCCAGTCACATTGCCAACCATTACTTGAGAAATCTTCTGTGGAAAATCCACAGTTTTCAATAGCTTCGAAAGCTTCACCCATACATGTACGGTCAATAGTAATTTCTTGTTCTTCACCCGTAATTACTTTCTTAATAGCAATAGTAATTTCTTCTACTTTTGTTAGGTCTTTATCACCATATTGTCTATCGTTCGTATTAACTTCATTACTTAAGCCTTTAATCATTGAAGCAGGGAAGTGCCAGTCTACCCATTCTTTATAAGCTTTATTCCACATACAATGATTAAGTTCTGTTACTTGGAAACCCCAATGTATTACTCTTGGATCGTTAGTCTTAAAAACAATGACTTTAAGGGGAAGTGAGTTAAAGAATGGAGGAAGGTCGCGGGATAATTGTTGTAAAGCTAGCTGTAGGCAATGTTTAAGATCATTCAATGTATTGTCTTGGATAATTGTTCCTATGTATCGTTGACATATTTCTTGAAGAGTCTTACAAATAGGTTCTTGGTCGCTTGGAAATATCTTTTGTTCAGCCATTACTTTTCCTCTATTGTAATGCTTAGGGGAGGAGCAACCCTCCCCCTCACACTTAACTTTATACTTAGTGTTCCAGTAAACCTACCTTTACGGGAATCGAACCCATTTTGCAACCAGCTTGGTACTCCGGAACAAAGAGTTGGTTTACTCTAAATATAAAGTTTATTCATAGTGAACTACACCTATTAGTTGATCTTCGTGCCCAAAGATCCATAGCGAGTAGAATCCCGAGTATCCAATACTTTTAATTGTATTATTAACACAATATATGTGTGAAATCTTTTCTATATCAAAAGTGTAAAGATGCTCGACAAAATCGGACAATTCTTTTCCTTTAACAGGACAACATTTGTCGCCTATTAGGTCAAGGAATTTCTCTTTATCAGTCATTTAATTACCAGTCATATGTCATGGATTTAAGTTCTAATTCCATAAGTCTACCCATCCAATCTTCTACATCTTGTTGAGTATATCTTGAACTTGGACGAGCAAGTCGTGTAGCTATATATCTAATTGTGTAAGTTGCACCTTTATAGGGCCGGATAGGTGAAAGGTGGCATTCGAAAAGCTCTTTGCCTGATTGGGATTTAATATTAAGCCCTTCGATAGAATGATAATGTTTCCAAGGATAATTAAATCTAATCCAATGATCAAATTGTTCAGGAATCGATAGGTCAGATTGATTTATCTGTAGAGCTGCTATCTGTTTTCTAATTAGTTTCTTTTTAGCAATTAGTTCCTTATTATTTCTAACAGACATAAATCTAATCTTTGCGCATTCTGGACAAAGTGTTCTTAGAGTGTGGATGTATAATCGGAGCGAAGATACCTTACGCTTAAGTAAGCGAGTTTTTGTTATCTCTTTGCCATCATTAGAGTAGAACTTAAGTTTACTAATACTAGAGTCTCCACAAGTAGAACAAGGATTGCTTTCTAAGTGTTTCAGAATAATTTCTTCTTTTGTATCTTTTATATCTTTTTCGTCATGTCTATTGGGTTTACGATACTCAAGATAATACTTATGGTTATATTCCTTCTTACAAGGTTTACAGCAGCGATCAGGTTGACCATTAACTTTTATATAAAAGTTTGTTAATGGAAATGTTTCTTTACAGATAGTGCATTGTTTCATTACTTTACCAGTCATATGTCATGGATTTAAATTCAAGCTTCATTAGTTTTTCCATCCAATTCCATATATCTTGTTCAGTATGAGAATCATACTGAACAATAGGTCGATTAATACTTGTTGCAATGTCTTGGATTGTATAAGTTCCATATTTTTGTATGTAGAGAGGAGGTTCGTCAGCATCAAATAAATCTCTACCTGATTTAGACACAACTTCTATACGGTCATAATCTTTTTTAGGCCCACCATATCTTAATCAGATGCCAAACCTTTCAGGTATTGTAAGGTCTGGATTATTGAGTAATCGTTCTCTTAGTTCATCTTTTGCTTCTTGAAGGTTTTCGCTAGCAACAGATATAAGATTAGATTGACCTGCTATGTATTCTTTAAGATCTGTAGTAGACATATCTACTAATACATTACATCGTTGTCTTTTCATTACCTATTCTCCAGAAGTAGTACTATTGTTATTATTCCAATGAGCTGTAATTGCTTTAGCAGCTTCACTTGGATCTTTAAACAAATCTCCTTCCCAGACAGTTTGTTGACCAACTGAGCAAGTTACATTATAGTTCCAACCAGTATGTTTAGAGATTGCATTTTTTATAACACAGTGGAAGATAGTTTTAGTACTGAGTATAGTAGCCCATACTTCTTCGCCAGCTGCATATTTTCTCTCATCTGATATCCATTCACCTAATCTTAATAAAGCTTCTTGTGCTTCTAGAAATGTTTGCCAGCAGTCTTTATCGAGCCAACGATTAGTGTCTTTGAATTCTATATGCCACTTCCAATAAAATGTATCGAAATGTGTTCCAACTACTTCTTTTTTTTCAATAATAATGGTGTTGTCTTGTTTGGATGAAACCCAGAGTCTATCACCTGGTTCTACTGGTGGGATTAATTTAAGTACATGTTTCATATTTTTTCTCTAGATAATTATTGTTAGATATTAGATTCAGTTATATACTTAATATATGGGTACTAAGTACACTTATATTTATATAATTACTGATGGACAAGATTATAAAGTTGGCATTAGTAAATTACCTGACAAACGTATTAAGAATTTACAGACTGGTAATTCAAAAATATTAACCATTGTAGAGGTATATAAGGTTGAAGAGAGTTTGGTTTTCAAATTAGAGAAACAATGTCATCGCCGAATACAATCTTATTACCCTAAGAGAGGAGAGTGGTTCACACAAGCCTCTCAGTGGCATGTACAAGTGCTCGTAGAGGAAGTCCTAGACCGATACCTCATCCAATGAGAAAGGCTCTAGACAACGCTCCCAGAGGCCCCAGCGGACATACCAGACGCCATTACGTCTGGGGTCTGATTGGTTTTCAACTTGAACATAAATTTCAGTAAGTTCTTTATTATCAATAATTACTGGTCCATAGAAATGTTGATCTGTTTTAAGAACAATATCGATTTTCACTTTAGCCTCCCTGGTTTATATATATGAAGATTACCTTCCCAGTCGGTGTAAGTAACTTTCTTGATACCTTTAGCAATGATCATACGTCTGCAGTCTTTACATGGTTTTGCCATGCTTACTGAACCATCTTTCTTGAACCGATAAACAATAAGTTCATCACCTGGTTGACTGAAACGTAGTACATTCATTTCTGCATGCATATGATAAGATTTTGCACCAGATTTATATGTACGTTTACATCTGGGATTAGTTTTAGCAGTATTAGTTCCAATACGTATAATTGATTTACCACGTTTTAGAATTGCTACTACATGATATTGATGATTATTTTTTAAGGCAGCGGACTGCGCTTTATAATAGAGACAACGTCATAGGCAACCTCCTCAGTCACTTGAATCCCAGGTAGTTGTAGCTGAATATTGACCTGGTGCTATATGAGAGATAAAAACTCCTGTATATCCAGGACAGTCATCTGTTTCTAACCAATACCTAACATCTTGCAGTTCTTGAGTATTTAAATCTCTTTGAAAAACTAGTTTTCTAGAATAATCACGAATACCCCTTCCGGGGTTTGATGATTGAGTATTCATTTGCCATTTGCTATCAGCAGTAAGTGGACAGGGATGTTTATACTCCCAAGCAAATTCAAAATAATGAATTTTACTACTCCAGTAATCACTCATAAGAACAACGCCAGCTCTACCATTTTTTTCATAAAAAAGATGAGCAGACATTAATTGATTACCATCAATATCAATACTGGGATGAAACTGTCTGAATTCAGTTTTAAGTGGAGAACTTATAGTTTCAATATAGTGTTGTTTAACGAATTTCTCTTCGGAAATTCGCACCATTCCAGGTGGTTGCGAGTTAAATCCTCCGAAACGTTCTTTGTGTTGTTGTTCTTTCTGGCTTGAAGAGCCATTAGCTGAAAGATCCATTTGAAACCTCTATTTGATCGTTGAATCTGCTTTTAGTATACCAGTACTATATACTATTAATATGTGGTTGCTTTTCTTACTACTGCTTTCTTGTACACCAACTTCTAATGAAGTATTGGAAGAAAGTGAGTTTGAAAATCTTTGGTGGGGAATTGAAGAAATAGATAAATTACCTGTTCTAGGTAAAGTAGAAGGAGAACTCTGCTTTATTCTAATAGGTAAAGATAAAGAAGCTTTTATTGCTGATGACAATGAGTACTATTTTCTTTGCGATTATGAATTTGAAGAACCTAACACTTACCATTGTTCTACATTTAAAGTAGTTGTAACTAAAGAAGGAGAATGCTGGAGATTAGAAAACCTCTTTCATTCTTTCTTAGCTTGTGACTGCAAATCAGTAACTGAAGATTAATCTTCTTGAATATTTCTCTTCTTTTTATATTCAGTATGACATTCAGGACAGAGAGTAAAGAGCCAACCGACATTTACTTCTTTACCTGGTTTACCACATTCTTCGCAAATATAGTAAGACATAGCTTCTGTTAGGGTTATCATACCTGAAATATATTCATTACCACCCTGGAAATAGAAACGTAAACCTCCGAACTTTTCTTTTACTTGAACGGCTTCTAATTGAGGGATTGGTTCTGGTCGAGGACTTTTCCAGCAACAACCTTCTTCTTTTGCTTTATCCCAATATTTAATTGATTCTAAACGATAATCAATACAGTGTTGAATATTTCCGCAAAGTACATCTAGCAAAGTATACCAACCATCATTACAGCAAATACCCCAAGGCATACATGATTGGCGTATAGTAAGATCTTTTTGAGCAAATATCTTTGGGTAATTTTCATACAATTTATCTTGTAATTCTTTTTTCATCCTATTTATCCTTATGGATCATTAGGTAATTTGTGTTCAATCCGCCGACTTTCATTACAATAAAAACTAACTGAATCTCCTAATAGTGATTCTGCTATAATAGATCTTTGTTTCCAATAATCTGCTTTAAAAAATAGATATATGCAAAGAATAATTAAGCTTACTATTAGGAACCAAGTCATTCTTCTTTTACCTCTACTCTGGTGAAAGTATTTCTACATGCAAGTACTAATGCTATTGTAGAAGTAATTGTAACAAGAGCCATATTATATTCAGTTTCAGAATATGTACTTGCTAAATGTGCTCCTGTAATTGAAATCATTACCCAAAAAGTAATATAGAAAATACTTGCAAGATACTTTTTATCTAACATTTTTTAATTCCTTTAAAAAGATTATTAATCTGGGGTTGTAAACCAGTCGTGGCTCAAAATTAGAGAGAGGACCTCAGCTACGGGATTAACTTCTGCGTTTAGCTCAGTAGGAGGCAAACTGAGTCTCTGCCTGGCCGTATTCATAATCTTTGTACAATATGGAGGATATTGAAAGATCTTAGGCAAAGACAGAAAGTTCCCAGTAGCCAAGGCCCTGAGTTTCATTGGAATACTCGTTTTCTCTGATTGTTCAACCATAAAGCTTTCGTCATCACCAGGAATAATTTCATATTCCCGAATTCTATAAGTGTAGTAGCATTTTTTGTTTTCAAAAAAACAAATGTCCATATAAGTGTCATGCACTTGTATATCGACAGAGAATTTATCTTTTGGTTCATACAGATAAATAATGTTCTGTTCCTTCTCTGATACTACTTTCAACATTTGATTTATATTCCTCAGCTTCTTCTCTAGTGACTTCCACAAAACATCTTGTGAATAAATGTTCAGTAATAAAAAGAGACCTTCTAGGAAAAGGCCATGTCATACAATGTACTTTGTTTTTTGTTTGAATAGGATAAGCTTTATATAATTTATTACTTCTAGTATCTTTAAAAACTTCTTTTGTGATTATTGCATATGGATTTAATTCGAGATACAAAATGTCTCGTTCTTGTGACATTAAATTTACCTGTTGAGTTTAATAAATAGATTGTTTGCAAGAAAATTTAAACCATCTACATATCTCTTTGGTGCTTGGAATGCTGCATCTCTCAAGAGTAATTGAATTAAATCTTGATCGTCTTTGCAAAGCGTTCTTTTGCAACTGAAGTCTCCAAGTACTTCTAATGTATTTAAAATTTCTTGTATTTCATAAGTGATTTCCTTTGGCATTTACCATCCTACTAAGATACTTGTACTTAAAAAACCAATTAGTAAAATGCTTGATGTAATAGTTATTGCCGACAGAAGCCCTATAAAATCTTGTGTATAGTTCTCCTGCCATTGTTTAGGGATTTCTTGGGTTTCCATTTTACATTTCCTCTTCTGGCCAGGGCTCACCTTTATTAGTATTCATAGAATCTATGTAAGTCCATTTGTCATTAATTAGTTTAAATTTAGTAATTTCGGCGTGGTCGCCTTCAATAAAATTCTCTTGAGCTTCTTTTAAGGTGGTATGTACACCTTCTAAGCAGTCAAATTCGTATTTATAACCATATAATAATACGTAGATAATCATTTGTTCATCTCATACGTAACTTCTAGTTCCATATGTTTACGTATCCAACGCATAAGTATAATACCTTTTTCACAAGCATTAAACGTTGGACTATTACCTTGTTTGTTAATAGTCTCTTCAACTGAAATTGGAAATTCCCAGTTGTCATGAGTTTTATACCAAAGACACCCATCTCTAAAGTAAGAGAAATTCACTGTCTGTTTGACTCTAAACTTAAGTAATTCAATATCTATTTTTTTAGGTTCAGATGAGTGCTTAAGAACTTTGGATTTAGTTATTTGCATAAGTCCTTCTGGTTTTGATTCTTGAATTGGTTTCTTTTTATAAGAAGCCTTCAGGCTTATATGCCTACCAGGATTTGAACCTGGATTATCGGCTTAGAAGGCCGAGGCTTTATCCGTTAAGCTATAGGCATAAATTGATATTTTATAGACTTCTGTCTATAAAGACCAGTCATTGTCTATGAAATAAAGAAATGCGCGAGTAATTCTAAGTCTGGATTGTATATTCTCATTTCTTCCAGGGTTTATACTTACTTTTTCTTACTCTAGGTTTTCTATATCTTACTTGAGGTTTAAATTTACCTGTTTGGGAACTAAATTCTATACCCAGATCATACCTTCGAGCTGCTGCAATTAATAATTTCATTTCAGCACGGGCAGTTTCTATACTTTGAAAGTAATAACTAGGTTTCTTTTTAATTATACATCTGGAACCAGTGTATTCAACTAAACCCCAACCTACAGGTACCTCTTCAGGATTAAGTAAACCCTGAGGTGTCATATACCAACGTTCATAACCTAATGCTTTCTCTGGATATTTAAACCTATATTTCTTTTTATCTGCTAAAAAGTCAGAACGACTAGTTTTACATTCAATTACTATTGAATGAGTATTAGTTCTCCAACCAAGAGCATCAGGTATTTCTTTACAACCACGTATACGCATTTCGCTAAAGACTACTTTGCATTTATGCCGAGTCTTTAACCATTTTACTGCTACTTTGGTTAGCTGGTCGTGTGTCATCTTCCTCTGTTATTAGTCTATCTTTAATCCAAGATAGAAGCAATACATATGGATTTCTATCGATTTTAGCAGCAACCATTACAGTTAGGATAATAAGTTATAAGCATTATTACTCCTGTGCACAAGGCGCGTTAGCGCCTATGAGCACTTCTCATAAGCTTTTAATTGGTTTCTTGAAGTTTATCTTTTCCATCTTTTTCCTCATTAATTTTATGAACTACATTAGGTTTTTCATTAAGAATGAAATCTGGATGTACTAAACTATGTGTTAATTGATATAGAACACTAGCTGAATAATCTTCTTTAATACTAATAACTACTTGTTTAACTTGGTCTTGAATAACCATATCACCAGCTTTCCAGTAAACTGTATCACCTGGTTTATATCTAGTTGTTATATTCCATTTTTGTTCTTTACTCATTTTTAATACGCCTTATTTCTTTTTTAGCTTTCTCTTTAGTCTCAAAGAGTTCGTCTGGATAGCGTTCATACCAAGAACCTTCTGGTTGATCATTTACATAATAGACAAGTTTAGAGTCAGTATTTGGATATACTATAATTTTCCAATAAGCAATAGTTCCAGATACAATTTCTGTATGGGATTCAAGTAAATTAGTTTTTGGATTTAAAGTTGGTCGACTAACCTTAAAAAAATAAATGGAATCCCCTTTTTCAAAAGGCATATCTATCTCTATTTGGTATTTAAATTTCATAGTAACTATCCTAAGTAAGCTATTAAACCAAGTAGGGTGATAAAGAAGGTAATAAGGAAAGTTGCCGCGATTGTTTCATGATCCATTAGTTTCTTCTTTAAGTATTTTAATTTCGTCAGGTCGTAGAGGTAGAGGGTTTTCTTGTTCCCATTTAGCATTAAAGGCAAACAGAAATTTACGCTTTGCACTCGCTTTATCTCTTTGTTGCTTAAGCTTGTATTCTCTTAATTCTTCACAATATTGAATCCAAGTATTTGCATGTTTTGGACAAATCCAACCACCTGGTGGTGAACGGAGAAATATCCATTTGTTTTCCCAAAACATTTTTGTTTCATCTATTTTAACTGTCATATTATGAGTTTCAGAAGGTACAACAGCATTACAACCTATATGTTTACATGTAATATGTTTTTCTTTCATTTCCAATTCTCCGGTGAGATAACAGGTAAACCTTCTAATTGTCGAGCCACTTGCTCTTTATACCAACACCTACCTGGTGGACAATTACAAGTAGATTCCTTATCAGTTGATCTACGATAATAATTGCGGCAATCCTTATTTGAAAGAGGAATCTTTTTAGATCTTGCTTTTTTAAGCATTGAACTAACAGTAATATTCTTCATTATACAACTGAATATCTTCAAGATTTACTTCTATACCTAATTCAGCAAGTTTTGAAATAATCCTATTTTCAAATTCTCGGCGTGTTTCATCCATTTTCATATACTCTGGAGACATTCCAATAAAATAATGTCTATGGCCTTCTGGGTAATAACCACTAAATTCTTGATATTCTTCAAAGAAGCTAGCGAGACCTTCATTTTCCATATTAGAAAAGTATTTAGGTTTAGATATTTCGCCAGCATTTATTTTTCTTTGAATGACTTTTGCCCACTGGGCTCCAACTTTATCATTAATCCTAAAACCAAATAGGCAGAATGACGAACTGCTACTATTACTAACAAAACCAGCGCGAATCTTCATTTTTCTTCCTGTTCTTCTAAACGTTTTCTGAGTCTAATTTGTCTATTCAATTTCCCATGGGGAATGAGTTTAACATAATAAGGAATATTTCTGTGGTCACCAGCATAAACAAAATCATCGAAAAGACCAGGTAAAAGTAACTTACATTCTTTAAGTAAATTAACCATAGTCCTACGTATTTCCCAATGAGCAAATTTATCGCAGCGCATATCAAAGACGTGTCGCCATTCACGCAGGTTACAAGTTACTACGATTTCTGATTTAATACCGATAGGCAATACTTGTCTTGCATCTTCAGCTGGTTCACCTGCTGCTCTAAGCTCAGCATAGTGGTTAAATGCATCATCAAATGCTTTTTGATAAGCATCTTTTTTACCCGAAGGTGGCATAACTGCTCTAGCAGTATTTCTCTCTAGTTCATAATCTACGTATCGAGTTGATTCTTGACCAGGCGAAGCTAGACGATGACGAACTAACTCATGGGTCATACCGCGTGAATGGAGATCAAATCTAACTGACAAACTACTATGTTCTATCATTGCTTCATGGCCACGATTGATTAGCATTTTGCAGAACTTAGTAGCAGTTTTGGAAGTAATTGGTTGACCTCTATCTGATTGATAACAAGTGCGGCCAGCAGTTTCAATAATTAGAGGTTGCATTTTTATAAATTCTGGAGGTGTTAGGATACTGTACGTTCCTGAATTATGTAAGACATTAACTTCAGTCATCTAAATTCCTACTAATGTTCTTTATTAGAGTTTTTAATTATTTCTACTTTTGTTGCAACAGTTTGATAATTCTGTCCCAAGGATTTAAATAAAGCTTCTAGTGCTATTCTAGAGCATTGTGCAGGATCCTCTACAATCTCTTGCTCACAAGCTATTAGTATTTCAATACAGATTGATATAGGGTTTGCATGGTTATATAAGGCCATAGCAACATCATGAGGTGTAATATTTCTACGTTCTTCGATACATGCATTTAATAGTGCAGTAAATTCGCCGGACATCTTTTCTCCTTAATATCACGTAAAACTAATTGTTGAGCCATCGACATGATAATCTACACTTTCTTCCTGTAAAACACCATTACGATATACCATTATTGTTTTAGTTAAGACTGACCAAGTTCTAAAATTTGTATGTGATATGTCCCATAGCCAGCTATGACCTTTAATTGTAGATTTGGGATATTTATCAATTCTCGAACCAGTATAGCCTTGGGTTTCTGATGGTTTATAATAATAAGTATTGCGAGATATGTGACTGTCAAATAACAAATCTATATTTGTTTGTTCTAAGACAATGTCTCTAAGAACTAAGAATTCCGTTACCGACATAATAGTCCATCATTTCTTTTTTTATTACTAAAGCTCGTTGTGCATTATAATCACCTATACACCAATAACATGTTGAACGACAAGAGTTTCCAATATGTGAGTGTTTTAGACTAAGAAGTATATAGATAGGTGCCATGTCTCTTCGAGTTGTAGATCTAAAGTCTTCTCTAGTTACGTTTGCATAGTAATCAAACAGTATATCTAGATTAAGTTGTTCAAGAATTATATCTCTAAAGACTAGAAACTCTGCTGACATGATTTCTTTAAAGCTTTTTCAGCTTCTTCCTTAGTACTATAGAGTTCATCCTCATATGCAAGTTTAAGGAAGTGATCAGTACTAGTTACTCTTTGAACTTGATACTGTGAATCAACTTCCTTAAAAGTACCATTAACTATTCTGCGATAACCGTTACTTTTATAGTTAGCATAGTAAGCTATAACTTTACATTCTGAAATAATGTTTTTGATTTGATAATTATGTATGTGTTTACATTCTAAGCATATGTCTTTAGGCATTTGTATTCTTTCAATAAAGTAAAGTATATCGCCGACATCATATTTGAATTCAATTACTATTTTTTTCGCCATCTTTATTTTTCCAATAATATTCACAACTTTGAGTTTTGTGATCATAAGGTCCATATACAAACCAAGATTGTCTTTCAGAAGGTTTAGCTTTAAATCTATAACAGGTATAGCAATAAGGACATACTTTATTGTCTTGAGTTCTAGCTGAACACATACATATATCAGGCATGATTAATACTCGCTTGAACAGAGGTGGCAGGGAAATGAATATACTTTAAGCCAATCTTTTACTTTAGCTCTTACTTTAACACTTCCTTTGATATCCCATTTATGTGAAACAGGATTTAATTCAAGAGAGTTAGTAGTTGCTGTGTAATTTGGAGGTAAAGGATGGGCGTCTTCGGGATCATCAAAAGTAATAGTCAGGATATCTTTTGTATATTTTTGAGGTTCATTTAATTCAATGTCTTCTCTACTACCATAAATGTTAAGTAGTATATCTAGAACTTCTTTTTTTGATGAAGCGATAACCCAATCAGGACCAGATTGCCAAACACTTAATGGTATTTTAAATACTTCAGAATGCATGATTATTCCTCATCAAAGTAAGTTATAGATATTACTTTGTTTTTAGGAAATAGTTTTTGGGGTAATATTAAAGTGCAAATTACTTTAATACCTATGGTTTGTAATTGTTCAATAACATTACTAATAGTTTTAAATGAGAATTCACTCCTGAGAGTGAATTCTAAATCTAATAATCCATTTGAATTTTTAATTAGTAACTGAAGGTAATCTAGGTTACTGAGTTTACCATATAGGGGAATAAAGGAGGGTGGCGCGGGTGTTTCGGTCTGAAGTACAAAGCTAAACACTATCCATCTCGCCAAGCTTGTTGGTGTACTCTGAAATCAGAATCCTTTGCACTTGGTACCAATAGCTTGATTAACTTTCGCACGCGCTCTTCATACCCTCTACGGGTCTCATCAAACCCCATTTGGGTATAACAGCCACCTATATAGTATGTATCCCATACCTCATAGGTCTCTAGATATGTAATGTCTTCAATAGCATAGAATGCTTCTGAATAATAATCCCAGTCATCAACGCCTTCATATTTTTCAGGCCAATTTTCTGGTTTCTTAAACTTGCCTTGAGTAACTAGTTTTTCAAATTCATCAATAATCTTATTATGATCAACATCATGTAATCCATAGATTAAAAATGATGAACTACTTGAGTTACTAACGAATCCATTACGTGTTTTCATTTTGAGTTTACTCTCTATTTAAGTCTTCTTCTGCAGCTAGCTCTGCTTCTTTTTGTGCTTTTTCCAAAGCTTTTAGTTTAGCTTCGTTAATTTCTTCAATAACTTTTTCTATCTCTTTTGTTACAGCTAATGTTCTTTCATCATTAACTGAAAGCTGAGTCCTAAATCTATTGATATTAGTACCAGTTCTAAGGCCTTGACCGATTTTCTCGGCCAACTCCTTTCTTTCTTCCCTTAATGTATCTTTGAGTTCAATAAGTGAGTTTAGTTTATCTTCCATTATTTGGTTTCCTTTTTAGTTAGTCTATTCAGTAATAGACCATGCTTTATGATTTATATCAGATACAATACTTGATTCTATCCAGGATGTATCAGGTTCACTTGTATCTCTAACATTTGTATTTGAACAGCAATCATCATCTATCTCTGAACTACCAAAATAGGAATTTAGAAACAGATTTTCTAATAATAAATCTAAGCCAGAGTGTTCTAGAATTATATCTCTAAAGATTAAATACCGAGTAGTCATAGTCAGATTTTGGCCTTGATGCAGATCTGTTATCAACAATTGATTCGTCTCTATCATTTATGTTTGAGAAATCATCATGATCAATAGTACTTATAACATAGCCAAGGTGATCTCCTATATTACTTTGTCTAAACCAATCTATTAAAATAGGGTTCTCTAGTAAGAGATCAAGACCTAAGCTTTCTAAAACTAAATCTCTCAGAACTAAGTAAGTAGACATTAGGAGTTCTCTTTTTCACATATGGATGATGCATAAGATGCTGGTATTGATTCAAAACGCCATTCTAAATTAGATAATGAAAGATTGCTTTCACTTCGATAATCGATACAAGAGCAAACTCCACTCTCTATTTCTGATGAACCCCAATAAATAAAAACTGGTTGGCTTGATAGAAGAATATCGTAGTTAAGTTGTTCAAGAACAATATCACGAAGTACTAGATAACAACTCAAATTACTACCTTAATTTTAAAATAAGTAACCTACGGGCGCTAATCGCCCGTAGTGATTACTAATATGGTTTAACCTTTTTGTACCCATCTCTTATCTGGGCTACAATTCAAGGGAATAACAGCTGTAATTGCATTGCGATTAATAACCATTGGGATGGCATTTTCGCCCATAGTAGTAGTTAAGGGTTGTACTTCTGCAAACTCAGCTGTTTGAATAGCTTCCATTTTGCGACCAGTATTACCTACATAGGCAGCATTGATTAGTGCAAGTTCGCGCAAACCAATTGCTTCTAGTTTTCCACAGAAATAAAGAGTTACTGTCTCTACAAGTACAGCTCTACCTTCTAGTGGCTCATATAGGTCTTTCATCATATCCATTGTTTTTACTTTCCTTCTTCTAATGCTTCTTTAGCGGTTTCGAATATTTCATTTTCTCTTCTTTTAACAAATTCTTCTTGAAAGTGGTATCGATTTGATCTCTTGTTTGAGGAGTGAATTGATTCTTGATCAATTGCTGTAATAATTACCTGTGTAATCCATTTTTTATTTGCGTATAGTCTAATCCAAACCTTTTGTCCAAGTTTGAATTTAGGTTTTTGTAGTTCAATAACAGGATCACCTAGCTGAAGTAGAACTTTTTCAGCAGCCTCTCTTGTTTCAAAAATTTGATCAATATATCTTTGTTTAGGACCATCGTTTTTTAGAGTTTTAAGAAAAACTGCTGGTTTAGTTGGTTCACCCCATTCAAGATGACAGTAATCTACTTCGCGTTCTACGACTTCCCAACCAACACAACGTCCAGGATTTTCATTCCAGATAATAAATACTTTTTGGCCTGGTTGAAAAGGTTCACGTATATTAACTTTCATTTAAGTCTCCAAAGCTTCTGGTATTTTGAGGATAACTAAAAGATTTATAAGGATGACTAAAAGGAACTCCATCAATAAACGAGTATGAAGCACCATTAGGCCTTATACGAGTACGGAATCGATTGCCAACTATAGTTACCCATCTTCGATGAGTTATTGATCCAATACGTATTGCTAGAGGTCTACCTTGGAGAGGTAGGTCATAGTTTAGTTGTTCTAAAACTATATCTCTAAGAACTAAATAGGAGGTATTCATTTTAGTTTAAAGCTTAATGCTTTAAAGAAATCGCGCGCGTTTCTTTCACCTAAAATTCCAGTTACAGTAGTTTTCATTACTGATTCTTTTAGAGGTACTTTCATTAAAAGACCAAGTACTTTCATTTCTTTAGCACTAAATATATGACTACCTTTACCTTTAGCCAATTCAGCAAGTCTATTAGGTATAATGTGTTTTTCGTAATTCCTTGTAACCCAACAAGCATCACATAGTATAGGTTTTTGAGAACCTTTACCTAAGGGTTCACCACATTCTTCACAATCTATATATATAGACATTAGTTTAACTCTGATTTAGAATTGAGTTTTTAATTATTTTGAACATCAAATTATAGGCTTTATAATTCAACTGCTTCAACTGCTTCAGTTGCTGTAGGGTATAAGTTTTTTTCCATATACCAACATTTATTAAGTTCATCTTGGTATTCGATTCTTGAGCTATTTTGCAAAACTCTAAAATTTCTAGAGCTATTATTAATTCTTTTATCAGCTATTTTTATTCTTTTAGTCCAACGTCCTTTCTTTGCTTGACCAGTTCTATACCAAACCATGTCACCTATTTGGTATTTGAATTCATCTTTAGGTACGCCACCTTCGGCAACTATAGCTTTGGTAGCTTCCTCTTCAGAGGTGAAGATGTTTTTTAGATCATAAAAGCAATTATTTGTTGCAAGAATACTCCACAAGTAAGGCCAACCTATTAGTTTACAGCTTCCAACAGCTGTTTGTTCTACTTGATAAACGTTAGGTTCTCCTGAAAGAAGGTGGATAACATAAAGTTTATCTCCTTCTTTAAAAGGAGGAGTCATATCGTATTTCATTTTAGCTCCAAATCAAATATAGGACAGCTTCTATTATTAGCTAAGAGTTTTGCGCGCCATCTTTTTACTTCAGGACTATGCCAAACATCTTTATTGAAATCATTTATCTCTAGTAGATTAATTGATTCTTCAATACCTTCAGAAAATGAACATGGCCACCATTGACCATGTACATCACAGTACCCCGAGAAACATCCCGATTCACAGGGCTCTACGCAGGTTTTCAGTTGTTCGTAATCGTCTCTGTTTTTAATTACAGACAAAAGGTTATTAGCAGTACAGGAATCAAACCCTATAGGGAGATTATTATCTAGGGAATAATGAATGATGCGCGCGAACTTCTCTTTATCCCTTAAAATAGTAAGTTTGTCGCCTCTACCTTTAGGCTTCAGCGCCAAAAATAATACTGCATGAAGACCTTTGAGTCTTGAATCATGCTGCATGTCATAAAGTACCTGTATACAGTCGTCATAGGTCTCTACGCTAAGTAACTGATGGATAGTGACCTGGGTCATGCCTGCTTGTACAAGACGCTCTACAGCCCCATAGCATGTGTCAGAATCATATCTGCTGACAGCTACCGCACCACATACTTTACTTAGACGATTAGCTATATGATCATCTAAACGATAACCATTGGTAGTGATATTAGGAACCATTCCATTTTCTCTACAATGGTTAAAAATCTTCCACATATCTGAGTGTCCGTAGATGTCACCAATCCCGAATGCAATTTGATTGGTAGTAACTGGAATATGAGTAAATATCTTTTTAAAGGTATCAATACTCATTTGATTACCCTTATGGGTATTTGATTTATAACAAAATTCACAAACTACAGGCTTTCCTCCAGGGCTTTTAGAAATTCCATGACATACTGTACTGATTTCAATATCTAGAATCTCAGGACCAGGTGCCATACTAGGATCTTCGTCTTTAGTATTTCCCCAACGCATAAAATAGCCGTCAGCTTTACGGAAAATTGAATTATATCCAGGGCTTTTAATTATCTTATATTCAGTGTTATCAAGGATTTGCATTTTATACTCAGGGTTAAGAGTTTATGTCATAACAACCAGAGTGATATCTACCTGCTATGTTGTAATCTGGGTGGCTAGAAATTCTTATTGAAACTACTGATTGACCAAATTTGTTATCTGATTTTGAATGTCTATATAAATGAAATCTAGAATACAATGTTCTTTGTTCTTGAACAGAATTAGCTCTTTGATCAGAACTAGATAAGCTAAGAACATTAGCAATTAGAAGTTTTTGATTTAGTAAGATGTCATAGTCTAGGTTTTCAAGAATGATGTCGCGGAAAACTAAGTATTTAGTACTCATAGTTATGCTCAATAAGACTATAAGCTGGCTTTGATACAAATTGAAGTGTTGTGTTAGCCTTTATAAGTGAGATAGCACGATAATTAGAGTTAATTGAATATGCTTTGTGGTTAATTCTTGACCACCAGCTGTTATGTCCAAGCTGTGATCTTTCTACTATAAATTGATGTAAGAGACTATGGTTTAAAATCAAATCTAAACCTGAGTTTTCGAGTACAAGGTCTCTGAAGACTAAATATCTAGCACTCATAAGGTAAACCCTCTGTACTAGAAGCCCATGGCATAGAAGAATGCTTCTTGCCTACTACTGATCTAAAACGAAGGTAGTTGTATTCTCCACTTGTAATATAAGATCGATTCGGATTAAAAGAACAGGCATTAGATAGCTGACTAAGTCGTGCCCAAAGGAAACAATTATTTACTAGAAGTAAATCTAGTCCAATTTGTTCGAGCACTATGTCTCTAAGTACTAGATATTTGGAACTCATTTTCAGGTCCTGGTTTTGATTTAGATCTATAGGCTGAAGTTTCTGTCATACTTGACCACAGAGGAAGTACATATATTCCTCTATCTGACCATCCATTTGCTGATATTTTTACAAAACTATAAGGACAAGAGCGTTTTTTATAACATGATTTAAAAATACAGTTCTCAAACAAAAAATCCAGTTCTAGGTGTTCAAGAACCATATCTCTAAGAACTAGATATTTGGAACTCATTAATAATTCCACTTAATCTTTTTCATAGGTACACCAATTGCTCTAAGGAATTCATCCATACTGAAGTTATCCATAAGGACAGAGCCTTTTATTTTCTTTTTACTTTCTGTAATACTCCAGGCATCATCCCAGCTGTTCCACATATCTCTACGTTTAGCTTCATTTACATGATCCCAAATACATCTAATTTGTTCATTAGTTAAATGTTTTTTCTTGATTATAAAACTAGATGAACTACTGTTACTAACAAAACCTGTTTTGGTTTTCATACTAACTCCTTAGTCGTAAACACTTTCATTATAGAAATGAAGTTCTTTAATACTAGGATCTAGTTTTTGAATCTCTTTGAGCACTCGGGTTTCAAATTCTCGACGGGTTTCATCCATCTTCATACTGGTGTAGTCAAGACCTATGTAGTAACAATCGTCATCACAAAAAGTATATAAAGAGGTGACTTCATTTGCACAACATTCGAAGTCATCGATATACTCATCTTCGTCTTCTTCGAATTCAATTTTAAATTTTTCTATTATTAGTTTTCTTAGAGTTTTGACTAGAGTACTATCTCCATTTTGATAAGTACCAAATAGACAAAAACTAGATGAACTAGAGTTACTAACAAATCCGTGTCTTATTTTCATGTTATTTCCTTTATTTATCCATCGTACCAACCTTCTTCGTATACTCCAAATCCAGTTAGTTCAATATCTAATTCTAAAATAGCTTGTTCAGTTCTGGTTTTAAATTCTTTATAAGTTTCATTTCCTTTCATATATTGGAGTTCAGTACCTAGATAAAATATACCAGTATCGGAATATTCTAAGATATAAATATCTTTATGTGTAATGGATTCAGGGTATGTAGGATAACGAGGGTCTGCATCACTACCACCGTTTTTCTTAAATAGTTTTTGAGCTTGTTCTATAAGCTTATCTATATCTTCTACACATATCCCGTAGAGACAAAAAGAGGAGGAGCTGGAGTTACTTACGAATCCTGTTCTTACTTTCATCTGTTTTCCCAAGCTTCTTCGTGAACACTGAAGTGTTTATCTTTTAGTACTGGGTTAAATTGTTTAATTATTGAACGTATTCGGGCTTTAAAGTCACCAAAGGTTTCATCATCTTTCTGTTTGTATATTGATTTACCTAGATAATAATAGTCCCAATCATAAGGAGCATAGCTTTCTAGATCTTGGTAATTGTCTAGTTGATCAAAGTATTCGCTGAAATCATAACTAATATTTTCATCATCAATAAGTTCAGGATAGTACTTAGGTTTAGGTATTAGGCCCTCTGAGATTAGTTTATCAAAGTTTTTAATTAAGACTATAGCTTCTTCTTTTTCTAGGCAGATACCGTAGATACAGAAGGATTGGGACGAAGAGTTGGAAACGAATCCGGTTCTAATTTTCATTTTTTAAATTCCATAAATACTGATTGGTTTTTCGACTTTTAGTTCGCTGCCACTAAGTATTGCGTTTCCACATGTTACAAGACTGTTTTCTTCATCTAAAGATGGAATAAATACAAGAGTATCCCATCCTTCAGCTGTTAATGTTTTTTCTATCTCTTCATATGGTTCCCAAGAAGTATATCCTTTTAGAGTTTGGATATTATTTTCTTTACAAACATTATTATTATGAATTGGTGTGATTTTAACCATGAAGTGATCTGGATTAAATAGCTTAGTTAGTTTCTTAGCATCAATTTCAAAGTCTGTTGAGTATGCAAAATTAAGACAATATTTTCTACTTATAGGGTTGCTAAGATCTTTAGCAATCTTAGAAACTTCGTTGAGTTCGAGTTGCATGTTATTAAACATTTGACTTCGTTGAGTTTCATTAGTTGAATTAATACTTAATTGAAGTCCAGCTTGACCATTATATACATGGTTTTTAATAGAAGCCCAATGTAGAAGTTGTGGCTTTAGTTTTTTATATGAGCGTGGAAGACTAGTTGTAAGGATTGGGTGAATTACTTCAGTTCGAAGTCCTGTTTCCAGTTGGAATAGGTCTTTGTTTTCAAAAAGCCATTCACTAAACTTAAAAACTGCTTCATTGAAAATAGGTTCACCCATTCTTGCGAAATGTATATTTAGTCTTTCTGTATATTGTACTTCTGGAAACAAGCTAATAGCTTTGTAAAGCTGACTTTTCAAATCATTAAAAGTAGCATTTCCTTGCCATTTGACTTTAGGTACATCACAAAATGTACAACGCATCTGACATCCATACTGGGTACTAAGAGTAACTACCCACTTCTCTGATAATGGCATACACTGAGTATTAGGAACTCCTTGTATTAGTCGTGTGTATCCTAGAAAGTCTGCTTTCACATTATGATGCTTCCCATAGTCTCCAATAGATAAGGTTTCTAATTTTCCTTTTGAATAACTGTCTGTGAACAGGTATCCAGTAGGTAAGGTGGTGCAAATCATTTGAGATCCTTATTAAAACTTATAAAGTATTAGGTCTTTTGTTTTTATTTCCATTCTATTATTATGAAGCATAAGAGGACCTAAAGCTGTAGTTGTACAAATGTCATCGACTCGAAAAGTAACAGAATGTATTTCATAACCCTTTTTTATAAGTTCAATTTCTCTTTTATAGCTTTCAGGAAATTTCTTTATCCATTCAGCAATTCTATTACTTTTAAAATCAGTTAATTCGTTAGCTAACTGACAGACATATGGATATAAGGGTGATGTGGTTGGTACTTGAAGGTATTTCAGAATTAGTACTTGAATTTCTTCTATTGTAGTACCAGCTTTAACACCTATGATGAAAGATGATGAACTTGAATTTGATACAAACCCATTACGTATTTTCATAGTCTATTCCTTGTATGAAATACATTTTGTAGTTTCTACTATGTATTAGTTCTTTGGTTAAGAGCCGGCCAACCAGGCCGGTCTAATACTGTTTTGTGATGCAATAAATAAGAGATGCCGCTTGGTTCTACTATCCTGTAGGTAGTAATGTTATAGCGTTCACCTTTCTTGACTTTTCCATCTTTGTGATCTTTACGAGCTACATGGATTTTAGCTCTAACGAGCTTAGACCATATTTGATCCCATGTATCCCACTCGTAATTAGCATCTTTCATTCTTTCAGTTAGATCATCGTCTGGTGGTAGTTTATCCCAACAATCACATCCACCTTCACTAAGATGGTAACGAGAACCACAGTGGGAACAAGTCCTATAATAACAATGCCAGTCATCTGGTACATTCATTTTATCCATCTCTCCAAGCTTCTTGTTGAACACTGAATCCAGTAATCATTGGATCTAATTTAAGTAACATTTCGCGCACTCTTGCTTCAAACTCATTACGAGTTTCATCTCCTTTCATTCTTGTATAGGATACATTTACATATAATTCATCCCACATATTAAAGGCCTGTATATCTTTGTAGTTATAAAGAATTTCACAAAGTTCATCAAGATCTCCTTCTTCTTCTTCGTTTAAGAGTTCTAAAATCCAAGGAGATACTTGCACTTTGCCTTCGGTAACAAGTTTCTTAAAGTTTTTTAGTAGTATTTCTGGATTAATATCATCAGCTCCATATATACAGAAGGAAGAGCTGCTAGAATTTGATACAAATCCATTACGTATTTTCATATTAATTCCTTGTATGATGGATTTCAGTGATCCATCTAGTACTATGATATTGTTTATAATCTTCCTGGTTCAGATATAAAACGTTGATAAGTCCAAGAAACAAACAGAAAATGATTTTGTTCAGTTCTACCGCTTATTGATCTTCCATCACCATTAGATAAAGAACCAAAACGAGAGAGATGTTGTGTTGATCGTAGAGCACAGAACACATGAATAACTTTGGGTTCTACTAAGAGATCGTAACCAAGGTTTTCAAGTACTAGGTCTCGGAGTACTAAAAAATTAGAAGACATTATTTAGTCCATGACAATGATGAATCTGACACTGGAGTCCATTCAACAACGGAATATCCGCTTCTATCTATTCTAGAAAAGAATTCAGGTGATTGAGACCAGCTATCATTAATAGATGACACTTCGCCTTCATACTGATAAACAATACTAGTGTCTAAAAGTAGTAAATTTAAGTTTAGTTGTTCAAGAATTAAATCCCTAAGTACTAAGAACTTAGTGCTCATGGTTTAATTCTAGGCCAAGACCAAGATTTTCTTGTAGTCATTGATGTACATTGACTTCTAGATAGAGAGAAAGGTCTTTGTCTAAAACTACCATGAATAGTGCTTTCTAATAAATCTAAACCTATTTGCTCAAGTACTAAGTCTCTTAATGCTAAGTATTTACTAGACATGATTGGTACCTTGTTAAAGAGGGATGTTTTACTTATGTACTTTCATACAAGTTTAAAACTAACGCTGTCCCTCACAACGGGTGGGTGGCTCCACTTTAAATAACAGTTATAGGGTTAGGTTTATTATATTTAAACCTTAAAACAGGAGTATTAGTATTTGGAGTGATGTGAATAAGGAAATCTCCGTAACTCTCTGTTCCATAAACAGATTCTTCATTAAATCATTTAATTCTTTGTTCTTCTTTCGGGGTTAGAACTTTACCTTTTCTAATTCTGAGATTATCCATCTTTCTGGCATTTTATCTTGTTATACCAAGTTCTTTTAGCATGTCCATGAATTTATCAGTTTCGCTTTCAGGTTTATTAGCTTCCAGTTTAGTAATTATATGTCTTTGTTCTTTGTTTCTTGTTTGCAGGGCGATGAAACTTACTTTGTTTTTGGCAATAATGCCGCGCAATCTTTCTATTTCCTCTATTAGTTCTTCTTTGCTTGCTTCAATTAGGTTAATCATTTTTAACTCTCTTCTAAATAATGCTCACTTATATTAGTGTTTACTTATTTTAATGCAAGGTAGGTTTTCGAAGATCTCTCCATACTCTAAAACACTGTCGGAACGAATATCATCTGAATATTCAACTATAAAGAATTCACAATCAGGATTGTCTGTAATAAACTTAATAGCAGCCTTGATACCCCATTCCATACAATCAGAATCGTATTGATCCCATAGTCTTTGACTTTCTTCTTTGTCTTCAGTCCAGTTAGGGAATTCAGGTTGGGATTCATCAAATTCATTATAGTCTGTTCCAGAACTGCTTAGTTCTTGAGCAAGTATACCTACTTGGTTATCCGAAGCTACCCAAGTTTTTATATCTTGGATATCTTCCCATACTCTATTAGCTACTTGTCTTGAAGTTAGTGAAATACCATATGGTTGTACAATGGTGTCTCCATTAGGAAACATCAGTCTATGTAGTTCATTAGCATCCTTTGGTTTATGTCTGAGACCAACAATAAAGGAAGATGAGCTTGAATTACTTACGAATCCCGCGCGGACTTTCATTCTTCCCACCCTTTTCTACTGAATTTCAGCATGTGTCCTTCATCACCAACAAAAACATTATCAATCCAACAATAGTGAGTAAAGTTTTCTGGTAGTTTAGGTTTTCTACTAGATTTGCTAGCAATACAAGCAATCTGTTTATCATTCCAAATAATATAAATATTTAAATGCGTAAATGATTCAGGAAAACCAATATCTAGCCCATAGGCTCCATGAACCCTAATGTCTAGATGTATAGGCCAGGTTCTCTCTGTAAAGCACCCAGGTATGGCTCCTTTAGTAACAGAGATACTTGTAGGAGTTTCCCACTGAAGCACTGGGAGTAGAGGTGGTACTCTAATCTCCGCGTGGTTTAGAGCACTAAAGAGTCTGTCGATGATTTCTTCATCATCACGAGCAGATTCCCATGCTCTGAAAGCCATAAACAGAAGTTGTTCTGCTTCATTCCGAAGCGCATCTTGCTTTCTTTCTTTAGCTATTTCATCTATTTGAGCACAGAGTTCAAGCCAATCACCGCGTGTAATCATTCTTTTATTCCAAATGCTTCATTAGGTGTAGCAAATATCTTCGATTCAATACGAGGAAAAAATGCTAAGTCACTAAAGTAGTAATGAAATTCATTATCGCATTCTTCGATTTTTTTAATAGTTACTCTATTTACTTGGTTAGATTGAGCACTAAAACAAACAAAAGCTGTGTCGCCAATTTTATATTTAGGTTTAGGTTTATCTATACGTTCACCTAATTTAAGTAAAGCTTCTTCAGCTTCTTCTCTTGTAAGATAAAGTACTGATGTTTTTACTGTTAGATTAAAGCCATTATGTTCGATATGTGAGATTTCTTCTTTTTTAAGAATATTAAAATCGTTTCTTTTAATAATATGCTCTGTAACTTCAAAAATATTTGCGATGTCTGTACGTGTAATAGAATAAACTTTAGTACCTGGTTCATATGTCGGTTTAAATTTAACTTTCATTTTAGTTCCCTGCATTGACATTGGTTTTCTAAATAAATACCAGGTTGAGGATTACAATAATCATTACATTCGTATTGCATGTAACCCTCGTAGAGGTAAAAGGGTGCTGCGATAATCATCACTATACTAATTAGAATTAAACCACCTGCAAAAAATCCTAGAAGAATGAATGTGAAAGCTTTAATATCTTCCCACACAGTTGTGGTTTCATTGTCATACATTAGTTTTCCGTGTTATTAAAATGGAATAGAATAAGGATCTCTACCTGCTTGAATTTCTTGAAGTACATATTCTGCACATGATCTATTTTCTGCAGAAAGATCTTTAAGAATTTGTTGTGCTGCTTGAACTGCATATTTAAGATCAAGCCAACAATCAGGATAAAGATTAAGAGTACCTTTCTCTATTGTTATCTTGGTTAAATACTTTTTATTTGGTCCATAGACAACTATACGTACAAGTACTCCTTTAAAGTTTTTGGATATAAAGATAATATAAGTTTTATCCTTACAGTCCTGCAGTTTTGCTTTCCAAGAGTTATTCCAATTAGTAAGTTGACCTTTATAATAGTCTGTAAAAATTAGTCTATACATTGGTTTTCCTAATGTACTCTAAGTTTATGATGATCAAATAAACCAACTTCCAATTGGTTTATTCTTTCTTGGATTTCAGCAAAGGAATAGGGCCTGAACTCAGGGTGAGTATCAATACCTACATCTAATCTTTTACCAGGTAAAGGTGAAAGAGAGCCATGGCAATGGCCATGGCAGTGAATTGATCCATAATGGGATTTATTCCAGGTCACTAAAGGATAATGGAACATTACTACTTTGGTTCCGTCTTCAGTTTTGGATTCATAATAGTCTTTAATCCATTCAAAGTAATGAAGGACATCGCCGCGAATATTTCGATCATGATTACCTAGTATTAAACGTTTGCGACCATTTAATTGTTTTAGGTACTCAATGATTTTACCTTTTGGACTTAAGCTAAAATCACCAAGGATATAGACTGCTGCATTTTCTGACACAGTTGTATTCCAATTAGTAATAATAGCTTTATCCATGGCCTCAGTGGATTCGAAATCACGCAAACCATGCTTTAATAGTCCAGTATGGCCCAGGTGTAAATCAGCTGTAATAAACTCGTCGGATTTCATTGTTATTTATCCTGCAAGTTTGTTTCAACACCCCAAACTTCGAAGCCATCATCTTTTTTTTCACAACAATAAGCATCTTGTGTAGCAATTAGTTCAGGAACATCTGTTACTAATTCACCATTGGGTTCAAATATACGAAAGCAGTCACCTTTTTTTAGTTCTGCCATTTGTATACAGACCCAGCCATTTTTTGTTTTTCGTTCAATAATTCTTTTATTTGGATCTGGTTTCATGATGTTCCTTAAGGGCTTTGGCTAGTGCAATCTTTGGGTCTTTATCAAAAGCTCCACTCATAAGTCCTGAGTCAATAGTACTAAATTCAGCATCAGGCCAGATAGCCCAACCATCTGTCCAAATTTCCCAGTTGACTGTTTCTTTGCGTTTAGCTAATTCATCGAGACAGAGCAAAAATGTTGCTCTATCATCAAGGTCAGGTACCACACCTGAGCAGTAGGTTTCTATTGTTATCTGTGAATAGTCTGAAGCTAAAGTACACTTACCATTTTCCTCGTCTACGCAGACAACGTGTGTAGGCTGAGTAATTCCAGCAACTATCTTCATTCCAGGAACTAGAGGTACTTTGGCCTCCTTTATATCTTCTTTCCAGGATCTTGTTTTTGGTTTATTAGTCATTACTTTGCCTTGTCGAACTGTTTATAGTATTTATCACTTACTTCACGAATATGATCATGAGCTGCATTTGATGTTTCAAAGCAGTGTTCTGAATAATCTGTCGAACCGCTTTCATGCTTAACTTCGTAATAATTTTTGCCATCTTTCTTAAGCATACCTACAAAGGTAACTTCTGCAGTCATAAAGAATCTATATGAATACGGAATCCATACTATTTGTCCTGGTTCCATTTTATTCTCCTTAATTCCTAATCTCTAAGTATCTTATTTTATTCTTTTATGTTTTGCCATAATTATTGAAGTAAGACGTCTATTCTGCTTGGTCTTAGCAGTATCACAAGCAGTAGCACTAGCAGCCCTTGCAGCAGCCCTTGCAGTATCACAAGCAGTA
>Ga0114918_10000722_pt1:0-15000 | contig 28910 bp, 25 predicted proteins | sample LantaG_FD_87015 | JGI IMG/M metagenome (GOLD analysis project Ga0114918, IMG submission 87015) | Deep subsurface microbial communities from Baltic Sea to uncover new lineages of life (NeLLi) - Landsort_02402 metaG | ecosystem: Environmental > Aquatic > Marine > Oceanic > Sediment...
AAAAAAAAAAAAAAAAAAAAAAATTTTATGTGGTGTGGGGGGGCGGGGTACGAAAACCGCCCCTTTTTGTGCGGCCCTGTGCTCCCTCTTGCCGGGCCCGCCCCCCCCCCCATAAAAAAAAAAAAAAAAAAAAAAAAAAAAAAAATTTTCTCTTCAAAAAAAAAAAAAAAAAAAAAAAGACAAAAAAGTCAAAACCGTTTCCCTCTCTCTCATTTCATCTCTCTCTCTCAGTCCACCGAAATCAAAGAAAACAAGAACCGCATCAGGCCACCTTCACGTGGTTCTCGTCCACGGTCGAGTACAGGTGCCCCTCCTCGAGCAGGAAGCCCACCGCGTCGCGGACGAGCGCCTCGGCGAAGCGGCCCGAGAGGGCGGCGATGACGTCGTCGACGGCCGCGCCCTGGGGGCCGCCGCCGAGGGCCGCCACCGACGCCTTGGCCTCCCGCTGCGCCCCCGTGAGGCCATCCGCGCCCACGGCGTTGGGGTCGCCACCAGCAGCAGCGGCGGAGGCCTCGTCGGGCTTGACCGCAGCGGCAGCAGGAGCTCCCCCGGCGGTCGCGGCGATCGCCGTCGCTCCTCCGCCCGACGACGACGACTTCAGGAGGTGCGCGTGCTGCAGCATGCACTGCGCCAGGTGGTAGGAGATCTCGTTGTGGTCGCTCACGGGCCTGACGTTGAAGGCGACCAGGGATCGGGCGCCGTCGAAGGCGCGGAGGTTGCCGTGCACGCGGATGTAGGCCCCGGGCTGCCACGCGGCGCGGCGCGCCGAGGCGCCGCCGCCCTCGCCCGCGGCGGCCTCGTCGTCGTTGTCGCCCCAGTACTTGATGGAGACGATGCCCGTGCCGTCGTCGACGCGGAGGACCGTCGAGGAGGCGTGCTCGGAGGCGTCGAGGATCTTGCCGACGAGGGTGAGCTGTTGTTGTTGTCGTTGTTGTGGTGGCGGTGAGTTGAGGTTGAAGCTTGAGAGAAGAAGAGGTTGAAAAGCAGGTCGAAGCAGGTCGCAATCAGCGCGTCGATCGAAAAAACGAAAAACGACGGAAAAAAATCGAAAAAACCGATACGACGCACGTTGTTGACGGGCGCGCCGTCGATGTCGAGGTCGCCGTCTCCTGCAGGGTCAGCGGCGATGGCCTGTTTGGTGTGTGAGGGTAGGGGAGGGAGTGCGACGAGGAGAAGAAGGAGAAGAAGAGGGGCACGAAAGAGAAGAGAAAGAAGATGAGCGTTGAGATTTTCGAACGGACGCAAGGAAGGCATCGGTATCGTTCTTTTTTCCTCTCCCTCTCCCTTTTCTCCGTCCCATCCGACTCACGTCGTGAAGCTGCTTGACGGTCAGGGAGCGCAACGTCTGCGCCTGGGAGTCGCGGATCTGGTGAATGAGTGGGTGTGGGGTTGGGTGGAGAGAGGAGAAGAGGAGGGGGGTGAGCGAGCGAGCGAGCGAGCGAGCGAGGATTTCGTCGATGGGCATTTCGCCTGCGACGGATAGAGAGAAACAACTCTCTCTCTCTGGCGCGCGCGCTGCCTCTCTCTCTTCTATCGCTGCTGCTTCAGCATTGCTCACCTTTTCACCGGGCGTGTTCTGTCCGCCGGCGTTGGCCGGGCTGCGATGAGAGGTTGATTGAATTGTATTGAGAGAGGAAGAAAGAGCGTCAGGAAGGGATGAATCTTGAAAGACTTTTTCCGTCGTCGGCGTCGTCAATGTCGATGAACCGACAAACCAAAAGCAAAGGCAAAGCGCGTCGCTATTTCGCTCTGCTGTGGCATATTTTAAAGTCATTTCTTCGCGGAATGCGGGCAAACACGATATGCTCCATGCTCTCAGCGGAGAAGGAGATCGATAAACGGCAGATGAGAGCGAGAACGGAGGGGCGCTTCTCCTCAAGCGTCGAGCGGCATTCGGCACGCTTTGCTTGTCGCGATTCGTATGCGCTCTCGCCTCCTCGTCCTCTCTCGCGCGCGCTCTGCCCTCTCTGCCCCATCTTCCAATTCACACGCACGAGGGGAGGAAGCCGCCGCCGCCAAACTGCGACGTGGAGAAGTCGGTCCCGGCGAGCATGGCCATGGTTGCTGGAGGAGGGAGTTTGAGGAAGAAGAAGAAAGGAAGGAGTAAGAAGTTGAGAGAAAAAGTGAGAGGCGAAGTCGATTTTTCCTCCATTTTTTTTCTTCATCGAAAAGAAAGCTCCCATCTCTACCCGCCGTCGCCGGCGCACTTCCAGACACCTTCTCGCCCTTCCAATCATCAACTATGAGGCCGCAGTCGTTCTCACGCAGCGGATTGCTTGGACCAGCTCCAGCGAGGGCGATGAGGCCGCAGAATCGGAGCTTGAATGCCGATCGCCCAGGGTCTTCTTCTCCTTCAGCCGCGTCAACCTCTTCTTCGAACCCCGACCCCTCCTCTTCTTCTTCCCCCGAACAGCCCCAACAACAACAACAACAGTACCGCTACGTCGACGCCGCGGGCAAGCGCAAGGCCACGCTCCAGGACGCCGCGCCCTCGCTCACTTCTTCGTCGAGTGACGAACAAACAAGGCCCCCCTGGGAGCTGGGCTTCCAGCTCCCCGAGCGGAGCTCCGCGCTCTGGGGCGACGACCTCCGCCGCAGGCTCATCCGGCACGCGCTCGCCTCGCAGTTCGGTGAGAGCAACGCTCAAGCACCGGGCGCTCTCGTCCTCTCCGAGGAGGAGATCGAGGAGCGGCTCGCGCAGCTGGCGAGGCTCCTTCCCGGCCTCGCTCCGAGGCTCGCGACGACGAGCGCGAGCCTCTTGGCGGGGATGGTGGCAGACCCCGCAGCCGTGGCGGCGACGCTGGTCGGGCTGCGGGCAACCTTCCCGGGCGCGGACGTCGGGAGGATGGTGGCGAGATCGCCGCAGCTGGCGCTGGCAGGAGGGAACAGTGGAGGAAACGGGAGCGGAAGCGGAAACAACAACAACAACAACAACAACAACAACAACAGGTCGGGTCTCGCCGCCCTGGCCGAGGCCCGCGCCGCCTTGGCCCAGCTCCTGCCCAACCTCGACGTCGATGCGGCCGTCTCCGAGCACCCTTCGCTGCTCGACGTGAAGGGAGTGGCGTCCGCGATCGAAGAGGCGAGGCGAGTGCTGGGGCCTAGCAAGTTCCAGCTCAGCGCCTTTGAGAGGGAGCCCTCGCTCGTGTTTCGGTTCCAGCACGGGGACCTGTTGATTCCTTACGACCAGTTCGAGAAGGGGAGTTGAATTTAGAAGGAAAAAAGAGAGAGTGGGGGAATTGTAAAGAAGAAAGAAACGCGAGAAGAAAGAAAAAGAGGAGGTCGAGGTCGAGGTCGAGGTTTTTGAGGTTTCTTTTCATTTTTCGTTCGATCGAGGAGAGAAGGCATTGAATATTTGCTTCCCGATTCAACGGCTCCTTTCCTCTTGCGTCGAGGGCAAGCCAAAACCCCCTGCCTCTTTCTTCCGAAAGAGCCCCTTGTCTCCTCTTGCTCCCACGCGGAGAAAGAAGCGCTAAGAAAGGAAAAGAACGAGCCATGAAGGCGGCTTCGACGCTGAGGGCGCCTGCGACGATGCCCATCGCGGGAAGATGCCCTTATTCTTCTTCGACCTCGACTGCTGCTGCTTCTCTTCCTCGCCCTCTCCACCGCAACCACCAGCACCGCTCCACCACCCTCGTCCCACCCCGCGCCACCCTCACCACCTTCGCCATCACCCCTCCCGGCGGCGGCGACTCGGACTCCGACGAGGACGACGACTCCGTCGTCGAGTGCCCGACGATCCGAGCCTCCCTCCAACCGAGGCCGTCGCCCTTTGTGCTCACCAACTATTACGGCGGGGGCTTCGCGTCCGACGACGACCGCGTCGCGCTGTCTTCAATCCGGTACGCGAGCCCCTCGTCGGCGAACGCGTCGTGCCAGGGGTTTTACGCGGCCCCCAGCTCGAGTTTAGTTGAGGAGCAGAAGAAGAAGAAAAAGACTGCTTCTTCTTCGGGTTCCTCTTCGTCGTCTTCGACGACGAGGGGCGAGATCGGAGGGGACGGCCTTTTCGAGTCCGGGCACGACGCCGTGTGCATCCCTCTGCCTCCCTGGGCCATCCGCGCCGGGGCACGGGAGACCGTCTACTTCGACGGTCGCAAAGTGACGGTAAGAGAGAGAGAGAGAGATGAGTTGTTGATGTTTCGAGAGAGAAAGAGACGACGAAGAAACGAAAAGAAAAACTCAACCTCAACCTCTTCGACTTTCAAAAACGTTCAACGAAACTTTTCCCCACCAATATCAGGCCGCCATCGTCACGTGCGGAGGGCTCTGCCCGGGCCTCAACGATGTCGTCCAGTCCCTGACGCAGAAGCTCGCCGGAGGCTACGGCGTCAAGAACATCATCGGCGTGCGTTACGGCCTGAAAGGTTTTTATGACCGGACGCGCAAGTCGGTCAAGCTGACGCCCGCGGCCGTCGAGGGCATCCAGCTGCAGGGCGGGACGATCTTGGGAACCTCCCGCGGCGGAGCTGACATCGCCAAGATCGTGCAGGCGATCTCGAGGCAGGCGATCGATATGGTGTTTGTGGTCGGGGGCAACGGGGGGAACGCGGCTGCTGCGGCGATCCATGAAGGTAAGAGAAGTTTTTCATTTTTTTTTCAAACGTCGAAGGTTGAGGTCGAGGTCGAATCAAAAACCTCACACCCTCTCTCTCTTGCTCTCTCTCTCTTTCCTTCTTCTCCTCCACAACCAACAGAGTGCGTCAAGAAGAGCGTCACCTGCGCCGTCATTGGCGTGCCCAAATCGATCGACAACGACATCTTGCTGATAGACCGCTGCTTCGGCTTCGACACTGCAGTCGAGGAGGCGCAGCGTGCGCTGCTCGCGGCCAAGGTCGAGGCCTCGAGCGCGTTCCGCGGCCTGGCGATCGTCAAGCTGATGGGGCGGCAGTCGGGCTTCATCGCGACGCAGGCGTCGCTCTCGAGCGGGGTCGTTGACGTGTGCCTGATCCCGGAGGTGCCGTTTTCGCTGGGCGGAAGGGGTGAGGGAGAGAAAAAATAGAGTTTTTTCTTTTCAGATTCGAAGAAGAAAAAAAACACAAAACCGAAAAAAAAAAAAAAAAACTCACCTTTCCTTCTTCTTCTTCTTCTTCTTCTTTCTTTCTGCAACTCCACCCACCCCCCAACTCCAAAACACAGGAGGACTCATCGCCCACCTCACCAAGATCATCGAGCGGAAGGGCCACGCCGTCGTCTGCGTCGCCGAGGGCGCAGGGCAGGACCTCTTGACCGGCGCGGCCACTGCTGGCGGGGTCAACATCGAGCGCGACGCCTCGGACAACCCCATCCTCGCTGACGTGGGTCCCTGGCTCAAATCCGAGCTCAAAAAAGGTATCCCCCTGGCCGACATCAAGCTGATCGACCCAAGCTACACCATCAGGTCCGTGGTTGCCAATTCTGCTGATAGGGTTCTCTGTAAAGTGCTGGCGCACAACGCGGTGCACGCCGCCTTTGCCGGCTACTCTGGAGTCACCGTCGGACTGGTCAACACTCATTACGTTTATCTTCCAACGCCGCTGCTGATCTTGGCCCCGAGGAGGGTGGACCCGCGGTCCAAGGCGTGGAACAGGCTGCGGTCGAGCCTGAAGCAGCCGAGCTTGCTCGGGGACGGGGACGGGGAGAGCGAGTGGGAGGTCGAGGACGAGTACAGCAAATAGAGTTAGGAAAATATTTTAATAGTGGGTTTTTTATTTTGGGATTGAGAGAGAGAGAGAGAGCTGAAAGTGCGCAAAGAGAGAAAGAAAGAGAATGTGTTTGTAAAGGGAGGATTCGCTCTGTTTTGTTACAAGTGAGCTGCGGGGGGTTGCGGAGGCCGCCCTTCGTCGGGAGCGGTGGAGGGGGGGTGAGAGTGAAGGTTCAAGAGGAGGTTGAAGAGAGAGGAAAAAATCACTTTTTCTTCTTCGAAAAAATCATCGAGCGGCAGCGGCGAAGAATCGACTCTTCTTCTCGCTTCGTTTTCTCTCCCTCCCTCTCTCTCCCGGTCTTTTTTACCCAAAATCCGCACGCGCCATGGCGTCCGCCGATGACAGACTCAACATCCACGCGCAGCTGGAGCACCTGCAGGTGAGGACAAGAGGTCGAAGCAGGCAGCTCGATCAGACGGCGGCGGCGATTGGAAGCACGTTTTTTTTCTTTCAGATCGCGGCCCTTTCGTTTTCGACTTGTTTGCTGCGCTCTTTCGCTCGCCCCGAGTGCAGGCGCGGGATAGAGCAGTCTGAAGCGTATTGCAGCAGCGTTAAAAAGAGCAAAGCAAGGGAAGACATGCCGCAAACGCGCCGAACGAGAGATGAATTCGAACCTGAGCAAGAAAAAAAAACACATAAAACTCAACCTCCTCTCTCTTCCTTTCTTCCTCTCTCCACCGCAACCCCCCCAACTCAACTCAACCAGTCCAAGCACGTCGGCACGGGCCACGCCGACACCTCCCGCTTCGAGTGGGCCGTCAACATGCACCGCGACACTGCGGCGGCCTTCGCTGGGCATGCGCACCTGACGAACTACCTGGCCGTCGCGACCAACGAGCACCCAGCGCGCGTCAGGGAGGGGCTGCTGTCCGGGATGCTGCTGCCGTGCGGGCTGCCCCCAGCGCCTCAGGTCGACGAAGAGGAAGACGGCGAGGAAGAGGAGGAGGGCGGTGCGTCGAAGAAGAAAAAGGCCGCGGCGGCGGCGAAGAAGAGGAAGAAGTAGAAGAAAGAGAGAGAGAGAGAAAAGAAAAGAACTTGCCAAAAAAACAAAATGTAACAACAGAAAGCAACCACGACTGCTCAATCTCCCATCGCCTCTCTCTCGTGTTGCTTGATGCGCTCAAATCAGCACTCGATATTACAGAAGCAGAAAAGAAGCAAAGCAGCGCGTCAGAACCCTTCGTCGCTGTCGCTGCTCTCATCATCGTCGCTCTCGTCGCTGCTGCTCTCTCCTTCTCCGTCTTCCTCCTCTTCCTCCTCCTCTTCTTCCAGCATAGCCTCCAGCTGCCTCCGCGCCGCCAGCGGCAGGCACGCCGCGTCGCGCACCCTCCGAGGCATCCCTCCGTCCGCCGCGGCGGCGGCGTGGCGCCACGGAGGGGCCCGCACGGCAGCCCCGACGAGAGGAAGATGAAGAGACGGAGAAGAGTCTGACGGAGAAGAAGAGGAAGAAGCCAGCGCGAGCACGCCGGCGGCGATGGACCCTTCGAGCGAGTAGAAGTCGTCGTCGCAGGCGAAGAACCGTCGTCCCGGGGGCCTGCCGTCGGGCCTGGGCGCTCGGCGGTTGTCGTTGGCCGGCAGGGAGGAAGGGCGGCAGAGAGTGATGGTGAGGATAATGGAAGTCGAGGTGGAGGAGGAAGTTGAGGTCGAGATCGCCGTTTCCGCTTCCGGGTTTTTCCCTTCCGCTCCCTCCTCTTCCGGTCTCCCGCATTCCCTTTTCCTCTCTTTCCTCTTCTTCTCGAGCGTCCAGGTCGTCTCTCCTGGCAGCACGGCGCGCCCAGTCGAGTCCCTGGTGCGTGCGTGCGTGCGCGTTTTAAAGAAGTTGATTTTGTTTTTTGTTAGTGGATTTTTATCTCAACCCTTTTTAAAGTTTAGACTGTAGTCAAATTCACCAAAACTCCAAAAATTACTCCCTCCCCTCTTTCTTTCTTCTCCACTCACCAGAAGAAACGCTCGAGCTCGAAGACCCCCGCGACGCGCACCACGAGCTTCTCCCTGGTCGTCTCCACGCTCACGTGCCGCTTCTCGACCCACCCGGGCAGCGGAAGCAGCCCCGGGCAGAGCTCGACCTCGACCTGCGCGCCGTCGTCGTCGGCCGAGGGAGCTTCATTTCTGTCTTCTTCTCCGTCGTCGTCATTTCCACCTCTCCTGCTGCTGATCTTACCACTGCCACTCCCTTCCCTGACGGCATAGGGGGGCTCCACGCACCTCGCCCTGATCGAATCTCCCACGAAGAGACAGGGCCACTGCTCTCCCGGGAAGGACTTCGTCAGCGTCAGCAGCAGCGACCTCCTGTCTGCCGAGCGGCGGACCAGGAGAGGAGGGGAGGAACTGTTCTTTTCTCCTCTCTCCACGCCCCTCGCAAGGAGCCGGTCGATCACGGGAGGGGCGCCGTCGGCGGCGACGAGGAGGCGGTGCGTGGGGCGAGAAGAGGAGGAAGAAGAAAAAGAGGTAAACGCCTTTTCGTCGCTCTCTCCCACCGTTGTCATCGTCGTCGTCGTCGTCGTCGTCGTTGCCTCGGCCATTTCCACCCGCAGACCCCTGTCCGCGTCGCCCGTCGGCAGCCTCACGGCGACCACCATGTGCTCCGGAGTCTGGTCCCAGGCGTAGAACCTCGCGAAGAAGGGATCATAAGAGGTCCTCGAGGAGGAGAAAGCAGGAGCAGAGGTTTCTCGACTCTTTTGTTCCTCGTCTCCTCCTGCTCCTCCTCCTCTTTCCTTCTTTTCCTTCCTCCCCCCGCCAGCGAGGTACCGCTCCCGCATCCCCCGCACGTCCTCGAGCTCCTGACTTCCACGAGAGTGCGGCACGCACGCGGCGTCGGCGGCCGCGGCGTCGGCGAGCCTTTTGGCCTCGAGCTCGCGCGCGGCCAGCCGGCGCGCCATCGAGCCTGGGGCGTCGACGAGCGGCCAGTGAGGCCTGAACGCCAGCGAAGACCTGCTGTTGTCATTGCTCTTCCCGCTGTATCCGCTCTCGAAAGAGTCTCCGGGGGCCCTGGCGTGCCTCCTCCTGCAGCAGAGCGCGCAGAGCGGCAGCTGGCACACGGCACAAGAGACGCCCGCGGGCCGGGAGCAGAGGCCGCAGGTCAGGACCAGCTGCGTCCTCGGGTCGACGCCGCGGAGGTGGCTCAGCCCCGCGACGAGGGCATCGGAAACCTGTGCGCTGCTCTGGGGGAAGCGGGAGGGGGAGGGCGAGGGAGAAGAAGAAGCAGAGGACGAGGAGGTGGCCGTTTTCGCTCCTTTGGCAGGCCAAAACGCCTCCGTCGTCGCTGCTGCTTCTCTTCCGTTTCCGTTTCCGTTTCCTCCGCTTCCTCCTCCGTGCCTGCTGTACCACCTCCTTCCTCCGGTGCCCTGGGCGTCGTAGGCGGCCCTCCTCACGGGGTCGCTCAGCACCAGAAAGGCCTCCCTGGCCGCGGCGAAGGCGGCGCCAGAGGGGGAGGAGGCGTTTCCGCCCTCCTTTGCTGCCGCTGCTGCCTCTGCTGCTCTCGCGGCGGTTTTTTCTCCCTTCTCTTTCTCGTTTCCGTTTTCCTGCAGTAGCCTATCCGGGTGAAGCCTCCTCGCCGCGCTCCGGAACGCGGCCTTGATCTCGGGCTGCGTGGCTGTGCGAGGGAGGCCGAGGAGAGCGTAGAGGCGGGTGCCGCTGGAGTCGTCGTCGTCGTCGTCGTCGTCATCGAGGGGAGGAGGAGGTCGTGGCGGGGGGGTCATTTTGGAAAGGGGAGAGAGAAAGAGAGAGAGAGGGTTGAAAAGTGAAGGAAGAAGAAGAAGAAATCTCGGCTCTCTCTCTCAAAAAGCATCGCTCGAATAAAAAAAAGAGGCGTTTCACCTTTCGTTTCCCTTCTCCTTGCTCTTCGTCGTTCTTTTTTTACACTTAATCGAAATGGACAGCCGCTCGGCCGCTGCCGAGGCAGGCAGGCGCAAGGTGAGAAGAAAAGGCGAGAGACGAGAGACGACTGCTTTGATGGGGGAGAAAACGAATAGAGGAATCGAAGGCGCGCTCTCTCTTCTTCCCCTTTTCGCGCCTTCTTTCGTCGTCTCTCCACCTCTTCTTGCACTGAAAACTCGCTCCAGCGGAGGGATACGAGTGTCTTTCATCGCCGCGATGCGTAGATATATCCATTGAGCTCTCACAGATACCAATCGGAAGGACGATGTCGTCGATGGTCGATGGTCGTTTTTTTTTCTTTCGATTCAAAACGGTTCTTTTTTTCTCGACCTCGACCTCTTCTCCCTCTCTTTCTCTCCTTCTCCGCTTCCTCCTTCTCACGCACGCCTCCCACGAAAAACGCCACAAACACCACGCACCCCAAAACCAGTTCGAGGAGTTCAAGCGCAAGAAGCAGGCCGCGCTCGCCGCCCGCCGGGCCGCCTCGTCGGCCGCGGGAGGCGCGTCGCCCTCGGGCTCGGCCGCATTCTCTCCCGACCCGGCCCTTCCGACCGACGGATCTCCCCCCGCCGGAGGGGCCGGAGCCTCGCGGCGCCCTCCCTCCGGAGCGCCGGGAGGGGTTGGGGTGCACGCAGCCGCGACGGGGATTGCGACCGCTGCTTCCCCCACAGCTGCTGCTGCTGCTGCTGCTGCTGCTGCTGCTCACCCTTCGCCTCCGCCGCGCGGCCCCCGCGTCTCCTCCGCCGGGATCGCAGGAGCCGCTTCGAACACGTTCGCCCCTTCCCCGCTCGCACCCCTGCCCTCGAGGCCTCCCGCACGAGCTCTGCAGGTCCCTTCCCCGCCGTCGCAAGCTTCGGCCTCCGCCGCCGTCGCAGAGGCGCGCGCCGCCGCGGCGGCCGCCGCCGCGGAGGCCTCCGACCTCCGCTCCCGCCTCGCGCGCGCCGAGTCCGGCGCCGCGGCGCGAATCGCCCAGCTCGAGGAAGAAGTCGCGAAGAAGTCGTCGAATGATAACGGGAACGGCTCGAGCAGCGGCAACGTCGAGGAGCTCGAGGCCGCCAACCAGCAGCTCGAGGCGCTCGCGCTGCAGGCCGGCGCTGAGAGGGACGCGGCGAGGAGGGAGGCCGCCTCCGCCGCCGAGCGCGCCGCCGCCGCCGAGGCCGCGGCCGCTTCCGAAGCAGCCAGGGCGGCGCAGACCTCTGCGGAAGTCGAGAAAATCTCTCGCGAGAGGGCGGAGAAGGAGGCCGAAACCACCCGACTCGCGGGCGAGCTTGAGACGGCCAAGGCCGAAGCATCGAGGGCCTCCGAGCAGGCCGCTGCCGCCACTGCCACTGCTGCCGCCTCCGCTGCTGCCGCAGCTGCTGCAACAGCCGCCGCCCCCTCTGCCGACGAGCTCTCGCTGGCCAGGGACGCGCTCGCCGCCGCGCGCGCCGAGCTCGACGAGGCGAGGGCTGCGGCGGCGGCCAACACCGAGCAGCTCCGCGGCGAGTGCGAGGGGCTGAAGGTCGCGGCGGAGGCCTCCGCCGAGGACGCCGCCACCGCGAGGCAGGAGCTCTCGACTCTCCACGCTGCCGTCGAGGCCTCTCGCAGCGAGCTCGCGATGGCCAAGGAAGAAGCACTCAGAGCTCGCGCGGAGGCAGAGGGCGCCGCGAAGCTCGCTTCGGCGGAGAGCGCCGAGGCCGTCGCCTCTGCCTCCGCCGCGGCGGTGGAGCAGGTCGCCGCCGCTACGGCGCGCGCTCAGCTCGCCGAGGCAGCGATCGAGGAAGCCAAGAGGGAAGCCACCGTCGCGACCGTCGAGGCGGAGTCGCTGCGCGCGCTGCTGGAGCAGACGACCAGAGAAGCGGAGGAGGCGAAGAGGAATGCTGAATCTCTTGCTGCCGCTTCCGCCACTGCTCCTTCGCCCGAGACGGAGCAGGAGCTCGTCTCCGTCCGCGAGCAGCTCTCGGCCGCCCTGAAAGCCGCCCAGGCCGCGGAGCAGCGCGCCTCGGAGCTCAGCGCCGCCGCGGCGAGCGCCCAGCAGCTGTCGGGCGAGCTCGAGGCCAGCGTGGCCGAGGCCAGGGCCTCCGCGGCCGCCGCCGAGCGCGCCCGCGCCGAAGAGGCCGGGCACGCGGCGGCGGCGGCGTTTGCCGAGAGGGAGCGCTCTCTTCTGGCGGAGGTCGAGGCCGCGAGGGCCAGGGCGCAGGAAGCAGAGATGGCCGCCGCTGCTGCTCAGGCTTCTGCCTCTGTTCCTCCGGACGCCTCGGAAGAGGTCGCGGCGCTGCAGGCCTCGCTCGACGAGGCGCTGGCGACGACGGAGGCTGCCGCGACCGAGGCCGACGCCGCGCGGGCCGAAGCAGAAAAACTCCGCGCCGAGCTCGCTATCGCCGCGGCCGCTGCCGCTTCTTCCTCTAACTCTTCCGAAACCGACGCTGCAGCGACGGCCGCGATCGCGCAGTGGCAGGACGCGTTCGAGGACTCGAGCAGGCAGCTCGAGGAGGCGAGGGCCTCCGCGGCGGCCGAGGCCGAGGCGCGAGGGCGAGCTGAGAGGGCGGCGGCCGAGGCGCTCGACAGGGCCGCCGCCGCCGAGGCCGGCGCTGCCGCCGCCGCTCTCGCTGTCGGTGCTTCTTCCTCTGCTTCCGATCCTTCTTCTCCCTTTGCCGAACTCGAGTCTATGCGCGCAGAGCTCGCCGCGGCGAGGGCGCAGCTCGCTGCGGCCGAGGCCGCGGCGGCCCTCGGCGCCGCCGTAGGAGGGGCGCCGCTGCCGCCTCCTCTTCCTCCGAGCTCCTCCTCCTCCGTCACCGCCAGGGGAGCAGCCAGGCCCTCGACGACAACTGCAACAACACCAGCTTCTTCAGATTCCCTCAACAACCCTTCCTCTTCTCTGGTCAACAAGAAGGACGAGGACGACAGCTGCCTCGACGACATCGAGGCCGCGGTGCTGTCGGGCGGCCGCGTGGGCTTCGAGCCGCTCGCCGGCGTGCTCAGGGGCGCCAGGCCGCCGCTCAACTCCGCGGCCGTGGTCGCTGCCGGGCACCAGCTGGACCGCGCGGCGATCGCGCTGGACAGGTCCGCGGCCGCCCGCGTGGCCGTGGTGGCGTACGTGGTGGTGCTGCACCTGGTGCTGGTTCTGTAGGAGAAGAGAAGATAGTTTTTTTCCATTTCTTTTTTTCGTTCGAGAGTTTTTTTTTCCCTTCAATAATTGACAAGTGAAACAAACGCAAAAAAAAGAGATTCTTCAAGTCGCTTTTCTCTCCCACCCGATCACTTTTTACAGTTCCTGGCGCGCTGGCTCGGTCGCGTTCGTTGCAGGAGCGGCGGCGGCGGTGGTATTAGAAGGGAAAGCGGCAGCAGAGGGCTCGGCTGTTGTCGCCGTCGTCGTCGTCGCCGGAGCAGGCAGAGGTTGAACACTCGCAGGAGCAACGATTTCCTCCGTCTTCTTCCCCAAAGAGACCGTGCCGTTGAGCTGTACCGTCGGTGCCTGCGTCGCCACAGGCGTCGCGGCAGCAGCAACAGGGGCGACGGGGGTCGGCGGCGGAGGGACAGGAGTCGTCGTTGGTGGAGGGACAGGAGTCGTCGTCGGCGGAGGCGTCGCCATTGCCGGAGGAGGCGGTTTCGTCGCAACGGGCGTTTTCGTCGCGGCAGGAGTCGCAACGGGAGCTGGAACCGCAGCAACGGTCGGCGGAGGAGTCGTCGTCGTTGGGACTGGGGAAGGCAGGAGAACCTCCTTCTTGTTCGGGGCTTCCGCGACGGCGGGGGTGGCGGGAGGAGGAGGAGGAGGAGGGAGAGGAGTTGTCGTCGTTGCCGCGGCCGGCGTGGCCGGCACCGGCTTTGCTGCACCTCCTGTTGCTGCTGTAGCTGTCTCCGTCAGGACTGGCGTCGGCTGAGGGGGAGCTTTCGCTGGAGGAGGGGTGGTAGGGGGAGGCGTGGTTGCGGCAGCAGCAGCAGCGGCGGCGGCGGCGGCGCGGGCGGCGGCGTCGGCGGCGTCCGCCTCCGCTCTCGCTTTCGCTTCAGCTTTTGCCTTTGCCTCAGCGTCCGCTCTTGCTTCGGCTTTCGCCTTTGCCTCAGCGTCGGCTTTCGCCTTCGCCTCAGCGTCGGCTTTCGCCTTCGCCTCAGCGTCGGCTTTCGCCTTCGCCTCAGCGTCGGCTTTCGCCTTCGCCTCAGCAGCAGTCTTCGCCTCTTCCTCCTTCTTCTTCTTCACCCGCAGCGCCTCTTCGGCAGCCTCGAGCGCTTCCCTCTCCTTCTTCGCGAGAGCGGCTTTTTCTTCCTCGTCCTGCCTCTGCTTCGCTTCCGCGGCCCTGGCGGCAGCTTCGGCGGCGCGAGCGGCCTCCTCCCTTTCGCGCAACAGCTTCTCCTCGCGCTCCGATGCCTCCTTGGCCAGTGCAGCCTCCCTCTCCGCCTTCGCCGTCGCCTCCGCCGCAACCCTCGCGCGCTCGGCCGCAGCGGCCTCTTCCGCGGCTTTGAGCGTGGCAATCGCCTCCTGCTCCGCAGCGGCTTTCGCGCGCGCAGCGGCCTCTAGCTCAGCCAGTTCTGCGGCGGCAGCGGCCTCGGCGGCGCGCCTTTCCGCCTCAACTTTCTCCTGCTCCCTCTGCTGGCGCATCGCTTCTTCGGCCTCGACCCGCGCTGCCTCCTCGGCCTCGCGCGCCGCGGCCGCCTCGACCTCGGCGAGCTCCTCGGCCTCTCTAGCCCTGCGCTCGGCCTCCTCGGCGCGGGCCCTCCTCGCCGCGGCGGCGGCCTCGGCGGCCTGCTCCGCGGCTAGGGCGCGCTCGGCCGCTTCTCGCTCCACCAGCTCGCGCTTGGTGGCCTCGGCGGCGGCCAGCGAGAGGCGCTTCGACTCGGAGAGGGCGCGGGCGGCGATTTCTCGCTCGCCCCTGGCCTGTAAGGCGGCGTCGGCGGCCGCGGCGCGCGCCTCCCTGGCGGCGAGCGCGTCGGCCTCCCTCCGGGCGGCCTCAGCGAGCAGGAGGGCGAAGGCCGGGTCGGTTTCGTCAAAGGAAGATTCGTCGTCTTCTTCTTCGTCGTCGAGGAGTTGGTTTTCGTCGCCGCCGGAAGCGAGCGCCGCGGCGGCGTCGGCGAGCGACGATGACGTTTCACTCTTTTTCTTCTTTTTCTTCTTCTTCTTCTTCGCAGAAGGCAGCGGCGCGGGCCTCGGCCTCCTCGCCGTCGACCACAGCAGCCTCCCGACGTCCGACGCGGCGCGCAGAGACAGGCCCGCCGCGGCCCCAAGGGCTCCGCCTCCCAGACTGGCCAGCGAGGCCGCGGCGGAAGCCCACTCGACGGGGGAGCCGCGGAGCCTGATCTGAGTGGTTTCGCTAGTCGCGTTTTCACCTTCTCCTCCTCCGCCGCCAATCACAACAACAGCAGCAGCTGGCAAAGCCGCCTCGACCTCCGTCCTCGTCGGGAAGAGAGCGCTAAACTCCTCCCTTGTCGGAAGACGGGCAGATATTTCTTCCAGGGTGGGCAGGCGGCGGGC
>Ga0114918_10000722_pt1:20000-28910 | contig 28910 bp, 25 predicted proteins | sample LantaG_FD_87015 | JGI IMG/M metagenome (GOLD analysis project Ga0114918, IMG submission 87015) | Deep subsurface microbial communities from Baltic Sea to uncover new lineages of life (NeLLi) - Landsort_02402 metaG | ecosystem: Environmental > Aquatic > Marine > Oceanic > Sediment...
TTTCCAAGTTTCTCTTCCGACCTCTCTCTCTCTCTCGAAACCGAAAAAAAACCCGAGTTTGAAAAAAAAACTCGTCTTCCTCACCTCCGACAGCGCCTCCTTATACTCGCTCGCCACCCCCAGGTTGTTGAGCGCGTTCGTCAGCGACCTTCCCATCAAGAACTCCATCGACAGGTAGTAGACGCGCTTCGGGTCCGCATTCTTGAAGTGCACGTTGGTGTCGTTCCACGCCTCGATCAGCCGGTCTCGCAGCGAGTAGCCCGTCGCGAGGTAGGCCTCGAGGTCGTCGAACGAGTAGCGCGATCGCGCCAGGGTGTACTCTACGTGCTGGACGATCGACTCCTCGATGGAAAGAACGTCCGACTTGGTGTAGGTGTCCATGAGGTTGGCCAGGAGCTGCTTCTTGGTGGACTTGGCCGAGGCGGAGCCGCCGTCGGCGTCCGCGCCGACGGCCGAGGCCGGGGGCGTCGGGCGCTTGGAGGCCGAGCGCGAGAGCGCGCGGGTGTCGGCCCGGGCCAGGGTGGCGCGCCGGGCCGTCTCCGGGGACATCACGGTCTCGAGCGTGCGCGTGAGGGACTTGATGCCCGCGGCGTCGGTAAGCTTCTCGCCGTTGAGCTGTTGGTCGAGGTGCAAGGTGGGAGGAGGAACAGGAGGGAAAGGGTGAGGAGGACCAAGCGAAAGAAAAGAAGAAAAAGAAGAAGAAAAAATAGGGCACCTCGAATGTATCTTTTCATCTCTATCTCTTTCTCGTTCGTTTTCAGTCTCTTCCGCTCGTTTTCCAACTTTTCTCCACTCACCAGCGCGATGTGGAAGATGTTGTCGATGTTGCCGTCCGGCGAACGGACCTCGGCCTGAGGGGAATCGAGGTGTGTGAAAGGGGTGAAAAGTTTTGAGAACAAATGTTGGGTCGATGAGGGCGTCGAAAGAACGAAAAGGCGAAAGAACCTCTCTTCTTCTTTCTTTCTCTTGCTCTTCTCTTTACCTTTTTCACGTCCAGGCCCAGGTCTTTGAACGCGGCGGTCAAGGCCGTCAACAACCCGGGACGGTTGGCCCCGGCGACGCGGACCACGGTCGCCGAAGAGTCGGCGCCATTGTCGATGGAAATCACGGGCGCGGCGGCAGAGGCGGAGGCATCAGTCGGCTTGGAGATCGCAGCGAGCTTTGTCGTCGAAGAGCTCGAGCGAGCAAAGGAGAGCGCCGAGGGCCTCGCCGCGCCCAAGGGAGCGCGAGGAGGGAGAGGGGCTCTCGCTGCGTCGAGGCGGGAGAGCGAGCGGCGAGGAGCCGCCGCCGACGCCGCCGCGGCAGCGCAGGGAGAAGAGCGCAGCATCAGCATGGGAAAGAACGAAAAAGAAGAAGAGAAAGCGTCGAAGAATTTCTCGAAAGTGGAACAAGAGCTCAAAACCTTCTCGACGTCGAAAAACGCCGACGCCGACGGACGACGAGCAGCTCCGTCGAAAAAAAAGGAAAGAGAAGAGAGAAGAAGAGAGCGAAAATCACTCGCTCCTTTTCTTTTCTCGCTCTCTCTTCCGCACGAGAGCTCGCTCTTATTCGAAACCTTGCTCATCCGTGGAGTGAGAACCGGGAACTCTCGCTCTCTTTTTTGAAAAGAAGAGACTCCAAAACCAAAACTCACTCAATCGTCGATTGAAGCAATGGACGCCGGCGGCGACGCTCCTCCTCCTCGCCCTCGCTCCGGCTCGGCCGCTGCTGCTCTGCTCCGCCACTCCGGCTCAGGAGCTCCGGCACCCTCGTCCGGTGGCCTCCTCGGGCGAGTCTTGGGCACGCCGCTCAAGATGATGGCGCAGGTAAGAGGGGAAAGAGAACAAGAAGGCATTTGCCGATTTTTGTTTCGTTTCGATTGCTTTCGATTTCGACGCTCACCATTCATCATCCTCTCTTTTAAATTCTCTCCACAAACAGCTCATCGGCGGCTCCGTCTCCCCACAGGAGGGAGCAGACGGAGGGGCGAACGATGCAGCAGCAGCAGGAGGATCAGGAGCAACAGCAGCATCAGACCAGCGCGCGGCCATGCCGGCGACGAGCTGGCAGCAGCACGACGACGCCGCGGCGGCGGGAACGGGAACCGCCGCCGCCGTTGTTGACGCCGGCAACGCTGCCGCCTCTCTTCCTGCTCCTCTCCCCGTCGCGGCACCCGTCACCAAGCACAATCAGCAGCAGCAGCAGCAGCAGCATCACCCTGCCCCCTCCAACGCCACCACGCACATGCAGCCTCCTGCAATGAACGGCAACGGCAACGGGATCGGAGGCGACTCGCGGCTCGCAGCGGCGGCGGCAGCCCTGCCTCTGCCGGCAAACGGCCGGCGGGGCAACGGAGGCACTGCCGCGGCCGCGCTCGCCGCCGCCGCCGCGGCAGCCGCCGCCGCCGCCTCGCAGCAGCAGCCCTCGAACGCAATGCTGGCCCCCTCTCCGTTCCTGGGGCTGCGGAGGACGATCGGGGCGAGCCCGCTGGCGCGCGGGGCGGCGATTTTCGGGAGCAACAACGGCGGCAACAACAACGGCAGCGGCAACAACGGCAACGCTGCTGCTGCTGCTGCTTCGGTTCCGCTCGCGCCGCTTCACAACCTCTCGCTGCCGCTGCCCGACCCCTCTCGCCCCTCCTCTGACAAGGCAGGAGCCCCCCCGCGCTCGATGTCCCGGTTCGCGAACAACAACAACAACAACAACAACAACAACATCATCAACAACAACAACAACAACAGCAACAGCAACAAAAACAACAACAAGAATGCTGCCGCAGGGGGTTGGGGGAGCGTTGCCGCCCCGGCAGCTCCGGCGCCGCTGCCGAGCTCCCTCCTGCTCCGCAGCAACGCGCCTCCTCCTCCTGCTGCACGCCAGCGGCAGCAGCGGCATGAAGCCCCCGACGCCATCGACGCCGCCGCTGCTGCTACTACTACTGCTGCCGCCCCGGCGTTTGCGCACCCTGGCTTCACTCCCGTGAGGCTTCAGCAGCAACAACATCAGCAGCAGCAGCAGAGGCAACAGCAGCAGCCCCCGCCTCCCTCCTGGACGCCGATGCGGGCTTACTCTTCCCTCCGCGGGGCAGCCGCTGCAGCAAACGCACCCACGACGGCAGCAGCAGCAGCAGCACCAGCAGCAGCACCAGCAGCTGCGACAAGAGCCGGGGTCTCGACGCGCTCCTCGGCCGGGAAGAGGCCGCGGCGGCGCGACGCCGGAGAGGAGGTCGAGGAGGACGATGAGCGAGCTCCCGCCGCTGCTCCCGCCGCCGCCAACACCGTTTCTCTCCCTGGAGGTTCGACGCCGCTCGTGGGATCCGGCCTCCTCTCCCGCAGGACCAGGCAGCGCGTCGACTCTGGCGCCCCCGCGTCTGCTGCTGCTGTGGCCGCGGCGAGAAGGGCTCCCTCGGGAGACGGCGGAGGCGTCGGGGCCGGGGCTGCTTCGGAGCGAAGGGTCTGGCTCGCCGGCAGGGCGCCGCTCGCACTCGCACAGCATCGAGCAACAACGACAACGGCAGGGATCACTCAGACCCCTCCCTCCAATCATCAGGCCGGCGGCATCCTCGCCCCGGAGGGCGCGTCCGTGGCCTTCACCGACACCGCCCGGAGGATCGTGGCGGCGCTGGACACGATGGCCGGGAGCGGCGACGCAGGGAGAGGAGAGGGCGCGACGATCGAGGAAGCTCTTGCTTCGGGCAGGCGCGCCGCGGCAGAGGCGAGGGAAACTGAACAACAGAGGCGCGCCGCTGTTTCGCCTCCGCCTCCGCCGCCTCCGAGCGCGACGCTGGGGGCCTTCCCTTCGGCGTTCCCGCCGCCGCCCTCTGCTTCTCAGCAGCAGCAGCAGCAGCAGCAGCTGTGGCCAGCGGTGCCTCCGAGGCTCGACATGAACCCTCCCCCTCCCCCCACTTCCGTTCCTCCTCTGTCTGCTGTTCCCGCTCCTCCTGCTGCCGCGCAGCCCGTCGCCCCTCCTCCCCCGCCGCCTCCTGCTGCTCCGATCTTCTTCTCCGCTCCTCCTCCTCCGGCAGCATCGGCGGCGACCGCTCAGCAGCAGCCTCAGCCTCCTCCCCCTCCTCCGCCGCCGCTGTTCTCGTTCGGGGGGCCGCCGGCGCCCGAGCGGGAAGAGCCGACGCCGCGGGCCGCTGCTGCTGTCGCCCCTCCCCCTCCTCCCGCCATCTTTTCTTTCGGGGCCCCGCAGCCTCCGGCGAGGCCTCCCTCTCCCCCTTCGCCCTCGCTAGCAGAAGCGGAGGGCGGCGAGGAGGACGAGCAAGGTGGAGGAGAAGAGTCTCCTCGTTCCGAGGGAGGCGTCTCGGCTCAGCCGACGGAGAAAGAAGCTCCTGCTGCCCTTCCTTCCTTCCCTCCGAGGAACTTTGCCTTCGCTTCGGGCTCAGGCTCGGCAGCGCTCGACGCGCAGGTCGCTGCCGCGGCTGCTGCGACGGCGGGGGCAGGCTCGCTCTTCTCCTCGGCTGCGGCGGCGGCGCCGCGGTCGTTTGATTTCGGAAGCGCCGTCGCTTTCGCTCCGGCTTCGGAAGTCCAAGTCCCGGCGCCGCTCGAGCCCGTTACAGCTGCTGCTGCTGCCGCCTCCCAGCCTGTCGGAGGCAAGCGCGTCCGCTCTTCTCCTTCGCCCGAAGCGGAAGAGCAAGCAGCGGAAGAGGACGAAGCGGCAGCAGCAGCAGCGCCGGCGCCTCCCGCGCCCTTGTTCTCCTTTGCTCAACTGCAGCCTTCGACTTCCGCCGCTGCTCCCCCCCTCTTCAAGGTGACCCGCGCAGGGACCCTCGAGCCCGCCAACGCCGGGGCCGCCAACGCCGCCGCCGAGGCCGCAGCGGCGCAGCCTCTGCCGGCGCTCGACGACGACGAAGACGAGGAAGAAGAGGACGCGGAGAAAGAGAAGGAGCCGGAGGACAAGGGGAAGGAAGCGCCGGCGCCAGCAGCAGCGCCGGCAGCACCAGCAGTTGCCTCCTCCTCCGGCGGCTGGGGCGACGCCTTCCTGTCGTCGAACAAGGCGACCGAGGCTGCGGCCGCTCAGGCAGTTGCCAAGGAGGTCAAGAAGACCGCAACGGAGGCGGCGGCGGGGAAGAGGCACCTGCGAAAGACGCGGCGGCGGCGGCGCCCAAGTTCACCTTTGGAGCTCCCGCCGCCGCCGCTCCGCCGCTCTTTTCCGCGCCGCCGCCGCCGGCTGCTCCTGCTGCTCCTGCCGTCGTCATCGTCGTCGTCGAAGAAGCAGCAGCAGCAGCAGCTCCCGCTCCTGCTGCCCCCCCTGTTGCCCCAGCTCCAGCAGCAGGAGGCTGGGGCGACGCCTTCCTGCAGGCGAACAAGGCCACGGAAGCGAAAGCGGCGGAGGCCGTGGAGAAGGAAGTGGAGGCGGCGAAAGGGGGAGCGCCGGCCGCAACGACGACGACGACGACGACGACGGCAGCGGCTCCTCTGTTTTCGTTCGGCGTCGCTCCGACGGCGATGACGACCGCGGCAGCAGCGCCCGCCGCGTCCGTGCCTCCCCCCGCTGCTGCTGCTCCGACGCCTGCCTCGTCGCTCTTCAACTTTGGAGCGGCAGCCGCGGCTCCTCCGTCGGCAGCACCAGCGACGACGACGACGGCAACGCCGCTGTTCTTCGGGGCACCCGCTGCTGCTCCTCCCGCCGCCGCTGCTCCTCCTCCTCCTCCCGCTGCCGCTGTTCCGACCTCGCTCTTCGGAGGGCCCTCCGCGACCACCAGCTGCCTGTTCGCCTTCGGGGCCAAGCCCGCCAAGCCGCCCGCTGCTGCTGCGGCAGCACCAGCAGCGGCACCTCCTGCCGCTTCCGCGGCGCCGTTTGCTTTCGGCAGCGGCGCTGCTCCTGCAGCGGCGGCAGCTCCTTTCGCCGCCGCCGCTCCTGTTGCCGCTCCTGCTCCGTTCGCCTTTGGCGGCGGCGGCACCCCCGCATCAGCTTCCGCGGGGTCGGGCTTCGTCAACCCCTTCGGGTCCTCGTCGCTCTTTGGGGCCTCGGCGGCGCCCCTGCCGGCGGCGGCGCCGGCAAACCCCTTTGCCGCCTCGGCAGTTCCGGCCTTTGTCGGCGTCGGCGGAGGCAGCGGCGGCGGCCTGTTTGCGTTCGGCGCCGCCGCGCCTCCTCCTCAGCATGCACAGCAGCAGCAGCAGCAGCAGGTGAACCCCTTCGGCGCGCTGCCCAACTCGTCCTCTGCCGCTGCCCTTCCCGCCGGCAGCGACAGCACGGCCGGCGGCACGGAGGGGCAGAAGGCGCGTCGGATCTTGAAGGCAAAGAGGCGACGGTAGGAGAAGAAAGAGAGGGATGAAGTTGAGAGGCTTTTTCTTTGTGGTTTCTTTTGTTTTTCGTGTTACATAAAACAGTTCTTCAGTGATGCAATGAAGAGGGGGGTACAAGGGGTCTAGTGTCGGAAAGAGAGTGCAGGGCAAGTGTTTTCAGAAAGCAAGTGTTTGTTTTTCGTTTTGAGGTTTTTTGGAGTTTTATTTTCAGACAAGCGGCGCGAGCGAGCGCTGAAGCGCCGTCGCCTCGACCTCGAGGTCGACCTCGACCTTCCCGGCCGTGGCCCCTCGCGCCAGCCTCCCCTTCTTCCCGCCGCACTCGCCCAGGCACCCGCACCGCACCACCTCGCGCGACGCCGCCCTCGTGCCCTGCCGGAGCTCTGCCAGCGCGAGCTCCGAAGCGACACGTGCGGCGCCGCGGCGGCTGCAATCAGGTCCCACGCAAACGGCGAAAGCAGCCGGAGGAGGAGGAGGAGTTGCGGTTTCGGTTCCTTCTTGTCCCTCTTCTCCTCCGTCGATGGGAGGGGGCGAGGAGAAGAACGAGGCGGGGAGCGCGACGGAGCCGGAGAGGGTGTGCATGACGGTGAGGGCCGCGGCGTCCGGGTCGAAGGACGAGGAAGAGGAGGAAGAGGAGGAAAGAGAAGAAGGGGAAGCAGTCGTCGAGGTCGTCGGCGAAGAAGAAGAAGTTGCCGTCGTGGATCGCTGCTTCAGCCTCCTCTTCTGCCTCTTCCCCAGGCGCGACAGCGACACGGCGAGCGTCCCGACATCGATCATCTGGCTCTCTGCGCCTTCCTCTCCTTCGTCCTCGGAATGCGACGACTCCGAGGAAGAAGACGAGGAGGAAGACGAGGAAGAGCTCTCTTGCTGCTCGCGAGCAAGCGAGACAGCAGCAGCGTCGCGACGTCGCTTCTCCTTCTTGGAAGCCTTCTCAGCGGCCTTCTCGGCTGCCTTCAAGGCCTCTGGTCCCCCCAGCGAGACGAGCTCGAGGAGCCTGGCGAGGTCCGGGGTAGGCACGGGCGACTCGGACGTCGCGAAGGGCAGGGCGGACGAGGCATGGGACATCCTTGCCGGCGAGCCGGAGCGTCGGCGCGGCGTGTGCTCGAGAGCCGAGGGCAGCATTCGGCGCGCCGCCGGGCCCGCTTCCGAGCGCGGCCGAGACGCGCCCGACGCCGCTTGGGTCGTGGATCGAAGCGCAGAAATCATTTCCGATGTTTGTAGAAGCAGATAGAGGTCCCAAGTATGCCGATTCGACGCCGCGTGATGCGAGCGAGCGAACAGAAAGAAAAAAGTCGAAAGTGAGAGAGCACAAGAGCCGCGAGCGCGAGGAGAGGGAAAAAAACGAAAAAGCCAAGGTTTCACCTCCTTTTTCCCCACTGCTTTTTTCACCTTCACTCATCCCCCAAAAAAGGGCGCGTGCCAAACGTGTGCCGTTTCACTTTTTCCACTGGAGTTGAGCGTGGCTGAGCCTAATTCTCCATTTAGGCTCGTTTGTCGCGCTGTTTACGACACAAGTCTTTTTTTTCTTTCGAAAGCATCTTCCCTCAGGCTCTCTTCTAGGTGCTCCCCGAGGCCCTTTTCTATTGCAGCAGGCCTCTCACGAGCTCTTCCTATTGCTCACAGCGAACAGCAAGCGAACAGGCGAGAAAAGTTGGCCCGGGTCCTCTGAAACGAGTTTGCCAATTCATTGACGCTCCCGGCCGCCGCTCTCGCTCGGCTTTTTCTCACATCGGTACTCGATTTCGATTCGAGCGCCCGGCCTCGTTCTGTGCTTCCACTGCTCCCCCCGCCTAGCAGAGTGCAAGCTTGACGATCCACAGACCCCAGCCTGAAGAAAGTCGAGCTCAGAAGCCCACTTCAACAGGCCGTGGAAGCGCCGACGCGTGTCCGCGCATCCGGCACACTTCCTTCTTTTTCTTCGACCTCGACCTCGACGTCGACCCTCCTTTTTTTCGACTTTTTCCGCTAAATATCCACATCCAAAAATGCCCGACCTCTTCTCTGTCCCGGCCATGTTCATCATGCTCCGCGAGTCCATCGAGGCCTGCGTCGTCGTCGCCCTCCTCCTCAACATGTGCAACCGCCTCAAGCTCACCAAGATGCGCAAGCAGGTCTGGCTCGGCGCCTTCTCCGGGATTCTGGTCTCGGTGCTTCTCGGCGTCGTGTTTGTCGCCGTCTTTTACCTGACGAAATCCAAGGTCATGACGGGGGCCTCCAAGGCCATCTTCAAAGGATACATAAACCTCGTGGCCGTGCTTTTAATAACCATGCTGTCCTTCGCGATGCTTAGGTTTATGAACTACGAGAAGAAGTGGGCCGACAAGCTGGAGGCCGCCGCTGCCAAGATCGACGTCGGCAAGGCCAACCAGTGGTCGATCTTCTTCTTGGCCTTCACGGCCGTGTTTCGCGAAGGGGTCGAGTCGGTGATCTTCCTGGCCGGCGTGTCGACGACCTCGTCGTGGACCGCGATCCCTCTGGCCGGCATCGTCGGCGTGCTGATCGGCCTGGCGGTGGGCTTTGCGCTCTACTACACGGGCAAGCAGATCAAGGACATCGCTTGGTTCTTCGTGCTGTCGTGCACGCTGCTGTTCTTCATCGCCGCCGGGCTGACGTCGCTGGCGATGGTAAGTCAGGGGTGAAGAGAGAGAGAGAGAGAGAGAGAGAGAGAGAGAGAGAGAGAGAGAAA
>Ga0114918_10000723_pt1 | contig 28907 bp, 29 predicted proteins | sample LantaG_FD_87015 | JGI IMG/M metagenome (GOLD analysis project Ga0114918, IMG submission 87015) | Deep subsurface microbial communities from Baltic Sea to uncover new lineages of life (NeLLi) - Landsort_02402 metaG | ecosystem: Environmental > Aquatic > Marine > Oceanic > Sediment | place...
GACATAGTACAAGGTCGTGATGGGGTTGAGCTTGAGCCCCCTCCTCTGCAGCAGGATCTGCACCAGGGCGAGGCGCGTCGACTCGGTGAGCACGGAGCCCAGCTGCATGGCGACGCCCAGCGGGACCAGGGCCACTTCCCCGGCGGAAGCCAGGGCGACACCCACGGTGATGATCACCATGTTGGCGACACATTTCCACGCAAACTTCTCCGTGCTGAAGAGGCACCCTACGGCATAGACTGCTGCGGGCATGAGCGCCTTGAGCATCTGGATAAACGACACGCTCAGGTGCAAGTAGGCCGCGTTCCCGAGCCATAGCGTCCCGGCAAATAGGGCGCCGATGGGCATGACGGCACTCGCGTACCTGTTCGCGTCCATCCCTTCGGTACTGGGTACCGCGCCCGACCACACCAGGGCAGCCGCCAGCGAGGAAGAAAAGAGCATGTGCCACAGCGTCAAGGTGATCGGGAAAGGGAAGCCTCCAAAGGCGAGTATGTACTTGTTGAACAGGATGACGGAAGCGGACAGGGCGATCCAAATGCTCGCGTACGCGAGGTTCTTCAGGGCCGTGACGGCCACTCCGTTGAGGAGAGGGTGGAAGGAGCAGGAGCAGACGTACGGGACGTCGAGGAGGAAGAGGACGGGGGCGATGCCGGTTGTACCGGTAGTGGTCGTCGTGTCATTTTTCGCGGTGACAAAGAGCCCCGTCGCCTTTTCGACGTTTAGAGGGACGAGCTTTTCACGCTCGGATCCTTCTTGTGCTGCAGGAGCAGCAGCAGCGCGAGAAAAACTGCTATCTTTGATGTTGGTGGGCATTTAAACAGAAAAAAGGGGGGGAAAAAAAAACACGCGCTTGTTCTTCGAAATGCAATCCACAGCAGCGGTCACGGGTTTGTTGCTTGTTGTCTGAGAGATCCAATCAGCAGAAGTTGTGGGTTTGTAAATAGCTATCGTGTATAATTTTTTATTGAGGAAAAGTCGTCAACGATGCCATGATTTTGTTCGTAAACATCAAGAGGAAAGGACAGGGAACAAGAAAAGGAAAAGGAAAGGAAAGAAAGCCTCTCGCTTGCTGGCACAAATCTTTCTTTCTCTCTCTTTTTCTTTTTGAGCCATCTCCTTGTTCTCCTCTGGCAATTTTCTAACTCTTTTATCAGAGCTAGTAAACAAAAAAAGCGTGATGCCGCTCCTTCGCGTTCGTGCTCTGTTTGAAGTAAAAGGAAAAAGAAAGAAAGAATGAAAAACTCGGTGCTCCTTTTTCATGGCTAGCCTTCTCGTCACCTTATCCATTTTACACCGACGCGGCTGTCGCGAGCAGTTACCGCCGCAGGCCGTGCAGCGCCTTTTCAAACAAATCATTGTAATCCGCGGTCCCTCCGCTGATCCCCGGGCTTGGCAGCGAGAAAGGGTAAACTTTCATCTTCCATGCAAGATACGGGAAAGTAACCTGGTCCTGCGTTGTGCGAATGACATTCTCTCGCCACCACGCGTCTAGAAATTCAAAGGAAATCGGCAAATGCAGGTCAAAGGCCACAAAGCACGTCACCCACACACCCCACTCGGGCCTCTTGGAGATTCCCAGAGGAGCGTCGTATTCATCCATCCACCATTTCTCTTTGAAGCCTTCCTCTAGATAGTCTTCGTAGTGCCGGCTCATGTTCTGGTAAGGCTGTTCGCAGCAAGCCCAGTGCGTCACCTCATATTTCCCGGCCTTCGAGGCAGTGACTTCTTCGGACATGAGGCCACTTCGTGCGTGCTCAAACGTAACGAAGTTTCGCCCCTGATCCGCGAGGAGCATGACGACGAGCGCCGAGGTCTGCGGGCTGATTATCCGGACCGTCGCGTCGAGCCATACCGCCGCTCGGTATTCCGAAAGGTCGAAGAAGCGGTAAAACTGCATCTTGAACACCTTGGCCAGGTTGAACGGGTGGCGGTTTCGAGTGAGGCTGTTGACGCCGTCGATGGGAATGGTGGTGGTGCTGGAAATGGTTGGGGTTGGGGTGGTGGCTGGGGTGGTGGTGGTGGTGATGTCGGCCGATGCTGCTGCTGCTGCTGCAGATGCTGCTTTTCCACCACCGCCAACGCCCACGCGACCGCCGTGCTTCACCAAGTAATCGAGCGGGTCCTCGACGAGCCTGATCTTCCAGGTCGGGGAGGCGAGATCTTTCCTGTCCGTGAAGGCGACAAAGTCGGCAGGGTGCTGCTGCTGGGCGGGCTCCTTGAGCGTCTTCTCGTAGTCTCCGTAGATGGCCGTGACGAACAGGACCTTTTGTGTGTGTGTGTTTGCGTCGTGGGTAACCGGCGACGAGGACGGAAGAAAAGGAGAAGAAGAGGCAGGAGTAGTTGCAGCATCGGCAGCAGCAGCAGCAGAAGCTGCGGCAGAAGCAACAACTTCGTCTTCATGGCTGGCAGCATGATGCTGCTGCATCGCCTCCTCCGCGTGTAGCAAAAAAGATCCAGAAGAAGGCTGCGGGAGCCAGTCGCGCTGCAGCAGGTGCGCCTGGAAGTGGGCGCGAAGGAAGTCACTGTCGACGCCGCCGCCGCTGCTGCTGCTGCGGATGGCGTTCACGCCACGAGTTAATGAAGACGACGGCATTGCTGCCAGGGCCAGGAGCGCGATTGCGCTTGCTGTTGACGCCCGGGCGACAGCCTGCGTACGGTGCGCGCTCGACGGCATCTCGCGTCCGTTTTTTTTTCAGCTTGGGTTGTTCTTTTGTTGTTGTTGTTGCTCTTTTTTTTTCTGTCCAGAATTACCAGAGACTGCTTCCTAGAGACACGCCACAAACGTTCCTTTTTGAGATCGCAAACATTTTCGAGATCGCAAGTTCTGACATAGAATCTTCGAAGCCTTTTGGGCGTGTCTCCAAGATCTCATTTTTTTGCCAAGATAAGAATTAGGTTGGCATTTAAAAAAAAAAAGAGGGAAGACGCTGATGATCTTTCCCGTGATGCGCTCTTTGCATCCGTCGTCGGGAAACCGGTGTCCGCCGTGAATTTTCCTTCGATAAGGGCAAAGGTTTCATGACTTAAATTGATCCGAGCACCATGCTCAAAAATGCGAGTATTTTTTAATGTTTTTCTTTTTTAATTTGTTACAACAGCACCATGCTGGGTCCGTACCAGAACAGGAAAAGGCTCGCCCACATCGCAATGTCCTGCTCCTCGTCCTGGTAGAGGATTCTAGTGCCTTCAAACGCTTCGTTCTTTACGCGCCAGTTGAGCTCGCTCAAATCGTGCTCGAACGGAATAACTGTATGATTCACGCTCAGGTTGTTGTTTCTTCCCATCGCCTCGAAATGAATCCCTTCCGAGATGAAGAAATGGCCAAAGGCGACGTCATCAATCAAATCGTATCGCAGCGTCTTTTGCTTTTGTAAAAGAGAATGAACGACATCCATGCTCATCAAAATGCCAGTCCCGGCAGGGTACCGGATTTCAAGCTGGTAGGGCACTGCAGCAGCAAACCGTTGCCTTGGCTTTGCTTCGATCCACGAAAGCAAATTAACAAAAGCCCAAAAGGTAGACATGTTTGTCCTCAAGAAGTAGTCTGCGTCGTGCCCACGGAGCTTGTTTTTCAAAATATATTCGGTGCACTGGATGGTCGCCTCGAGAGGTGCTGGATAGTAATTGTCTTGTCCCGGGAAAACGATGGTGTCTCCACTTGCACTGACGGTGGGCTTGGACACCTCCATGCTTTTCCCCGTCAGGTAGATCTCGACACCGAGGTGAGCGACACGAGGTCGAATCATGCGCCAGAACGCTCGCTGGGCATGGTAGACGTTTCTGTTCCCACCGGCGAGGACGACGACGAGGAGCTTTGCCCTTTGGAGGTGAAGGTCGGTACTGCTGCTGCTATGAGCTCTGTGAGGGCTGTGGACATGGCGTCGAGCAGCCACGTCTATGTATTTTGAAGCAGTGGAAATGGTGGAAGCGGTTGAAGTGATGGTGGAAGAAGCGGTGGCGAGGTCGTCACTGCTGCTACTGCTACCACTACTCAAAGCGCCTCTTGTGCTGCTTTCGCTGCCAGCATGACTGCTTGCGGCAGAAGGTAGACTCTGTACCCTGGTCCTCGAAAAAAGAGCCAAAAAAAAGGCAACGAGAAAAAGCCTCTTCCTCGACATGAGAGAGAAGAGGTAGAAGGTGCTTCCTAGGTTGGTTGTCGTCGCGCAGAGGGTTCGTACCTTGCGTCTCTGATTAGAGGCGCATCGTACACGAGATAAATGATAAATATGCCGCTGAAAGACGGAGGGCTTGTATTTGTGCCACAAAGAGAGAAGAACGCCACCGCTTCTCTTGAGGACACTCTGATACGGTCTTCTTGCCAGGCAATACTCTTTTGCGCTTACGACGTCCTTGTCTTTAAAAAAACTTCTGTCTTTAAAAAAAAAAACTGCTTGTCATTAGAGTTGCATTGCGATCGGCTTCGTTTTACGGCTTAATCCTACCTTTTTTTGGTCATCGCTCTCTGCCGTCCGCTCCGCGCTCCATTCCACGAGAGACATTTTTTTGCAAAAAATTTGGGAAACTGCGGGCTTTCCGGCGGAGAAGAAAAGTCCGAAAAAAGGAAAAAGACAACATGAAGCGGTGGTTTCCAACAGCGAAACATCTGCTGTTCACCTTGGCCTTGGCCTGCGCGTTGCTCGCCACGGGCACCAGCGCTCTTGCCGCCGAGAAGCATGTCGACGCAACAAGGGCGTCAATCGCGCGCTTGAGATCCTCAATGCAATCAAGCGACGCCGCGTACAACAACGAGAAAGCGATCGTTACTTTCATTTGCGGCCCGGACAAGTACTGGGACTTTTTGGAAAACATTCTCTTTTCGCAGTCCACGTGGAAAACCAAGTCCACAACGTCGGCGTACGTTTGCGACGCGCGCCACATGAAAATCTGTCAGCAGCATCGAAAAACCTACTCTCATCTTGCTTGCAAATCGCAGAGCCTGACAGATCTTTCACAGACTAATGTCTTAAAGACCGCCTCTATTTTAGAGGCAATGTCTGAAGAAACGGCAACGCACCTTTTGTTTCTCGACGTGGACATGGCCTTCCGACGAGACGTGTGGGTCGACTTGGAGCCTTACATGCTCTTCGACCTGGCGTTCTCAAACCAGGGACACAACGACCGATATCTGGACATCAATATCGGCGCGGTGCTCGTTCGGCGCTCTCTGAAAACCTTTGCATTTTGGGAAAAGGTCTACGACGATATCCTGAGCACGGGCCGTTGGGACCAAGAGCTCGTCTCCGAGCTTGCGTGGAGGCACGAATCCGGCGTCACGCTTGCTGTGTTCCCACAACACGTTTTCTACGCCTTTGGATTCGGGTATCCGATCAAGAGCTCGAACAATCTCTTTGACAGCGCCACCGCACTCCACGCCGTGTGCATGACTGCAAAGTGGCTTCTTTTAAAGGAGGTCGGCTTTTGGAGTGACGTCAACGGGTACTACTCGAACGCGTCCACTATTCGCCTGGAAATGGGAGGCCACGCCCTCGACGCCCACCAAGTGTCGGCGTTCCTGGCTGCGTCAATCAAAGTCGCCACCGAGTGCTCCCGAAAAGTCATCCTCCCCGACCATCTGCCCGTACGAGGACAAGATCGGTTGCGCTTCTACGAGCTCTGGGACTTGAGGCGTCTGGCAGACGCGCGTGCTCCCGTGCTCGAGCCCTCCTTCGACCTCCACGCGGCGCGCATCCGAGGTGCGCTTCCTGCACACGCTCATCCGCCGCGAGGAAATCATCCATCGCATTTTGTCTTGAACGGAAAATTTGCCGAAAACCCGCCGTGCTTCGACACTTCCCGCACCTGGATCCTCACGCCGGACGTCGACTTTCTCGCTGCGATTCCAAGGGCACCGGCCGAGCTAGCCGTGGACTCCGCAAAGCTCCCGCTCTTCTATTGCCCTTCCGAGGGATCGCGACTGAGGATTCCATGCCAGGTCGCGGAGACCAACTTCAAGTACTGCGATCATCAGAACGTGACTCTCTCTTTCTCCTTATGATGATTCTCTTGCGCTCTCTGCGAATCATGTGACACTTACGGTGACGGATAGCGTGGCTTTACGGATAACGAGCGCCTGGGAACCACCCGGCGTTGCACGTGAGGCCGGGTTTCCATGACAGAAGGGGCAAGGGATGACGTTGCCTTGCCTGTGCGTAATGATTTGCTTTTTGCACGCGTTCGAGTGTAATGTATAAACAGCAACGAAAAGAGAAGAAGAAGAAGCGAATGCTCTCTGCCCTTTCTTTCCAACAAACGGCGCTCATTTTCGTGTGTTTGTTTGTTTGTTTGTTTGCGTGCCTCTTTTCTCTGCTCTTCTTTTTTTTCTGATCATTTCTTTTCTTTTTTTTTCTTTTCCATTTTTCTTTTTTCTTTTCTTTTTTGCACACCATTCGCGCCTTTGCGTCGTTTGACGAAATTAGCTCTTTGCAACAGCATACATACCCCGAAGTTTAATAGACTGCATCAAAAAGCCATGAAGGTTGGCTGCATGCGTCGTGGACTGCTGCTTTGGTTTTATGCTTACGTTTATGCCGCGGTGGCAGTAGGAGCAGCAGGAGCAAGAACAGCGAGAGTAAAGGCTTCTCACCACCTCGCCGAGCTCGGCCGCGAGATGCTCGCCACGCAACACGCCAGAAGATGTACCATCCAGAGCATGGGGTCCGGGCACGGCATGCACTCCCTGTGCGCCGAATTCAAGCCCGCACGCGGCAAGCGCCACGGATCTTCCGCTACAGCTACGACCACCACTTCTCCCTCGTCCTTCTCCTCCTCCTCCTCTCCCTCCTCCTCCTCCTCCCCCCATCCTCCGTGCATCTTCTACTCGTACGGCATCAGCCACGACTACTCGTTCGACACGGCGATGGCAGAGGAGTGGGGGTGCAGGGGCGTGGCGCTCGACCCCAGCGTCAAGCATCCGTCACGCTTGCACGCCAACGTCACCTTCCACAACATCGCCGCGAGGACCATGAACGCCACCGAGGACGCGCAGTGGGACCTCGTGACGACCGTCCCTGGGCTGAAAAGGTTCCTCGGGCACGACCGCATCGACGTGCTCAAGATGGACTGCGAAGGGTGCGAGTACGCGCTGGCGCAGGACATCCTGCTCGAGGACCCTGCTTTCCTCCACTCGGTCGACCAGCTCGCGCTCGAGATCCACGTGAGCCGGCAGTGGCTCAAGACGGAGGCGCACGCGCATCACCTGGGGCTGCTGTACGCTTTGGCGAAAGAGGCCGGCTTGGAGCTCGTCGAGACCGTGCTCGGTGGCTGCCACCCGGATCACGAGGCGCCAGGGTGCCACCCGGCGTTGCTGGAAGCCGGCTTTCCATGTGAAAAGGGTAAAATGTGTAGCAACTTGCTGTTTGCTCGCGTTTGAAATCGTAGTAGATGTAAAAAAGATAGGGGGGAGAAAAAAAGAAAAAATCGAATTTCTTGTTCTTGTTTTTCCTCCTTTTTCGCGCGTTTACATAGCGAGGGGAGGAAATCTTACAGTCTTATAAGACATCGACGCTCTTGTCGCAAGAGGAGGACGTGAGCGCGCTACTGAAAGCCGGCGTCGCGATCAATGAAACCGTGCAGCACATCAGCACCTGGGGAAAAAAGTACATAGAGCAGCGGCTAGAAGGGGACAAAGAGAAAAAAGGCGCACGGATGACAAGTTACAACAGAAGTTAACGAGGCAAAAGAAATCGGATGAGCTAAGTTTATCAGCTCCTCAGCCGCACCACGACGTCGTCGCTCGCCCCCATGCTCGAAACCGGCAGCGCTGCTCCCTTGCCTTGTTGATGTTGATTCCCCATCACTGCGGCAGCAGCAGCAGCAGCAGAGGGCGGCAGCGCCCACAGTTTTTTCCTAGCTTTCAATATCGCAGTCTCTCGTCGCTTCATTCGTCCCAGCGCAGTGATGGTCTTGCGGAACGCAACGTCTTGGGAAAGATGGTCGTTTTCTTCATCCTTCCATAATCCTCCTGCTTCTTCCTTCTTTTTATCCATAGCGACAGTCTTCACCAAAGGCCGCGTCGACGACTCGGGCGAGTGTAAAAACCCAATCACCGCACTCGAATGCATCATCACGGCCAAGCTCGGAGGGAGCAGCGTGGGTCGTACGCGGTACAGCTCTCCGATCTCCGTGACGCTCGACCAAGGAAGTAATCTCCCCGTGGTCGCGTCGGCCGCGGCTGGTAGGAAAGCATAGTCGGCCTGCGTTTCGGCGATGGTCGGAGCCAGAAGCGATAAAGACAGCAGCGCGGCCCTGTGGCGAGAAGAAGGAGAAGAAGTTGTGGTTGCGGAAGAGGGCTCTTCTCCTTTCGTACCACCACCAATGTTATCCTCACCCTCCCCTGCAAACACAAACTGCAGCGACCGACCGCGGACGAGGTTGGGCCTGTCCGGCCTGGCCAGCCATCGAGTGAAAGCTGCGACGTCCTCGCGCAGAATCGACGGAGGGATGTGCCTCGCGACGAGCTCGGCAAAGGTTTTGGTTTTGTTGATGGTGGAGGTGCTTTTGCGGTACCCTTTCGATCGAGGGTTGTTTTTTTTTTCAGATTCCGGAACCGAGACAGCAAGCGTCGTCGAAAGCTGCAACTGCGATACTTCGACAGAAAACACAGCCTGCCGACAGAGCAGCGCCTCCAGGACACCGGCCCACGCCTCGTCAACCAGCGGCGACGTCTTTGGGTTGAGTTCCTGAGCAATCTGCATCCTTTGGTCGTGCGAGTGCAGGTCCGAGAGCGTCATGACGTTGCGCGATGATGGTGATGATGATGGAAGGGTGGAAGAAGAGGACGACGTCGAAGACGACGATGACGACGGAACAGCAGCAGCAGCATTTCCAAACGACCCACGCGGGAGTAGCCTCCACGCGCCCGTGAGCAAGATGGGGATAGTGGCGGCATCAGCAGGAGTACGAGAAGGAGAAGATGAAGATTTCGAAGCAGCATCAGCAACTACTTTCGAGACCTCGGCTGCAATAATGGCCAGACCACTCGCACCCCGCAATCCCACTAGAGCAACCTCGTCGACCGTTCTCGGCGCATCAAGTGCACAGACAATCGACGACGACAAAGGCAGAGCCGATTTCGCTTCTTTGAGAGCCAATGAGACCTCTCTGGCGAGGCAAGCATCAGTGGTAGCAGTAGTCGATGACTGAGCGAAATGGCCGAAAGCAGAGCAGAGGTCTTCTGGATCCCTCTCTTTCCTCGAATGATAATGATCATCATGCGAAGCGGAGCTCCTGGCTTGCTTGCTCCTTTGACGATCTCGATATTCGCGAACAAACGCAACATATTCCTTGCTAGCCTCCTCGACATCCTGGACACGAGGCAAAAGCGTCGCCTGCTTGCCCGCAGAGGCCTGCAGAGTTTCCAAATCAAGGAACGCATCAACAGGCACTGTTGCGCCACTCGCAGGAACTCGAAACCCGGGGAGCACAGCGCACGCGATCTTGTGCTCCCGCACAAAGGAGAGAAACTCGGCGTGTAAAGCTAGTTCGTCGAATACGGTCTCGTGAGTGAGATCTCTGGGTAGACGAGAGAGCACCGAGAACGTCGGGCACCGAGCTGGCGGGTGCCACTTGCCAGCTTGCCGGAGTCGGAAGATTGTTTTGCTGGTCGTGGTTGAGGAAGAAGATGAAGATGAAGAAGGTGATGATGAGCTCAAAGCAACACCATTACCTCCTCCTCCACCTCCGCCTCCACTGCTCATGTCCAAAAATAAAGCGTGCTTCCGCGCTCGCCTCGTCCACCCGCTCCCGAAAAACGCGACCTGAGGCGCAAACCAGTGCAGAGGCAGCGTCTCCACAGAGATGCCTCGCCAGGGGCAGGGAGAGAACCCGCTCATGGTGTCGAACCGGCACGACGCGAGAGATTTCAGGTCAGCGATGGTGAGAAGTGACGAGGTCGCATCTGTCTCGTCTCGTTGCTGTCTCTCGAGCGTCTTGACCGCCCATGCCTGTAAGAAATTCGCGGTGTAGGCCGACGCAGGAGCGTACATTGTCTCAACGATGGTTGAGCTTTGACGACTATTGCTGCTTCTCATACCAAAAGGACGTCTCATTTCATCCCCGACGCTCGGAGTCGCGTCCGTGAAAAAGACGGCGTCCTTGGGGAAACCATAGAGCACCATGTCGTAGTTCTGCAGTGGCACCGAAGCGGCGTCGACCACGAGAGGGGAATAGCCCTGCGTCACGAGCTGGGTTATTGTCGCCAGCAGGCGAGTGGCAGACGACGGTGAAGTGGGAGGCCAAGTGAGGACGAAAGTCTTTGGGTCAAGTGATGCAGCAGCGGAAGAGGCGGCTGCGGATGCGGAGGCGGAAGCAGAAGTTGCGGCTGCTGTAGCGGCAGCGGATGCGGCAGCTGCAGAAGAGGCGGCTGCTGTAGCGGCAGCGGATGCGGCATCAGCAGCGACAGTGGCGCCTGACGTTGCTCCTTTTTCGGCAGAAGCACGAGAAGAAGAAGCAGCCGAAGAAGAAGAAAAAGAAGAGGAACCAACCTCTCCTCCCTGGGCGCTTGAAAGAAGAAGATCATCATCATCATCAATCCTCTTCTCAAACGCAGGGAGCACCTGCAGCGGCACAACACGAGAGGCCCTGAAAAAAACCTCTTCGCTCAGGGCGACATAAATCACCCCCGAGAGGCGCAGCTCGTCGGCGGCGGCCTTGAAGTTTCTGAGCAGCATGTTTTTGTTGGAGGTGGCTGACCCGTTTTTTGGCCCTCCACTTCTTCCATCCACGCTCTCTTCTTCGGACAAAACAACCGTGGTCGCAGGCAAAGACCCCTGAGCACGCGTCGCTACGGTCTTCAAACCATCAGCACGAAGCCTCCTCGGAGCATGCAAGACCGCCAGGTCATCCACGCCGTGATACCGAAAGTCCAAGAACCAGTCCCTGTCGAGCAGCGTGGCCGTGTTGTGGTAGAGCGGGTTGCTGTACGCCACCGTGGAGCTCGCATTGGACGCCTTGAGCACGTGGTAGATCGCGAGGTCAAAGGGCTCGGCGTTGCCAAACTGCTCGCGTGCAGACTTGAGCACCAGCTGCAGCGTCTCGCCCATGCGGTAGACGGCGTTGCCGTTGACGTGCTCGGTCATGTGGCTCGCCTCGGGCTCAAAGGGCTGGCACTCGTCGTATTTGACGACGTACGAGCACGAGCTCTTGATGGTGGAGCCGCTTATGATGATGTGGGCGGGATCGTGGGTCGGTGAAGGGAAGGATGAGGAAGACGGGGAGAAAGGAGGGGAGGAAGGAGAGGAGAGGGAGAAAGGAGAAGAAGGAGAAGAAAGAGACGAGCTTGAAGACGACGTCAAAGACAACTCCGACGACAACGCCTCCGATTCGGACTCCGACTCCGACTTCACCTCCCCTCCGCTACCATAAACATCATCACTCCAAACCAACATCGGCCTCAGAAGCTCCAAGAGCCACCCTCCACGGAGCGCGCACACGTCCGTCTCGAGCTGATGCACGAGCTCGTAGAAACGCGTGTATTTCTCGTAAATCTCGCCGCCCTCTGCGAACGCGTCGTAAAAGACAGAGTTGGGCCCCGAGACCCACTCAGAGTCCTTGTCTTCCTCGGCCAGGTTGAGATTGTATCGGTCGACGCCGACGGTTTTGTAGTCGAGGAAAACACGAGGTGGAGAAGGAAGGATGTTCTCTGTTGATGCTTCGAGCATGCTTCGCATGACACCAAAGCGCTCCGTCGCGTTTTGCGAAGCGTCAGAGGGCCCGCTGACGACGAGCAGCATGTCAAAGGCGAGGAAGTGGTTGTTGGTGCCTTTGTTGTCCTTTTTCCGCATCTTGCTGCCTCCCTCATCCACCCGCCAAGGGTCCTTGGAGAGCGTGCAGTCGCAGAACTCCTGCAGGTGCTCCAGCGGCTCGGAGACGTGCATGGGGATGTAGAGCAGGAGAGGTCGTTTTGTTTTTATTGCATCTACTGCTGCTGTTGTTGTCGTTGGTGTTGAAGCGACAAGACCGCACGACGCCAAACAGAAGAGAAGTATGACAAAGAGTAACCTCAGGTGCTGCTGCTGCTTCCATCGCTTCTTCAAGGAGAGTGGCAGCAGCCTGCTCCTTTGATGATGAATGCGACCACCGCCTCTCCCATCAGCACCGCCACCACCGCCAGACGTCGTCATCGCCGCCACCATGGTCCGCCTTCTTGGATCTTGAGCTAAGAAGCTCCGAATTCTGTGCATTTGACAAGAAGGAGGGAAAAAACGAGCAAACAGAGGTGAGAATATTTGTGCCGCGATTTCCTGTATTTTTTTGCCATTGTCAGGGGAAAAAAGTGTTGATGCTTACAAGCTGCAAGTTATTTCATCAGCACTGTTCCATATCAAAAGTTGCTTGGGCTTCAATGCTCTGTATTTGAATGGTGTATCCGCTCCTGATAAGCCTCGCAAGATAACTGTTTTCATTTGCTCGTTGCTCAAGACGATGCTGCAATCTCCGTTGAAGCAGCGACAGCTGGTCTTCTGGCTTCTGCTGGCAGCAGCGACAGCAGCAGCAACAGCAGCAGCGACGGCAACTCTACCAACAGCACCTACCCCATTCGTCCCTCCTGCCGCCACTTCCTCTGCTTCCAACTCCACCTCCAAGTGCTCGCGCTCCAAGCACGTCGTCCTGGCGAGCTTTGGCGAGCCTGAGGAGTATCACACCGTTTCGCTCTATTTTGCCTCAAAGTTCCCGAACACGAGCGTGCACCACCTGTGGCTTCATTTGGGGGGTAGCACGGAGGAAAAGAGCGATGATGATAACAACAGTGCAACGGAGGAGACCGCGAAGAACCCAGCGACAACTTCTCTTTATTGGCACCAGCTTTTGAGAACTCGCACAGCCGAGCTCAAGAAGAAAATGGGAACAAGCCACAGCAGACACATGTCTTCAATCGACTGGCGCGCCTTTTACCGCTCCCACGGCATCCACCGCTCGATCGTCGACATGGCCTCGCTTGATGCCTACCACGAACTTCGAGCGACCTACTTGCACTCGAGCGTCAACCTCTACGAGTACGAGCTCCTCTGCTTTGCTCGCTTTATCGGCCTGCACGAGTTCTGTTCTAGTAAGAAAATCGACCAACTCACGTGGATCGACGCTGATATCCCCATTTTCGACCCTGATTTCCTCGATCGAGTTTGTCTGCCGCAAGGGTATTCCATCTGGTCTCTGACGAGCGGGAGTTCTTTTCTAAATACCATGACGTGCTCTGAGATCGGGCGCTTTGTCGACTTCATGCTCGACTTTTATGCCAAGGAAAACCGTCACGCGCTTGTGCGCGCTATCCACGAGCACGGAAGCAGCGATATGGTCAATGCAAAGCATATCTCTGAACAAGTGCGTCAGGCAGAGCCTGCGTTTGTCGAGCTCGGGATCGACCCGAAGCATTTCAGCGACATGATTCTCTTTGGCAAGTTTCTGTACGAGACGAACGCGAGAGTAAATGCAGCAGAAGCAGCAGCCGAAGTAAAAAAACCTACAAGAGACCAACCGGAGCAAGAGACGAAAGGCGACCACCCAACAACAACAATAGCAAACGCTGCGCTTTCTCAAACAGAGCGGATGGTAACACACCCAAAGACTTACATCCACCAGGACGAAAACGGTGGGACCATCGACCCGTATTTCGTGCCCATCATCAGCATAAAAAACAGGGTGCCTTACCCCGATAGCGAAAAGTTGTGCACGAACGAAGCGATCTGGAACAGGTACTTGAAGCTCAGCGCTGGTGGTGGCGTCAGTGCTGGTGGTGGTAGTGGTCATGCTGGTGGTGGCAAGCAGGCTTCTGAGGCAAGTACAAGCGTGTTGAAGACGACGGAGACAACAACGACGACGGCAACAGAGACAAAGACGAAGACTGCGATTAATGCAACGACGAGCCGGCTCGGACTTTTGTTCAACGAGGGCGGCAACGACACATGGTCTCCGGTCCCCGGAGCTCACTTCCAGGCAGCGGATTGCAAAGCGAGGCTTCTGAGCACGTTTTCCGAAGCAATTACGGAAGCGCACCGACACGTTGAAATGGATCGCGGCAATAAGAAGGGGACATGACAGAAGGTGTAACGAGGAAAGCGAGCAAAGAAAAGATGGACAAGGAGGCGACAAGCGCGAGCGCGTCCCATGTAAACGAATAGAAGAAGAAAAACTACTAGATCGCACTTAGCAAGATTAAACTCTCCGTTTGTCAAAAAGAAAAGAGAGAGAGAGAGAAAGAGAAAACTCGAAATGCAAAATATATATATATATATATATATTCTTTTGCGTTTTGCACACATCGATTCAATATCAGCACATTTTCGGAAGCGCTTTGATCGAAACTACTTTCATTTATCATATCAAACGACGATTCACAAGGAAAAGCGCGAATCCACCATCATAATACCCTCGCTTCGTCTTCATCGCCGTCGTCGTCGTCATGGTTTCCAAAGCCACGCTTACAACAACGAAAACGCCCCTGCGAGCAACTTTCCTTCGCACCATGAGCAATCGCTCGTATTTACGAAAGATGCACGTCCCCGCTGCGATGGACAAGCTCCTGCGAGCTTTCGGCGCGTGCGACGGTTGCTGTGGAGTCGTTTTCGAGGATCGCACGCAAGAAGCAGCAACAACGACGAGCTCAGAGGGCGAAACAGAGCAGCACGAACCCCCTCTGCTGTCGACACGCTACAGAAAAAACCAGGTCGTGCAGCGGTGCTCGATGCACGTCAGGGACGACGAGCAGAGGTCGTGGCCGATCACGTACGAGGTGCTCGTTTCATCAGGCCAGAGGCATCGCCGCTTCACGTGCGGGTGGGCAGCCCTCTGCAAGGGCAATGGGTTTGGCACGGGGGACAAGCTCGCGATCACAATCGGGACGTGCGTAGATGGCAAAGATGACGAAAGAGGAATGACTGGAGGGAGAGGCAGAGGCGTTGAGATCCAAGTCCGCAGGGTGGTACACGACCTTCCCGAGGAATGACGTTGACGAGGCACTTGGCCCCAGAAGAGGAACCTTTGATTTCTCTCTGTCGCTTTCTCATATATTAAAATGCAAGCTTTCTTGACTTGAGAAAGGCCAGCAAAAGGCGATATTCTTCTACTGGCTGTAACATACAAATTGAAAAGAAAGAAAGAAAGAAAAGGAAGGGGGGAGAGGGATCAAGAGATCGCTAGCTTCCTATTCTCGTGGCTTTTCTTCTCGTGGGTTTTCTTCTCGTAGGCCATTCTTCGCGAGAGGCCATTCTTCTCGTAGGCTTCCTATTCTCGTGGTCGAAGCGCTTCTCGGAGGTTCGTGACCCGTTCCTCCCGAACTTTTAAAAATTCCAGGCGCGGGGGCGTGTGTGCTCCCTAGCGCGATCCGCTGACGAGCGTTCCCAACACTGCCGCTTCGTCTATCCCTCGAAGGCTCGGCAGGCTTTGTAAGTCGTATACGTGCGTGCTCGCTGATTGATGCAGCAGTCCCGCGCACATGTCCGGCAGAAGACTCAGCACGAGGTTTTCAGCTTGACAGCGATCCACCTGATCGATCTCGCGGTCAATGTCTAGCTTTGGGAGTCGTGCGACGTGATGCGCGGTCGCCCACCACCAGTTTCCGCTGTAATGCCAAGCGTGTCTGGGATTCACGCGCATCTTGGCAGAAAACTCGGCTACGTCCTGGTTCACAGCGTTGGAGCCGACGGCGTCGTATCCCCAGATCAGCAGTTGACGAGCTTCGCGATGGTGCCCGATGACCCAATGACCTAGAAGCTTGCGCCAGAACCACTTTGCCACGTAGTCGCCGTGCTCTTTAAACATCCCCTTTGTGTTCACGTACAGCAGGTGCGCACCCTTAGCCTTGTTGTTTTGTCTCTTTAATACTCTCTGAGCAAATGCCCGGAGATGATTTATGGTGCCGAGCTCCCACGTCAACTTGTCCTGGTGAGATTGCACCGCTTTCACTTTCGAGAAACGAGATCCGAAGCTGTGGACGAGAGACTCCACGCGATCGATGCCGGCTCCAACGACAGCCACCGTCACTCGAGTCGCGTCCGCATACAGCCCCGACTGTTCCATGGACATGAGAATGTCCGACAAGACAAGGTTGAGGCCCTCCTCGACGTGCGTGTGGATGAATGCGTACACAGGTATTGTTTCGTCCGGCGCTTTCGCGAGCAACTTGGTCATTTGTCGACCCCTTGGCTCGTAGACGCGAGAACCGGTGCTGTTCACGCAGAATGTCGCGGAACGAGCAGCTTCGTCATGCCTGATGCCTGCGCAGAACGATCCGCATGCAAGTATTGCGACGAGGAAGCTTCTCACGCCCTTGAGCCACATCTGGCAGCTGGCCGAGCCGAGAGTCGAGACACCGTCAGTTGTTCGCTCCCCGCGCCAGGCCTCTTCTTATTTCTGCGGTGGGAAAATGTCCTGAACCTGTGCTGACAGCTCCCTATCGAGATGATATGGCTATTCCTGCAAAATGGCTGCATAAAAAAGTAAGTAAAGAAAAAAACCGGTGCGGATGGAGAAAAATGACAAGGAAAGGAAGAAAAAGACATCAAGCAAGAAAGGAAAAGGCAGAAAGATAATTTTTCGAGCATTGTGCCAGAAAAGAAAACAGCAGGGCTGGAGTTCAGGCGAAAATAGAGACGGTTCTGACGCCTTCGCCTTCGATGAAGGGGATCTAGTCACATTTTCTTAGATTCAAACCTCGATTGATTTTTCAGCGGGCATGAATAATTTCACGAGCTCCGTCGCGCAGGAAAAGCTACGGAAGAAGCAGAACAAAGACATGGTTGGCTATCGCAACGTCTGCGTCGCTGTGCACGCTGCCATGTTCCTGTCACTCGTCTCCCTCGTCGTCGTGTCCGAGGCCGCGAGGGCCGGGCGGTCCCATTCCGAACCTTTGTTCGACTCTGGGATTCCTGCGACGAATCGGTATTCACGAGCTGAACTTGAGCTGAGGCCTTGCGTGGCGGTGCGCTTCTATCGGAAACAAGCAAACAATCTCCCGCTATTGCTCTTGTCTCTGTTCGCGTCAGGGCACCCTCGTCTGAAGACGTTCGTTCTCGATACCGGCAGAGAGCCGTACGAAAAACTGCCCGTTCTGCTCCGTCGCGTGAATGCCGCATCGGGCAGAAGGTGGGTCCACGCGTACAGGAAACGGACCAGAGACGTTCGATTGGCGTTTCCTGATCTCATGTACGAAGATTTCGGCTACGTTCTTACTGACATGGTCATGGAGGAGATGCTAAACAAGAAAGCGATGAAGGAGCGCTACGGTTTCCAGTGTGACACGCTCACGATCACTAACGGCGACAACGTGTACTCCCCAAAATTCATACCGGCGTTGCTGACTTCCATCGCTCAAGGAAACGACCTGGTTGCGTCTCATTTCGTAACTCACTACGATCAACCCCCCGAAAGGAGCACGCGCAGTTACCGAGACATCATGGCATCGGAAGCAAGCTGCGGACCTGTGAGGTCCGGCCGGGACGCAGAGTTCGTGACCTCTGACCGCTTTCTTCCCTGGTGCGTGGACTTGGGATCCGTCATGTTCACTCTGAAGGCTGTGGCAGACACGCAACTGCGCTTCGTCATCGACAAACTCCGCCTGGACGGGTCCGGGAACGTCACGACGCAGAAACCATACACAGTTGTCGACTACGGTGCATTCAAGTCCACGAAGAAAAAATTTGAGACGCCGAGAGATTTCTTTTCAAGTGCCGATGGCTTCTTCTTCAATCGAATGGCGTCGCATGGGAGTATATCTTCCAGGGTCGTGCGAAGAGTGCTGCTGCTACACCTGTAAACTTGAAAAAAAAACAAATGCCTCTGCGTCAAGAAGACAGGCGGGTGGAACTAGGACGCGGCGTGTAACGGTCCATCTAGTCCCGGCCACGAAATTTTGAACGGTCGCTCTGTTCCCGTTGTTACTGTCACCGTAAGCGTCATAGGGAGCTCCCGTCGTCGAGTCGATGGCGAGGGACGTGTAATCTGCGGTTCCCGCAGAGAAGCCGGCCGTCCCGACAATGGTCCATCCAGTCCCGGCATCGAACTTTTGGACGGTCACTGAGAACGAGAGGGAACTGTCTCCATAACCAATAAATGGCGTACCCGTTGTCGGCTGGATGGCGAGGGACGTGTAAGCTGCGCCTCCCGCAGAGAAAGCCGCCGTCCCGGGTCAAGCCTCGGGATGAGCACACGCTGCGTCATGTCCTCGACTGCGGCGACTCTTGCGTTTACGTGGGTCTGAAACCAAAACACGAAGAGTCTCTGACCGCCGCGGGAGAGAATGGAAGAAAACCTGCAACCCGCCTCGAGGCGGCGTCCGTCGGTCTCTCGTCCTCCATCCGCGAGCTGTCTCGAAGAATGCACTGCCCGACCACCTGGCTTCGCCTGATGAGCTCCTGCACTGCCACAGAGTGGCCTGCCACTCCGCCGAGCGTGCCCGAGTCGCTTCGAGACGCCTTCACGATGGGCGGGCGCGCGGCCGTCTCCAAATGGTATTTCAGCCAGCGATAAAGCGGCGGCGATGCACTCCATTCGCACTGGTCTGCCTCCGAACTGAAGACACGCATTGCTTCTGCCTCGCTGGATGATGCTATGAGAGGAATCCATTCATATGGCATGGACGAGGCTCGTCACATGGACCACGCGATCGCGAGGCACGCCAAGGGCTCGATCGCAGACGGCGTCGGCGTGGTGTGGGGCTCGGAGCGGCCCTGGGTCGAGGTGCTCCTGGCCCGCCACGGCGCGAAGCGTGTGTTGACTGTCGAGTACGGGCGCATCAAGGTCGACGAGCACCCGTTCATCTCAGCCACCACGCCCAGCCAGTTTGCGGCGATGATGCTGACGCATCCTCGCTCGTTCGACTTTGCCGTGACCTACAGCTCGTTCGAGCACAGCGGCCTCGGGAGGTACGGAGACTCTTTGAACCCTTGGGGAGATATCGAGGCGGCGGTGCAAACGTGGTGCTTGCTTCGTCCAGGTGGGATCTTTTGCTGGGACGTATCCTTTGGCCTCGAGGGACGAGCTTGTGTGGAACGCGCACAGACACTTAGGTCCGCTGAGGCTCGCCGAGATGTTTGCCGGCTAAGAGCAGCTCGAGAAGATTGACACGCGCGAGTTTGGTGCCGAAGCGCACGGTGCTTCGATTATCCACGTGCTACGGAAATCAATGACACCAGAAGATGCGTCCTAAGTCCGCTTGGTCCTTTTTTCCCTCTTTTCTTCTTTGTTTTATTTCCTTGTTTCCTGATCCCAGCACGCGAGTAAACTGTATCATTCAAGAGCGAAAGAGACAGGAAAGTAGAAAACCAAACATTTAAAAAATGATCAGTTTCAGAAGCAAACTTATCATTCAATCACACACAACGAAAACAGAGAGGAAGAGAAATAGGAGAGGGAGAAGAACTTGTGGGTTAAAATCTCCACCATAAGATTGCTCCTGCGCATGGGCGGAGGGCACTCGAGACAAATATTTCTGATGCGGCTGACGTCGCATCAGAAATATCAGCCTTTTGCCAAGACGGCGGCGTGCGCCGTTGTTTCCGCCTTGCCAAGAAATTTTTTTGCCAAGAGCAAGCGTTGTGAACGCAGTAGACGAAGTCCCAGCGCATTTCTTCGCAAGCGATGCCGCTGAACTCACAGTTGATATGGTCGATTAGCCCCTTGACGTGCTCGACTGCTGTGCTAGGCTTTCCTGGAGGACCACCGTTGTATAACCTTTGGTTAGGGTTTTTTTTGCAGTTGTTTTGACGAGGAAGTAGGTATGTGAGCAAGGAGCGAGCAACAAGGCCATATCTGGAAGCTATGTCACGTCATCGGGCGGAAGCCAGTTAGACGCCTGCCTACCTCTTCTTCTGTTGCAGTTGCAAGTATAATTTCGCCGGGAATTAAGGCCATTTTCGGCAAAAAAATATCTCCCTCTCATCTTCTCCCTCTCCCTCGAAACATTTTTTCTTGTTTGTGCATGTCCACCAACCAGCCCTCCCCGGGTTCACACGAAATCTCCGTCCCGATAGAATTTGAGAACTATCAGGTAGGGCGAGTCAATATCGCGGCAGGTGTGCCGACGTTTGCTTCATCATGGTCACGCCAGGCCGGCTCCTCTCCCTCATTCCCATCATTTGCGGACTCGCTGCTTTTTCTCTCGCAAAGCATGCGGTCGCGTCCTCAAGGGCAGTGCATCGCAAGCACTTAAGAACTCGAGCGACGACTCTCCCGGCGACCCCTGGTTTGACTTCGAAAGCGTCGAATTCTCCTGACACGAATGCGGCCGCCTTCTCTCTCTTTCGAGGGAGCACTTGGGCGTCCCCGCGCGTCTACAACGACTCCATCGTGAACGAGTGGGGATTCAAGCGCGCGACGTGCGGCATGGCCGACTTCTTGGTGGCCGACACCGGCATGGTCGACAGGTGGATCTGCTTCGCGGAGGGCGAGCGCGTCGTGACCGCGGCGATGGATGCTCTGCTGACCAAGGGGTGCCGCGGCAGAAATGGAAAGAGCGGCGGCGCCTACGCCAATGCCGACGCCTCTGCCCCGCTCTTCCTCGACGTCGGAAGCAATTCGGGTTTCTACGGCCTCAATGCCATCTCGCACGGGTGCGACGCGGTATTCTTCGACGTCCAACCGGGGTGCAACAAGGTCGTGAACGCAGCGCTGCTCGTCAATGACTTTGGGTCCCGAGGGGTCGTCATGGCGGCGGGCCTGTCCGATCGCGCGGGTATTGTCCGAGCAAAGTCTTCGAGCACGTGCTCGTTTGATTCCGGGAGGTTCCCCGTGTCTGCGATCGAAAGTGGCACCCTTGACGAGGGCGACGTGGAGGTGCCCCTCGTGCCGCTGAGCCGCCTGCTACTATCGGCGTCGTCTTCGGCATCGGCGTTGACGTCGTCTGCGTCCGCGGCGAAGCCTTGGGCGTCGACGTCCCAGATCTTCATGATCAAGATCGACACCGAGGGCCTCGAGCAGCGCGTCCTCGCTGGAGCGATGCCGCTGTTCAAGGGTCGGGCAGTCGAGCACGTCATCGTTGAGATGACGCCGGGCTTCCAGTTCTGGGAGAAGAACGGCGTGAGGCCCGCCGACGTCGCAGCCACGATGCGGGACATCGCCGCGTGCGGCTACTCCTTCACGCGCCTGCATTTGAACGCGGGCGGCGACAAGGACAGGACCTTGACGGATCCAAATCGCGTGCACTCATTTTTCTTGGAGCGGTCGTTTGACCAGGAAGATTTTTTGATCTCGAGGACGTGAGTGCGATGCGCGCAGAAGCGTTAAACACGGTATGTGGATGTCAGGCAAGCAAACGGCGGGAGCGAAAGGTCGACGCGCTACGTGGATGTTTGGCAACAGAGCAAAGCGCGCGGACGTTGATGTAGAATTCGGTTCAGACGAAGCTTCCTGGGGCTGATGCACATAGCGTCGAAGTTTTACGCATAAACTGAGCTTAAAAATGACGTCTGTAAACACTAAATACGATCGTAAAAGCCTTGGAAACTCCTTCAAAAGCCTCGAACCTCCCTCGTGTCACATCATACGGTCGACGCGAAATGTATTGTCAGATATTTTCAAGAGATTTTATCGCGCGAATCTGTTTACAGAAAATGCCACGAAAAAAAAATGCGCCTCTCCCTCCTCACTGATATCTCGCGACTCGCGTACAGTGGCGTACCATGTCGCACAAGTCCGTACAACATGAAAAATAACGGTAAGGTAAACAAAGCGCGCGTGCTGGTCTGCGGTTTCGCGGCTCTCACATTCATCGCGATCTTCCTCTGGAAGCACGCTGGCTACGTCGGATTTAAAACACGTCTGGGAATCTCGTGGCCAACCGTGGAACATGCACGTCCTGGATAAACCGCTCGAGATCCCAAACACGGCATCAAAGAGAAACCTTTGGTCATCTCTGCACTCGCCGGGAAACCCGTCGAATGCTGCGGCGACGTCTCTGCCGAGTGCCCTCTCATCCGCCCTGAAATAACTTGCTGGTTTTCGTCGCCGTGCCCAACGTCGCCGCATGGACGGCACGGCGCTTTCCTCTCCGCAAACAGTGGCGCAAGAGCTTAATGCTTCTGGAGGAAAAGATGATAAAGTTGCACGCTGATGGTGCTGCTGCTGGTGATGGGCCTGCTACTGTTCCAAACACTCGTACCGCCCTGCGCTTCGTCATTGGCACGGAAAATATGGAACAGGCGCGACTAGACTCGATTAAAGAAGAATCGCCTATTCACGAAGACATCTTGCTAATCAACGCGCCCGACGAGGACCACGGCGAGCTTAAGCTCCGCTCTGCTACCACGCTCAAAGTCATGCACTCGATGCGGTACGCAGCCAACAACTTTGTGTTTGAATATTTTGCGCGCGTAGGCGACGACCTACGCGTACTTTCGCGTTGACTTTTTCGCGGAGTTGGTGCTGGTGCAGAAAGCCTATCCGACAAGCAACGCTTACATTGGGTACAAGATTGCCAATCACGTCGACCAGGCGAGCGACTCGACGCACTCTTATAAGTCTGGGATGGGGTTTTTACTTACTCCAGACTTGACGAGGAACGAATACAGATCGCACTCTCTATTTCTAGATGGTTACCCGGAGGACCTCATTGTCGGCTCGTGGTTTGTCGGAACCAAGGCGCGAGTAATTCACGAGCCTTGCTTACACGACCTTGTCGAATTCAAGACCCCGGCATCCGCGCCGTGCTCGAATAATAGCCTTCTAATGCACCATGTGTCGCGACAGCAGCACTGGGATGCGATCGACGAAGAGGGGCTGCTGAATTGTTGAGAGGTCGAGAGACGTCGTGCCCCTCAGAGCAGGACCGAACTATGCTAATGTAAAAACTCAGCGTGTTTCTGCAGCAGCCTCAGCAGGTTTGCCTGGGGCTTCCTCTGCAATTCGTGTAGTTACGAGTCGAGTTTGACTAAGTAGTAGTAGAAAAAGGCAGATCGTCAGTTGCTTCATCACATCCCAATCAGGGCCGGCGAGCTGGCAAGAGCGAGCGCCGCAACAAGTGCGATGAAAGGCGCAATGAGGAGGCTCATGATTGCTTGAGCTCGTGAGTGAGCAGAACTGGCTTCAAAAATGCAGCGTTGACTGTGACTGTTATTACAGTTGACTGTTATTGCAGTTTGTTATTGCAGTTGACTATTAGCATTCCGAGGGGGAAGGGGGGTAGGGTGGGGGTGGATGTGTGTGTGTGTAGGCGTGGGTGGTTGGGTAGGGTTGGGGGGTGGGGGGGCAGAGAGTTTCTAATCTGCTACATCTGGTCTTTTTCTATGCCTTATTCGCATTTCCCTCTTTTTTGCCTTTTTAACACACTGTAATAGCGCGAGTCGTGTAGCATAAACCTGTAGCTGCTATTGCTCAACGTACTGAGCTTCACAATCAGTTATTTTCATTCAAGCTAGAAATTCTATGGACCTTTGCATATGAATGGCAGTGCCGCTTCATTTGCCTTACGTTCGTCTTTTAAACATTTTGTGAAACCCGAAAAAATTAGAAAGGGAGCACATTATAAAGAGAAAGAGACGTTCGTTTCCTGCACTGATCGCCCTCCGCTAACCATCAGTGAAAAAATACACGTGCGACACGGCGTTGGACGTCATGAATACAAGACGCCAGATGACCGTCCTCCATCGATTCTGGGCTACAGCAATAATCTTCACAATTGTGATTGCTTGGGTCGTCATCCGTCAGACGGAGGCGCTGATATTACCTGGCGATGCCATCCGCGACTACATGCGAAGCGTTCGACCGTACGGAAGGAGACTCTTGGCTTACGAGAGGGACTTGCTCCTTGCTCTCGCTGACATGGACGCCGACGTCGCCGCACAGGCGCAGCCCGTCGTTCGGGTTTCGTCTTCTGCATCTCGCGGCAGCGTAGATAAAAACAACAGAACCAAGACCTACGTGATGCACCCTCTGACGTTTGGCATCCCTTCCATGCACGTCCAGGACGCCGTGCAGCCAAAAGGGAGAGCGATGAGCACCATTGTCCCGGGGGATTGGAGCACGTACGCGTATTTGCCTCAAGAAGACCAGACGCCTCAACAGCGTTCTCAGCTCGAGCGCGATTACTACGTCGATATGCAGCGTTCCTTTTTTGGACTGACGTGGAAAAAGGCCGGGTGGGATTGCCTCAGGCACCTCGAGCTTTTGGCCTCGGGATGCTTGCCGCTTTTTACTGATATCGCGAAAGCGCCTCGTGGAGTGCTCTCTCTGTACCCAAAACGTGTTCTGCAGTTGTTGCTTGATTTCCCCGGGATTAAGAATCTGACAAACGTTCCGGGACGAGATGCACCGGTCTCGACCGACCCGAGCTTTGACCCAACGCGCCGCGTCGTCGTCATCGACGAAAAGAAAATCAACCTGCCTCTCTACGCCACGGCCGTCAACGTGATCTTGGAGTTTACAAGGAACCGGCTCACGACAGAGGCCGTGGCGGCGCACGTGCTGAGCCGCATGGGAGTGCCGATCGTGAGGCCGAGGAGATGGTTTGATAGGGATGATGTCGTTGATAATGGTGGTGGCGGAAGCAGTTGCCGGCGAAGAAGGAGATGCAAATCGGATTATACATCTGCTGTCGCATCCAAGGCGAGACCCGGACATCTTGATTCTTCCTCTTCGCCGGCTTCGGTGGAAAGCGCTTATGCCATCCCAAGCTCCACCACCACCACAGCCCATTCCCTTCTACGCCCGGCATGCCATCCACCCACACCAACAAAAGTCCTCTTTCTGTCCATGAAAAAAGTCGACGTGGACTACATGACGGACACGTTGCTCCACGGCTTCAAGGCTCTGCTGGGGGACGCCAACGTGGTCGATTACCACCGCAGGTCGATCTTGTACAACACGCCGACCACGCTCCTAGAGAAAGACTGGGGTCCCAAGCGCACGGCGCAGTATGGTGCCGGCTTTTCCTATGCGCACTCGATGCTGTTTGCCCTAGACTCGAGCGATGGAGATGGCAAAGACGACGTCGACCAGGTCGAAGACCTGCTCCGGATGGACATTGCCGCGCACGCGTTTGACGCCATTATTTTCGGCCTCGTCCACCGCAAGACGCCACCCTTGATGAAAGAAGTGTGCAGCTCGTACCCTCGCGAGCGCGTCGCAGCGGTTCACGGTCACGACAGATCGCCGACGGACGAGGAGCTCGAGAGGTATGGCACTTGTGCGAAGTATCAGTTTGCTCGAGAGGCTTACTAGAGAGTGACACAAAAACGAGACCATGATGTGTAACAGTTGTTGCTTGGTTGGAAAAAAAAGAATCGCGAATCGGCTGTAATACATGCCGTCGCCTGGATCCTCTTGCCTCTGCATATGTTTTTTAAATTATATAGTGTTTTTATCGCTGTAGGATATTTACAATGCCTCGCGATGTGTACCAAAAAGCATTTAGAAAAAATAGCGACGGCCTCTTTTTCCCACTGGGCGGGACTGAAATGACAAAAGAAATAGTCATATTGTCATTAGGTTTTTTATGTTGTTCCGCGTCGCTTTTTTCTGTGTGCACGTGAATTTTTATTTGCACAGCGCTGTACCGATTTATAAGCACCGTAATGTTAATCCGCCATATCTATAAAATTTTGCTTCAAAGTAAACATTAAAAAGAGATGACGATGTCGACTTATCATGAGAAATGGGTTTTCGTTTCGGCATTAAAAACGAAAAAACATACTGAAACTTGATATCAACACCAACTGGGCCTTGTCTTTTAGACAGCAGTTACAGCTTTCCAGGTTTTTTTTCCCGGCGACTGTTATCGCTTGAAAAGAAATTCGGCCGCTCATTCCAGATTTCAAAGCGACAGCCCGCAGAGAGCCGCAAGAGAGAAAGAGAGAGAGTCAAACTACGTAGCGTTTCCATTGCTGCGGGCAAGGAGCACTCCTTTTCAACCGCAGCACTGGGCGCATCTCGTGCGTTGCTGCTGGCAGGCTCGAAGTCATTTTATTTGATCTTTTTTATTTCATTCACGTGACGTCGATCTAAAGCAAAATGCGAGATCAAAAAAGACAGCTCTCAAGAATGTCTTTCTCTTCCGCTTCGATGCGCGAGAGGAAATTGCACAGCAGACAAGTCCACGGGCGGCGACACGGTCTCGTTTTCCTCCTCCTCTGCGTGGTGATGCTTTTAGCATCGCCGTACGTACGCGCTCAAGCCACTGGCTCGACCGGATCCACGGGCGCCACTGGCTCGACCGGTGCCACAGGATCCACTGGTGCCACTGGCTCGACGGGCGCGACTGGCTCGACCGGTGCCACTGGCTCGACCGGTGCCACTGGATCAACTGGTGCGACCGGATCCACGGGCGCGACCGGATCCACTGGTGCCACTGGCTCGACCGGTGCCACTGGCTCGACAGGCCATTCGCCCTTTGTCGTGATCCGAGGTCGCGTGCGCGAAGTAGGCGCGTCCTTTGATCTTCATGATTAAACCGACATGCGAAGTGTAATCGTATTTCCAATTTGAGGTGATCGCGCAAATATCTCCATCCTGAAGATAGAGAGAAGGAGAGAAAGGCAGGAAGCGAAAAAGAGACAAACTAATTTTACTCTTTTTTATCACCTCGAAATCATCTCACCTTGCTTGAGCAGAGACTCAAACTGGAGCCTTCCATAAGTATACTGTGCGAGCGCGCTCAGCTGCGTCTTGTTGGTTGGGTTGTACGCGAGCGTGCGGTAGAGGAACCAGTAGGACCTCGCGAGGTTCTTGGTCGCGTTATTAGACGATTGGACCGACCCAACCGCGCCCGAGGCAGCGGCGACTGCCTGGTCGAGCGAGGGCTGCGAGTTAAGGGCGGCGACTTTGGTCGCATTGACGCGATTTTGGAGCTGTTGTTTGAAGTGATTGATGATGGGTTTTTTCAATAAGCACGATTTTATTTCATGAGACTGTTGACAACAAATATCGTCGAAACACATCAATATGACCGGGAAAGACAGTTCAGAGCGCAATGTTTCGAGCCGCATTTCCTCAATGGACTCCCGGTCATAGGAGCGGCGGCGCCATCGTAGATGGTGCAAATGCAGGTCAAAACAGATTTTCAAAGGTTTCTGAGGCACTTGTACGATCAAGAGTAACAGTATCTATGCATTATGTAAAGATGACAAAACAAAAACGGGACTCATACCAGCGTCTTGTTGATGTTGAGGACATTGAGTCGCTCAAAAGAGGAAGCTGCCTGGATATTTCTGTTGGATTGGTGGGAGTTAAAGTGTCACGTTATGTTTGCGCATTTGCAGTTGCAAATTTCGCAAGCGTTCACGAGCTTTTCTGTCCCAGTGCAATGAAACAAAGTCCGGAAAACTTCATCGGCTTGATGAGAAAAGGCTTGGTCTCGATGGGCACCCACGCTCGGCGTCATGCTTGTAACAGGCCGAAAAAAGAGAGCTTACGACACCGCTGGAAAGATGTACCGTTTTGTCGCATTGAAAGACGAGTTTCTTGTCCTCAACAAGCCAGCGAACAAACAAGCAACGCACGTCAATGCAACAGAGAAAGACAACGAGATAATCAAGAATTCGGGAGGAACGAACAAAGAGAGGAAAGAAGCAAGTTGCCGCACCTGCGCAAAGCTACAAGCACACAGCGAAACAGCGCATGTGAGCAGCAGAAGCTTTTTTGATCGAACGTGCATCATCTTGAAAGAAAAGGCTGTATCTCACTTCTTGCGATAAAGGAATGAAGGAAGGATGGAACTGACAGCCTTCATGCACGGGACAGGTAAAGATGGTTTTTCTTGCAAAAGACAAAGTGTTTTTTGAATGAAAATGAAAGAGTTGTCTCTGACGACGAGAAGTGGGATGTTTTTTGTGGTTTTCAAAAGAAACATTTTAAACTGGCAAGTAAGTGTTGTTCAATGATTGTAACAGTCGTTTTACAAAGTGGCGAAATCATAAGACATGAAATGCAAAAAATGCCATAACAAACTCTCGGGGCCCGTTTGGAAAGCACTTCAAATGCTCCAGAAGCACAAGGCGCTGCGCGACAACGTCGAGTTTCGAAGCGGGCAGTTTAGAGAAGACTTGCGGCTCCTGCTCTGCGCCAAGACGTTTGTGGAAAGCAGGTCAACGCTTATGTCTATGGTACCCCTGGGGTTTGCGCGCCGAGTTCTTACTTCGGAAGAGTGCTACCGACCTGATGCGTCTGCGCCACTGAGGAAAGTTTATACATGCGAATCCAGCAATGATTGCAAAAAATTATATAAACTACACAAACCTCTGCCCCGGAATGGGAGGATGCGTTGCTGCAAAGCTCCCAAGAGCCTCGCGCTTGCTCTCCGCGATAGTTTTTTTCTTTCTGACAATGTTTTTTTGTCATTTACCGCTTTCGAGACGTGTGAGGCGATAGGCACTGGGATCATTGCCAAACGCGTCTACCACTGAAGCAGTTCGTAAGGGGTTGAAGGGTGACTGAGTACGGCGAATGCAGTTCAAGCCAGTAGATTAGTGATCTCAACCTTGCACGATTATTCCATGCAAGGGGCTTTCGCCCACCTTTGCCTTAGAGTAGAGCTGCACCGCTTCACTGCTCCACCGACACAGTAACAAGCGCTTTCCTCGAAGACGTCACCTGCTCCCAGCGAGCGAGCCGGACTCGCTTGCCGACGGCGATGCCGTTGGCGCTACACATCTGGATCCATCCTTTGTTCAAACGCTCGTGCCGCTGCCTGGCCGTGCGAAGACATTCGAGCACGATGGGCCAGCGCCGTCCTTTTCTATCGTAAAGAGATACAGCGATGCCTGTTTTGAAGTGTCCCGGTGAGGTATACCGCTTCGCATCTGAGCTAAAGACCAGCTCTATTGTCTTCTTAATTTCTGGAAATAAAGCGACCGCGTCGTTTTTGCTCAAATGCATCCGGCGAAGGTATGTCGTGTTTGAAAGCGCGCGGACTGATGAAAACGCGAGGGTTGTGTGAACGAGTGAAGCCTTAGGAGTGACAGGGACATCGGGGCTGGCTTTTTCAC
>Ga0114918_10000724_pt1 | contig 28877 bp, 24 predicted proteins | sample LantaG_FD_87015 | JGI IMG/M metagenome (GOLD analysis project Ga0114918, IMG submission 87015) | Deep subsurface microbial communities from Baltic Sea to uncover new lineages of life (NeLLi) - Landsort_02402 metaG | ecosystem: Environmental > Aquatic > Marine > Oceanic > Sediment | place...
GGTTCAGGTTACAGGTTACAAGTTACTGGTTACAGGTTACAAGTTTCAGGTTACAAGTTTCAGGTTTCAGGGTTCAGGTTACAAGTTACAAGTTTCAAGTTTCAAGTTTCAGGGTTCAGGGTTCAGGGTTTCCGCCGGAGGCGGACCCGCCTTCGGCGGGAAACGTGTGGCGTGCTACATGAAACATGTAACATATTAGCCAATCACCATTCATTATTTATCATCAATCGCCGCGATACCCGGAAGTTCCTTTCCTTCAAGGTATTCCAAAGACGCTCCGCCGCCTGTAGACATATGTGACATCTTCTCGCCCAGGTTTATCTGATTGATAGCGCTTGCCGTGTCCCCGCCGCCGATTACGGTTGTCGCGTCAAGTTTTGAAATAAATTCCGCGAGAGCGCGCGTACCTCCGGAAAAAGGAGCCATCTCAAAAAAACCAACCGGACCATTCCAAACGATTGTCTTTGCCTCTTTCAGCGCATCTTCATAATTGTGTACTGTTTTAGGGCCAATATCCAAACCAATCCAATTGTCCGGAATATTTTCACCCACAGTTTTTACTTCCGCGTCTTCTTTAATTTCTTTCGCGACAATATGATCACGCGGCAGAAATATGCTTACTTTTTTTTCGCTGGCCAGCTTAAAAATCCGGTTAACCGTCTCGGCTAAGTCATCTTCACATCTTGACGCGCCAATCCCTTTATGCCGTGATTTCAGAAACGTATAGGCCATTGCCCCGCCAATCAAAAGACAATCAATCTTATCAAGCATATTTTCAATAAGCGGAATCTTGTCCGCGACTTTCGCCCCGCCCAGTATCAAACAAAAAGGTTTATCCGGGTTTTTTGTGACTTTCTCAAAATATTTGATTTCTTTCTCGAGGAGAAATCCTGCCGCCGACGGAAGATATCCAGCCACTCCCACCGTTGAAGCATGCGCTCTATGGCAAGTGCCGAACGCGTCTTCAATAAAAACCTCACCTAAAGACGCGAGCTGTTTAGCGAAAGCCGGATCATTTTTTTTCTCCTCAAGGTGAAACCGCAAGTTTTCAAGAAGAATTATATCTCCTTCTTTCATATCCCTGACGGCTTCTTCGACATCTTCTCCGACGCAGTCATCCATTTTTTTAACTTCTTTATCGAGAAGGGCTGAAAGTCTTTCGGCTACGGAATTTAAACAAAATTCAGTTTTACATTCCCCTTTTGGACGACCTAAATGACTCATTAAAATAAGTTTCGCGCCGCTGTCCAAAATATACTTTATTGACGGAAGCGCCGCGCGTATCCTCGTATCATCCGCAATAATCCCGTTTTCACCAAGCGGGACATTAAAATCCGCCCGCATAAGAACCCTCTTGCCTCTAATATCCATATCCCGAAGAGTTTTCTTCATATAACCCTCCAAACCAAATTTCACAGTCTGTTATTCCACCTACAAGGTAAACTAACAGACTGTTCTTAAATTACGCGATTTTTCCGATGAGATCAACTACACGATTTGAATATCCCCATTCATTGTCGTACCAGCCGATAACTTTAACCATATTTTTCCCAATCACCATAGTCGAAAGCGAGTCAAAAATACACGAATGCGGATTGCCGACGATATCAATCGACACAAGCGGCTCAGGCGAATATTCCATTATTCCCTTAAGAGAACTTTCCGCGGCTTTTTTCATAGCTTCATTTACTTTTTCCACTGTTACTTCCTTATCAACTTCGGCAACAAAATCCACCACAGACCCGTCTTTGACAGGCACCCGCATAGCCATACCGTTAAGTTTACCTTTAAGTTCGGGTATAATTTTGCCTACCGCGCTCGCGGCGCCGGTCGTCGTAGGAATTATGCTTTCGGCCGCCGCGCGCGCTCTTCTTAGATCGCTATGCGGAAGATCAAGTATACTCTGGTCGTTTGTATACGCATGCACCGTAGTCATAAGACCCTGTTTAAGCCCGAATTCATCATTCAAAACCTTAACCATAGGAGCGAGACAGTTTGTAGTGCACGAAGCATTTGAAACTATTTTATCGCTTTCTTTCAAGGCTTCCGAATTTACGCCCAACACTATCATGTTATCAATTTCATCCTTGGCAGGAACCGTAAGAATTACTTTATCCGCGCCGGCTGTAAGATGAAGCGCTATTTTAGCTCTGTCACGAAAAACACCAGTTGATTCAATAACCACCTGGGCGCCTTCCGCTTTCCACGGAAGTTCGGCAGGATTCTTTACGCTCAGAATTTGTATTTCCTTACCGTTAACAACCAAAGATTTTTCTTTAGCCTCAATAGTTCCCTTAAATTTGCCGTGAGTCGAATCATACTTAAGCAAATGTCCCAGCGTCTTAGCATTTGTCAGATCGTTTATCGCGACAACATCAAACCCGCCGCGCTCTTCCATAACACGAAACACCATTCTCCCAATTCTCCCAAATCCGTTAATCCCAACCTTAATAGCCATTTCTTTTCCTCCCTGTTTTGATAAATTATTGGGTACAGACCTGCACCCTACCAGCTAAAACCCAACACCAAGTCCCCCCTTTGAAAAAGGGGGTTAGGGGGATTTCGCATTTCACCCTCACTCTCTTTCTTCTACAATTTCCAACTTTTAGAAGCCATATTGTATACTCAGAGGCAAGAAGATTCAAGCACTTTTTGCAGTTTTTAATACCGCATCCCGGAATCAACCAATTTGCCGCACCCGGGCTCGGTCTAACCACCTTCCATCACAAGCTTGACCTAACACTCCGCTATCCTGGGCTTGCCTGTCCCGAGTAGAGGCGATAGGAGCCTGCCGAAGAAACCCGGGATCTTTTTCCAACGACGAATATTCTCATTTTATTCGGGCACATGCAATGTGCCCCTACGAACAACCTACGAGGTTGCTGGCGGACGGATTCATATGCGGACACATGCGATGTACATTAAAATTGCATCATTTGCCTAACACAGTACCATCTATAATGCTATGGCCTTTGAGAAATTCTTCCGCGGGCATGATTTTTTTTCCTTCAAGCTGAAGCTTTGTTATTAAGATACTGCCTTTCCCCGTTGAAACGAATATTTTCTTATCACCATAGACTTCTCCCGGCGAATGATCCTCATTTGCGGATACTGCAATTTCTGTCTCAATAATCTTTAGCATTTTTCCGTCCAGATACGTGAACGCTCCGGGCCATGATTTTAGTCCTCTTACTTTTCGTTCGATTTCTTCTGCCGAATTTGACCAATCGATATTTCCTTCTTCTTTTTTAAGTTTAGGCGCGTATGTTGCCTCTCGTTCGTTTTGCGCGCGCGGCTTTTCTTCTCCGGAGACGATTTCATTCAATGCCTTAATCACAAGATCAGCGCCTTCAGCGGCAAGCCGGAAGGAAAGCCGAACGATATCTTCTCTCTCAGCTATTGTTGTTTCTACTTGCGCGATTATGTCTCCCGCGTCCATACGACTATTCATAACGATTATGGTGTTCCCTGTTTTTTTTTCACCCGCGAGCACAGCTCTCTCGAGCGGCGCGGCGCCTCTATATTTAGGAAGAAGAGACGGATGAAGATTTATACAATATTTTTTTGGGATGCGAAGAACTTCTTCCCCCAAAATTTGGCCATAATCTACTACAACAAAAATATCCGTGTTTATTTTTTTTAAGTCCTCTATAAAATTATTATCGGAAACTTTTTCGGGTTGAAGAATTGGGACTTCCGGACGATTTTCCTGAATAAACGTTTTTATCGGCTGTGGCGCGATTTTCCATCCGCGTCCTTTTTTTCTATCCGGCTGTGTTACAACCGCCAAAAGGTTATGGTTGCTCTCAATAAGTTTTTTTAACGTCGCCAGTGCGAAATTACCTGTTCCGAAAAATATGATTTTCATGTCTGATTCTCCCGTTTTACTGATAACTGATTTATAAAGTCATCGGATCGAAACTGCCGTTCCACAATTCCTCCCCCTTTGTAAAAGGGGGCTGGGGGGATTTCTGCGCCATCACCAACCCCCTATTCAATTAACATAGGTTGTTAACATTCAAAATCCCCCTAACCCCCTTTTTCTAAGGGGGGACTTACTATCACAGTGACATAGGGTCGATGTCTACTGCCATAAAAACATCGGCGCTTTTACGAAAGCCTTTAAGAGCTGTTTTTAGTGTTTTTACTATCTCCTCACGTGAATTTGATTTTATTAAAATATTCCAGCGGTAATAACCCCTCAGCTTTACCATCGGCGACGGAGCCGGACCAAGCATATCTTTTTCGGATATTTCTTCCCGCAAAAGCTTCGCGAGTTTTTCGGCGATCTTTATCACGTTTTCTTCCCGGCGGCTTCTTAAAGTAATTTTGACAAGATTTGTAAACGGCGGGAAAAAAAGCGCGCGGCGGGCGTCTATTTCTCTTAAGTAAAAATTTTTATAATCGTGTTTCGCGGCAAGTTGTATGGCATAATGTTCCGGCGTATATGTTTGCACGATCACCTCACCGCCTAAATCCCCGCGCCCCGCACGTCCGGCAACCTGAGTTATAAGATTAAATGTGCGTTCCCCCGCTCTAAAATCAGGCAGATTGAGATTACTATCGGCGGAAATAACCCCTACAGCCGTAACTTTCGGAAAATCCAAGCCTTTGGCAATCATCTGAGTTCCCACTATGATATCAAGTTTATGCGCCTTAAAATCTTTCAGCACACACGCGTGAGCCCCTCTTTTGGACATTGTATCCGAATCCATACGCGCGATACGCGCTAGAGGCAATAGTTTTTTTAGATCTCTCTCCACTTTTTCGGTTCCCGCTCCTTTGTATAAGAGAGTTTCTTCCTTGCAGGATGGACACTTCTCAAGTGGAGGAAAACGTCTATTGCAATAGTGACAGATAAGTTCTTTTTTTGTCTGGTGAAATACCATCGGTGAATCGCATGTTGAACATTTGAGTACATACCCGCATTTCCCGCACATAACAAATGTTGAAAATCCGCGCCTGTTTAAAAAAATTAATGCCTGCTGTTTTTTCGCGAGATCTTTTTTAAGTGCCTCTTCCAACACGCGGGATATAATTTTCTTTCCCACACGCGTATCAAACTCCATACGCATGTCTACCAATTTTACTTTGGGAAGTTTTTTCTCTTCAATACGCTGGGTCAATTCCACAAGCCGCCAATCACCGTTTCTCGCTTTATAGTAAGATTCCAAAGCCGGAGTCGCGCTTCCCAAAATAACGGGGATTCCACGCCTTCTCGCTCTTTCAATGGCTACTTCTCTGGCGTGATACCTCGGAGAATCCTCCTGTTTATAGCTGGGTTCATGTTCTTCGTCAACAATACACACACCTAAATTGTCAAAGGGGCTAAAAACCGCTGAACGCGGTCCGACAACAACGTTTATTTCACCATCACGTATTCTTTTCCATTCTTGAAACTTCGCGCTTTCAAGCATGTTGGAATGAAAAACCGCGACCTTATTTCCAAACCGCGACATAAACCTTTCTACAGTTTGCGGAGTAAGTGATATTTCAGGAACAAGCATAATGCCGGACTTGCCGGAAGCAATAACACGTTCCATTACCTGAAGATATATTTCGGTTTTTCCGCTTCCGGTGATCCCGTGCAGAAGAAAAACTTCATGTCGCTTGTTATCCATGCACTCAAAAATATCTTTAAGCACCATTTTTTGTTCTTTGTTCGGAATGTGCGGCTCTGTCGGAACTATTTTTTCCGAGAGCTCTCTCACTCGAGTAGTCATTGATATTTTTCCTTGCTTTAACACGCTCGGAATCATAGCTTCGAGCGCTTCGCCCCATGAACAAAAATAATTGTTTCTAACCCATTCCGCCAACGATATCACCTCACGCGTGAATATCGGCTTTTCGTCAATAACGTCAATGACCGCCTTGGGATCCGCGCAAACAGGATTATCTTCCAGCTTAACGATATACCCTACTCGTTTAGTCCCTCGAAACGGAATATAAACTCGCTTTCCGATTTCAGGAGAGTAAGTTTCTCTGCCGGTAACCTTATATTGAAACGTGCGGTCTATAGGGAGATTTGTTATGATTTCTACGTATTTGATTTTGTTCATTTGCGTTTTGTCATTATTTTGTCATCCTCCGCTTAGAACTTGCGGGGGACAAGTTTTTTATTTTTTAGGTATTTTCAGCCCCAATTCTTTCGCGATCATCTTCATATCTTCCCATACGTCCTTTTTTCCGCTTTGATTTCGTAATAAATACGCGGGGTGATATGTCGGCATAAGTTTTATTCCATTGAAATCATAAAACTTTCCGCGAAGGCGGCTTATGGCGGTTTCCGAATTTAATAAAGTCTGGGCTGAAAATTTGCCCAGCGCGCATATCACTTTTGGTTTTATTATTTCTATTTGTTTTAAAAGATACGGCGAACATGCCTTGATTTCCGTCGGAAGCGGATTTCTATTTTGCGGAGGTCGGCATTTGATAATATTGCCTATAAAGACATCTTCCCTTTTTAGACCGATAGATTCAATTATTTTCGTTAAAAGCTGGCCCGCGCGTCCGACAAAGGGCTGTCCTTGTTGATCTTCATCCCGTCCCGGAGCCTCTCCTACAAACATAAGCCGCGCTTTTGGAGATCCCGCGCCAAAAACAAACTTTATACGAGTCTTGCCCAAAGGACATTTTAGACAGGAAGAAATACTGTTTTCGAATTCTTTAAGCGAAAGTTGTTCTTTTCGCGTTATTCGATTATTTCGCTTCTCTCTTTTTGCAGCATAAAATTCCTCGACGCCCGAAAGTTTTTCCAATTCAACCATACGTTTCACGCTATTTATCAATGCTTCTTTTTTGTTCATTTCTCGCTTGCCTCCAATCATAACCGCCACCAACCTACGAGGTTGGTGGTGACGCAACCTACGAGGTTGGTGGTGACGCAATATCCGGGTTAAACATGTAAGCTGTTGCGTGCGGCGTGTACCTTATAATATCTATCGGCGAACCAGCTAACTGGTGAATCGGCTAACTATCTTCACTATATCTTCCGCGGCGTATGGGCGTCTTATTTTGTCGATAGCGCTCTTAAAGGAATTATACGTTTCATCTGAAGAAAAAATATTGTTTACAGCCATCGGAATTTCTTTGACACTTTTAACTTTTACCGCCGCGGCGTTTTCCTGCAAAAATTCTTCGTTCCAAGTCTCTTGACCCGGGATTGAACCGAAAAGAATCATCGGTAAGCGCGCGTTTAAAGCCTCTGTTATACTTATCCCTCCGGCTTTAGTTATCATTAGATCCGACACTGCCATAAGTTTGGCGACCTCATCCGTAAAGCCAAACTGAATAATCGGAAACTTAAGCTTCGGCTTCAGTTCCGCCACATTTTTGTACGCGATTTTGTTGTGCCCCGAAACCACTATCACCTGCACATCCGCTTGGCACGAACTAAGCGACATAAGAATCTTTTCCATCGGACCGACTCCGAATCCTCCACTCATTAAAAAAATGGTTTTTTTGGTTTCGTCCAGATTATATTCGCGTTTTAATTCGGAAATATCGAACTTTTGATGGAACTCTGCCATCGTCGAGATTCCGGTTACATCGATTTTTTCTTTGGGAATACCGCGTTTTGCCACCTCTCGCGCGGCAAATTCCGACCCGACAAAAAATCTGTCAATATGGGGTGACAGCCAAAAACTGTGCGGTCCGTTATCGGTAATTAGAACAAATGTTTTCGCTTTAAACCCTTTCGTTTTCTTTAATATCCCCATCACACTTGGAAGAAAAAAATGTGTCGCGACAATTACATCGGGCTTTTTCCGCGTCAGCATTTCGCCAACACCGGCCAGACCGTAATAATCCATTATTGCCCTTATTTTTCGGGTTAAGACATCGACGAAAGGAATATTCGACAAATAATATAACGCGCCCCAAAGCCGCTTTGCCTTAGACATCATAAAAACATACAGATCAAGATACAAATATTTATATATTTTGTTCGCGTAGTCAAGCACATCAACATTCTCGATATCCAAATCCCCTCCGCGATCTTTAAACGCGTTATAAATCGCGATCGCCGCTTTTTTGTGCCCCATTCCCGCCGTTGAATAAAGTATGATCACTTTTTTTTTGTCCATATCAGCCCCCCTTTTTCTAATGACAAGCTTGTCATTTTTAAACATTTACAACAAGCTGTACCGCTTCCAAAAGGTTTTCACATACATGATCGGGTTGTATGTCCCACGAGGAAATGTCTGCTCTCTTGGAATTACCGGAAAGTACAAGAATGGTTTTGAGTCCGGCTTTTTTCCCCGCTTCGACATCATGTTTACTGTCACCTATATAAAACTTATCTTGAAAACACTCTATCTTAAGCTCTTCTTTCGCCTTAAAAAAAAGACCTCCTTTTGGTTTACGGCAGGCGCAATTTTCTTCTTTCAAATGCGGACAATAATAAACTTTATGCACATCTCCGCCGGTTTTTTTTATTTTCTCCGTCATTTTCAACGTTAAGGCTTCAAGAGATTCCACCGAAACGAACCCCTTCCCTACACACTGCTGATTTGAAATGATCACGCTTTTATATCCGTTATCCATAAGTATTTTCATCGCCTCCAGCACTCCCGGCAAAAAATGAAAATCTTTCCATTCCGTGACATAACCATGTTTTGTGCGCGAAGCCGGATCGGCGTTTATTACTCCGTCTCTATCTATAAAAACATACTTCGTTTCCATTTTTTCAACCTTTTCCTAAAAGCTTCAAACAAACTCCCAAAACCCGTTCCGGACTTATTTCGCTGAGGCACTTTTTATCATTTTCACATTTTGGCAGTTTGAATTTATAGTAACACGGACGGCAAGACACTTGCTCCGCTAAAACCACCTTGTGTCTGTCTGTTATGGGATACGGTCCGTAAACTTTATCATCTACCGGGCCAAAAATAAACACCCCTTTTGTACCTAAAGCGACCGTAATATGAAGAGGACCGCCGTCATTACACACCACCAAGAGTGATTTTTTTAAAAACGCGGCATATTGTTTAAGAGACAAATCGTTACGGACAATATCCGGCGCGTGTTTCATCTCTCCGGCAACACTCCGGCAAAGTTCTGTTTCCGCGTTGTCTCCGATAACTGCAATTTGAAAACCTTTCCCTGAAAGCGCGTCCGCGACGCGTGAAAAATTTTCTACGTTCCAACGCCTTCTATACGCTTGGCTCCCCCAACTTGCCCCGCCGCCCGGAACAATCGCAATCAAACGTTCCGAGTCTATTTTATTTTTTTCAAAATAATCGTTTATGTAAGCGAGACTTTTTTTATCGGCGGAAAGACGCATTTCTTTTTCTGTAGCAGGGACATCTATGCCTCTAAGAAGGTCTAAACCATATTCAATAACATGACGATTTTCAAAAGCCGCGAGCGGAAGTTTTTCTGTTAAGAAAAGCCCTCTTCCTTTATAATCAAAACCTATTCGCGAACGAATACCGGCAAGCATAAAAAAAAATCCGAATTCGCGGGATAAAGTAAAGTCAAAAACCGCGTCATATTTCTGTTTTTTTATATCACAAAATAATCCGAAAAGCGCGCTAACCCACTCTTTTTTTGATCTTTTCCATAATTTCACAAAAGCATCTTTTTCATAAACAAAAATCGAATCTATCCCGGGAATATCACCGGCGATTTCACGGACACGCCCGTTGCACAAATAATCCACCGACACATTATCATATGCCTTTTTAAGGTTCACGATAAGCGGCGTAGTATTTAAAACGTCCCCGATCCCGAATATATTAGCGATCAAAATTTTTTTCATATTCACTCCACCACCAACCTCGTAGGTTGTTCGTAGGGGCACATTACATGTACCCGCCACATATGAAATCCCTTCACCACCAACCTCGTTTATAAAAAGATTTGTCAACAGAAAAAGCTTCCCCTTGAATGTTTTAAAACATTCTGCGACAAATACTACCCACCCACGAGCTTTGCGGTACCACTTAATAACGTTTTTCGCATAACTTTGCTATTTTAAACCTTTCTTTATCAGCATTATTTCTAACGCGTTTATCTGATTTCTCTCTGGATTTTATCCATGGAATATGATAAATTACAGAAATAACAGGATTGCCAATCGTAGGTGCGTGCTTTTAATATCTTTCAGATATTAAGCAACGAAGTTGGTTGAGCTATATCCTGAGCCCGTAAGGCTTGTAGCAAGTTTTGCAAAAAACTATAGCTCATGTTTTTCTAGTCTTGCGGGCTTTTATTTTTTACTCCATTCCACCTATCCTCAAACGGTTTACCTGTTTTTAATACCCCCAGTGTTATTATCGCTATTCTTCTTGCTAACGCATGCCTTGCATTAAACTCCGGATAATTCTTGTTTTTTATCAGCTCTTCATAATATCTTTTGAACACACTCGTTTCATCCATTCTGGTACATGCTATTGCCGCCGTTTTGAAAACACTTTTTGCTATTCTGCTATACCTTGGATTTCGTCTGCCATAACTTTTACCTCCACTAATCTTTTCATGCTTTATCAATCCGCAATAACTTAACCACGCACTTTTATTTTTAAATCTACGCGCATCCACCACTAAGGCAACCATTTTTACCGCACCTTTTACATCTATCCCAGGTATCGTTGTTACACTTTTGATGACTTCATTTTTATTTCTCAATCGTTTAAATTCTTTTTCATATGCGGTTCTACTGTTCTCATTGCTTGCAATGATTGAATCAAATTGTTTTATTGCAAACTCTTCATGTCGTTCTACTATCTCGATATCTTCCTTTATTCTACCCGCAGATAACCATAATGCCGCTCTCTGGTTTTTCAACCTAACTCCATTTTTCGTTATCGCCATATATCCTCTTACCAATTTCCTGAGCTTTAGAAAATCTTCTCCGGAATGATATACTTCTTTCAACAATTGTGCTTTTAATAGCTTCACGAGCTTTTTTGCGTCTATCTTATCGGTTTTAGATCCTTCGTTCAACAACTTGTTTCTGTATGGATCACACACTATCATCTTAGAAACTAACCCATTTAATTCCGTATACAACCATTGTGCCGGAGTTGATTCTTCGACTGTTAAAATAACAGATCCTTTCAATTGCTTTAAATATACCTTCAAATCCTCCACATCTGTTTGTACATCTACTACTTTCGGAATATCTGAATGATTTGTCATTTTTGCTATCGCCATGTTGTTTTTTGACCAATCCACTGCCACGTAATGATCATACTTCTGCATTTTGACCTCCTCCGGGTTTTTCTTACATCTTACCACTTGTTTGTGGGGAGGTCTTTTTATTTTATCGTAGGTTGTTCGTAGGGGCACATTGCATGTGCCCGCCACATATGAAATCCCTTCACCACCAACCTCGTAGGTTGTTCGTAGGGGCACATTACATGTACCCGCCGCATGTGGAATCCCTTCACCACCAACCTCGTAGGTTGTTCGTAGGGGCACATTGCATGTGCCCGCCACATATGAAATCCCTTCACCACCAACCTCGTAGGTTGTTCGTAGGGGCACATTGCATGTGCCCGCATATGAATCCCTCCGCCAACATCCCCCCCCGTAGGGGCTACCCCTTTACTGCCATCTTACGGCCTTTGTGACGGACGATACACCAAATATCTTTTAGCCGCGTTAAATACTTCGTCAACCGTTATCGCCGAAAGACATTTATAGTCAAATGGACACGCTCTGTCATAACATCTCCGGCAGAGCGGATCTTTATGAAATACTGTATGTTTTTCACCGTACGGACGCCATCTTTTGGGTCCTGTCCCGGGAATATTACGTCCGAATATCGCGATAACAGGCACATCTAATGCCGCGGCCATATGCATAGGCCCGGAATCATTGCCGATAAAGAGATTCGCGTTTTTTAATAATGCCGTTAGTTCTTTTAGCTCCAATTTGCCGCAAAAATTAAAAACTTTTTTTCCGGATTTGTTTATAACTTCTTCGGCAAGGGAATGTTCTTCCGCGCTTCCTACAACAATAATTTCGCATTTCAAAGAAGATTTTAACTTTTTTATAAGCTCCGCGTAACGCGTCTTTTTCCACATTTTCGCGGGATTACTGCTGGCAGGATGGATAACTATTAAATCCTGAGAGAGTTCTATTCCGTTTTTTTCAAAAAGCTTCTTTACTTTTTCTTTCGAGTCGTTTTCACAAACTAAACGCGGGAAAGGCTGATGAAAATCTTTTAAACCAAGTATTCGAGCGAAATCCATAGCATATTCCGCCTCATGCTTCTCCCCTTTTTCCCGCTCATCTTCTATTGTTTTGTTTAAAAATACACTCCATTTACGGCGATATCCAATCCTAACGGGAATTCCGGAGAGAAAAGACGCCAAGTGCAGAATTTTATGCGCGTTCAGCACTATCGACTGATCAAAATGCCTTTTTCTCAAAATTACAGCGAGCTTTACCGCCGCTAAAAGCCAATTTGAATTTTTTCGGGTATCGGCAATTATTACTTCCGCGATATCTTCCCGGCCGCTCAGAATGTCTTTGGAATATTCCGAGGTAACAAACGAAATCTCCGCGTCCGGATACAGTTTTTTTATCCCGTCAATAAGTACTGTCGAAAGAAGAACTTCTCCTATGCGGTCAGTCCGCATAATTACAATTTTGGCAGGGACATTCTTCATGCTAAATTCGCTCAGGATCTCACGAAATCGGTTATAGTTTGAATTATATAATCTATTTTTTCATCGGTAAGTTCAGGATAAATAGGAAGCGAAAGAACTTCTTCCGCCGCTTTTTCTGAAGCAGGAAAACTTCCTATTGAATATCCAAGAGACCTATAACACGGCTGAAGATGGAGAGGCACGGGATAATAAACTCTGGAGGCAATGCCTTTTGTCTCAAGGTGCCTCATAAGATTATCCCTTTCTTTATACGAAACGGTATATTGGTGATATGTATGTTCATTATTTTCCGCGACGCGAGGGGTGATAATATCAAGTTCCCTGAATGCCTCATTATATCGAGCCGCTATAACGCGTCTTCTCTTAAGCCACAAATCAAGTTCATTTAGTTTAATCCTAAGCACCGCCGCCTGCAAACTATCGAGACGCGAATTGTATCCTATCTCTTCATGAATATACATTTGACGGCTACCGTGAACACGAAGCTCTTTTATTCTTTCTATAATTTTCTCGTCGTTCGAGACAACCATTCCACCGTCACCAAAAGCTCCTAAATTCTTACTCGGGAAAAAGCTTAAAGCTGCGGCCGCGCCAAAACTCCCTGCCTTTTTTCCTTTATAAGTCGCCCCTATCGCCTGGGCCGAGTCTTCAATAATTTTGACGTCACATTCCTCCGCTATAGCCATAAAAGAATCCATGTCCGCGCATTGACCGTACAGATGAACAGGAAGAACAGCCTTAACCTTTAATCTGGTCTCAATATCCATATCCTTGATAACCTGTTCTGTTTTAACAGGATCAAGGTTATATGTCTCAGCGTCTATGTCCGCGAACACCGGACGCGCTCCTAAAATTGAAATCGCCTCCCCCGTCGCGAAAAACGTAAAGGGCGAAGTGATAACCAAATCCCCTTCCTTTATTCCTAAAGCTTTCATCGCGAGAATTAAAGCGTCTGTTCCGGAAGCAACTCCCACCGCGCCCAGCGCCCCGCAATACGCGCTTACTTCTTTTTCCAAAGAAGCAACTTCCCCCGACAAAACAAAGTACTGACTTTCAACAACCCGCATAACGGCATCATTAACCTTATCTTTTATCGATTCGTACTGCGCCTTAAGATCTAAAAGCGGTATTTCCATATTAGACTCCTTATGCAATATCCGAGTTTATTTGACACCCGCCACAAAACACCAACTAAATAGGGACGTCACCTGTTTAACTAAACAGGTGACGTCCCTATTTAGTCGCTTAATTAAATGGGAGACGTCCCTATTTAAACCACTTGATTGTTCTGTTCAGGCCTTCGTCTATATCGACTTTGGGCGTCCAACCAAGTTCGATTTTTGCTTTTGTGATATCCGGGCGCCTTTGTTTCGGGTCGTTCACCGGCAGGTCGTTAAAAACGATAGAGCTGTCTGTACCGGTTATTTTTTTGATTTTTTTTGCCAGGTCCAGAACCGTCATTTCGACCGGATTTCCAATATTGATCGGCCCCGTGCCGTTAAATTCCATCAGTTTCAATATTCCTTTTACCATATCGCTCACATAACAGAAACTTCTCGTTTGAGATCCGTCACCATACACCGTAAGTTCCTCCCTATTAAGCGCCTGGTGAATAAAATTAGGTATGGCTCTGCCGTCTTCAGAGCGCATTCTTTCCCCGTATGTGTTGAATATTCTCACTACCTTTACGTCAAGTGAGTATTTTCTTTTGTACGCGAACACCATCGCTTCGGCAAACCGTTTCGCCTCGTCGTACACGCTCCTGGGTCCAATGGGGTTCACGTTCCCCCAATATGTTTCCGGCTGAGGATTAACTTCGGGATCTCCGTAAACTTCGGAGGTAGATGCCTGAAGAAAAGAAGCATTATGTTTGACAGCAAGTTCCAGCACGTTATGTGTGCCGAACGCTCCGGTTTTTAAAGTTTCTATCGGATAATTCAAATAATCAACGGGACTCGCGGGAGAAGCAAAATTTAGCACATAATCAATTTTTTCATCGATCTCTATTCGGTTAGAAATATCATGCTCAATAAATTTAAATCTCGGATTTTCCGCGATATGAGAGACGTTTTCCCTCCGGCCCGTTATAAGATTGTCTACACATATGACGAAATTTCCTTTTTTTAAAAGTTCTTCCGACAAATGTGACCCTATAAACCCCGCCCCGCCTGTAATCAATACTTTCATAAAAACCAAAACTTTTTTGAATTATAACCCGAATTTACAAAACCAATCAACCGTTTTTTCTAACCCTTCTTTAAATTTTACATCCGTCTCAACATCTAAAACATCTTTAAGCATTTTAGTGCTCGCGACCGATTTTTTAATATCTCCCGCGCGCTCGGCGCCGTAAATAAAATCGATATTTTTATTAAGAATTTTTTTTATCCCGTCCGCCACATCCCGAACTGAATGAGTTTCACCGCAAGCGACATTAATAACTTTACCCGCCGCGCCGGCGCGAGTACATCCCGCGAGATTCGCCCGTACAACATTTGAAACAAACGTAAAATCTCGGGACTGTGTTCCATCTCCGTTAATTACACAAGGCTGATCATTCAATAATTTTGTTATAAAAATCGGAATCACGGCAGAATATTTTGATTTGGGATTCTGTCTCGGCCCGAAAACGTTAAAATATCTCAAACTGACCGTCTCAAGCCCCATGGTCTCAGTAAACACCCTGCAATAATACTCACCGGTAAGCTTACTCACCGCGTAGGGCGAGATCGGATTCGGTCTAAACGATTCATCTTGAGGAAAAACATCACAATTTCCATAGACAGAACTGCTTGAAGCGTAAATCAGCCGTTTAACCCCGGCCTTCCGCGCGTTTATCAATACATTCAATGTGCCGCCGACATTAACATCGTTAGTCTCACCCGGCGCTTCGATACTTCGCGCCACACTTCCCAAAGCCGCTTGATGAATAACAAAATCTACACCTCTAACCGCGTTTTTTACCTCAATCCTATCACGAATATCACCCTTAATAAAATCAACTTTACCCCTAAGTTCCCTGATATTTTTTTCGAGACCTGTACTCAGGTCGTCAAGGATCCGAACATATGCTCCGCGCTCTAACAATTCCCGCGCGATATTCGACCCGATAAATCCCGCGCCGCCCGTAACTAAGTATTTTTCGGTCATTCAACCATTCCTTTTAAAGCCTGATTATATTATTTCCCGTAATTTTATTGCTTTTAAGAACATTCCGAGTATCAAATATCAAATTACTTTCAAGCGCGATCATCTTATAATCAAATTTGCTGTGATCGGTCACAATTAAAACAAGATCCTGTTTTTTAAGAAGCGCTTTTGTGATCAAAGATGCTTTTTCTTTTATTCCGCCGATATCTAAATACGGAATATACGGGTCATAATATTTGATCTTCACTTTTCGTTTTTTTAGCATCTCAATGATATCCAAAGCGGGAGACTCTCTGAGATCGTTTACGTCTTTTTTGTATGTGACACCCAATATAAATATCTCAGCGCCCTTAAGTTTTTTGCCGCGAGAGGAAAGTATTCCCTTTACCCTTTCAACTATATGCGCGGGAACCTCACGGTTTACTTTAGCCGCGAGATCGATCATCTTGGTTTCGAACCCGACTTTACGCGCCTTCCACGACAAATACATTGGATCCGCCGGAATACAATGCCCGCCGATACCCGGTCCCGGATAAAACGGCATAAACCCGAACGGTTTAGTTTTCGCGGCTTCAATAACTTCCCACACATCTATTTTCAGTTTATGGCACAGTGCCGCGAATTCATTTATGAGACCGATATTTACAATACGAAAAGTGTTTTCCAGAAGTTTAGTAACTTCCGCGGCTTCCGGATTTTCAACTCCGACGACTTTCTTGACCACGTTGGAATAAACTAACTTCCCGAGTTCCGTCCCCTGTTTGGTGAAAGCGCCGATAACCTTCGGAATATTGGTAAAATCATATTTCGGGTTACCCGGATCAATTCTTTCGGGTGAAAAAGCAAGATAGAAATCCTCGTCAGGTTTGAGTCCGCTCCTCTCAAGAGACGGAAGTATCACATCTCTTGTCGTACCCGGATATGTCGTGCTTTCCAGTATGATAATCTGCCCCCGGCGGAGAAAACGTTTTAAAGTTTTCGACGCCGCCAAAACAAAAGAAATATCCGGTTCTTTCACTTTTCTTAAAGGCGTTGGAACGCACACGATTATCACGTCGGAGACGGATAAAATTTTTTCATCTTTTGTGACGTGAAACCTGCCGCTTTTTTTTATTTTTAAAATTTCTTCCGACGATATGTCGTTAATGTAAGAGATTCCCTTGTTAAGTTTTTTTACACGTCCCTCGGCAAGATCAAATCCGTTCACTCGGAACCCCTTTTTAACAAATTCAATCGCGATGGGAAGCCCCACATAACCCAATCCGACAACAGTAACAACCGCTTTTTTACTGTTTATTTTTTTCTTAAGTTCGAGATAAACACTTGTATTTTTTATTTTCATTTATCGCCGCCCCATACCCGTGTATTTAAAACCTAACTGGCGAAGTTTTTCCGCGTCATAAATATTTCTTCCGTCCAAAACGGCAGGATTCTTCATAATCTGTTTAACTCTATGCCAGTCTATTTCTTTAAACTCGTTCCATTCGGTCATAAGTATTACGCAATCCGCCTCGCGCGCCGCGTCATAGATATCCTCGCAATATGTTACCTCTTCCCCAATTTCCATTTTGACTTTATCCATGGCTTTCGGGTCAAAAACTCTTACCTTAGCTTTTTCTTTTATTAAGCGCGTTATTACATCAATTGAAGGCGCGGATCTAATATCATCGGTATCCGGTTTAAACGCTAAACCCCATATCGCCACGGTTTTATCCGGAAGGTTCCACAAAAGATCCTTAATCTTAACCATGATACGGCTCTTTTGCTCGTCATTGATCTTCTCAACTTCTTTCAAAAGATCAAACGAATATCCCAATTTTTCCGAGATATGAATAAACGCTTTTAAATCTTTAGGAAAACATGACCCGCCGAACCCTGCGCCCGCTTTCAAAAAATGTTTGTTTATGCGAGAGTCCATGCCAATTCCTTCGGCAACCGCGTTTATGTCCGTGCCTGTTCTTTCACACAAATTACTGACAGCATTGATAAAAGAAATTTTAGTCGCCAGAAAAGAATTGGAAGCGTGCTTAATGATTTCAGCGCCTTTAATGTCGGTTACCACTATCTTTGTTTCAATGGGGCTATAAAGTTCTCTCAGCAAGTTTTCCGCTTTTTTTGATTCAACGCCTATCACTATCCTATCCGGATTCATGAAATCTTGAACCGCCGACCCCTCCCGCAAAAATTCGGGATTGGACGCCACATCAAACTCACATCCGTTTTTCTTAAACGTATTTATCGTTTTTTTTATCCAGTCGCTTGTTTCGACCGGCACTGTGCTTTTTTCGACAACAAGTTTATATGAATCTATGTGTTCGGCAATAACGCGCGACACTTTCTCAACACAGGTAAGATCCGCGCTCCCATCCTCTCTGGAAGGTGTTCCGACACATATAAAAACAGCTTCAGAATCCTTAATACCTGCTTCTATATCGGTTGTAAAAGTCAATCGTCCGTCTTGCCGGTTTCTTTTTACAAGTTCCGCGAGTCCCGGCTCATATATGGGCATCCCGCCTTCATTAAGCAGAGCAATTTTACTCGCGTCGTTATCCGCGCAAATAACTTCATTGCCCAAATCAGCGAAACATGTACCTGTTACCAAACCAACATATCCCGCCCCTATTATCATAAGACGCATAACAAATCAAACTCCTCTTTGTTAACCCGGATATCGCGTTAAAACACGGCAAATAACGCATATTCTAACGCGATATCCGGAATTAAAAAACTTTCCTCTTCTCTCCCATTCTGACCCCGCGGGTTAAAACCGGCTAAAAGGTTAACCGAGAAGTGATTATATCATATAGGTAAATCTCCCGCAAGGCATACCTGATACCTATCTGATACCTATACCTGATAAAGACCTCTGCACGGCTACTTCTTCGTCATTCTGAGCCCGCCGAAGGCGGGCGAAGAATCTCTTTTTAAGCGGGATTCTTCACTCGGCTTTGCCTCGTTCAGAATGACGGATGGGAAGAAGCGGTGATTGCGCAGAGGTCTTTGATACCAATTCCTTCGGAGACGCGGACGCGCGCGCCGTTTTTCTACGTATTATTCCGGATTCCTTCGACAGTCGTCCCCCTCTTGCCTCTACTCAGGGACAGGCAAAGCAGGGATAGCAATTATAAACCCGGATATTGCGGCAAGTTTGGAAGAAAAAAAGGGGGAAACGTCATGTAGGGATATTACAAAATCAAAACTCTGCAAGACGCGCGTACTATAACGCTTCCAATCCGGGACGTTCTGAGCCGGGTTTACGCCTGCTGAAAGAACGATCCAGACCAATCGGAAGATCCGGGAAGGCCTTTATTTTAAACGCCAGCCATATGGTATACTGATCTTTGAAAAATCGGCTTCCTTCCACATCATAACTTAGTTCAACTTCCCAGCAATGAAGGTCCCTGGTAACGGTAAACTGCTGTTCTTCTATTATTCTTGTCTGAACGTCAAACCTTTCGTAAATTCCGAATTTCCATTTTGGGTTTGGGATTATGGTCGCGTCAAAAGTAAAAGCGTTTCTTGGATTCGGCTGCATTTTTTCATATCTGTACCCCATAGCCAGACTGAACGAATCAGAAGGTTGAGCGGAAGCCTCGATCATTCCTGTACTAATGGCCAGATTTTTGCGGTCAATCACCATTTGGCTGTCAAGAAACAGCCAACCATACGGATCAATCTCCAGATCAAAAGTAAAATCACTAAATCTGCCGTGTTTTCGGTAAGGACCGTCTTTAACCGCTTCCCATTTGTTTTTTTGCAGATGATAAGTATAATTCGAACTGATCATAAACCTCGCGAGATCAACCGAACTTAAAGCGCCTCCGACATGTTTTTTAGTCTGTATTTTGTTTTCAAGAGAAAAAGTCATATTGTTCAATTTTGTTATGGAATCCACAGCGTCCATCTGCATTAATTCACTCGAATAAATATTGGGCTGTTCGACATGGTTATAACTGATGCTGGGCGCGACAATATGCCTCAACTTATTTATGTCCAGACCTAAAAAATTCGTATCAAAGTCAAATATTCGGTAAAAACGCGTCGAAACGTTAACTCCTCCGCCGACCGCGTTACGGCAAGTAAGCTCCTGACTTTTTTTTGTACGGCTATAGACCGTTTCCCTGAACCAGCCGAAAGGTGTCACTTCAAACAATCTCAAATTTATCGGTAAAGTCAGTTCGTGCTTAGAATCAAATCTGTTTACAATTTCACACGGGCTTGATTTATTCGCGTACTGCTTATCGAACATCACCACGGAAGACTCGGCGTTGTAATAGAACGGAAGACTTCCTATCTTTTGCTGAGGAATGGTGAATTTCATTTCGGGAATACGCTGAGTAATGGTCTCAAACTTATGAAACCGGCAATTAGCGGAAATTTCGAATAAATAGTTTTCCTGCGCGCTTGTAAGAGAAACATAGTTTTGAGGGATAAGTGAAGTTTCGGTGTATTCGTTGTAAAAATAATCTTCTAAAAAATATTCGTCGCTATACTTATTGAATTCCATCATTCCGACTACAGACGGGTCAAAATCAACACGGTGTTTCCATTGAAACATTTTTCTTTCAACATACTTAACCTTTTTGCCTTCTTCTCGTTTTTTTTGGTCGGGCCATTCGTCCCGAAACGGAGTCGGATCATATGTCCACTTACCGTTCTGCTGGACAAAATACATACGAAAAAAGCCTTCTCCCCACCCTTGCGCCTTCAAATCCTCCATCCGATAATAAAAATTGGCGCCTTCCGCGAAACCTTTTTTGCTTCTGTAATCAACAGAAATATCCGCCCGGCTTTCACCGATTAAGTATTTCCGCCACGACGAAAGCACAAAATTACCCCAATCGGTGCTTTGTCCCGGCATGAACTGAACTTTTGAACGGCTTTGTACAATCGGATGGTAATAATAGGGAAAAAAGAGAACAGGAACCTCATCTACATAAAAAACAACGTTCGTAGCAATAATCTTATCGTCCGGAAACACCTGAACTTTTTTTGCTTTGACTCTGTAGTGCGGTTTGTCAAGGTCACATGTGGTAATGTATCCGTCATAAAAAACAAACTCATTATCTCCGACCCTTGAAGTTTTTTCAGCTTCACCAAACCACGGAAACGCTTTAATTTCGCCGCTAAGAACTTCGCCTCTTTTTTCGGCAAAATCATACTTTACACATTCACCGGAAAGCGTACCTTTAGGATCCTCCACCCTTACTTTACCCGTACAAAAAGCTTTGCGGCTGACGGTGTTAACCTCTATTTTGTCGCAGGTAAGTTTCACATCCCCGTATGTGACTATAACATCACCTTCAGCAATAATCCTGCCGCTTTTTTCAAAATATTCGACTTTATCGCCATCCACAATGATGCGCTCTCCCGGCTTCATTAACTTGGAAAATTCTTCATTCTCCGCGGAAAACGCGGCGGGAACCGCATAAAAAAACACATACAACGCGAAACAGAATATTATAAGCAAACTATTTTTTCGCAAAATAATCACTTTCATTTTATGTATAACCGCGAAATAGAAGACAAGTCCGATTTTTAGTATAGCACATAAATAAAATTTTTAAATCTTTAATCCGCGGCACTTAACCGGCAAACTGATGACGAACCAATTCTACGCGGGGCAAACAACATTCCGTCCTTTGCGTTTAGCCTTATAAAGCGCGGTATCGGCTTTGTCTATAAGGCTATCCACATCCGTACCGTCTTTAGGATACGTCGCGACACCGACACTTACGGTTATTTTTATCTTTTTACCGTTCGCGTCAATATCGTTTGAGCCTACGGCTCTGAGTAATCGTTCGGCAACACTTAAGGCAAGTTTTTTTGTGGTTTCGGGGAGCACTATACAAAACTCTTCCCCGCCGTATCTGGCAACCATGTCAACTTCCCGCACGGAACACTTCAATCGTTCCGATATCTTTTTTAAAACCGTGTCTCCGGCTAAATGCCCGTATGTGTCATTACATTCTTTAAAATGGTCGACATCGATCATCGCGACTGAAAATTTTAATTTAAGCCGGCCCGCCCTCTCCACCTCTTCTTCCAGCCGAGTCATCAGATATCGCCTCAAGTACACTTCCGTAAGACCGTCAATGATCGAAAGTTTCTGCACCTGCTCATATAGTTCCACTTTTCTCAGTTCCAGCGCGATTTGCGGGATAAGAATCCCGAATCTGTTAAAATTATTTTCCGCCGTTCCCTCTATCGCGAGAATCGCGGAAAGTTTATCCCCGACAAAAAGCGGAAAAACCATGAACGTAGGCGCGTCTATTTTCATCAATTCGAAAAACTTTTTATTATCATTTTGTTCCATAAAAAAAGGCTTAAACTTATGTTCACTCACATACTTCACTACACGCTCATAATCCAAAACTTTGTCCTTATTCTCATAATACTTTTCGTCTTTAATGCTTTTGGATATTCCCCGCGGCAAGTTTCCGGCCGAAATAGTTATCAAATGCGTCACTTGAGATCTGAAGTTTTCTTCGAGAAAATCAAATAAAACGTCAAGAAGCTCTTTAAACTTAAGCGCCGGCGCGAGTCGTTTCGTTATTTCGTAAAGACGTGATATGCGGCTCAATTCGTTTTCCGTTTTTCTCCCCTGCCGATTAATCTCTTCCAATTCGTTTACAATACCGTTATATTTTTTCCTCCGATCTAGAATGTCAAACCTGTAATACATCGCGAACGAAGTGTATAACTGCTTAACGACAAAACTGCCCCCCGTAAGCACCCCCATAAGAAGCGTTAAAGCGGCAACATCAACAACATTCAAAATGCCTATAAAACCATAAAATACAAAGATCGTAAAATTTATTCCCAAAATCCAAATTATAAAAGGCAATGAAACAATGAACGGCAGGATCATAAACACAAGCGGAATCATAACCAAAGTAAGGTATTCATCTCCGCGCGGAGATAAGTGAGACACCCAGCTGGCAAATAGGAGCAGGAAATTCAAACCAAAAATAAGAAACGGTTTCATTCTGAACATACCCTGTTCTTCCCTTCGGCTTTCGCTTTATATAACCTTTCATCCGCTGAACGCACAAGTTCCTCTTTACTTTGCCCATCCTCAGGAAAAAGCGCGGCTCCAACGGAAACAGTAACAAAACATTTCATTCGTCGTAAAATCACGGGACTTGTACTTATCCCTTCTCTAATCTCCTCGGCAAACCGCGCGGCATTTTTCTTGTCACAATCAAGCGCTAAAAACACGAATTCTTCACCGCCGTATCTGGCGACAATATCTCCCGCCGATGAAATCGTCTTTAACTTCCGCGCAATCTTTTTTAGAACCATATCGCCCGAAATATGCCCGTACTCATCGTTAAATTTCTTAAAATTGTCGATGTCTATCATAAAAAGCGCGAAGGTATTCTTGCCCATTTCCGCCCTTTTAATTTCTTCTTCGATTCGTTCAAAAAAATAACGGTGAACATAAAGCCCCGTCAGTCCATCTTTTATCGCCAACTCTTCCGTCTGGCGATAAAGCCTGGTATTTTCCAAAGCAACCGCCGCGAGTTCCCCAATGATGTCGATTAGGCGCAGTTCATGCTGGCTAAACGCGTCCGCGCGGGGCGAATCCACTCTCAGCATACCAAGAATGCGGCCTTCAATAATGAGAGGCTTTATCATCAGGGAAATCGCGTCATCTTTAACATCGTCGTCATTTACGGAAAACCTGAAATCTTTCTTTACATCCTTCACCAAAAGACTCTTCATGTTCTCTCTTACCCACCTATTGAATATCCTCCCCTTGCCTTTAACTTTAAATTCCCTGCGAGATTTTTCTTTCAACTCTTGCGCGAGTTTAAGTATCCTCTCTCCTTCCTGCACCGTAAAAAAAAGTACCCTGTTATCAGATCCAAACAAACGAAAAGTTTCTTCCGTGACAATTTTTATTATTTCGTCCGCGGAAAGAGAAACACTTAAGCTATCTGCTATATTTTTGAGTTTAAGAAGGCTTTCAATTTTGTTTCCCATCGTTAAAACTTCGCGAGACCTATTTTTAACGTGTTCCCGCAAAAGGTTACTATCTTCTACGACCTTTTCTTTCGAAACAGTGTATTCCTGTTCGGATGTCCCGATTTTTTTTGAGATATAATATCCGATGAAACTGCTTATAAAAAAGGCCATAATAAGCACGCTATAATAGTAGGGGTCTAGATCTGTGAGATGGCTATACAAAAAGAGCATCGTGATGAGAAAAGAAGCTAATCCTCCGATTACTCCGAATAAACTCCAGAAAAACATAACAACGAAACTCATCATTATCATGATGCTTATTACAATGAGTTCCAAATGCTGGAGGCGTCCTCCCAAAAGGGGAACAAATCTGCTTAGACTGTATAAAAGTCCGATTGAAAGGCCCGCGACGATAAGTTTGAGAAAATTTCTTTTTGTGAAGGGAGTCATTAAAAATTCAAATTTTATAAAACCCGAATTTCGTGTTAGACAGGAACAAACCACGCGAATCTTTTCGATCCAAAGGCTTACAAAAACACCTCGTCGTGAAAGCGAATCCGCCTTTGATTTTTTATAAGCTTTTTGCCTTAAAAATCTCAGCATTCTTCATCCATTTTTACCGCCGAATTCAGATCAAACAATTGTTCTTTCCGTTGTTTTATCAAAAAAATGAACCTTGCTCATATCAAAAACAATATCCATATCCTGATTTATTTCGGGATTCGCGTCTCCCGAAACCCGCGCGACCAATAAATTACTGCCGGTGTTCATATGTATGTAAACGTCGGAGCCTAAATGTTCCACTACCTCGCAAGTCATTGTAACTATATTTTCGGGAGGCGCTTCCGAAACAAAAAGCTTATCATATATGTCTTCGGAGCGAACTCCAAGTATTACTTCTTTTGACACATAATTTTCAAGCCTGTTAAACATCTCTTCAACCATCCTCACACGAAAATTGCCTTCATCAAAGTATAATTTTCCCTCTTTTTTAATGATCTTGCCGTTTAAAAAATTCATCGGAGGAGCTCCGATAAAACTGGCAACAAACTTATTCACAGGCAAATTATATACGTTGGTAGGAGTATCATTCTGCTGGACTATGCCGTCTTTCATAACAACTATCCTATCACCCAATGTCATAGCTTCAGTCTGGTCATGTGTAACATATATCATCGTCGCCTGCAGTTTAATGTGAAGACGGTGGAGCTCTGTCCTCATTTGCACTCTTAACTTCGCGTCAAGATTACTTAAAGGTTCGTCGAACAGAAAAACCATGGGTTTACGCACAATCGCTCTTCCGACAGCGACCCTTTGCCTCTGTCCGCCGGAAAGTTCTCGGGGTTTTCGATTAAGAAGTTTTTCCAGTCCAAGAATACCGGCGGCTTCTTTTACCCTCGAATCTATTTCTTCTTTCGGATACTTTTTTAGTTTCAATCCAAAAGCCATATTTTCATATACGGTCATATGAGGATAAAGCGCGTAGTTCTGAAAAACCATAGCAATATCTCTGTCTTTCGGAGGTATGGTATTAACTCTTCTGTTTCCTATATATATGTCCCCGTCTGAAATTGTCTCCAATCCCGCTATCAATCTTAAAGTTGTTGATTTTCCGCATCCGGAAGGTCCTACAAGCACGACAAATTCCTTATTTTCTACGCCGAAATCCACTTTGTTAACAGCAACAACACCCCCCGGAAAAACTTTAACTACATTCTTCAAGCTTACTTGTGCCATTTTACCACCTTTGTATTAGTTTAAACCTCAGTTTCAATCGTGTAACGTGCCCCCTTATAACCTGAAACGTGAAACGTACTCCCTAACCTGAAACATATAACGTGCCCTCGTGCCTGTCCGAAACGCGTAACACCCCTTCACTGAAGATACTCCATTATTCCTGAAAGCCTTTTCCTTAAATTTTTTCTCGAAACGATCATATCGATAAAACCATGTTTTAACAAAAACTCGGAACTCTGAAACCCCTCCGGCAGTGCCTGCTTTATCGTTTGTTGAATAACTCTGGGACCGGTGAATCCTATGAGAGCTTTAGGTTCTGCCAGTATGATGTCGCCAAGCGAAGCAAAACTTGCCATAATGCCGGCCATTGTAGGGTTGGTAAGTACTGAAATAAAAAGTCCGCCTGAAATATCAAATCTTTTGAGCGCGGCGGAAGTTTTTGCCATCTGCATCAGAGAAATCAAACCTTCGTACATTCTCGCGCCGCCGCCGGACCCTGAAACAATTATCAAAGGTATTTTTTCTTTTTCCGCGTGTTCTATGAGACGCGTAATTTTTTCACCGACAACTGATCCCATTGAACCCATTATAAAACGTGAATCCGTAACGCCTAACGCGACTTTTTTCGCTTCTATCTTTCCCTCTCCCACAACAGCCGCGTCTTTCAGCCCTGTTACCTTTTGATCATTTTTTATTTTCGTGGGATAATCACTCGGTCCTTTAAACTTTAAGGGATCAGAACTTATCATATTTCCATACATTTCAACAAACGTGCCCGAATCTAAAACACTTTCTATTCGCTCATATGCTCCCATACGAAAATGATAATCACATTTAGGGCAAATCTTGCAATTATTTTCCAGCGTCTTGTTATAAAGCATTTCCCCGCAGTCAGGACATTTGGTCCATAATCCGCCCGGCATTTCCTTTTTTCTGTCTTTCCCAAATTTTGGTTTTTTTGAAAAAAATCCCATAGTTTTGCTCGTAATTAATTGAAAAATCGGGGAGTTTTTTTTTGCATTAGAGTCTCATCCCGTCTTGATCAAAAATTCTTTTGTAAATTCTTCAGCCCTTAGGGCTTCAGGATGAGCGGCCGGAAAACTCCCCCGGCCCCTCAATTGATTATTTTCTCACCGCAAAAGATCCGCAAACAACGAACCGGTTAATCGACAAACCGATTTATCACAAGACCCGTAAGAAGTTTAGGATAAAAATATGTAGATTTTTGAGGCATCATCTCCCCGAGTTCCGCCACGGCCTTAAGCTGTTCAAGGCGAGTTGGCCGAAGAAAAAACGCCGCCGCGTGACTTCCGTCTTTTACGCCGGTTTCGGCGTCTTCCGCCGTCTTCACGTAAGTAATGTTGCCTTCCTCAGTTTTAACCGGCAAAATCTTGCTCAAAATAGCCGAATGTAAAACGCTTACGTCCAAATCTTTCCACTGAAGGGATTTGTCTTCAGTTATGAGCCCTAAAAGTTTCTCTTTATTTTTTGATCTCATAAACAAATATTTTTCTCCGTCAAAAAAACCAAACGCGTGCTCTTCAGAAGAATCATCTTCAAGTTTACCTGCCATTTCCGCGAGATTCCGACATTCGGAAATTTCAAAATACTCGTTCAACTTTGAAATAATCTCTCTCCTCTCCACGCGCGGCATCGCTTTTATGATCCGATGTGTAGCAAAAACCGTCAGTCCTTCCCGAACTGATAGATCCGTAAAATACATCATCACATTATCCGCGCAGCCGTCATACCCCGGAGAAATCCTGAGAGCGTCTCTATAGTTTTTTGCCACTTCATACCTATGATGTCCATCAGCGATAAACACTTTTTTATCTCTCATTCCGGAACAAATCGCGTCAATGACTTCCGCGCCCGCCAAACGCCAAAACTTGTGATGTTCACCGTCAAGTTTAATCTCAATTGTAGGAGGCGCCGAGTCCATTTCCTTTTTTAATATTTCGGTTATACTCCCCGCGCCGTCATATAGACAGAATATCGGGCTTAAATTACTTTGAACCTCTTTGATCAAATTCATCCGATCCACTTTAGGTTTAGCCAGCGTATATTCGTGAGGCAACACCTCGTCTTGACTTGATTCCCCGATTTTCATAAGAGCCATAAACCCAATTCTTAAACACGTCTTTCCCCCGGCTGAGTATTCCTGAGAATAGATATAAAGTGCCTCCTTATCATCCCGCGCCAGCACACCTTTGCTCACCCAATGTTCTAAACTATTTTTCGCCCGTGTGTACTTGTTAGATTGAGGACTATCCCCTTCAATAGACTTGCCAAGAATGAGGCGTACAATATTATACTCGCTCTTTAGATATAATTCATCCCGCATTTTTCGCGGGATAACGTCATATGGAGGAGCAACCACTTTTGAATAATCTCTGCCGATCTTCTCCGGCTCATAAATCAATCCTCGAAAAGGTTTTATTTCCGCCATAATACAAATTTCCCCACTGTTATTCCGAAAACGACTCCGGCAAAATTGAAAATAATATCACTCACACTCGCGCATCTTTCGGGAACAAAACATTGAACCAATTCCAATAAAATACCATATCCTCCCGCCAATATCAATGTAAATAAACCTATTTTTATGTTAAGAATCTTCCCCGCGAGTGAAAAACTCCGCAATACTAATCCCGCAAGAATAGCATATTCCGCGAAATGAGCCACAGAATCAAAATGACTGACTTTAGCAAGCGGCACGTTTTTGCAAGGCAGAACCGCGAACAGAAAAATTACACCCATCCAGATAAAAACCGGTATCCATATAAATTTTTTATCGCGAAGTCCCGCGTCATTAAACATATTATTCACAGCACGCGCACTTTTCACTTTTTCCGCAGGGAGCGGGTTTGTTTTCTTTTTTTTCGGGCTGTTTTTTATAATCGGTCTGATAAAAACCTTTGCCCTTAAAAATTATACCCGCCCCGGCACTGAATAACCTTTTCACAGGTCCGTTACATTTCGGACAATTTTTGACAGGCGTATCCGTAATGTGCTGGAACACTTCAAACTGATTTTTACATTCTCCGCATTCATATTCATAAGTCGGCATTCTTGTTACCTCCAGTCAATTTTTTCACAATCATCATAGGACGAACACATGCGTCCTCTCTTTTCTTTTCTCGTAAAATGCGGGCACATGCAATGTGCCCCTACGGGTTATCAATGTAAGGGCGCATGTAATGTGACCGTACGGGTTATCGATGTAAGGGCGCATGTAATGTGACCCTACGGGATTGATTATTTTTAATGAACGACCCGCTTTATGATTCATTTTACACCGTCATCGTGGGGCGAAACTGTATATGTCCGCTCTTTTCTTTTTTCGTAAAATGCGGGCACATGCAATGTGCCCCTACGGGTTATCAATGTAAGGGCGCA
>Ga0114918_10000725_pt1 | contig 28862 bp, 24 predicted proteins | sample LantaG_FD_87015 | JGI IMG/M metagenome (GOLD analysis project Ga0114918, IMG submission 87015) | Deep subsurface microbial communities from Baltic Sea to uncover new lineages of life (NeLLi) - Landsort_02402 metaG | ecosystem: Environmental > Aquatic > Marine > Oceanic > Sediment | place...
ACGGCGTCGATTTCCGTGATGGTGACGATTGCGCCCATACCTCTTGCCCGCATTGCGAAGCCCCGGCCGCACCAGCCGTAGCCCGCTACTACTACCTTCTTGCCGGCAAGGAGATAATCGGTCGCGCGAATGATGCCGTCTACGGTCGATTGGCCTGTGCCGTAGCGGTTGTCGAACAGATGCTTGGTCGCGGCGTCGTTTACTGCAATGACCGGAAATTTCAGCTTGCCCTCGTTCGCCAGGGCCCGCAGCCGAATGACTCCGGTGGTTGTCTCTTCCATACTTGCAATAATCCGGCCGGCGTCTTTTTGTCTGCGCAAATGCAGCTCGTTCACGAGATCTGCGCCGTCGTCCAGCGTAATAACCGGCTTGTGGTCAATAGCCGCGTTGATGTGTTTGTAATACGTGCTGCGGTTCTCCCTGCAAATGGCAAAAGTCGCTATCTTGAAATCCTTCACAAGAGAAGCAGCCACATCGTCCTGGGTGCTCAACGGATTGGATGCGCAGAGAACAACATTCGCCCCGCCGGCCTTGAGTGTTCTGACTAAATTAGCCGTCTCGGCCGTTACGTGCAGACAGGCTGAAACGTTTATGCCCTTTAAAGGCTTGTTTTTTTCAAACCTCTTTCGGATTGCCGCCAATGCCGGCATATCGTTATCCGCCCAGAGTATCCGTTTTTTGCCGCCCGCTGCCAATGACATATCAGCTACGTCGTATTTCATTTATCGATCCTTTCAAAGATGAACAAGAATGACAAATATAGACCCAAACGACAGCAATTGCAAGCCTTTAATTTGCACGGATTGGTTCGATTCCCAGAGACAGATACGGAGTTTTGGTGCGCGCGCGATCTATAGAAACTCTTGGGCTACGCTAAATGGGAGAACTTCTCCAGGGTTATCGACAAGACCATAACTTCCTGTCATAAGGCCGGTTATGAACCAAGGGACCATTTTGCCGAGATCAGGAAAATGGTTGTAGAAAGATGGGGTTTTGTGTTTAATACGGACTGTATAATTATCGCTGGCCATTATTCAAGTCGGACGGATAAGATATGAACAGGCTCTGTATATTCATGGGCATGATAATCTTTGGATGGATTGGATGGTGGATAGGAGCCAGATTTGGTGGATTCATGACCGCCTTTCTGGTTAGCAGCATCGGCAGCATTGTCGGAGTTTATGTAGGCTGGCGTATCAACCGAGATTACCTAAGCTGAAACTCCCTTGAATCATCGAGGAACTGCCAATTGATCAGCGCCAAGTATGAGATTAGGGCTCATTTCTTACCTTATCTTTTTTGTTATTTTTCATCCAAAAATTTAAGCAATTCTTTTGTTTCTTTGTCCATCATTGTGAACTTACCTGCTGGGCCACCAGCGGTAAACAAAACCGCAAATCTCGTTACTAACGAACCTAGAAGAGCATAGCCCAAAATAACTTGAAGCATCAATAATATTTGACCAAACGAGCTATCTGGATTAGCGGCTATATCGCCGAAGCCTAATGTAGTCATCGTTACTACTGAAAAATAAAGAGTGTGCAAAAAACCTCGTATACCACCAACCTCACCGTAAACTTTTAAGCAATTGGGGAAAATGCAATATATCAATGTGAATAGAACGGACAAAGCTAAAAAAGCAACAATAATTGGCCAAGTTTTAAGTCCATAGTCACTCGATAGCCAAAAAGCTCTTATTAGCCATCCCAGAAGTTTATGTTTTGTGTACCATACATTCCAGTTCATCCGCCTAATATTGTACTCTAATAGCTGTTTCATATCAGGGTATATGCGTATGCTCCCCAGACCCACTCCTTCAAACTTTGTTTTTTTGTCAATCTCACAATCATAAATTAATGTTTCACCGTCAACAATAGCCCTTGAGAAGTCAGCTTCTTGCAGTTTAGCTCTACCAAACTCTGCAGCCTGTATATATGCTCTCGAAAATTTGGCTCCTTGTAGAAAAGTTTCTCTAAGGTTAGCTCTTTGCAGTTTAGCTTCCCAGAGCAGAGCGCCTCGCAGTTTAGCTTTTTGAAGACAAGCTCCCTTAAGCTCAGCCCTCAAAAGCCAAGCTTTATCAAGATCAGCTTTCTCCAATAAAATTCGTTCTTCAGGATTATTGTTTCGCCATTCATTCCACTCGGTAAGGTTCTTTCTTGCCGAACAACGCTTAAGCAAATCGTATTGTTCTGGACTAAATTGTATCTTTCGTTTCAATGATTTCTTAGGCTCTTTTTCAATCATTTTTTAGCCCTCGCTTTCCTCTTTTTCTGGTTCTTCAATCCAACAATGCTGCAACGGTGCTTCCCAATCTAACGCCATAGCTGGTTTGCGTGTATCTGGAGCGGAGCACATCAACAGGAGGCTATACTTGCACCAGACCTCATCAATAATGTCAAGTGCATTATTTAAGTCCCCGAATGTTGGCATCTGTATAATCCCACGCTTCTTATCGAAATGAGCTATCCACTTGTCTGTGAAGTTTTTGATAAGGTTTGTTCCTTCACTAAGTTTTTGTTTATCCGATGTGAGATTTTCCAGATCTACACGCTGCTCTCCCGGTTTTGCAAACTCATCGAAGGTTTGATTATCTATTCCAAGTTTTTTTGTGACTTTATCATGCCATTGTGAAACGAAATACTCACGTGTTATGACATCAGGATTTTTCTCTATACCTAAGATCAGTTGAAATAATGAACAAGATTTCTTTTTATCCACTATTTTTCGAATACCAGTAGCAACTTTAGCTACATAATTATCTGCAATCCAGTTATGCAGTATAGGAGGTGACTGAATCTTATCGTTGGATTCGACTATTTCCTGAAGTCGCCAGAAGATGTCGCGTCCTGTCAATAACCAGCCCAACTCGTTCCCAATTTCATCAAGCCAACTTTTCCACTTTTGACGTAATTGGTCTTTTTGTTCTTCTGTCATTTTTCACCTGCCTTTTTAGCTCTTACTTTCCAACTTAATCAGATGACTTTTAATAAATTTCTCTATGCCCATAACAACCTCGTCTTTGAGTACCGCCGGGCTTTGTGCTACCCATACCGTAAAATTATAGAACTCCTGCGCATCGACTTCAAGCCACTTGCCGTTCCTGTGTAAGAACACAAGCAGAGTAGTCAGCGCGATTCTCTTATAGCCGTTCTGAAAAGGATGGTTCTTAATCATAAGGTAAAGCAGGATGCCTGCCTTTTTAACCAGCGATGGATATAGCGATTTTCGAGAGAACTTCTGAAAAGGAGTAACAAGGCAGCTTTCAAGTGTATTCGGAAAGCGCGTCGAATAATCCGGTATCGGCTCATCGAAAGCCAGTAGTTCACTGGCCAGATTAAAAGCTATATGCTCAACATCAGCCGTGGTGATGATCTTCATTCGGCGCCCAACTTTCTCAATACTTCACCGTACTCTTTTACAGCCTTTTTAACGGCCTTTTCGATTTGGCCTTTGTCTTTAGCGGTCAGTTTTTTTCCGAGTATATGGCCCACTTCCTTGTCCCTTATGACATACATGCGTCCGATCTTCTCGGCTTTAATTTGGCCTTTACGGACTCTTCTGTAAACTTCGATACGGCTTAATCCTAACAGTTCAGCTAATTGTGGTATTGTTATATACTTTTCATTAACCATATATTCTACCCAGAGTTATACTGTTACTTAAAAATATTTTAGTAACATTAGTTACCAACTTCATATAAAGTAACGTTACTATCGGCAGAATTCAAGTATAAAATTTCGAAAATCTTAGCTTTTTAAGCCCAGCCCCGCCTCGTAGCCATTATGAGAGGATAGAATATACCTTGGAGAGGTTGATCCCGACAATTAGGGTAACGGTCGAACTCTATAGATATGCTTGTAAACAAGCTTTCCCAGTTTACAAAGTGCGGAAATATCAGTCTATAGCCGTTTATCTGGTTCTATAAAGGTGTACGTCCCATGCTTCGAAATCGTCCTTGAAAACGCCGTCGTTGACGGTAATTGTCCGGTTCTCGCCAATTACTTCCACGTTTTTTACACCCTCAGCGTGCTGCAGGGTGAATGTCGCAGTTGTTTTGTCGCCTCGCATCCCGGCGGCAAAAAGATATGTTGCGCCATCGTGCTTTTTGGCCATCATTGCTACAGGTACGGCTTCGTTGCTCGATGAGACGCCGGCCGCATCTTCAATCGCCGGGCTGTTCAGCACGGGTGCAAGCTCGGTAATCTGCCGGTTTATCGCGGTGACCGCCGAAAGCATCGCCTCATCATGCAGGAGCGCCGATTCGTCGAACTTCGGCTCCCATTCGTGGACGAAATAGATAAGGCCCATAGAGCCGTGAATGATGGACATCCAGACCTCGCATTTGACCTGATGCGGCGTGGCTTTTTTCTCGGGATTGCTGATTCGGGTGCATTCGATGCAGTTCCAGACAATTTTTTTGCCGTTGGCCCATTTTGTCAGGCGCTCGACGCCTTTTGCGACGAACCAGAGATTCCCGGCAACCTCCGGTTTTGAGTGAACAGCAGGATAAATATCGAATGAGGCGATATCGCAGCCCTTGATGTATTCGGGATAATCTTCAGGGTGGTTGGTCCGAACGCCCCGCCCGTAATAGCCGTCCCAGGCCACGCCCTGGCCGAGATTCAGAATGACCGGCCGGGTGGGATCGGCCTGTCGTATCTTATAATAGTCATCGATTATCTTTTCCGGTAGAATCGGCGGGCCATAACCTTTGCCTTGTCCTAATGATTGGGCGTTGTCCGGCTCATCGCCGTGCATCCAGCCAATAATCGTCGGGTCATCTACGTGCTTTAGAGCCGTTTTGTTCTGATGGCAAATGACTTTCATGCCGGCCTTTTTCAACTCTGCGAGCTGCTCTTCTGTCGGGCCCCTCCAGAGTCCAATATAGGTGTTAATCCCGGCCTGCCTGTATCTCTTCGCGTTGCCCGGATTTTGCAACCAGACGGCTATCGGGAAAAAATTAGCATCATGCGGCGGCCCGTTCTCCCATTGGGCATACGGATTTGCCAAGCCATCTGCTCCAAGGCCGGCATTAAGAACAGATAAAAGAATGATAAAGCTGCTTACAGTAGTCATAATCGGTTCCTTAAAATACTGTTGCTCAGATACAATATAGATAATTAGGGCAAAATAGCAAGAAAGCAGGAAAAACGCAAATAAAAGCCAAATATTAACTTCCCGGCTACGGGAAAATTTAATCAGATAAGGCTTGATTAAGGGAGCTATCAGTATTAGAATCCATCTTTTTGCTTCATACTACCTGGTAAATGAAAGGCTGAATTGAAAGGAGCTTCAACGATGCAAAAGCCCATATCAACATTGATAGGCTTGTTTCCTGTTTTCATTTTATCCTCCTGCCTTTTATTACCCTACCCGGTGACCCAGGCTGAACCTCTGGCGAGAATCACAGTCGATGCGGGCGATTACACTCGTCACGATACTCCGGTGTCGCTCGATTTGAGCGGCGTACCGTTTGGCTTGCCGAATGAAAAGCCGAGTTTGGTAGAAATCAAGGGCGATAAGCGTGTCCCGGTGTCAGTCCAGCTCGAACCGGGCAGTCCTCCTCGTTTGTGGTGGATTCTCTCGGGCGAGACGTCGGCCGATGGTAAGCGGATTTATGAGTTGTCTCTAAGTTCCGCAAGTGTAAACCCAGAGTCCGGCGTGCAGGTGACAAAGAATGAATCGGTACTTGTCTTACGAAAAGGCAAACAGCAGATATTGCAATATAATCATGCGATTGTCCCGGCGCCGGAAGGGCAGAGCAAATTGTATGACCGCGGCGGATTTATCCATCCTTTATGGTCGCCGTCCGGTTCGATACTGACGAATATACATCCGAAAGACCATTATCATCACCTTGGTATCTGGATGCCCTGGACGCATACCGAATTCGAGGGCAAGCCGGTCGATTTCTGGAATCTCGGCGAAGGCCAGGGGACGGTTCGTTTCAACCGGTTCCTTTCGACGACAAGCGGCCCGGTTTACGGCGGCTTTCAGGCGGAGCAGGATCATGTCGCTCTGCAAACCTCTTCGGGTGAGAAAGTTGTGCTCAAGGAAGTATGGGATGTTCGTGTTTATAATGTCGGCGGGCCTGAGAAGGGCTACTGGATTTGGGATTTCGTTTCGTCTCAGCGATGCGTAGCGGATAGTCCGCTGCTGCTGGAGGAATATCGCTACGGTGGTTTTGGCTTCCGTGCCACCGGCGACTGGAAAGGCGATACGGCGGCATACCTGACGAGCGAGGGAAAGACCCGCAAAGACGGCCACGCAACGAGGGCGCGGTGGTGCGATACGGCGGGCTTCTCCGACGGTAATTGGAAGGGCATTACATTCTTCAGCAATCCGCGGAATTTTCGCCATCCCGAGGCGATGCGAATCTGGCCGGAATTCGAGCAGGAGGTGTTCTTCAACTGGGCGCCTGTGCAAACGGGCGACTTCGAGATGAAACCCGGCGAGGATCATGTTTTTCGGTATCGCCAATACGTGCACGAGGGCAAGATTGACATTGAGAGAACCGAGCAGCTTTGGAATGACTATGCGCACCCGCCTATGGTTGAGATTGAGACGGCTGAGCCCGGTGATGTAATTGTGCTGTTTGACGGCAAAGACTTTTCGCATTGGATAACCGGAAGTGATAAGAAGGTAGGGTGGGAAAGCGTCGGTGATGCCATGAAAGTTGTGCCGGGTAGCGGCAGCATAATGACAAAGCAGGATTTCACTGATTTTAAGATGCACATCGAGTTCAAGACGCCGCAATTACCGGCGAATGTTAAAGGGCAGGGTCGAGGCAACAGCGGGATTTATATTCAGCGCCGGTATGAGCTTCAAATTCTTGATTCCTTTGGCCTCGAACCAAAGAACAACGAGTGCGGATCGATGTACAAATTCAAAGCCCCGGATAAAAACGTCTGCAGAATGCCGGGCCGGTGGCAGAGTTACGATATTATCTTCCACGCTGCGAAATTTGACGGCAATAAGAAGGTCAAAAACGCTCGCATTACCGTATGGCACAACGGCGTTTTGATTCATAATGACGTCGAGTTGGAGAACAAAACCGGTGCCGGTCAGCAGGAAGGACCCGAGCCGGGACCCATACTGCTGCAGGAACATGGCAATGAGATTTGGTTCCGCAACATCTGGATTGAACCTCTGTGAGAAAGGCAGGGAATGTGAAAAGCAGGATTTAGATTGCCAGGGGCGTCTCAGAAGTAGCGATTTTTTCACGGGAAATACATTGCGTATCGGCTGGCCCGGGTTATAATTCATGGGTAATTTTTGCAGTTTTCTAAAAGGGTATATTTTGTTTGCTCTTGGGTGTAAGTATTTTTGCAATAAGCTGTTATAGCAATTATGCTCATCAGGAGGAAATCGTTAGAAGAAAACGTACATAGGCGTTTTTTTCGCTTTGCAACGTCTATGTTATTAGAAGCCTTAAACATATTCTGGGATTAAGGAGAATGAAAAATGGCTAGACCGATAACACTTTTTACCGGCCAGTGGGCGGATTTGCCACTGGAAAAATTGCTCAAAAAAGCGGCAAGCTGGGGATACGATGGGGTGGAGCTGGCCTGCTGGGGCGACCATTTCGATGTGGACAAGGCCCTGAATGATCGCAGCTACTGCAAGGCCAAGCGTGACTTGTTGAAGAAGCACGGGCTTGAGGTTTTCGCTATCTCGAACCATCTCGTGGGCCAGGCTGTCTGTGACAATATCGACGAGCGTCATAAGTCTATCCTGCCGGCGGATGTCTGGGGCGACGGTGACCCCGAGGGCGTCCGCAAGCGTGCGGCCCAGAAGATGATCGATTCTGCCAAGGCCGCAAGCAGGCTGGGCGTAAAAATCGTCAATGGTTTTACAGGAAGTTCGATCTGGCACCTGCTTTATTCGTTTCCGCCGGCCTCACCGGAGATGATCGAGGAAGGCTACAAAGACTTCGCGAAGCGCTGGCGACGCATTCTCGACGCCTTCAAGGCCGAAGATGTGAAGTTCGCTCTGGAAGTTCACCCGACGGAGATCGCGTTTGACATCGCCTCGGCTCAGCGTGCTATTAAAGCCGTCAGGGGCCACAAGTCTTTTGGTTTCAACTACGACCCCAGCCATTTCGGCTACCAGGGTGTGGATTACGTCAAGTTCATCCGTACTTTCAGCGACCGTATCTTCCACGCTCACATGAAGGACGTCTGGTGGAATCACGGAGACGGCACAGTTGGTGTTTTCGGCGGACATACAGATTTCGGCGATCCCCGCCGCTACTGGGACTTCCGCTCGATTGGCCACGGCGATATTAATTTCGAAGAGATTATTGTTGCTCTGAACGACATCGGATATCAGGGCCCGCTTTCCATCGAGTGGGAAGACGGTCGAATGGACCGTGAGCACGGTGCAGCGGAAGCCTGCGAATTCATCAAGAAAGCGGACTTCAAGCCGTCTCAGATCGCTTTCGATGCGCAGTTTGATAAATAATCGAGATAAAATTTCTCGAAACTGACGGAGCACTCGTTGTAGTGCTCCACAGTTGTTTAGATTGTAGTTTAATACAGGAGAGCTGACTATGGCCAAAGGTCGTCGTATCAGCCGGCGCCGGTTCATCGCACGGACAGCCGGCACAGCTTTAGGGGCATTAGGTTTGCCTTATATCGTTCCCTCATCGGTTCTGGGACAGGCCGGAAACGTTGCGCCGAGCAATAAGATTACTATGGGCTGCATCGGAGTCGGCTGGCAGGGGGGCAGCAATCTCGGGTCCTTTCTGCGAGAGTCAGATTGCCAGGTTATTGCCGTCTGTGATGTCGATAAGAACCATCTGCAGGATGCGGCCAATGGCGTGAACGGTCGTTACAGAAACAAAGACTGTGCGACTTATGCCGACTTTCGCGAACTGCTTGCACGGGACGACATCGATGCCGTCTCGCTCGGCCTGCCCGACCACTGGCACGCGATCCCGGCCATCGAGGCGGCAAAATCCGGCAAAGATATATTCGGAGAAAAGCCCCTGTCGCACGACTTGAGGCAGGGCCGGGCGATGTGCGACGCGGTCAAGCGTTACGGCCGGATCTGGCAGACGGGCAGTTGGCAGCGCTCGCAGGCGCACTTCCGCCGCGCGTGCGAGCTGGTGGTAAACGGCCGCATCGGAAAAGTTACCAGAGTCGAGGTTGGTCTGCCTTCGGGGCACAGCGATTTCGGCGAGACCAAAGGTCAGGAGGGAATCAGTCCTCCGCCGGCGGAACTCGACTATGACTTCTGGATCGGGCCGGCCCTGTATGGGCCCTATTGCCCGGCACGAGTTCACAAGAACTGGCGGTGGGTTCTCGATCACGGCGGTGGGCAACTGATGGACTGGGTGGGCCACCATGTGGACATTGCGCATTGGGGCCTGGGTGTCGATTATACCGGTCCGCATGAGATCGAAGGGATCGGCGAATACCCCAGGGACGGCTTGTGGGACAGTCCGACGAGGTATCGCCTGACAGCTAAGTATCCCAAAGATATTACGATGATTATCGCGGGCGGGTACGGTGACATCCGGGGCGGCACAAAGTGGATCGGCACGGACGGCTGGGTCTGGGTAGATCGGGGCAACAGTCTTGAGGCCGGGCCGACGAAAATCCTCGATGAGAAGATCGGGCCCAACGAGATCCACTTATACGAATCGCCGGGTCATCATCGGGATTTTCTCAACTGCGTAAAAAGTCGAAAGACAACAATCACGCCGTGTGAGGTTGCACACCGTTCGGCGACGCCGGGTCACCTCGGTAATATTGCGATGCTGCTGGGGCGAAAAATACGCTTTAATCCGGACACCGAGGAGATTCTCGACGATCCGACCGCCGCGAGTCTGCTCGGCAAAGCAATGCGGAGCCCGTGGCACCTTTGAAATTTATGATTTTCGATTTATGATTTACGATTTTAGGATAGAGGCGTTTTTATGATAAAGAAAAAAGAAATAAGCCGTCGGCAATTCATAAAAACAGCCGTCGGTACCGCTGCGGCGTCTGTGGCTTTTCCGTATCTTGTTCCGTCGTCCGTACTGGGCGGAGCAGGCAATACTGCGCCGAGCGAGCGAATTACACTGGGCTTTATCGGCACGGGTAAGCAGAGTCAGCATCTGATGAGGTCTTTTCTGAATTCTCCCGGCACACACGTTGTTGCCGGCTGCGATGTTGACAAACTCAAACTCGCACGCGGCAAGAAAATCGTCGAAGACCACTATGCCGGCAAAAACGGCGGCTCATATAAGGGCTGCGATACGTACGGCGACTTTCGCGAGCTGCTCGCCAGGGACGATATCGATGCGGTCGTGATTGCCACGCCGGACCACTGGCATGCTATCACTGTCATTCAGTCGGCCGAGGCCGGCAAGGATATTTATTGTGAAAAGCCTCTTTCGCAGACCATTGTCCAGGCAAGAGCTATGGTTAATGCCGTTAGACGCTACGGGCGAGTCTTCCAGACCGGCAGCATGCAGCGCTCGGACTGGCATTTCCGCCTGGGCTGTGAACTGGTCCTCAACGGCTACATCGGAGAACTAAAACACGTAACCGTAGGTGTTGGCGGGCCGCCGGGAGACCGACCTTTGCCGGCACAGCCGGTGCCGGATTATCTCGACTGGGATATGTGGCTCGGCCCGGCACTGTGGAGGCCGTATAACTCCGAATTGTCGCCGCACCTGAGTTGGGACGGCTTTCCTAATTGGCGAAATCACAGCGCCTTTGGCGGCGGCGGTATGACCGACTGGGGCGCGCACCATTTCGATATCGCCCAGTGGGGCATGGGAATGGATGAGAGCGGCCCGGTCGAAATTATTCCGCCGGACGGCAATGATTACAAGGTGCTCACCTACAAATACGCCAGCGGTGTTACGATGACGCGTGATGATGCGAATGGGGTTTTATTCACCGGTACCAAAGGGCAGGTCGAAACCAATCGCGGGCACCTCCGGACCGTACCGGAGAGCCTCAAGGATCAGAAACTTGGTCCGAATGAGACTCACCTGTACGAATGCAATAATCATTATACCGACTGGCTGGATGCCATACGCAAGCGCAGCAGGCCGATTTGCGATATCGAGACCGGCTGCCGGTCGGTCACAGTCTGCCATTTGGGCAACATTGCGTACAAGCTCGGCCGGTCTCTGAAGTGGGACCCGAAAAGTGAAGTTTTTGTCGGAGACGCCGGGGCGAACCGTTTACTTTCACGACCGATGCGCAGCCCATGGCACTTATGAAATTGATTATTGACTATTTATTATTGATTATTAAGGAGTAGAAAATGAAAAAGAGGTCAAAATTAATCGGCGCTGCGTTGCTGGGCCTCTGGTGTTTGTCGCTGCTGGCCGTTGCCGCTCAGGGCCAATCGCCTGAAAAGCTGCGCGACCTGAAAGCGGAAGAGATACAAAAAATAGAAAACGCCGTGCCGGCCAAACCGACTGTCCAGCCAGCCAAGCCGAGAAAAATCCTGGTCTTCTGGCGATGCGAAGGTTTCTTTCATACGAGTATTCCGGTCGTCAACGAGGCTCTGAAGATAATGGGCAAAAAGACCGGCGCCTATGAAGTTACGGTATGCACGGACGATTACTCGATATTCACGCCGGAAAAGCTCGCGCAGTTCGACGCGGTATGTTTGAACAATACAACCCACTTGAAATTCGATCCTAAAGAAACGCCTGAGCGATGTAATGCTTTGATGGATTTTGTCAAGAGTGGAAAGGGCATCATCGGTGTCCACGCTGCGACGGATAATTTCTACGATTGGCCCGAGGGGATGGAAATGATGGGCGGCAAATTCACCGGCCATCCCTGGGGCGGCGGTGGAACCTGGGCCATCAAGATCGATGAGCCGGACCATCCGTTGATGGCGGCGTTTAAGGGCAAAGGATTCAAGATAAACGATGAGATTTACAGAACGGACCCGCCGCTCTATTCGCGTAGTAAGCAGCGTGTTTTGATGAGTCTTGATATGAGCGATCCGACTACCAAAAACGCCAGGGATGTCAAGCCCTCGGATGAAGATACCGGCATTACCTGGATCAAGACCTGGGGCAACGGCCGGATGTTCTATTGTTCGCTGGGGCACAACGACCACATCTTTTGGAATAAGATGGTATTGCAGCATTATCTTGACGGGATTCAATTCGCATTAGGTGACTATAAAGTTGATACAACGCCAAAGCCTATCGTTAGTTCAGGAAAGGGATCAAAAATGGAACAACAACTGAATATACTGAAAACCACATATGACTGGGGGCAAAGCCGTGTGCCGCTAACCGAGCTTAGCGAATATATACGCAGCATGCACGGCAACGCTGCGGAGCTAAAGAATATTGAGAAGGCCCTGTTGGGTGTGCTCGACTCAGATGCCAAGCGGGCCGGCAAGCAGTTCGTTTGCAGGGAATTGAGTATTATAGGCACCGAACAATCCGTGCCCACCCTGGCCAAAATGCTTGCCGATGAAGAGACTTCCGATATGGCAAGATATGCTCTGGAGCGGATCCCCGGCCCGGCGGTCGATGAAGCCTTACGAAGTTCTCTAAGAAATGCAAGAGGCAACGCGAGAATTGGTATCATCAACTCTTTGGGTCAGCGTCGTGACAAGGGAGCCGTTCGCATTTTGAGCAGAATTTTAGGCGGATCCAATCAGGATGCCGCGATTGCCGCCGCCGCTGCTCTTGGCCAGATTGCCGATTCTCAGGCCGCCGAAGCGCTGGTAGAAGCCAAAGGTAAGGCCAGCGGCAAGTTATTGCCGGTGGTTTTGGATGCCTATTTAAAATGTGCAGACCAGATGGTGGCTGACGGTAATAAAGCCGGCGCTTTGGCCATTTACAAAGAGCTTCAGGCCACAGACATGCCCAAGCCGATTCGCACCGCTGCGCTGACGGGAATGATTAACGCTGCCAAAAAGTAAGAATTAAGACATGAAAGCTAATTATACGATTTGCAGCTCATTAGCTTTTTTGCTTTTGTGCTCTTTTGCTGTTTGTTTGGGTGGTGTCGAGGGCGTCTCGCCCTCGAATCGCGGGCAGGATGCCCGCGACACGGCTGCTGATATTGTTCTGGACATTCTCCGAAGCAACGACCAGGATATGCAGGCCGCGGCCATAGCGATGGTTAAAGAGATGCCGGGCACGCAGGTAACCGAGGCCCTGGCTAAGGAGCTGCCGAATCTTTCGGCGAGAAGTCAGGTTCAGCTTTTATCAGCCCTTGGCGACCGCGGGGATGTTGCCGCCCGGCCTGCGGTTGTTGCCTCAGTCAAATCCGAAGACGAATCCGTTCGTATTGCCGCTTTAAGAGCGTTAGGACAATTGGGCGACGATTCGAACGTTGAGTTATTAGCGCAGTCGGCGGCCGGTGCCGGAGGCGCCGAGCAGAAAGCCGCTCGTGACAGTTTGTATCGCCTGCGTGGCTCGAATGTCGATAAGGTCATTCTTGCAGCTATCACAAAAGCCGAGGCCAAAACGAAAGTCGAATTGATAAGCAGTGTAGGCCAGCGCAATATCACAGCGGGTGTTGCCGCTTTGTTGGAGACGGCAAAAGATTCCGACCGCAAAGTCCGAATCGAGTCGCTGAGGACTTTGAAGGTTGTTGCCGGGCCTGAGAATTTGCCGGCACTGGTCGAGCTTCTGATTAAGACCCAAAGCTCATCCGACCGCACCGAGGCCCAGAAGACAATCGCCGCCGTCGCTCACAGAATTGCCGACAAGAACCGCCAGGCTGAAAGTGTTTTGGCTGCGCTGCCATCTGTGAAAGAAACCGTCGCTCGATGCTCTTTGCTGAATGTGCTTGGCAGAATAGGCGATAACAGTGCTTTGCCGGTGCTGACTGCCGCGATTCAGGATGAGAACGTCGATATTCAGACCGCTGCTATTCGCGCGCTGGCGGACTGGCCGACGCCGGAGCCGGCGGTCGAGCTGCACAAAGTCGCCGAGAGTTCAGATAATAAAGTGCACCGGATTCTGGCTCTGCGCGGATTTGTTCGCCTGCTTGGGCTTCCAAGCGACCGACCAACCGATGAAACGATTGAGATGTACAAAAAGGCCATGAGCCTGGCGTCGGATGCGGGTGAAAAGAAAAAAGTGCTGTCGGGGCTGTCCAATACGAAATCTCTCGCGGCGCTGCATATGGCAGCCGGCTATCTCGACGATGAGTCTTTGTTCGTTGAGGCGGGAGCTGCCGTGATTAATATCGCCGGCGGTATTTATGCGGATTATCCCGAACAGGTGGCCGATAAGCTGGATCGGATCATAAAGACCACGAAAAGTGATTCGCTACGCCAGCAGGCTCAGGAATTAATAAATAATATCGAGCAGGGTGATGTAGGCCGGCAGGAAAACTGAAAACAGATGCCGGTTTTAAATATAATATTTTGGAATAATTGTGATTGATTTTGGTTTTGAACCGTTTGAAACAACGCTTGTTTTTTAAGGGATAACAATTATGAACGACAAGAAAATGACTGAAAAGAAGAACATCTCTCGGCGTGAGTTCATGGGTGGCGCTGCGGCGGCGATGGCATTTACGATAGTGCCGAGCCACGTTCTGGCCCAGCCGCCGAGCGAAAAGCTCAACGTTGCATCCATCGGCGCCGGGGGTATGGGTGCAGGAAATACCAGGGCCGCCGCATCTGCCGGTGCGAATATTGTCGCGCTGTGCGATGTGGATTGGGCAAAAGCGGATGAAAGTTTCAAGAGATTCCCCAAGGCAAAAAAATACAAAGACTTTCGCAAGATGCTGGATAATGAAAAGAGCATTGAAGCGGTGATTGTCGCGACGCCCGACCACTTTCATACTGTCGCTTCCATGGCGGCAATGAGGCGGGGAAAACACGTTTATTGCCAGAAACCACTAACCCGCCTGGTGTCCGAGGCGCGTGCCCTTACCGAAGCGGCCCGCAAGTACAAGGTCGTTTCGCAAATGGGCAATCAGGGGCACTCCGGAAACGGCGTTCGCGACATTTGCGAATGGATCTGGGCCGGCGTGATCGGCGAAGTCAAGGAAGTTCACGCCTGGACAAACAGGCCGATCTGGCCGCAGGGAATCGACCGGCCGAAAGAGGTGCATGAGATTCCTGAAACGATGGACTGGGACCTCTGGATTGGTCCGGCACCCATGCGTCCTTACAACAAGTGCTATGCCCCGTTTGCCTGGCGCGGCTGGTGGGACTTCGGCGGCGGCGCCCTTGCTGATATGGCCTGCCACGTGCTGGACCCGGTCTTCTGGGCGCTGAAGCTCAAGTACCCGACCAGCGTCGAGGCGAGCTGTACCCCGGTCAATACGGAGACGTACCCGCTGGCTTCGATCGTTCATTACGAGTTCCCCGCCCGCGAGGGTATGCCGGCAGTGAAAGTGCACTGGTATGACGGCGGCATGAAACCTGAACGCCCGGAGGCGCTGGAAATTGATCGGCCGATTAATCAGGCGTCGAGCAACGTTCTGTTCATGGGCTCCAAGGGCGTGCTGCGCTGCGGCGAGTACGGCGACAATCCGCAACTGCTTCCGTACGAACGCATGCGCGAATTCTCCAAGAACAAACCGGCGCAAACGCTAAAGCGAATCGAGACCAGCCATGAGGGCAACTGGATCGAGGCCTGCAAGACAGGCGGCAAGGCTACCTCGAACTTCGATTATTCCGGACCGTTAACGGAAATGGTCACGATGGGCAATCTGGCGATTCGCCCGGAGAATGTCGGCAAGAAGCTTCTATGGGACGGCGAGAATATGCGTGTCACCAACGATGAAGGAGCCAACGATTTTGTGCAAATGCACTACCGCGACGGCTGGTCGCTCGAGATGTAAAAAATTGCAGACCGTAGGGCAGGGCTTGCCCCACCACGATTGTCCTGGGGATTCCCTATGGAGAATCGGTGGGCAAAAGCCCGCCCTACAATGCTGGAAGTGTGAAATACGAAAGGGGTCTCTTTATGAAAAGCTGGGCTAAGTCGGACGAAGAGCAGGATAAGAAGATCACGAGACGTGACTTTATGGGCGCGGCGGGGGCCGTTGCGGCTTTTACGATTGTGCCGAGCCACGTGCTTGGCGGGCCGAGGCGTGTGCCGCCCAGCGAGAAGCTCAATATTGCCGGCGTGGGAATCGGCGGTCGGGGTGCCGGCGACCTCGATGAGGTCGGCAGCGAGAATATCGTCGCCCTTTGTGACGTGGATGACAGGTATGCAGCGGGCGTATTCAAACGCTATCCCAACGCCAAAAAATATCACGACTTCCGCAGGATGCTGGATAATGAGAAGAACATCGACGCAGTGGTTATTGCCACGCCGGACCATGCACATGCCGTTGTTGCCATGGCGGCAATCAAAATGGGCAAGCACGTCTATTGTGAAAAGCCGCTGGCTCATTCGATTTACGAGGTTCGCAAGCTGACCGAGGCTGCTCGCGAGGCAGGCGTTGCGACCCAGTTAGGCAACCAGGGCCAGGCGTCCGAAGAGACGCGCTTAGCGTGCGAATTCATCTGGGACGGGGCAATCGGCCCGGTTCGAGAGGTCCATTCGTGGTGCAACAGGCCCATCTCGCCTCGCGGAATTGATCGGCCGAAGGAGACGCCGCCCGTGCCGGATACCCTGAATTGGGACTTATGGCTTGGCCCGGCCCCCCAGCGGCCGTATCATCCGTGCTATCTTCCGTTTTCGTGGCGCGGCTGGTGGGATTTCGGAACGGGCGTGCTGGGCGATATAGGTTGCCATCAGCTCGTTTCGATTTTCAGGGCTCTGAAGCTTGGATACCCGACGAGCGTCGAGGCATGCTCCAGCGGCGTAAATTCCGAAACGGCGCCTCTGGCATCGATCATTCGCTATGATTTTCCCGCCCGTGAAGGTATGCCGCCTGTCAAGCTGACCTGGTACGACGGCGGGCTGATGCCGGCCCGGCCGGAAGAGCTTGAGGAGGGCTTGCGTTTCGGCAATGCCGATGAAAACCTGTATATCGGTGACAAAGGAAAAATGCTGGGCCACAGGCTGCTGCCGGAAGCCAGGAGCAAGGAGTACGGCAGGCCGCCGAGAGTTCTGCCTCGTTCGCCTGGGCATCACAAAGAGTGGATTAATGCCTGCAAAGGTGGCGAGCCAGCCGGCTCCAATTTCGACCTGGCGGGACCGTTGACAGAGGTGGTATTGCTGGGCAACGTTGCCTTGCGCATGGGCCAGCAGTTATACGAGAAGGGCCTGAAATTATATTATGACGGGCCGAATATGAAGGTCACGAATTTACCCGAGGCGAATAAATATATCCGCAACGAATATCGCGAGGGCTGGACGCTGTAGTTTTTCCGGGCGGTCAATAAAAAATATATAAATGCAAAAGGAATATTTCCATGAAAGACAATGAAAAGCCAAAACAGACAAAGAATAGTAAACTATCCCGGCGTGATTTTATGGGAGCGGCGGCAGCCGTAGCGGCGTTCACGATTGTTCCACGGCATGTTTTGGGAGGACCCCGTCAGATTCCGCCGAGCGAGAAGGTCAACATTGCCGGCATCGGCGTTGGCGGTCGGGGCGGCGGCGATATCGAGGCGGTGAGCAGCCAGAACATCGTCGCGCTGTGTGATGTTGACTGGCGCCAGGCGGCGGGAACTTTCAGACGCCACCCCAATGCCAGGAAATACAAGGATTTCCGCGAGATGCTGGAAAAGGAGGACAAGAACATCGATGCGGTAGTGGTTGCCACGCCGGACCATGTCCATGCTCCCGCCAGTATAATGGCAATGAAAATGGACAAGCATGTCTATTGTGAAAAACCCCTAACTCATTCGGTATATGAGGCCCGTTTGATGGCCGAGACGGCACGCGAGCACAAGGTCGCGACCCAGATGGGCAATCAGGGCCAGGCCTCGGAAGAAACCCGCCTGATGTGCGAGACGATCTGGGACGGCGCGATCGGACAGGTACGTGATGTTTACGTCTGGACGGACCGTCCGCTCAACGGGATCAACAAGTGGTACTGGCCGCAGGGTATCGATAGGCCGAAAGGGGAAGATCCTGTCCCTGATACGCTCGATTGGGACCTTTGGATTGGTCCGGCACCTAAGCGGCCTTACGTGGAAAGAGTTTACAGTCCGTTTGTCTGGCGGGGCTGGTGGGATTTTGGCACAGGGGCGCTCGGTGATATTGGCTGCCACAGCCTCGATCCTGTATTCCGCGCGCTGAAGCTTGGCCATCCGACGAGTGTAGAAGCCTGCTGTACGCTGGTAAACGACGAGACTTATCCGGTAGCCTCGCGTATAACCTATGAATTCCCGGCCCGCGGAGAGATGGCACCGGTTCGCGTGCACTGGTACGATGGCGGGATGAAGCCGCCGCGACCATTGGAACTTGAGGCCGGTAGGAACTGGGATACGAACGGCACGCTCTTTGTGGGTGATGACGGCATGATGCTCGGCAATCGCCTGATCCCCGAATCCAGACAGCGTGAGTATGGCAAGCCACCGCAGAAGCTCGAACGTTCGCCCGGGCATCATCAGGAATGGATCGATGCCTGCAAGGGCGGCAAGCCGGCCGGATCAAACTTCCCGAATCACGCGGGGCTGCTTGCTCAGGTCGTGCTTTTGGGCAATGTCTGTTTGCGTCCGGCTATTAAGGAGAAGATGACCCAGATTAAGCTGCTTTGGGACGGAGATGCTATGAAGGTGACAAATCTGCCCGAGGCGAATCAATATCTACACAGGGAATACCGGCAGGGCTGGAGTCTGTAATTCAAAAACAAACTGAAAATATAAGGAAGTTAATCGTGGAAAAGCAAAAAATAACTCGTCGTGGTTTTCTAAGTGGCGTAGCGGCGACGGCAGCGTTTACCATCGTTCCGCGTCATGTTCTTGGCGGGCCCGGCAGGGTTTCGCCGAGCGAAAAGCTCAATGTAGCCTGTATTGGCGTCGGCGGCATGGGGGCCAGCGATGTCAGCCAAATGAGCAACGAAAATATCATTGCATTTTGCGATGTGGATTGGAAACACGCGGCCGGTACGTTCAAGCGTTATCCCGACGTGAAGAAATACCGCGATTTCCGCAAAATGCTGGATAAAGAGGGCAACAACATCGATGCGGTTACGGTCTCGACGCCGGACAATATTCACGCCGTCGCGGCGATGGCCGCCATCAAGATGGGCAAGCATGTTTATTGCCAGAAGCCGCTGGCGCACGATATCTATGAAGTCCGTCAGCTTACCGAAGCCGCCCGCAAGCACAATGTGATGACGCAGATGGGTATCCAGATTCACGCTGAGGAGGCCGTCAAGCGCGTTGCGGAGATTATTAAATCGGGGCTGATCGGCAAGGTGCGAAAGGTGGATATATTCAGTAACAAGAACTGGGGCGGCGGCACAAGACCTGCAGAATCCGAACCGGTACCCGAAACGCTCGACTGGGACCTCTGGCTCGGCCCTGCGCCGTGGCGGCCTTACCATTCGACTTATCTGCCCGGCAACTGGCGCCGTTGGTGGGATTTCGGTACAGGTACGTTAGGCGACATGGGTTGTCATATCATTGACCCTGTGTGGTGGGCCCTGGATTTGGGTTACCCCACGACCGTGGAGGCTAGGCCGGGTGAATTCAACAAAGAAACTTATCCGACGGCGACGGTCGTTACGTGGGATTTTCCAGCCCGGGGCGAGTTGCCGCCTGTAACGGTTACGTGGTATGACGGCGACAACAGGCCGCCCAGGCCTCCGGAGCTTGAGCCCGGGCGTGAACTGCCCGGTCAAGGCGGGCTGTACTACGGCGAAAAGGGCACTTTACTCGCCCCGCACATGGGCAATCCCCGGCTGATACCCGAGACGAAAATGAAAGGTTTCAAAATGCCTGAGCCGTTCCTTGGCAGGGGGGTAAATCATTACCAGGAGTGGATTAACGCCTGCAAGGGCGGTCCGAAACCGTCGGCCAATTTTGACTATTCCGGCCCGCTGAGCGAGACTATTCTTTTCGGCAACGTTTCGGCCCTTGCCGGCGAGAAATTGTCCTGGGACGGCCCGAACCTCAAAGTAACCAATCTGCCTGAGGCGAACAAGCACCTCAGACGCAAATATCGCGAGGGTTGGACATTATAGTTATACTATTTTCGATATTAACAACGTCTAATTAGTAGGAGAAAAAGAAATGAACAAGAAAATGAGAGTAATGGTTGGTATGCTGGTTTTTGCTTTGTGTTTTTGCGGTTTGCAGAAAGCCAGTGCAGTGGGCAAGGAAGATTGGAAACTGGGTATGCAGGCATACAGTTTCAATCGCTTCACGTTTTTCGAGGCGGTGGACAAAAATAAGGCGCTCGAAATGAAGTACATCGAGTGCTATCCAGGCCAGACGCTGAGCAAGGAAAAACCCGATGTAAAGGTGGATCATAACATGTCAGCGGCGGATAGGAAGCTGATGCTGCAAAAGCTTAGTGACTCCGGAGTAAAACTGATGAACTACGGCGTTGTGGGCCTGCCTAACAACGAGGCCGAATGCCGGAAAGTGTTCGATTTCGCCAAAGAAATGGGTATCGAGACGATAGTCTCCGAGCCGCCGGAAGATGCATTTGAGCTAATCGATAAATTGTGCGAAGAGTACAAAATCAACGTGGCGATCCACAATCATCCCAATCCTTCGCATTATTGGAATCCTGATACCGTGCTGAAAGTCTGCGAAGGGCGCAGCAAACGAATCGGCGCATGCGCCGATACCGGTCACTGGGCGCGTTCCGGTGTCGAGCCGCTTGAAGCCATTAAAAAGCTCGGGGCGGAGAAGCGCATCATCAGCTTGCACTTCAAAGACCTTAACGAGTTCGGTAATCGCGGAGCGCATGATGTTCCCTGGGGCACGGGTATATGCAAGGTCAAGGATATATTGACCGAGTTGGACCGGCAGAAATTCAAGGGCGTATTCTCGATAGAGTACGAGCATAACTGGCTCAACTCGATGCCCGAGATATCCAAATGCGTGGCGTTTTTCAGGAAGACCGCTGCCGATCTTAGCGACGTAAAGTATAAGGATGTTTTTAAGAACAACCTTTCGAACGCCATAATGGAAGCCGGCTCCTGGGCTTATAACGACGATGGCGTTCTTGCTCCTACTCCGAGCGGTCATGGCGACATCTGGACCAAAGATCGCTACGGCAACTTCATACTCGAACTCGATTTCAAAGTCCCCGATAAGGGCAATAGCGGCGTTTTTATCCGCGGTGCCGATTTAAAGAACTGGATCAACACCACGATTGAAATCCAGATTCACGCCACCACCGATGGAGCCAAGCACGGCCAATGCGGCGCAGTTTATGACTGCCTGTCGCCCTCGAAGGATGCGACCAAGAAGCCCGGTGAGTGGAACCACTACATCATAACCTGTCTGGACAATAAGATTTATATCAATCTCAACGGCGAAGATATCATCGATATGGACCTGAACCTATGGACCGAGGCCGGCAAGAATCCTGATCCTCCGGTCGCCGCGGGAACCAGGAATAAGTTCCGCTACGCCTACAAGGATATGGCCCGTGAAGGGCATATTGGCTTCCAGTATCACGGCAATATGATCTGGTTCAGAAATTTGAAAATTAAATCACTTGACTAAAGACTAATCACAATGAGGTACATACCTATGAAAAGCAGAAGCAAAAACGCAATCGTTTGCAGCGGGACGGTTCTGGTAATCGCGATCCTGGCTTTCAATTTGTTTGGAATGTCCATGATCGGCAGCCAGCAGTCCGTACTCGCAGGCGATTCGGATTCATCGCAGGGCTGGGTCTCGATATTTAATGGCAAAGACCTTACAGGCTGGGATGGCGATCCGCGCCTCTGGTCGGTTAAGGACAGCGTCATTCGAGGCCAGACCACTATTGCCAATCCCGCTCGCGGCAACACTTTCCTTATCTGGCGCGACGGCAAGCTGAAGGACTTCGAACTGAAAATCAAGTTCCGTCTCCAAAACGGTAACTCCGGCATCCAGTACCGCAGCAAGGAAATCGATAAGTGGGTCGTTGGCGGATATCAGGCCGAGGTCGAGAACAATCCGGGTAAGGTAGGATTCCTTTACCACGAGGCCGGCCGGGGTTGGCTGGTCAACGTCGGCGATCTTATGGTCATCGACCAGAAGGGCGAAAAAGAGGTCGTCAGCAACGTTTCGGATGTCGATGAGCTTATCAAAGCCGGCTATTACAAGGATAAGGACTGGAACGAGTATCACATCATCGCGCAGGGCAACCACCTGAAACATTATCTCAACGGCTACCAGACGATGGAGCTGATCGACAACGACCGGGTTACCAACCCGGACGATCCGAAGGACCGCAATGGTGCTGCAAGAGAAGGCATTCTGGCGCTCCAGATACATGCCGGTGACCCGATGGTTGTGGAGTTCAAGGATATCCGGGTCAAGCATCTCGACGAGAAGTACGGCGATGCGCAGCTTCTCTTCAACGGTAAGAACCTGGACGAATGGACAACGAATACCGGTTCGGGCAAGGGCGACAAATGGGTGGTCGGAAAGGCGAGTATCTCGTCGGCCGACCCTAAGAAGCTGGTTGCCAAAGACGGCAAAGGCGAGATGATCAACCTGACGCCCGAGCACGGTGCCAGCCGGGACATTTACTCCAAGGCCAAGTTCGTCGGCGACTGCCGGATCGAGCTGCAGGTGATGGTGCCGCAAGGTTCCAATTCAGGCGTCTATGTTATGGGCGAATATGAAATACAGGTGCTGGACAGTTGGGGCCGGCAGAAAATGGGCGGCGGTGATATGGGCGCGGTTTACGGCGCCAATCCGCCGCGAGTTAACGCCAGCAAAAAGCCCGGACAGTGGCAGCAGTACGTCATTGATTTCCGTGCCCCGAAGTTCGACTCTTCCAAGCAGAAGACCGAAAAAGCCGAACTGATCAAGGTAGAGCTTAACGGCCAGGTCCTGCATGAAAAACTTGTAATGGAGAAACAGACGCCCGGTGGCGTTACCGGCACTGAATTGCCGACCGTACCTTTGATGTTCCAGGGCAACCACGGGCCCGTGGCGTATCGCAATATCATCGTCAAACCTCTGGCAAAGTAAATGTAGGGGGCAACCCTGTGTGGTTGCTCAGGGCAGGCACATGGGCCTGCCCCTACCGGGATGGCGTTTCCTGGACCTGAAGCAGTTGTAAACGAGCGGCTCAGTCACCATGCTTTTGAGTGGCATCTGGTGGAAAAATAGCCGGATGGACGCTTGACATTGAGGTATAGCCGTGCTATATTGCCCGGCAACATTGAAAGTTCAAGATTAGTTAAATTTGTGGAGTTGTTAAACAATGGATAATCAAAAAACTGTTAAAGAAATAGACAGGCGTAGTTTTCTGCGTTCAACAGCGGCAGTTGGAGCCGGTTTGGCATTTTCGCCGATGGTTTTAGGCCAGGCGGGCGGCAAAAAGCCGGATGATATAAATGTAGCTTTGCTCGGAGCCGGAGCCCAGGGACAGGTCCTGATGAACGCCTGCCGGAATATCCCCGGCGTTCGTTTCAAGGCCGTCTGCGATATCTGGACATCTTACAACCAGAAACGCGTCTCACGTACGCTCAAAGCCTATCACCACGAGCACAATACGTATGTGGACTACAAGGAAATGCTCGATAAGGAAAAAGACCTTGACGCGGTCATCGTCGCCACACCTGACTTCTGGCATTCGCCGCACACAGTGGCCTGCCTTGAGGCCGGATTGAACGTCTATTGTGAAAAAGAGATGTCCAATACGCTCGAAGGCGCCAAGAAGATGGTTGAAGCGGCGAAGAAATCGGGCAAGTTGCTGCAGATCGGTCATCAGCGCCGCAGCAATCCTCGCTATAGACATGTCTACGACAAGCTGATAACCGGCGCCAAGCTGTTGGGTAAGATAACCACTATCAACGGCCAGTGGAATCGCAGCAAGACGGCTTGCGAGGATTTGGGCTCGCCCAGAAACGCTGAGATCGACAAGGCCACCCTGGAAAAGTTCGGTTTCAGCTCGATGCAGCAGTTTAGAAACTGGCGTTGGTACAAAGGACTCGGCGGCGGCCCAATCGTCGATTTGGGTTCGCATCAGATCGACATTTATAGCTGGTATCTCGGCACCAATCCCAAGTCCGTAATGGCCAGCGGCGGTATCGACTACTGGAAAGGACACGACTGGTACGACAATGTCATGGCTATTTATGAGTATGATCTTGGCGATCGGACCGTCAGGGCGTTTTATCAGACAATTACGACCAACAGCAGCCAAGGATACTTTGAGACCTTCATGGGCGATGAAGGCTCGCTGGTTATCTCGGAAGCCGCCGGACGCGGCATGGTTTACCGCGAAGCCTGGGTCCCTGCGGAGAACTGGGAAAAGTGGGTCAAGATGGGCTTCATCAAGGAGCCGGTTGAGCCGAAAGAGGAAAAATCCGCCGGCGACGCCGTGCTGGATGTGCGCGAGTCACCAAAACCGCCGAGCTATGACATCCCGGTTACAATGGAAGGCAAGCCGTATCATCAGCCGCACCTTGAGAACTTCTTCGATTCGATTCGCGGTAAGGCCAAACTGAATTGCCCGGCCGAGATCGGATACGAAACGGCGGTGATGGTATTGAAAGTGAATGACGCAGTGGCAGCAGGCAGGAAGCTGGAGTTTAAGCCGGAAGACTTCGAGGCCTAAACGTTCGGTTACGGTTGCCGCTCTGTAAGATAAATATTAATGCATTGAGAGAGAAGGATTGAGCTTACATTGAGAAAAGGATTAATTAACCATTGCCGATTTTCGATTTTCGATTTTCGATTTAAAATCGAAATTCTGGTACTGTGTGTGCTGGCCTTGTGTCTTCCTGTCGCCGCTGCTGAAACCGGGCAGAAGCTTCTCGGTGACGAAAGTGACGGCAGCCGTGCGCATCCGATTCATCGAATCGAGTTGCTTGCCGAGCCGGGCGAGGAAGGCGCCGAACCTGTTAAGATTGATCCGGATATTGACACTGCCGAAGAGGTGCTTCTGCCTTTTTCCACACGCCGGACATGCGGCGAGTGTCACAGCTACGGGATTATCAAAAAGGGCTGGCATTTTAACTCTGTTGATCCGAATGCCGAGAGCGGCCGGCCGGGCCAGCCATGGATATATGTCGATGCCAAAACCGGCACGCAGATACCGCTTTCTTATCGCTCCTGGCCTGGCACATTCAAGCCCGGGCAGTTCGGCCTGACCGACCGCGAATTCACTAAAATCTTCGGCCGACAAACACCGGGCGGCGGTGCGGGAGAGACCGATGACCAGGTAGAGGTGATGCGGCAGTACGTCTCCGGCAAGCTGGAGATTAACTGCCTGAGTTGCCACAATGGAGATCCGCGGCAGGACCAGGGCGGAACGACCGGGTACGCCGTGCAGACAAGCCGCGGTAATTTCCGCTGGGCGACGGCCGCATCCTCAGGCCTGGCTGCGGTCACCGGCTCTGCCAACGACATGGACGAAATGTACGATCCGTTCGATCCGTTTTCGGTCGAATCGGCACAGGGCGGAAAGACAAAGCCGCCGGCCATCACGTATCATAAGAACGTGTTCGACCATGATAACAGCGTGTTCTTTAATATCCTCAGAGAGGTTCCTTCGAGCCGGTGTTACTTCTGCCACTCGAATCTCTACATGGGTGCCGAAGAAACCGAAAAATGGTCCGAGGACGAGGATATCCACCTGAAAGCCGGACTGACCTGTGTTGATTGTCACCGTAACGGGATCGACCACAACATCGTCCGGGGCTACCCGGGCGAAGAGGACACATCGGGCAACGAGCTTGCTGCTGCTTCTTCCTGCGAAGGTTGCCATCTCGGAGAACATTCTGCTTCGGAGCCGACCGCCGGCCGCCTGAGCGCGCCGGTTCCTGAACACCGCGGCATTCCGCCGGTGCATTTCGAAAGACTAACCTGCACCGCTTGTCACTCCGGCCCGTGGCCTGCCGACGAGCCGCACTTTACAAAGACTTCGATGGCCCATCGCCTCGGAACGCCGAACGTGAACAAGGCCCGCGAAATGCTGCCGCACATTTCTTCTCCTGTTTTTGCAAAACAGGCAGATGGTAAAATCGCGCCTCACAAGCTTGTTTGGCCTGCATTCTGGGGCGTTCTTAACGACGATAGCGTAACGCCGATTGAACTCGGAACCGTCACGAAAGTTATCGCCGACGTGCTCTCAAAGGAAAAGTTCCCGTTCTCGGGCGACTGGCCGGAATTGACGGCCGATCATATTGTTAAGGGCCTTACCGCTCTGGCGTCCGGCGATTCAGCCGAAGGCAAGGCCGTTTATGTAAGCGGCGGCAGACTATACAGCCTTGACGATTCGGGCCAACTGAGCGAACAGAAGGACCACACCGCAGCGAAGCCTTACATGTGGCCCATCGGTCATGACGTCAGGCCGGCGGCCCAGTCCCTGGGTATTCGCTATTGTACGGATTGTCACGGCACTGAAGCGCCTTTCTTCTTCGGGGACGTTAACGTCGATACTCCTGTTGTTGCAGCCCGGGACTCTAAAAAAATGGTTGATTTCCAGGATATCTCCCCATTCTATGCCTGGGCGTTTGCCTTCTCATTTGTGTTCCGCCCCTGGATGAAGATGGTTGTTCTTGGTTCATGTGCGGTTATGGCCTTCGTTCTGTTGTTATATGGACTGAAGGCGCTGGGCTGCGTTGTCAAAACGCTGGCCGGAGAAAATTAGTAGCTCTTGATTTAAAACATGTGAGTGATATGTTTCAGACGATTTCGATAGTCGCATTTTTAGTTACCATCGGTGCTCTGGCACTGAATTGCATTATTTCTCCCTGCAGGGAATGCTGGCGGCATCCCCTGAGAAAAGTGGTACAGCTTGTTACGATGCTCTTTATCGAACAGAAGCTAAGCCCGGCCGGCGTTCTAAGGAAACTGGTTTATCTGCTGGCCCTGCTTTGCCTTGTCGTGCTGGCATTGACCGGCTTCTATCCGACGCTTGTCTTAGGCGAGCATATTTCGGGTTATCTGGTCATGGTGCACGCCACGTTTGCGCCGATTTTTGCGATCTGCCTGGCGATTCTGGCCGTGATGTGGGCACGTAGCAGCCGCTTGGCCGGTAGTGACTGGCCATGGTTTCAGCGCTTTGTTAAACGTGTTACTCTGATTAAAAGCACCGGCAAAGAAGCGCATCCCGAAAGCTCCAGCCTCGGGCAGAAGATATCTTTTTGGCTGATAATCTTTTTGGCTTTGCCGCTTGCTTTGTCGATTGTTTTGAGTATGTACCCAATTTTCGGAACTCATTGGCAAGAGTTTCTCCTGGGGATTCACCGTTACACCGCTGTGTTGTTTTCTCTGGCGGCAATCGTTCATATTTACCTGATGATCCGATGTAAGGCGAACGAATAACATCCAGATAAACGGTTCTTTCATATGTTTGTCGGGGTCACCGGCGCAAAATATCGTGTTTGTGGCCCGTTCCGTATACAGATGCACCCTTCGACTCCGCTCAGGGTGAAGAATAAGGACTCCTTCACGGTGAAGAAGTAAGACTCCTTCATGCCGAGCGGAGACGAGGCATCGGTTTATTTATTGCGTATTATTACGCACAAAGGGGCTCTTTTCGAAGGGCCGGAAAGGAGAAAGAGCCGATGGCCAAGGTAAAAGTCGCTGTTGTAGGGCTTGGATTTGGTGCCGAATTTATCCCCATTTATCAAAGACACCCCGACGCCGAGTGTTACGCCATTTGCCAGAGGAACGAAGAGCACCTCAATGAGATAGGCGAGAAGTTTGGCATCGAAAGGCGCTTCACGAAGTTCGAAGATCTTTTGGGCATTGACGAGTTGGACGCAATTCACGTTGTATCACCGATTGCCGATCACGCCTGGATGTCACTTGAATCCCTGAAAGCGGGCAAACACACCTGTTGCACCGTTCCGATGGCTACTACTGTGGAGGATTGTCTTGCTCTTGTTAAAGCACGGGAGAAATCCAGCAAAGTCTATATGATGATGGAAACCGCGGTATACAGCCGGGAGTTCCTTTACGCCAAAGAGCTGGTCGAATCGGGCAAATTAGGCAAGATACAATTCCTTCGCGGCTCACATCAGCAGAACATGGGCCTGCCGGGCTGGCCGGAATACTGGTACGGTTTTCCGCCGATGCACTACGCGACTCATGCCGTAAGTCCGTTGTTATACCTTGCGAAGAAGCGCGCCGAATCGGTCGTCTGTCACGGCTCGGGCCGGATTCAGGATGATTATATTAAGAGGTACAATTCGCCTTTCGCCGCTGAAACTGCTATTATCAAACTCGCCGACTCCGACCTTGTCTGCGAGGTAACCAGGTCATTGTTTAATACGATCAGACAGTACAGGGAAAGTTTCGACGTATACGGCACGGAACTCTCATTCGAATGGGAGCAGACCGCCGGTGAAGGTCCGGTTATCTATTCCGGCTATGAGGACGCCGAAAGAATAAAGATTCCCGATTATGGACACCTGCTGCCGAAGGAAATCGCTCCCTTCACGGGGCAGGGCGTCTACGATGAGGAGCACGAGCACACGTCCTTCATCCAGGGCAGCGGGCACGGCGGCTCTCATCCGCATCTGACGCATGAGTTTGTTCGTGCGATTGTTGAAGAAAGGAAATCCGCTGTCGATGCGGGCACGGCGGCGAACTGGACTATGGCGGGAATCTGCGCCCATGAATCTGCGATGAACGACGGCAGGAGAATTCAAATCCCGCAGACTGATTAGCTGCTTTCGTGCCGCTGACAAATTTCTCATAAACCTGTTAAAAAACTGGTTGTCTTGAAGTGCAACTGTTATATTTATTGTGGATAATCCGGTAGCGTGCCGGTGGTATATATTCGAGGTAGTTTATTAAGGAGAAGAAATTATGAGTAATGGAGCACTGCCAGACTATGTAAGTATGGCCAAGCCAAATCCGGCTTCGAACAGGGCTCC
>Ga0114918_10000726_pt1 | contig 28841 bp, 60 predicted proteins | sample LantaG_FD_87015 | JGI IMG/M metagenome (GOLD analysis project Ga0114918, IMG submission 87015) | Deep subsurface microbial communities from Baltic Sea to uncover new lineages of life (NeLLi) - Landsort_02402 metaG | ecosystem: Environmental > Aquatic > Marine > Oceanic > Sediment | place...
AAAGGTCATGTAGAAGTGGTTAAGGTACTAAAGAGTTATATGAAACAAGGAGAAGTATGATGGTATTCTATTACTGTACTTGTACGGAGTTAAACGAACAAAAAAGAGCAGAGTCAGCAGGTAGAACTCCATTCAGAGAAGTGAAAATAGACGAAGACGGTGTGTGCGTCAATTGTGGTTATTATGCTGTAGCATATTTTGATAGAATTGATCCGAATAGAGTAAAGTTGTATGATAAGCTATATAACACAGGTACACCACCACCACTAAATCACAAGGGAGGGTTGAGTATTGAATGTTCTATCAATAAAAAAAGAAGGGATGATCGTGAATCGAAAGGAAAAAATACTAATGGCAATATGGGTGTTTAATGAATTAATAGATAAATACCCACAAATATATCTTACATTAAAAGAAAACTACTTAAAGGAGAACAAATGAAAATATTAATATTAATGATGTCACTAACAGGATGTGCTCATTCTAAATATCCGATAAGTAGAGACTCTACCGAAAAAGTTTCTGAGAAAAAGAAGAATCACATTGATAGAATGTACGATTGTGTATTGCGGTTGATAGAACAAAATGGAGTGGAGGCTACTGTTGCACAAGATGTTTGTGCTAATACTTTGAGGAGGAAATAATGGAACCTGGTGAAATAGAACCTCTTATAAATGAAACTGAAATACAAAAGCTAGTAGATGAGTTCTTGGAGAATAGGAATAAACCTTACAGTTGTGACCATAAATGGAAAACTACTATGATGGTGTTTAACAGTATTACATTTTGTGAACATTGTGGAGAAAAGAAATGAGTTCTTACGAAGACATGTTAAGAGATTCTGTAAATCGTCTAGAAACAGAACTAACGGAGCTTAGGAAATGTAAAGAAGCACTAGAAGCGATGAGAAAGTGCCCATTAATTATTGAAGCAGGATTTGTACCTTATATTGAAAGTGTGTTAGGTTTACGAGATGATTATGTAGTGAAGGAGAAGAACGGTGAATAGAATAGAAGAATTTAAAAAAGCTGATGAATATTATAAGAAATATGGAAAACATACTACTGATAGAATAAAGTATTTTCTAAAAGAAGTAGGAGATACTCCAGAGAATAGAAAAAAATACAGTAACCTAGTTCATAATATGAATATGAAACGGTATTTAAAAAATGCCCCAGAAGAAGTAAAAAAGAAGGTAGTAGCTTGTCAGCTCAGATATCAGAAGTCTGACAAATATAAAGCATATCGTAGGAAGTATGAGAAAGGGTATAGAGCTGAACATAGAACTGAACATAACTTTAAGAGCTGGAAAAGTATGAGAAAATCTATTGGAAAACCTACTACTAAATCAGAAGAATTAAAATATCTAATGACTAGGTCATAAATGAATAAGAAACTATGCACAGCACTTACTATTGGATATCACTTGCTTTTTCTCGGAGGATCGTCTACAATGATAAATGGATACCTTGATGAGATAACAGCTCTTAAGAACGAGATCAAGACTCAAGGAGATCGAGCAGTTAAAGTAGTGGACGATGTTAAGAAAGTCGGTGAAGATGTGGATAAATCTGTCAAAGATTTAAACAGTACAGTTAACAAAATATCAGGCGAGTTGAGCAAAGTGAAGAAAGCTTGTAAGAGGTTTTTATGAAGAAGCTTTTTTTATCGAATTCTCAGATTTCAACTTACACAGATTGTCCTAGGAAATGGTGGCTCCAAAAGATAAAAAGATTGCGTCCTAATTATAAAGGTAGTGCATTACTGTTTGGCTCGGCACTGGACCAAGCTGTCGAGCACATACTACTGAAAAAAGAAGGATCATTCCACCAAGAGTTTCTTGACAGTATGAAGATTTTCGACGTAAACGGTACAGAAAAAGTACTTCCTCATGACATCTTAGATGTGAGGTTTTTTGCAGGTGACATAGATCCGACACTATTAGAGCAAGAGGTAGTTGACTATTATTGTGATGCAGTTTTTATTAAAAAAGTAGAAATAAACGAGATGTTGGAATACTGTAAGCAACAAAGAAAAGCGAAGAAACCTTTATCTAGAGATGAACAGAGATTGTTCAATTACATGGCATATGAATCATTGCTTCAAAAAGGTTTGATGCTTCTAGATGCTCTAGATGAGTGGATAGAAGAGAATGTTACAGAAGTACATTCTGTGCAGAAGAAAATCGAGATTGAGAATGAGAATGGTGATAAGTTCATTGGCTACTTAGATTTTATCGTCACATTAAAGGACGGTAGGAAGGTGCTAATTGACCTTAAGACGAGTTCTAATCCTAATGCATACTATCCGGCAACTTCAGCAGCAGATAGCGTACAGCTAGGTATATATTCGCAGGAAGAAGGGATTACAGATGTGGCTTATTTAGTGGCAGATAAGAAGATTAGAAAGCGAGATCCAAAGGTGAGACTTAAGTTTGTAGAAGGTAAGATAACTGAGGAGCATTTAGATAAAGTGTTTGAAGATATTGAAAAGGTTACTATAGAAATTAAAGAAAAGCTGAAGACTGGTGAAGAAGTATTTGAGAAGAACTTAGACTCATGTATGAAATTTGCAGGTTGCGAATTCTTCAATTACTGTAAAAAAGGATGTATGAAGGGATTAGAATACATTAATGATAAGAAGTGAGGAACTATGTCAAGTAATTATAAAAATAGTAAAAAAAGATTTGCATTATTACTCTTACAATTAGCAGGAATAGTGTATATTTTATCACATGGAAACTATGAAGCTAAGTTATTAGCAGCAATGATTTCTCCACTTTGGTTAATTGCAGCCATATCTTGGAGATCTGAATGACAAAAGTGATAAATCTTCTAGGTGGTTCAGGTTGTGGTAAGACTACAGTGGCAGCAGGATTATTCTATGAAATGAAACGTAATGGCGTTAGTTGTGAGTTCGTTCAAGAATTTGTAAAGACATGGGTATATCAAGATAAAGTCATAGTACATGCTGATCAGAAAACTATACTAGAAGAGCAATATAAAAGAGAAAGTGTTTTATACGGAAAAGTGGAGTACATAATAACAGACTCCCCTTTCATACTTTCTCCAATATACGAGAAGTTTAATTATGAATTGAATGAGACAGAAGATGGTGCTATTCAATTATTGAAAAATGCTAAAGAGCAAGGAGTGAGTCACATTAACTTCTTGTTGAATAGAACAATACCTTTTGATCATTACGGTAGATATGAGGATGAGGAAACTGCAAAGAAAATAGATGTTGCAGTAAAAGATTTTTTAGTGTACAATGAATTAGATTATTATGAGATAACTCGTTTTGATCAAGATGCTAAGATATGTGAGATCATACAACAGCTATAGGAGAAAACTATGCAAATAGAAAAGCTAGAAGACATTTTAACAATTAACTTTGACAAACTTAAGTCACCTGAAAAGACGAGACTTCTTGTTAAGATTAAGCAACTCATTAAGTCAGAGAACAAGACTGAAGCATTAGCTACTGAGAACGCTCAGGATCTTCCGTATGAAGGTTTAAGCATCGTAGGTAATAAGTATGTAGAGCTTAGATTCGACCTGGATACGAAGCAAGCTAGAGTCACTGGTGTAAGACAAGATCCAAGGGATGTAAAAGGGCGCAATTATATGTCAGGAGCAGAGGCTTTGCTTAAAGTTAAAACATTGGCAAAAGATCAAAAGGAGATAGAAAATGAGTAGAAATGTTGACACAAATTTAATTAATGCTCGATCAAGAGAAAAAGAGCAGGTCGTATTTGACGGAAGATTTATTGAGGGAATCCTAGCAGAAGGGAAAACTCCTGAAGGTTTGATAAGTGCAGCAAAAGATGAGCTTGGAATCGGAGAGGATGACCTCATATCGCTAAGCTTTACTGAAAAACTTGGGGAGTTAAACTTAAAGACTAAAGCGTTTATCTCTCTAGCGAATTTTACTTCTAAAGCTGAGGGAACAAAACTCTTGACTGAGGAAGAGCTTTCCGGTATAAGATTAATAGAAGAAAAACTAGCTAAGCAAATTAGCGAAATTTATGGTATTGATTTGGAAGATCTTTACGAGGAGGAAGTATAATGAGTGAAACTACGTTTGAAAAACTAAATAAGATTAATATTAGCGATAAAACTGAAAAGAAGGGACAGTTCACCTACTTGAGTTGGGCATATAGTTGGGGAGAGTTAAAGAAAGTTGCCCCAAATGCCACAGTAATAGTCTATGAGAATGAAGCAGGACTACCCTACTTCCCCGATGGAAATGTTGGAGTGATGGTAAAGGTTGGTGTAGTAGTAGACGGGCTTGAGCACATAAGTTACCTTCCAGTCATGAACTTTAGCAATAAGTCAATCGCTGCAGATAAGGTTAATATGATGGACATTAACAAAACGGTACAAAGAGCTACTGTTAAAGCAATCGGGCTTCATGGGCTAGGACTTTATATCTATGCAGGAGAAGATTTACCAGAAGAAGAAGCTAAGAAAGAGTCACCAGTTAAAGTTGTAGCTTCTAAAAAAGCAGTGAAAACTGTTACTAAGAAGTCTGGAAATAGCTTTAGAACTAGCAAGAAACCTAGTACATTAACAGTAGTTGAGGAGGAGTTATAATGAGCGAACAAGAAGTAGAAAAGGGAACCTCCTCTGTAGACGAAAAAGCGGTAGATAATCTTGCTGATAACATCTATAGAGGCTTAGAATTGACTGTAGAGGATCTTCAATCTAAGTTACCTGACCAAGTGTCAGCTATGGGAGCAAATGCTCTTAGAAGAGTCCTAAAGGCTGTTATAATGTATCCTGCATTACCTGAAGAGGAAACATCTTTGACAGAAAGAGAGCAGAGATTCATGGCATCAATGTACGCACTACATCAGGCAGGAGTTCAGTTAGAGATTAGAGAGATTGGTAAATTACAACAAGAGTATGACAAAAAACAACAACAAGAGCAAGGAGAGTAAAATGGCAGATTTTATTAATTTAGGTGCATTAATGACAAAGAAAGAAAAAGACGCAAAAGGTAAGCTTCAGTATTACATCAAGCTTGATAAGGATGTCAAGATTACTGTAAACGGTAAAGCTACTACTAGTGACTACGTTCAAGTTAAGAACCCACAAGCTAAATATGATGCAATGTTAGCTAAAGGGAAGATCACTGAGGAAGAGGCTGATATTGCAAAAGCTAGATTCGTTGGAGGGGGTGACTTGGCGTTCATTCGTCAAGAATTAACTATTGTTATAGATTAAACTGTGTTATAGTAAGAGTGCGCTGATAAATGGCGCACTTTTTACATCTGGAGGATGTTATGAATAATAAAATCACACAAGAGACATTGGAAAATACACTAAAACCTTTCGATATTGTGAGGACCAAAAGTGGAGAGATAGCTTTTATAACAGAGGTTAATCTAAATACATGTCAATCTAGTCCTGTTCATCAAGTATCTTACTCTGTTAAATTTATTACTGAAAATATCCCCAGAGATAGGTCAGCTTGGTATGAGAATGATGAACTAGAACTACTAGGTAATATTTTTATAAAGATTGCAGAAAGTACAGCAAGTCATCAACAGAGCTATAATGTTCCTAAATTATTTAATAACATAAAGACTGAAAGAGGTAAATCTTGGTAAAGGGATTATAAATGTGGAAGGTTAAAGATTTCATATCACAAAAAGAAACTGTAATAAATCATTTTAAAAAGAATGGAGTATCACAAGAAAATATTGCTGAATATGCTTCTACGGCAGGAGTACCTATTGTTATAATATGTGAGTTTATAAAGCAAGATATTCCTGAACATACTGAAATGTGCAACAAAAAGATTCGAGATATTAAAGAATTTTTTGGAATAAAGGATTAGTATGAGGGCTAATTTGGAACCTTCCGGTGAATATAATAAAGAGATTGGAATACGATATACGAAGTGCTTTAAGAGTGGCACAGTGGTGATAGGACTTTGGTACTATATAATAAGGATTGAACTATGAATTTAGATGAGAAACGTAAGCAGCAAAGTGGTATTAGAAGCTTAGGTGATATGAAAAGAAGTGGGCTGATTAGCGGTAAGATAGACCCTACTAAATTTGTTAATGGTCCTGCAAAAATGGATTGCTTAGTTAGACCTTGGCAGCGTGGTGATATAACTGGAATATTAGCTGGAGCTGGGTCTGGAAAAACTAGTAGTGTTTTATATATTCTAAAACATACTCTAATGAACAATCCAGATGGAATAGTTATATTCGTGTCATTAGAAATGACAGCTTCTGAAATAGGAGAAAAATGGTATAAGGCTACAGAAACTTGTCCAGAATTAGCCGATAGGCTTTATATCATAGAAAATTATGATGAAAATGGAACTTCTAAGAACTTATCTATTAGTGATATAAAAGTTGAATTATTTAATATAAAGGATACAATAAATACTACAGTACATGCTTTTGTTATTGATCATTTATTAGAGATAGATTTAAATGGTGGGGTTGATTATAACCCTGTATGTAAGAAAATTAAAGACATATCGGTCGAATTAGATGCCCACTGTTTTTTATTGTCACAAACAACAAAAGGAAAAGGACAAGGTGATGTTCCAGTAAATAAGGACGGTTGTTTTGGAACTTCTAGATTTGAATGGATTGTAACTAATATATTAACTGTTTTTCAACCATTAAAGCGTGTAGAAAAAGAATGTAATCTTGCTATTATGGGTTGGCAGTATGCAAAGATTCGTTATAAGAATAAAAACGATAAAGCAAAAGAAGGAATGAATTATTTAATGACGTTTGATTTTGATACTGAGGATTTAGTTGAACTTAATACTGCTGAAGTTTCTACATTTAAAATGTATTATGAAAAAGTACTAGAACTTCGTCAAAATGAGGCTAAGTTTAAATCATACCAGTTCAGTCTAGATCGTACCATAAAGGGTAAGGATGGAAAAGAAGTTGTATTAAAAGAAACATTTGGTGGAGGATCTCCTGACGATGAACTCTGAAAAGTGGAAAGATATTAAAAATTATGAAGGGTATTATCAAGTATCTAATAAAGGAAAAGTACGAGGAGTAGCAAGACTGATAAATGGAGGGGGTTCTCAAAATAAAAGATTTATCAAGGAAAAAGTTCTAAAAAATCATGTAAAACAAAATGGATATTGTCAAGTTAGATTGACTAAAGATGGAATATCAAAAGATTTTTTAGTGCATAGACTAGTAGCTATTTCTTTTAAAGGTACGATTGAAGGAAGTCCTCATGTTAATCACATAGATGGAAATAAACAGAATAATAAATTAGATAATCTAGAATGGTGTAATACTTTTGAAAATATGCAGCACGCTTTTGACATTGGTCTAGTTGACAATAGAGGAATAAAAAGTCCCAATAATAAATACTCAGAAGCTCAGATATTATTAGTAAAAAAACTCTTGCAAGAAGGTCACAGTAATGTTACAATATCTAAGATGACCGGAGTTAATAGAACTACAGTTTATCGAGTTAAGATTGGAAAACAATGGAGTCATTTATTTCAACTCATAGTAGGACTTATTATATGAAAAATATGACAGAGCTAATCTCTTGGTTTCAGCTCGAATATGCTAAGACTTCGGGGGGGATTCATCTATTTACGTTGGGTAGTTTTAATTATGTGCTATAGGAGATAAAATTATGAACAGATTTAAAGTAATAATAGACAAGCTTCTACTAGACTATTGGTGGCGTATTCCTTTCATGAGCTACGATATATCATTTAAGTACGATTTTCCAACTAAGAGACTAATTGACCACTGTTTTGATAATTATGCAGAATCTCAAGAAGAAGACATTCTACATATAAGAGGGAAAGTTGCAAAAGTTGCTCACATGTATGCTTATGATTCTACAGTAACCAAGGAAGATCTGAGTTTAATTCATTTAGTATACGATACTAGTAATAGAGAAAGAGTTCGACAGATATTATGCAAATTTGTAAGAATGTACTATAATAAAAGGAGTTAATATGGACTACGAAGATAAAGATGAAGATGCTTACAATAAGATGAAAGGTACTTATACTATTCATGTAGAAGGGTGGTACAAATCATCACTTGAACCGTTTCCTAAATATTACGAAAAAGGAGATGAAATATTTCTAGATAACGTTAGATACTTTGAGAGAGTAAAATGAAACTGAGCGTTTTTCCAGAATCTAAAGCTCACCCTAAAAGTAAGGAAGAAAAGAAGTCGAACAGCTTTAAAGTTTCTAAACCGTACAAACCACTACTTAAGGAGTTTTCTACTACTGACGAACTTATTGATATAGTGTGTAATAATACATGGTCACCTTTTGTTTTTAAAGACTATCGTAGAGAATCTGACTTCATTAGTACAGATTTTATAGCATTTGATATTGATTCAGGAATGAGAATAGAAGAATCTGAAAAAGTAGTACATCAGCTTGATATAGACTGTTTATGTCTTCCAAGTCCAAGCTTTACTGAAGAAGATCACAGGTATAGGCTGATATTCCCATTAGCGAGAACTATCACAAATGTTGCCGACTACAAGCAAACGTATTACGACTTAGCCAAGAACTTTCCAGTAGATCCAGCATGCAAAGATGCAGCTAGATTTTACTATGGAAGCACTCTAGAATCTGGGTATTTATATGAATCTAAGCTACTAGTACCAATACCTGCTGAGAAGCCTAAAAATAGCGAAATAAAGCGTTTTGAGCACAAAGCTAACGTAGTGGTAGGAGAGGACATCGAAGGTCTTGTAGAGTCGCTATATGGCGAACCAAGAACTAAGATACCTGACACTATAGCGTATTTCTTTGAGCATATAGGTACTGGATTTCCTGGTGAAATGTACGTAAGATCTAACAGTTTTTTATTCACTTGTGGGCTACTTGGATTAGAATCTGACAGAATTGAAGCTGTATTTTACGAACTTTATCCGTATGATGTTGACAGTAATGTAAGACATATGGTACAAAAGGTAATAGAAGAAGGTTATGAAGTTAGAGAGGAGATATAATGGGATTTCAAACAGAAGGACTAGAAGAAGAAATTGAGGTGCTAAAAGAAGCTAATGTTCAATTAGCCGATAAGATAAAGCTACTTAGTGCGCAAAAAGAAAATGCAGAATTAAAACTGAAGAGTGTTTTAGGAACTTACAGAAAGATAAAAGAAGAAGCTAAAGTTCTACAGAAGTCTTTAACCAGCTCTCTTCAGATACAAGCAGGACAAGGGTATTACGTTACTGATTTATCCGATAAGTTAGAGGACGAGATGGAGCAAATGATTATTAGTAATATTAAAATGAAAGAAGCACTTGAATACTATGCTGACGAAGAACATTGTAATGCTAATTATCCAATGGAAGTGGCAAGAAAAGTACTGGAGAAGTTATAAAGGATTCATCATGTTTTTTACACGGTTTGTTCTTTTTTACACCACTTCACTTTGAAGTGCAAGGTATTAGAAAAGAAGTAGAAGGTATGGATGACGACTATTTAGTAGACGAGGTGAACTTACTTTGTCCAGATGATAAGAAGCTTGACGATATAATCTACAGCTACATAACAACTAATAAGTTATCTTCAGGTGACAGAGAAGTACTTATTAATTATTACGTACTTTATAATATTGAAGACTACTTGATGATTCTAGAAGAAGAGGAGGTGTAATGCTATACATCGATGACCAAACTGCATATAATGACTATAAAGAATACCTGAGCACTTCTCCAGAGATTATATCAGTAGAGGATAACGTCATTACTACGAGAGATTACATTGTAAAAGTTAACGATGAATACTCTGACATTATTGACTTAGTGAAGCCTAAAAGTACTCACAGTAATATTATAGAAAACTCAGGTTATAAATTCAAAACGTATTAGGAAACTTATGGACGCTAAATACATAGACAATGATTATATCTACGACTTAGAAACTTACCCTAACTTATTTTCAATGTGTGTTATTTCATCAGACGGTAAAGATGGTCACATATTTGAGATATCTGATAGAAAGGATAATAGAGAACTACTGTTTGAATATCTAGACGATCTTGAAGAAAAAAGAGCAAGGTTGATTGGGTTCAACAATTTAGCTTTCGATTATCCAATCCTACATTTCATTATGAACAATAGAGATTGTACCGTAACTCAGATTTACAAGTTGGCTCAAAAGATCATTGCAACTTTAAGAGAGGATAGATTTGCAAGTGGAATAAAAGATGTAAAGATTGCTCAAGTAGATCTATTCAAATTAAACCACTTTGATAATGTTGCAAAGAGTACTTTTTTAAAGGTACTTCAGTTTAATATGAAGATAGATAACTTACAAGAACTTCCTTATCCGTTCGATACGAATCTAACAATCCCTCAAATGCAGCATATTGTAGAGTATAACGCAAATGATGTAGTAGCTACATTAATGTTCTATTATGAAAATATTGGAGCTTTGCAACTTAGAGCGTCACTTTCTGAAAAGTATGGTATGAACTTCACAAATGCTTCGGACTCTAAAATAGGTGGTGAGATATTCATTCAAGAGCTAGAGAGAGTGAAGAAGGGATCATGTTACACTTGGAAGAAAGGAAGACGTAGTATTAGACAAACAAAGCGTAAGGTCATTCATTTACAAGAAGTCATCCTACCTTACATAAAGTTTGAACGACCTGAGTTCCAAGCTGTCCTAGATTGGTTTAAGCTTCAGAGTATCTCCGAAACAAAAGGTGTCTTCTCTGATATTCTAGAATCCGATCTTCATGATGTCGCAAAATATGCAAACCTAGTAACGAAGAAATCTAAGAAATTAGCTGGAGAACCCTCCGAAGAAGAGATCAAAGAGTTTATGAAGGAGAAGCCTTTTTGTGAGGTATTAAGGAATGAACTCAAAAGTGGAAAAGTGTCCTACTATTTCACATGGAAAGTAGCAAAAGCCCTAAATGTTGTCATAAACGATCATGAATATGTGTTCGGAGTAGGTGGTATTCACTCAAGTGTGGAACCTACACTGGTAGAATCAGATGATGAATATGTTATAATTGATTTAGATGTAGCTTCTTATTATCCGAATCTAGCAATAAAAAATACGCTATATCCAAAACATTTAAGTGACCAATTTTGCAAGACATATGAAGCGCTGTATGAAGAAAGAAAAACTCACGCTAAAGGTACGCCTGAGAACAGTAGTATAAAACTTGCTCTAAATGCAACGTATGGTAACTCGAATAATCAATACTCACCTTTCTATGATCCTCAGTATACTATGGCTATAACGGTCAATGGTCAATTATCGCTATGTATGCTACTGGAACAGATATTGAAATTAGACGGAGCAACTTCAGTTCAATCAAATACAGATGGTATCACATTCAGAGTAAAGAGATCGGACTCTGACACTGTCGATAGGTTGACGAGAGAATGGGAAGAGGTGACGAAACTTGAGATGGAACGAAACGATTACTCTAGAATGTATATAAGGGACGTAAATTCCTACGTAGCTGTATATGAAGGGTCAGGTAAGTCTAAATCGAAAGGTGCTTATGAAATTACAGATCAGCATCATAAAAATCAATCTATGAGAGTTGTTCAGAAAGCAGTTAAAGCTTTCTTAACTTATGGTACACCTGTAGAAGACTTTATATATAGTCATGATGATAAATACGACTTTATGTTAAGAGTGAAGTTACCTAAAGCTTATAAATTAGTCAGCGTGGACGATGAAGGTGTTGAGCAAAAGGAGCAGAATGTTACTAGATATTATGTGTCAAATTCTGATAAGGCTAAGGTTCTGATTAAAATAATGCCTCCACTTAAGGATAAAACTGAAGATAGACGAAATAATATTGAAGTAAACAGAAAGACAGTGGTTTGTAATGATATAAATGATTATATTGGTGAAATTGACTATGATTATTATGTCGAACAAGCATCAAAACTAGTAGACATATTTTCTCCAGAAGAATAATAATGAATTAACTCTACATATAGAGGAGTCGCAGTAAGATATGTAGTTATATTCCCCATCCAGATGCGCTTATGAGGCTGGGTCACCAGAGGAGGGTGGGGAACTTTTTAAAGAACACTATTGACAAGATTTAAGTAATATGAAATAATGAGTTAAGGCGTAACCTGCCTGACAATAGGGATAGACCTGTGAAGCCTTATATTATGAGTTAATTCCATATAACGGTGAGATTAAGTGGTTAGTGGGGGGACCCTGCATGGGAACATATTTTATCGGGCGGTATGCACGGATAGACAATAGGTAGATGCTTTCTAGATAATCTCTACTGACGATATTGAAGGGGCTGATACTAATGGCTAAAGAAGCACCAGTTAAAGACACTTCGAGGGGGTTCGAATCCTCTGGGTCCGACCATTTTTTAGGAGAAGTATGCTGCACAGAATGTACCTATTCATTACAAAGTTTTTCTACTACGGATACGCTGGAACTAAGTGCGTTGACTTTGATGCTAGTTGCATCCACAATCTTATATATGCGCACATGAATCGTGTCAATAAGTTCATGAAGTCTGACAAAACACATCTAGTATGGAATGACGATCCAAATACTAAAGGTATGCGAAAGTTAGCAGAGTTTACGGAACTTAGTAGAAGGATGGCGGAGAATGAGATGCAAGATAATCACTACTTTGGAATAGTATGTGATAAATATAGAAGCGATACTGAGTGTTTCCTTGACAGAATTAATGATCCAGAATATCGTAAAGAATCTAGGATTGCAATGAAAAAAGATAGGATGAAGGTTGACCAATTAACAAAAAGGTATTATACTTTATTACAGGAAGAAGTGTCGGGATTTTGGGATTAATATGAAAGAAGGATATTACACAGCAACTCACAGTGACTTATTTGTACGAGTACATAAAGTATATCATATCAGCGAGAGAACTGGAAAGATAAAGATGAGAGTCTCGATCTTCTACAAGAGCAACCATAACTTATGTGAGTGGCTGACTCCTAGAGGACCGAAGAACATGAGCTTCATATATGATGGAGTTAAGCATTGGGAAAGTTACAATCCACATGGAGATAAAGATGAAGAGAAGTGAGATGGTAGACAGACTTGTAACTTTCTTAGATAAAAGAGGCTATTTACGTTTTGGGTATGGAGGTGATTATTTATACCCTGACGAAACCGATGCTAAATTTATTTTAAACTTCTTAGAGGATTCTGGTATGTTACCTCCAGATACATATTTATTAAATGAACCAGATCATGAATGGGAGGACGAATAATATGGAGCATTACATAATACCTATTGTTATTTTTTTATATGTCATAATTAAAGCTTTTTTAAAGGGGTTTAACAATGAAAAGAAGTGAGTACACCAAGGGTTTAGTTGACTATATCCTAAAAAAGGACCAACATCTTGCTTTAAATATAGTGCAAACTAAGCAATTAGTTAAGTATGTCAAAAAATACAATGATAAAGTGGGAATGTTACCCTCAGAGAAAACAGATGAGTCTCCTACTGGATACGGAGCAGCATACTTGGATGATATAGAAGTAATGAAAAACTACTTTAAATTCAAACATTCATGGGAGCCAGAAGATGATAGCTAGAATACTAGAGTTCTTACTAAGCTTCTTCAAGAAAACGACGAAGAAAGAAAGTGATCTTAATAAGAAAGTAAAAGATGCAGAGAAAAAACTAAGGGAGATAGAGAATGAAAATCCTACCGATGACGATATTGTGGATCATTTTAATAAATAGCACATTTGCACAAAATGCTGTAAAGCTTAATAAAGGTGATATAAGTCCTCATGATGGAATCCTCCTCACTACAGAAAGAGCTGAGAAAGCAATGAAAGCAGAGAAAAGAGAACTAGTACTGAGTGATCTTAGAATTACTCATGAAGAGTTAATTCAGTATCACAAAGAAGATGCTAGAATGCAACGTAGAAAGCTCTCAGAAGCAAAGTTTAAGAGTTTCTGGGTATCGACAGGTTACTTTATAATTGGTGTTTTAGTTACAGGATTTGCATTTAAAGTTAATCAGAAAATAGGAGATATTTAATGAAAATAGAACATTTAGCGTTAGTTATGTATGGAATAATAGTCCTAATCGGAGTAGTTGCATTTAAGATGCAGAGTAAAACTAGAGCAAATAAATCATTGCAAACTAAGATTAAAAGAAAGAATAATATGGGCATAGATACGTACTTAGTTCCTTATGGTTCTAATATAATTTTTAAGTACATCTCTGTAGAAGGGAAAGTATTTTACGATAGGACGAATAACACAATAATAGATGGAAATGATCTAGTAGAATTGGGAGATTTATAATGGATAAAAAAGCAAGATTACTAGAAATTGTCATGGAGCTTCAAGAATTGTACCCTCATTTAGATAGACTGATGGTAAACGACATAGATCATCCTAACTCTATCATAGTAACGTCAGGAGAGAGATTGGAACAACTTGCCTCGGAAGAGGGTATCGAACTTGACTATAGTGATAATTTCTTTGACGAAGAAAGCGAGGAAGCTCTGATGTCTCTCATAGGTTATGACGGAGATGATGATGAGGGTGGAGGGTTTATACAATGATACTAAGTAACTCAGCAAAATGTTTACTGTGCGGAGATGAGATATTCTCAGCGAGTAGTCACGACTTTACAGAATGTTCTTGTGGCAACATATTCGTAGATGGAGGGATGTCCTACATACGACATGGATATAAGTCCAGTGAATCATATATGAACTTATCTATCGAAATAAGTGAACTTGAATTTGAGATGTGTATGAGTGCATTAGACTGGTGCGATGAGACTAGAAGAAACAATCTAGGAAGAGTATGTGCTATATTTAGAGCACTAAGGGATAGTGGGCATTTAGATGAATAATAAATTAATAGGCTACGATGAAGCTGTTGGAATGATACAGGACCTTGAGAAACAGCAGAAAGTTAATAAGAGAAGAAGACGATCGCTTGGTCAAATAAGAAGATCTAATTCACAATCACTGGTAGAACTTACTAAGAAAGAGATTAACATACTTCTATCGCTAATTCACGCACATAAACAAGCTAGAAAGCTACATAAAGAAGCTAGACACTATAAAGATATTGCATTAAGCGGATGGGAAGCGGATGATTAATCTTATATCTGGAGGACATTGGTCCGAGAAAGGGTATTGTTATAGTATCTATATGATAATACCAAGTTTCACTATAAATAAAACAATAAGTATAGACAGTAGTGAGCATAAATCAATTAAATTGAGTTTTCCTTCAAAAATAGTCTTGACAACAAATTCACTTTACTTTAATATGGTATGTAGTATTCTTGGGTTCGGCTTCGGTCTAGAGATCCAAAGTAAAAGTTAACATTGGAGTTACAATGAGTAGTAGTTTAAAAAACATTAAATCTAGATTCTTAGAAACAATAGTTGAAGTTTCTGAAATCACTTCTATTCCTATAGAGGATATTACTAGAGAAGATTATGTTAGAATTTCCGTAGATTGTGATCTTCTAGGAAGACTGAACAAAGAAGAATTAAATCTTATGGGAGGGTTTTCTTTTTTAAAAGAGACTCTATTTGAGATAAAAACTCTCAAGAAAGCTCAAAAGCTGCAAGAAGAAGCAGAGACTACTCAGAAGATTTACGATTTTATAGTGGAAACATTTATAGAAATATCTCAGAAGTCTGGGTTCTTACCAACGGTTAATGAATTAATACATCAAGGTATTTCTAATAAGATGGTAAAGGACCATTTTGGATCTTACAAGAGGTTATATAAAGTAGCAAAAGAAACAGCAGGAGATACTTTATCTAACTTCATCACAGAACATTCTTTTTCTAAAGAAAAAAGAGATAATACTAAAAAAGCAGTAAAAAAACATAAAAAGTTTGTAGTTACTACTGCTGTTTCTGGAAAACCTGTAGATTCGGATTTTCTCAAGTCATTAGAGAATTACGCAGAAAAAAACAAAGCAGCTATAATGATAATGCCTTGTCAAGATGTGTCTAAAAGAAATAAAGAATTTCAATGGGAGCTTCATCCGTCATTAGCTAATCATCATATTATATTTGAAGATGTTTATCTAAATGAAAAAATACATCTAAGTAGTATATTAGTAAGTGCTAAACAAATACACCCTCTCACAGGTCTTGATAGATTAGCCCAAAGAAAGGGAAGTATGGTTCTTGCCTCTCCTAAACAGGATTTAAAGTTCGTGGCAAATTCAAACAAAAAACTACCAAAAGCTCTTATGACAACTGGAGCTTTAACTGTACCAGATTATTTTGAAGATTTCTATATGTCGAAAAGAACATCTTATCTAGCAGAATTTGACCATGTACTAGGTGCTATTATTGTGGAGATCGTTGATGATAAGTTGTATCACTTTAGACAATTACAATCAGGAGATTTAGGAGAAGTTACAGATCTTGGTAGACAATATAACCCTGACGGATCTGTTAACAATGTAGACTGTATAGCAGTTTTCGGAGATACTCACATTGGAGCACATGATAAACTGGTCAATAATGAACTTATGAAATTAAGTAAATTAGTAAGAGTTAAAGAGGCTGTTTTTCATGATATTTTCGACGGAAGATTTAACAATCACCATGATGAAGGTAAACCTATAACTAAGGCTAAAATAGCAGAAAAAGGTCAAAATAGCTTAAAAAAAGAAGGAGAACTTGTTTCTAGTTTTCTTAATAAATGGTCAGATAAACTGGATAAACTTACTATTGTAAAATCTAATCATGATGAAGTTCTTGATAGATTCTTAAACTCTCCTAGATTTGTATTTGATTCAATAAACTTAAGACTGTCTTGTGAGCTTGTATTAGATATGTTAGACGATAAAGACCCTTTAAAGTCTCTGATCGTAGATAAAATTTCATTAAAAAGTCCAGAAAAAGTAAACTGGCTAGAAAGAGATGAAGATTATAAGGTATTTAAGTCGGAATTGAGCTGCCATGGTGACTTGGGAGCGAATGGATCTAGAGGATCTTTAAAATCATTAGAAAAAGCATATAACAATGCAATAGTGGGACATTCTCATACAGCAGGGATATTGAGAGGAGTAAAGCAAGTAGGGACTTCTAGTTTGTTAAAATTAGGGTATAATAGAGGTCCTAGCTCTTGGACTCAAACAGCTTGTATAGAATACCCTAATGGGTCTTTTCAGTTAATTAATTTTATAAAAAAAGACGGGAAAGTGATTTGGAAACTTTAAATTTATAAAGAGGTAATATGTCAGATAAATTAAAGGACTACATAGATCAATTTCACGATCATGATGTATTCATACCAACCAAAACTATAAATCTTTCTGGTGACGTTGACGAGGACCTATATAACACTGCTCTCTGTAACCTCCACAGTCTTGATTCTACGCATGGGGAGATAACTATCAAGTTGATGTCTGACGGAGGATCTGTATCGATCGCTAGAGGCATTTACGACCTCATAGTGTCCTGTAAAAATCGTGTTAGGATAATCACCTATGGAGAAGTTTCTAGTGCAGGGACAATAATACTTCAAGCTGCAGATCTTAGAGTTATGTCTAAAAACAGCAAATTGATGCTCCATATAGGAAGCGAAGGTGTACCTAGTGATCATCCTAGAAATGTAGATAAGGTCTATGAGCAGCACCGGATTGATGAAAAATGGATAGAAGACATTTATATTGTAAGAATAAAAGAAAAAAAGAAAAGATACACTAGACAACAGTTAAAAAATCTGCTAACATGGGATACGAGTCTCAATCCAAAAGAAGCTTTGGAGTTGGGGATTATAGACGAGATTGGTGAAATACAGTAATGGAGGATAGGAATGAGTAATTGTTTAATCACAGGCAAAGAGACTAAAGACAAAATTAAAAATGTTCCAGTATCTAGAGAAGGAAGAGAACTTCTTAAACAAATAACAGAGAGTCATAATGAAAAGATATTTGAAGTATATAAGAAAAAGAATAACGAAGCAAACAATGGTATCGATCTAGATGAGAAGACGCTTAGAAACTTTGCTCCTAAATTATCAACAAAAAGAATCATATCTCTTCTTCTTGAGGATGAAAAAGACATCATTGAAACTAGAGATGAGATTTTAGGAGCTTAGTATGTACCAAGATAATGAAACACTCATAACCACATTTCCTATTGGTAAAGAAGACATTGATAGTTATATTCCTAAAGGGACTACCGTAAAGTATATAAAGGTAATCCCTAACGATAACGACCTAGCTATGTCTATGATCGCTATAGAATATGGAGATAAAACTTTGATGACACTAGAGACTAATGTTAAAGTAAAGAGTTGGTGGAGAAGACGTAAGGCTTTTAAGCAGTTCAATAAGCAGATGATGATCAACAACCCTAGATTGCGCAGATATCACACTAATCCAATACTTAAGTTATATTACAGAACTTATTACTTTATTGTAGATAACTTTGGAGAGAAAAAATGAGCAAGTTTGCAGTTGGAGATAGAATTATTTTAATCATTTTAACTTTATTATTATTTGCGTTTATTACAGGGCGCATGTCTGATAATAATAATCAGAGGGACATTCAATTAGACCGTTTAGAGAAAATTTTGAAGGATGAGAAATGCGCTTAACCAATCTATTAATATTAACCGCTGTAGGTTTTGCGATAATATACAGCATAGGAGCAAGTTATTATGTCTAAGAAACTAGAGATTGATGTATGGGCAACAGTAAATGGTCTACATACTATTCAAGGTATTGACGATATTGTTGGGGATGTTATGTATAGACATAATGAAAAATACTTCAGAGCAAAGTTAATCATAGATATTCCAGAGCGTGAGAAGATGTTAGGTGAATATGAAGTTTTAGATGTTGTTCTTAGAGCATTAAATGGAGGTTACGAGTATAAAGAGCTATCAGAGTTAATCGTAGAAGAACTATTTGGAGATATAAAATGAGTATTTCGTAAGGGGAAGTTATGCTAATTAGACAATACAGCAGTATTAGTGTTAATTCTGGGAGTATCATTGAATTTGATGACGATCCAGGTGTAAAATACAAAGTTATCTCTTGTATAAGTCTAGAGTTACTTGACAAAGCAGGGTACCAATTAAACTTAAGGAGAATTTTGCAAAGTAGTTGAAGAGTCGGATGTAAAAGTCATACTTTTAGTGAGTGGGAAGCTCATATTAAAAGCGATGAAACATATATTAGTGAATGTAGTGACGAACAATCATATAAAGATATGATAAAAATGATTAAAAGAATTATAAAAATGAACAAGAAGGATTAGTAGTGGAAAGATTCTTAAAAGATTACTTGTACTATAAATTAAGCCCTTATCTATATGAATACGATTGCGAAGGAATTGTGGATTTTAGTGATGATTCTAAATGGATAGAGATTGATGAAGGTGATACAGGTAGAAGAATGAATATGTATTCGATTAAAATAGAATGGATAGTTCAAGGTAAGCAAGAAGCTCGTGAACAACTTAGTAGATCAAAGTACAGAAGACTATGTAAAAGAGTAGATGCAAGATTTAGAAAATTAAATAGGAGTTTATAATGGAGCCCAAGAAATACAACGACAACAAACCAATGATGTCACTAATCAGACCAGAATTCCAATTAGATCTTGCAAGGGCTCTCACATATGGGTATACTAAGTATGGCGAGCAAAGAGGCGATATTCAGAACTATTTAAAAGGTGATGGATTTCATTACAGCACAATACTGGATAGTCTCCAGAGGCATTTAAACGCATTTCAGAGTGGTATAGACATTGATGAGGAGAGTGGATTGAATCACTTGTCTTTGGCTGCAGCTAATCTGATGTTTTTGCATACATATCAAAATAGTGGTAAGGGTACTGATGATAGAGTTAACATAAAGGAATTGAAATGAAAAGAAGCGAAATGATTAAAGTTATGTTAGAATCATATTGTAAGGAGATTCCATACAATGATGATGGAGGAGTTCAATTAATGTTGAAACTTGAGAGAATATTGACTGATATAGAAGAAGCTGGGATACTACCTCCTTTAACTGAATCTGGAAAACAAGACTTCTATACATCAGACAGAGCTGCTCTAGATATATCTAGAGTACATAAAGTTCATGTATGGGAGCCCGAAGATGGATAGTCTATTCTGTATAACAACAATGCTACTCAATCTATCAAGTGAACCAATGTTCGATGATAAAAGAGATAACAAGGCACTTGTAAGAGCATCTTATGTATGTTATAATGACGATAGATACAAAGACCAACCATGCTTGAAATATTTTATTAAGAGTGACGTAGGTGTTTATAATGTGATCTGTGGATTTAAGGAGAAGAGATGAAAGGTTATCTAATTATATCTTGGAACCCCTGGGATTGTGAAATTACATATAAAAAGGTGTTCCTAAGTAAAGAAGAAGCTGATGAGTATGTAAAGAAATATATATTTAATATGTCAGTACAAGAAGAATTAGAGATAATTGAGGTAGAGGTAGGATGAACAATAGCAAAGCAATATATTTCACATCAGATCAACATTTTGGGCATGCTAACTCAATAAAGTTTGACAATAGACCTTTTCGTGATTTAGAACATATGCATAGAGTTCTGATAAATAACTACAATGCAGTTGTTCCTGAGAATGGAGTATGTTATATTCTAGGTGATTTTAGTATGATGACTTCTGATAAAATAAAAGAGATAGTATCGCAGTTAAATGGTACTAAGGTGTTTGTTTTAGGAAACCATGACAAGAAACACACTTCAATGTATAACATCGGATTTGATGTTGTAGTTAACTCAATTGACTTATATATAGCAGGAGAACGTGTTACAATAAGCCATTGTCCTTTACGTGGGATTAAACGTGAGGATGTTACTGGAATGAAAGGAGCAGTTGAAGGAGATAATTGGCATGGAGAATCTAGGCATTTACAGTTCAGTGTAGAGAATCAAGGGCAATTCTGCCTTCATGGACATCTTCATGCACCAAATGGAGGGAAGTCAAGTGTGAAGCAAGGAAGACAGTGGGATATAGGCGTTTGTGGTAATAATTACACTCCCATAAATATAAGTAAGATAGAATCGTGGATAGCGAAAACTTTGAAGGATGAGAAATGAGTTTAACTAATCTATTAATATTAACCGCTGTAGGTTTTGCTATAATATACAGCATAGGAGCAAGTTATTATGTCTAAATATACGTTTATATCAGAACAAAACGGTCTTAAAGTGACTGTTGAATTAGAGGATGAGCAACTGTCTGAGATTGTTGAATCATTTAAAGGTTTCTTATTAGCAACAGGGTTTCATCCAAAAACTGTTAAAGATGTATTAGTTCCAGAAGATGAGGATTAATGTTGACTAGATACTCAGTCTGAGTTAAAATTCATGTAACAGTCGAACAAAGGTGGATATGAAGTCAAAAAAAGGCAGCATTATAAAAGAAAATAAAGACGGGGAAGTAGACAAGTTACGAGCAAGGATTAGGAGATTAGAAACAGATAATAAGAGGTTAACAGCTAAGAATAAAAAACTACTATCTGAAATTAAAACCTTAGAAGTATATAGAGAAGTTACTACAGGTCATATCGGGGATAAACTGAACGGGATACCAGTTGAAAAAGTAGTGAAGAGTGTAGAGAAAAAACAAAAAGCAAAGAAAGAATCAAAAGAGAAAGAGGGTAAATCAAAAGAAGCTTGTCCAGTTTGCTATGGTCCAGTAAAAGAGATCAAGTTTATAGCTGGAAAAGTGAAGGTTTGCTCCAACTCGAAGTGTAAATTTAGAGAGACTGTAAATGAAAAAAAGTAAATCATATGTCCCAGTTGCAAAACTGAAAAACAATCTAAGACGTATACATCAACATTGTCCTCAAAAAGCTAAAGCTAAAGCTAGAGCTAAGATAGACATAGCAACCTTTAAGTGTGAAGTTACTAAATGTAAGAATGGATATTATGAAGGAAAATCTGATAAAAGATTTGAAGAAATAAGAGATAAATGGAAAGATAGTGATGGGTTCATAATTGAAAAAGGTAAGATCGAGCTTGACCATCAAAATCCGGTGGTTGATGTTAAAAGAGGATTTGGAACTTGGGACGATTATATAAATAGTCTATGGATAGCATCTGAAGATTACACTAATATGTGTAGATCTTGTCATGCTGAGAAGAGTGCAAAAGAAGCTGGAGAAAGAAAAGAATCAGGCAGCTTAAAGAGGAAAAATAATGGACACTAAAACATTTCTAATAGAATCTTTGTTTCTAAAAATGGAAAAAGATGAGGATAACAATATATTCAATAATTTGAATAACTTCTCAAGAGATGAATTCGTATTTGAAGAAACAATAAAACATTGTGTTTATTTTTTTAAAGAAGTACTAGAGGATAAAGATAGGGTTCAAAAAGGAATGGATCATTTCTATCAGGAAATGGTAAAATTGCAGGACGAACTAAAAAGGAAGGGAAAATGATTGAAGAATGGAGAATACACACAGTCACAATTAGCCGATATATTCAAGATAAGATCTGGATATGTCTCTTTATTAATTAATAGAAAAACTTGGAAACATATATAGGAGAGTTTATGAAAATTTATCAAGATAGAAATACGTTTTGGCATGATAAGGAATGTTTTAACGGAGAACCAAGAAGTAATAATAAGTTTATATATACAGCATATTCAAAATATTTAACTAAAGGTAGTATAAACATGAGTTCTATTTTAAAAGAATATAACAAATGTACAAGATCTCTATCTCCTGTAATTATAGATAGAACAGCAGGAAGAACCGACTTTCCGATCAGTAAAGACGAAATTATAGGAACATGTTCGTTAGGATTATTGACTCGTAATGAGCTTCAGAATAGCCACTGGAACTTCTGTAATCTAGAAGGTAACTTTGATAGGAAGCTTACCTTTAAGAGTCTTATAACAGCAGCTAAGGCGTTATACAAGATACGTAAAGAACATAGGAACTATTTCTGGCAAAATAAGATGGTGGAGACTTATCCTCTAGCTTTTTGGCTACCTTGGTGGGATCAGTACTACATTAATCGTCAATATAATAAGAAATCGTCATTAATTCAATACCTTGCATTTTATGCAAATGCTATAATGACGTTGACAAAGGGAAATAAGTCCGTTAAAATGCTTTTATGGCTGCAACTGAGTGATATGAATCACTGGTTATTAAAATTTGTACCTAAGAAGAAATATGTGGAAGCTTATTTCGAGGAAGGTCATCCTTTTAGGGAGGGAAATGAATGAAGAAATTATTAGTAGCAATTATGCTTTTGCCAATGTTGGCTTTCGCAGGAAAGAAACCAAGAGTGTTAGAGTTAAACGAAAACAACACCATTAATTTTAATGACGAGTTCAGTGCAATGTTTGTTGCATCAAAACAGTTAGAAGCTATCAGTTTGTGTTTTGCAAATATTGGAAAGGAAATCAATATTGTGCTTTATACTCCAGGTGGAAGTATCTCAGCAGGTCAGCTATTCTTTGATACGTTAAACGCTTTGCCATGCACGTTTAATACTATCACTATTTTTAGCGCATCTATGGGATACCAAACCGTTCAAAACTTAGGTAAACGTTATATCCTTCCTTCAGGACGATTAATGTCTCACAGAGCAAGTATTAGTGGATTAAGTGGAGAATTAGGCGGAGAACTTGACTCAATCATCTCACACCTAAACACTATGGTAACTGAAATGGAAACAGTTGCCGCGTCTAGAGCTGGACTATCTCTAGAGAATTATCGCAAAGAGATTAGCGATGAGTTATGGATGACAGGGGAAGAAGCTGTTACAAAGAAGCATGCAGATGAAGTAATAGTAGTTAAATGTGGCAAATCCCTGTTAGGAACACATATTCGCACAATAAACTCTATTTTTGGACAACTGAGTGTAGAGTTTTCTAACTGTCCGATCATCACAGCTCCTATCAGAATTCAGTCAATGAGACGATCAGATGCTATTAAATATGAAAGTAACTTTAATAATATATCAAATAGAATCAAAACAACTCTGTAATGAACGATCTATCGTTACAGGAACTCCTCCAAATATTAGAGAGGGACCCTGAAAAGGGTCCTGATCTTGTACCATCAAAAAATGATTCAAAACTAAGTACATTCTACTCAGAAAAAAAGATAAGGTCAGGTGTTGATCGTATTGCTACTTTCATGGTATACTACCTATATAAAGAAGTGTGGGGTGGTGATATGTCAAAGATTGGGTTCTTTAGAGTTTTCAATAAAGACTTCATCCAGGTTAGAACTGGTAAGCAGCGGTACTATCTATTAGATGGTGATAGTTTCGATTTGAGCAGGGAAGGGAAGCTAGAAGCACAGTTTAAATGTAAGGGGAAAAAGTGAGTAAAAAAAAGAAGAAAAATAGCAGAAGAGACAAACAAGAGTTTCCGAATCTAGACGTTAGTTACAATCTAAAAGCTAGAAGGGACTACCTTGACAATCGCTACTACATTAACGGAGTTAAACAAAATGGGGAATTGGTAATGTCGCCACTAAAAAAAGAAATAAAGCAATATTTAAATGATTTCAATAAAGAGTACTACAACGCATCGTTTGATAGTAAGTATAACTACGATAAGATTCATATATGTCAAGTTGATGAGGCTACTATAATGGACATCAAAGCTCAAATAAGAGATATTAAACTACTAAGGAAAAGAATCTTTAATAAATCACCTAATACTACTACTGATGAAGATAGAAAGATTGCAAATGGATATAACGATCAGATAGAAGAGATGGAAGAGTTTTTGAATAAAATTCACCCTAGAAGAGAAGTAGAGCATGCTAATAATAAGAGAAACTATGATCTACTTAATATGGCAAAAGCTTCAAATGAATACGATTTAGTGTCTTGGGAAGACTTAAAGGAAGAAACTATATCTGAAGAAGATATTGATAGTGATTACGTTTATTTCGATAGAAAGGAAGATAAGTACTAAATAAGATTTAGTAGCTTAATTACCCCATAAGCGGCTCCAGAAACGATCCCAATACCAGATGTAACACTTACTATCAGTTTTAATAAATATCTTACTGTGAGCTTATTCTCGATAGTCTGAATGCGACTATTAGCTTCTTCACGGACAGTTAATGCTAAATTCTCTATAGCGTCTGATCGTCTCATGTGCTTTTCAAGATCTTGTCGATTTAGTGCGACATCAACTTTCATTTCAGAGATATCGTCTCGTATTTCTTTTACATCAACTCTGTTTTCTCTTAACAAATGAACTATTAGATCTTCTTTTTCCACATCAGTACTCCTACCTTAGATTCGCTATTTTCGCTAGTAATTCTTTTACTCTAGCTCCGTCAGAAAAACCTGACATATTTATTGCTTCGTTTTCTATTTCATTCTTATCCATGTCGGATAGTTTAAGTGCATCAATCTTACCCATAAGATCTTCAATTTGATCTACTGGAGTATAATCTCCAGAACTCTGTTGAGTATTAACTCTATCAATAGCGTTATTTACGTCATCAATATCTTCCTGATCTGGAGCGTCAGTTATAAGTTCTGGTTGTTCAGGCTCTTGTTCGGCATATCCTTGTAGAAGTGAATCTAAATCAACAGAACCAGCAAGCTCTCTTCCTGTTTTTTCCTGTACTATTTTATCTTGGAAATCTTTAACTCTTTCAGGTGTTTGCTTATTCCACTTACTCTTTGCTGCATTTTTAGCAGCTTCTTCAAACTTACCTTCTTTAATAAGCCTAAATGTGTTTTTAAAGTCCAAGACAGTTGTCATTCCTAGTTGATATACCATATCTTTTACACCATCTAGTTGTGTTTCCGATAGGTCACTTTCTGGAATGCCAAATTTAGCTAATACTTTACTAGCATCTTTATCATGAATTGGAATATCTTTTGATAGAAGCTCACTAGCTTGTTCTTCGCTTAGGTTAATAAAATCTTGTGGATCTTCATCTGATTTTATCTTATGCCCATATCCTGCAGTTAAGTACCCTTCGGAGTCATAATAAAGACCGTAATCAGAAGATCCTTCTATTCTACTATTCTTTTTAGTTCTTTCAGTTTTATTTCCTAGAGGAGTTACTTTTTTTAAAAACCCTGAGCCAGCATATCCTTCTTTTTGTTTTATGTTAGATAGTCTATCTTCAACTGAGGCTGGTGATCTACTGAGTTCTTGTTCCGGCACATAAGGAGAATCTACTGCTTCTGCTGAAGAAATAGGATTAGTAGTTTCTAAAGCATCCATCATTTCATCTTCCATATTAGGAACTTCTCTTTTTACCAACTCTCTAAATGCTGGACTTTGAGATAATGCCCAAATAGCTTGAGACTTTGTTGGACCTTCCTGAGTTGCTGCGTTCATTAACTGTTGTCCTATTAGTTGAGATCCCTTTTTATCTGATGCTGATAATTTTGCTCCAAAAGCTTGAACCTGCTCTCCTGTCATAGTGTTTAACAACTCTATAGTATTCTTAACTGGACTAGTTATTGGTCTAGTTAAATCTGACGCTTTTTTTACAACTCTTCCTGCTATATTAGGAACATCAGATACTATTTTACCGAAGATACCTACTCTTGAAATATTATCTCCTGAAGTTTCTCTTCCTGATATTTGGTTAAGTTTTTTAACTAAGTCTAATTGTTGTTTCATTTCTGGAGTAACAACTTTCTCTCCTAGTAGTTTTTTAGCTAAGTCACCTTCCTGTCTAGTCTTAAACCCTTGTTCAAAACCTAATTTTCCGCCTATCTTATTAGCAGCAAGTTCTTGATTTATATCTTTTCTTACAGAAAGTCTCTTGTTTATTCCGAGCATCTCTTCGGCACTGAATATATCTGAGAATCTAGCCCTCTTATTTATTAGGTCTTCTTGACCAGATTTAGCTACCACATCGTCAGTTAACTCTTTCAGTTCTCCTGCCAGTTTCTGTGCTCTCTGGATAATAGGGTCATCAGACGCTCCTTGAGCTTTTGCAAGTTTTGTAGCAAGGTTAAGCTGCTTTCTTAATGACTCAACTTCACTTATTGACATTTTTTCTAAGTTTAAGCTAAGTTTATCTTCAACATTTCCAACTAATGCTGAAACTCTTCCAGTTCCTTTATCAACAGTTTTAATTATAGGTCTTCCTGCGTTATCAACTATTTTTGACATCTCTGGTTGATATGGAGTTGCATCAGATAATACACTCTCTACATACTCTTCACCTTGAGGGGATTTAAATTTACCTTTAGTCCCAGCAATAACCCCTTCTTGAGTCTGCATGGGTATTTCTAGGGTATCTAGAGATCTTTCGACATCACGGATAGTCTCTAGAGGGTCACCCGATTCCATAGATCTTTTCGCAAGTTGTTTCTCACCTTTAATAATAGCTTGATCGACCTTACCTTGACTTTCGATTTGTTTTTTAAGAGCTTGTTTTTGAGCTGTTGCAGCTAATTTATCACCTTGTACATCTTGACCTGCAAGTTGTCTTAGTTTTGGAAGAAGTTCTTTGTTCTGAAGATCAAGTACATCTTCTTTTGTAAGTTTTTTAAGGTCTTCAATTGCATTATTAACTGACTTTTTAGTATCTACCACATATCCTAAAGCATCTAGCTTTTCTTTTACTTGTTTTAGATTATTAGCCTTTTTATCAGATTGAATATTCTTTAATATCTTTTTAGAAATCGTAACTAAGTCCTCATCCAGAACCTCTTGTGCTACTTTCTTTCCTTGTGCACCGTACTTATAACTCGCTGTCGCTGTCTCTGCCCCTGGAAGACTTTTAAGTATCGACTGTGTTCCTTTTTTGAGTCCTGAAACACCTTCCTTAGCCCCTTTAACAGCCAATGGTAATGCTGCACCTAAAGTTCCACCTAATACTGTACCAGTTGCAGTATCAACTATATCTTCACCTATTGTTTCACCTTCTCCATAACCTAGCCCTGAGACTGCTCCATATTTTGCACCAAGCTTAGCTGCTTGCTTCATAGCTTCTTTTGATCCAGATTTAAGTACTCCAGCCGCTGCTGTACCACCTCCAGATAGAAGACCTGGTAATATACCTCCGGCTATATCAGCTCCCATATATGTCAGTGGATTAGCTTCTTGTGCTAGCTTATCCTCTTTTCTGGAAATATCTCTTAACTCTTTGTATGTATCTTTTATTCCAGTCTCATCTAAACCTTTGAAACCCTTTTGACGAAGCTGCTCATCTATATTTTCTGGAGAATCGGGGATTAATTTAGCTATTTTTTGTCTTAATATTTCTATTGGGGTCAGTGCCGCTGCACCTAATTCTTCTCCAAAGCCTAAAGTAGCTCCTTGAGCTACACCACGACCTAGTGACTCTAATTGTGAAGGAGAGTTAGGATTCAGTTCTTCTTTAAGACTAAACGTATCTTCTGTTGACTCAGATTCTTGAATTGGTTCAAATCCAAATTCAGATAAGTCATCTAACTCGTCTAGAGGTTCAAATCCAAATTCTGATAAATCATCTTTATTTGCCATTATTACTCCGCGATCTTAGCTTTAGGATGTCTCTTTAAAAATGCTTCTACTCTATCTCTAGGTATAGTTCCTATTCTACCATCAGCAGTCTGAACAGTAACCTTTTCTAATTCTTCTTTTAGTTCACCTTTTTTATTTATAACTTTCATAGTATTTTTATTTTTAGCTTTTAACGATTCTAAGTTAGTAAGCATTTTATTAAGTATATTCATGTTTACTTCTGGATAACTCCCCATAGAAACTTGAGATTGTTCAAAGAATTTTCTCTCTGCGTCTGAGTCAATCGCTTTTGACATACCTGCAAACATTTTGGTCATTTTATCTAATGATATCTCATTAAAAGTTTGTCTAAGTTTTTGACCTTTATTCCCTAATGGACTTATGTATTGATCAATA
>Ga0114918_10000727_pt1 | contig 28841 bp, 39 predicted proteins | sample LantaG_FD_87015 | JGI IMG/M metagenome (GOLD analysis project Ga0114918, IMG submission 87015) | Deep subsurface microbial communities from Baltic Sea to uncover new lineages of life (NeLLi) - Landsort_02402 metaG | ecosystem: Environmental > Aquatic > Marine > Oceanic > Sediment | place...
GAGTTTGCCCGAATTAACGCTTCTGGAGTGTAAGTCATTAGACCCACAGAGAATGAAGAAAAAACGTAAAATCACAACAAATAATATCAAGTGATAGTATTTGATGTGATTTTATTTAACTATCGTAAAAGATAAAAAAATGATTTTTGTTAAAAAACAAGATTATGAAAGAGCTTCATTTTGGAGAGATATTGAAAGAGAGTTAAATAAAATTAAATTAGGGAATCATAAGTTAATAGATTTTATTAATAAATATAAATATGAACGATATAGTAATATCAGAGTAATAGTACCTTATGAAGATGTTTATGAACTCATAAAACCATTAGACGTAATTTATCAAAGAAAAGAAAAAATAGAAAAACTTCGATCTAAATTATAACTATATAGATTAGTTCTTTAAAAATATGGGGGTGTCTTGGATTTGATTATATAGGGAAATAATAAGACAGCAATTATCGCATTATCTAGAATGGCGATTAATAAATTAATGGGTAACAAACAATAAATGGCGAAGCACACACGCATATCGTTTCTTCTAAATCAACTATATCAGTTACTGGAACTGTAGTTGAGAGAGAAGTTTCCGTAGCCTAAAACAGCAAAACCAGAAACCTTTTTAGTGAACTATTTATAAGGTTAATATAAAATGTTTAGTGGATTTAATAATTACCACCCAAAAATTATTTATTTTTGTTTTATTTAGAAAAATAAAACTATAATTGTAGACGTTTTTTAAAGACTATGTAAGACGAGATTTCGAATATCTCCACCTCCACTAACCTGTAACTCAATTAGTTACGGGTTTTTTATATAATATATTGACTTTTTTTATGTTTTTATATAATATGGTTCTAAAAAATTTATATATAGAATAAAATAAATATAAAAATATGGCATTAGAATTATTACGAGTTGATCCAGCAACGTCTGAGACAACATTAGCTGATCCTACATATTATGGGTATGCTACACCAGGAACTCTAGATGATGAGGCTAAATGGTCTATTAAAAAGAGAGTTGTTGTTAGTGGTGTTGCACAATATCAATATCCTTATACATCAGGGACAACAATGGCAAATACTTATCCTGCAATTGAAGCTAATAATATAACATATCTTAAAGCTTCTGGTTGTGTTTGGGTAGATAGAAGTGGGTATACATATCAATAAAAAATAAAATATAAAAAATGAAAAAATTTAGTTTATTAAAAGAATATATTAAACCAAAGTATGATTCTAAGGATCAATTAAAAAATGAAATTTATAATATCATTGATAATGAGATAGCATTAAAAGTAACGAATGAAAAATATTTGAACTCTGATATAGATATTCATGGAAAAGAAGAATTAGTCGAAAAGATTAAATCTTTGATTGATGATGTTAGAATTAAAGAAAGAACGTTAACATTAGAGATAGTTAAAGCAAATGTTCATAGAAACTTTGATATGAAATGGTTAAATGACCAAATTAATACTCTTAAAAATTTAAAAACTACATCAAATATTGAATTGAATGAAGAAATTCAAGATATGGATGATATTCAACCTATTCAACCAGTACAACCTATTCAACCAGTACAAGTTGCTGAGTTACCACAAGGAACGGAAGAAGTACAAGACACAGATGTTTTAGATACTAATAAAGATAGACGTAATTCGGATGTGACACATTATATTGCCAAGAAAATGAATGAAGTTAAAAAAATTGGTGATTTTAAATTTGAATATGAGCCATCTGATGGTATTTTGAGGTTTGTTAATGATGATGAAGGAATTATTGTTAAAGCAACCCCATTTTATACAGAAGATGATGATTTACCAATTGAAGTGTTTGATGAAAATCAAGTTGATACTCATATTTTTATAGAAAATAGAAATTTTGATGTCAATGAAATAGCTTTTGATAAATATCAAGAAATAATGGAAAAATTCTTAATTGAGGAATTTGAAGATTGGGTAGAAAGAGTTAATAAATTTGACGAAAAAGGTGGTGATAGTCCACAAGTACAATAATAAATAAAAAAGAGGCTTATTAAGCCTCTTTTTTATTTGATTTCGATTTCGATATTATCTAATTTTGTTTCTTCCATTTTAGGAACAGTGACATTCAATATCCCATCTTCCATAGATGCTGAAATTTCATTTTTATTAATTCCTTTTGGTAATGAGAAATTTCTTTCAAAACTAGATTTATAGAATTCTCTCCTGTAGTAACCATCTTTTTCTTCTTCGTTATTATTTTCAACATTAGATGATATTTTCAATATGTCATTTTCAATTTTAATTTTTATATCATCTTTTTTGAAACCAGGTGCAGATAATTCAATCAAATAATCATTATCTGTTTCTAAAACATTAGATAACCCTTTTGATTCAAATAATCGTGATGGTTGATACTCAAAATCATTATCAAAAAACTTTTTTGCGAAATCCAAAAATGGATTTTCATTTCTTGTAATTAAACTTCTATTCATAACTTTTTACTTTTTATTTTTATAAGGTAAAAACCTTTATTATTTTAAAAATATATTATCAAGTATTATTCCATTATTAAAAAAATATCATTTTTGTCAAAATATAAATAATTTGTGTGTCATTTTGTCAGACATTTTATTATTGTCAATTATAAACAATTATATAAAAATGATATACATAAATAAAAAGAATAATTATATATGATTAATATGAATCTCGTAATTGATGGAAATTTCCTATTGTATAGGTCTGTCTTTATTTTACATAAATTAAAAACCTTATATGGTGATTTAGAAACCTTATTATTGAATGATTTTAATAATATTTCAAATTCATACTCATTTAACAAGATATATTTTATTTCAGATAGTAAAAGAAGTTGGAGAAAGGATATTTATGCTGATTATAAAGCAAAAAGAAAAAAAGAACAAGATATAGATTGGGAATTTGTCTTTGATACATTTGATAAATTCAAAGAATCAATAAAAAATAGACATAATTGCTTACTATATCAAATAGATCCATTTGAGGGTGATGATATTATTGCACATATTGTAAATGAATCAAATAAAGAAGGTTATTCTAATTATATTCTAACAGCTGATGGAGATATTCACCAATTGTTAAGATTTAGTGTGGTGGGTAATTATATAAATATGATGTATAATCATAAATTTAATAATGAGAAATTATTTGTACCTGAAAACTACGGTATTTTTCTAAAACATATTGAAGAAAATTGTGATGGTGGAGATATTTTTGATTTGAGTGATGATATGGAATTTATAAATTATTTTGATAAAGTTACAAGTAGAGCTACTATTGTACCAGTTAATAATGAAGAATCATATTTTAAAAAAATTGTTGCTGGTGATACTGGTGATAATATTTTGAGTGTGATTAGATTTAAGAAAGAAAGTAGGGGTATTGGTGAAGCTGGTGCAAGTACGGTGTATTTTATGTATAAACAAAATTATCCAGAGGATATTGATTTTGATTCTGATAATTTTGTTGAACAATTAACTAGAATAATAGCGGTATATAAGAAAAATAAAGATGGTGATTTTAAATATAAAGTTGCAGAAAATATTAAGTTTTCCAGAATATTGACAAGGTTAGATGGGAAGTATTTACCAAAAAAATATCAAAAAAAGTTATTCAATTATGTTAAAATTTGAAAACATTTACTAATTTTTGATATACATTAAACTATAAATTATAATAAAAGAATATATGAAAGATGATATGTTTTGGTATAAGTTTCAACCAAAGAGTTTAAAAACAATAATATTATTACCAAGAATTAGAGAAATGGTTAAGGGTGGTTTAAGTACCAATATGATTTTTTATAGTGAATCACCAGGAACAGGTAAATCAACTTTAGCAAAGATATTATGTATGGGAACAGATAATATTGAGTTTAATGCATCACAAGATACGAGTGTTAATATTTTGAGAGATCAATTAAAATCACATTGTAAGAGTTTGAACCCATTTATGGGGAAAGGTGCAAAAAAGACAATTTTTCTTGACGAATTTGATGGTGTTTCTTCTGAATATGAAAAAGCAATGAAAGGGTTTTCAGATAAGTATCAGCATGTTAGATTTGTATTAACTACAAACTTTATCCAAGATATTGACGATAAAATTATATCAAGATTTAACAAAATTGATTTTACCCCTAAAAATAAAGAAGAAATTGATTATTTACAATTAATGTATTCTAAGTATTTAATAGCAATTGCCAAAAAAGTTAAATTAACTATTACAGAGGAAGAAATTAAGAAAATTATAATGCTTAGTTTCCCTGATTTAAGAAGTGCTGTTCAGAAACTACAAGAAGTTTTTATAACAAAGAACACTAAACAATTTAAGACAATTTCGGCATCTGGGTATGATGATATTTTTGAGTTTGTTATGAATGGACGAAATAATATTGAAGAAAATTACAAATATGTAATAAATAATTTTCAAGATAACCCATTAGAGTTAATGAAAGCATTAGGTAGACCATTGTTTAATAGGTTGATGGATATTGATAATCAAAACTTAATTAAACAAGGTGCGATTTTAATAAGTTTACAGAAATCTTACAATGAGAAATATGGTGATACAATTGATCCTGTTATACATTTGATTTCATATATAACTGACATAAAAGAAATATTAAAAAATGGATGAAATAATAGAATTTATATTTGATAATTTATCAGATGAAGAGGTGGGTTATTGTGATAATTTTCTAATTGAAAATATAGTAATGAAATATTTATTTGAGTTCGATACTGACAAAGTTAGATATAAGATATTGAGTGATATAAAATTTTATTTGAAGATTCGACAAGAAGAAATAAATATAATGTTATAAAAATGAATTATACTAGTTATATAGCAGAAAATTTAGATAAAAATTTGAAATATGCTGAATATATTGCAGATAATTTAGATAAAAATATCGATTATAGTAGTTATATAGCAGAAGCTCTAGGTAATAGTTTTGAAAAACAACGAAAAATTATAAGAGAAGAAAGAATTAATAAGTTGAATAATCTTGATAACTTAAATAATGAGTGATTTTTTTAAAATAGAAGATAATTTATATGAAAATTCAATAACTAATTCAGAGTATTTAATTAAATCCACATTTAACATAGATATTAATATTGTTGATGATATTATAATAGAAATTAAAAAGTTAGAAAAAATAAGAAAAAAAAAACGGTAATATTTATGGTGAATTAGATCATGTTAATAATATTGATTTTGGTTTATCAATAAATGGTATTTCTCATATTATAACAAATTTTGAATATGATGTACCTGTTCAATTACAACGAAAAGTTAAATTGTGTAAATTAGAAGGTAAAAAAATTGATGAAAAAATACCATTATATGTCTATATTAAACTTTTAAATACACTTACTGGTAAAGAAGCTCGTGAATTTATGGATGATGGTTTATGTGTAAGGACATGTATTAAATGTGATGCTGTTGATGGTAAAATATCAATACAAAAAATAAATATATTTATATAAGTGGAAAATAGTGTTAAAAAATGGATGAAAGAATGGACACATTTACATAATAGACAAAAAATTAAAACAATGACACTAGATTTAGTTCCTATTGTTCCTCATAGTAAACCAACAGGAATACTTTATTATATGGACTTCTGGTATGATACAATAGGTGATAAGAAAGAATTACGAAAGAAAAAATTAAATATTTTAATTAGACCAGACAAATTAGAATATATAGATAAACTAATAAAAAATAACTAAACAATATGGATGATATAAAAATGTTCAAAGAAAAAATTATTAACGATTATATTTATGCTAACATAGACTTAACTCATGCTAAAGTTAGTGATATTAAAAATGGTTTAAGACAAGTATTAGGGGAAGAACCTGGTGTTAAGTTTAACTATGAAGAAAACATGAAAATTAATGAAGATAGCGGAAAAGTTGAAAGATTAGACAATGAATTAGAATCAGTAGAAATTTATTACACATATATTGGATCAGATAATATGCCACATGCTGCTCATTTAAAATATGTTGTTAATTAATGCAAAATATAAAATCAAAAATCTTTAATTGGGATAATCTACAAAATCAGATTATTATATGGAGAAGTCAAAACAAAAAAATTGTATTTACAAATGGGTGTTTTGATATTCTCCATTTAGGTCATATAGAATATCTTTCTAAGTCTAAGGACTTGGGAGATATTCTTATTGTTGGCTTAAATTCTGATTCTTCTCCATATTGGAAAGAAAAAGGTGAAAATAGACCAATTAACAATGAAAAATCAAGAAGTGTTCTTATTGCTTCATTAATGTTTGTAGATGCTGTTGTTTTATTTGATGATGAAATTCCATCTGATATTATTGATTTTATAAAACCTGATATATTAGTTAAAGGTAAGGATTATAAACCAGAGGACGTAGTTGGGTATGATAGTGTTGTTTCTAATGGGGGTGAAGTTTTAACGGTAGAATTAACAGAAGGTTTTTCTACTACAAATATTTTAAGTAAATTATAGATTATATTTTCTCATTTGTTTTGCATCTTCTAAGCTGATACCTCTTTCTTTATATCCATCTTTAATATACCAATAATTAGTATGATAATATGAATTATTATCTTCATCATCATAATATATCATTTCATCTCTTAATAATTTATCAAGAGAAATACTATATGTTAAATCATAAACATTAGGATCACTTTCCACACCTTTTTTTATAATATCATTTGAATTGTTTGTGTTATATACCATTTGATTCCAATCACTTGTTATTTCACCACTATCTTCCCATAAATCAACCCAAGAGATAAAATCACTATTTTTATCTTTAACTAACACAAAAAACATTTCACCATTATCTTCATATTTTACAACAATTGGATCATAATTAGAAACAATTCTATCTATTTCTTCTTCTAATTCTTTATCATATTCATATGTTTCAAACTTTTTAATATATTTCATAATATAACTTTAATTCTTTTTTTTCCGTTTTCAAAATCTTTATTCCAAACTATTCTAGTTTTATCATCTTTAAAATCATCAAATTCAACCCAAATTTGTTTGTTTTTATTATTATATCCAGTTAGGTTTTCTTTAATATAACCTTTACCTTTTATTGTTACTTTTTTACTTTCTGATTTTATTATTTTAAAATCTGTTACTAATAATTTAGGATTATTTTTTATATCTTTCACTATAATTTTGTAGTCAACATTTACAAATTTTCCTGTGTTCTCGAATATGTTAAATTTTGTTATCATATATTATATTTTGTTATATCTTTTTTTTAGTAAGTATTCTTTAACTTCTTTAGGTGTTAAAAAATCGGATATTTCCCATCTATTTACTTTTATTGAGTTATTATACCCAGGTATTATTTCATCAAATTCTATTTCAAATGGATATTCATCATCATTATCTTCATCATAATTTGCATCAATTGATATTATTTTTCCAATTTTATCATTAATAAATTCTTCAACAAACCTATCAAAACTACCAGCATAAATACGTACATAATCACCTATTTTTGGTATAACTGCGGACTCAAATATTTTAAATTTTGTTATCATATGTTATATTTATTTGAGTTTAATAATATTTCCAATTCATTTTTATTTGGTGTCCAATACTTTAATTTTTCTATTTTGAATTCTCCTTTATTTTGATATAAATAGTTTTCTTGTATATCTTCTGGGACATTTTCAAATTTTATAGTATAAATGTTTGATGTACCACCGTGTTCATATTGTATATCTATTATTTGTCCAATGTTAGAAGAAATAAAATTTAACCACATTTTAGGTTTAAATTGATATTCATTTTTATTGATTATTACATAATCATTTACTTTTGGTAAAATACTAATTTCTTCAAATAGTTTAAATTTTGTTATCATAAATTATATTTATTCATATTTTTTAAAGCTTGAATGCTATTTTTAATCTCATATTTATATTTTTTATATAAATCAGGATGAACTTCAAAACTATTCTCAATTGCTTCTTCATCGTTCCAATCAATATCTTCATCATATCCATCAATAAACAATTCATAGAAATTTCTAAAATTATTATTCATTAGATCCTCTTGAAATGTGTATAATAATTCATTTATACCTTCAGTGTATGATATTGATGCTTCATTTCGTTTCTTCTCTAATGTATCAATTAAATCATCAACTTCGTATATGTCTTTTATGTATTGTTGTAATTTTTTTAAATTTTTAATCTTTGATATTTCAACAATGGTTTTTTTGTTATAATCAAGGTCAGTTTTACGTATGTATGTTTCTATATTATCTAAGGGTGCATCATTTTGTCCCCATTCATAAATATAATCATTTGTCTCTGTAGATAAATTTGGTGATTTTCCAATATCTGTTAGTGTACCAAAAGAGTCTGTGTCTAAATATTTTGAATAATTTTCGTTGATTTGATTAAACTTTTTGATTTTCATATGTTGTATATATAAATATTTAAAAATAAAAAACCCTACTTTTAAAAATAGCAGGGTTCTGTTTTATTAACAACTATGAATTGATTAATTAGGATTTTATTCCTATATTATTATACATTAAAAACATAAAAAAGTTTAATTTATTTTATACAACATTTTTTTTATATATAATAGTAAATAAAAAAGTTTTTCAATGAATATAGGCAATGAATATAATTACGATGATAATTTTGTTAGAATGACGACTGTTGCATTAACAAGTGTTTTAACTAAAAGAATTAGATGGATCAATCGTTGGGCAGATGGTAAGAAGATTAGAGTTTTAATCCCTTTTTATACATCGTTTGCTGGACAAGAAAGATTTATGTTAGATGCGTTTGTTGATGATGTTTCAAGTACAAGAGTAGAAATGAATACTGATCAAAAACAAAGAGGTGTTGTTACATTTAAAGGTGGATCACAACGAAATGATGAATTTGCAAACCCAAATGAATATTTAGCTAAAAGTAGTAAAATTAATGGAGAATTTAAAAGTATTGTAAGTAGAACTAAAGCTATACCTGTGACCCTTAATTATGAAGTAATGATAAAATTGGACAATGAATGGGAAGCTGATACGTGTTATAATAAAATATTAGATGTTTTATATACATATTATATTTTTAATATAAATTATTTTGGTATTAAAATTGACGCATTTTTTGGATTACCTTCTGAATCTGGAATTGAAATACCAAGAGAGATAAACTTAGGATCAGATGATACTATATCAGTTAAGTTTAATTTAGAAGTTAATACTTATTATCCAGTATTTAAAGTTAAAGAAGAAGATTTTGAAATTTGTGATAATGATGATTCTATTGATTGGGATTTCTTAGGTGTTAAAAAACCAGACGGTTCTGAAATTGGTAGTGCAGATGGAGCATTAAAAAGAGTTCATTGGTATCATAATTTATTGGAAAATAGAACTAAAGAAGAAATAATAACTGAGAATGAAAATAATAGGGACGATGAAATTGATAATATGGAGTAATTAATAAACTTTTGTGTCAAAAAAAACTTCAAAATGATCTTTAGAATACCATCCTGTTTTTGGTCTAACTTCTTCTAATCTTTTACCACCTGTGCTTTTATCATCACCACCAAACATTGATGTACTGATAGATTCAACTCTAAGTCTTAAAGATTCTTTTTTTAATACTTTTTTCCAATCTCTTACAGATGTTTTAACCCAAGTGCCATTTTTATCAATAATTAAATTGTGTTTGACATCTGTTAAGTGATGCCATATCAAATCTTCATTTTTAACATTGAATTTATGTATTATTTTTTTCAATTTTTCTTTTCTCACTTTTTCATATTTAACCCAATCGAAATTTTCAGATGTACTATCTTCTTTAACTTTTTTAGGTATAGCAACTTGATCTGGTTGTGTTTTATCTATTGATCCAATTAAAAATAATTCTTGAAATCTTATTGGCATAGCATAAAACCCTTTTGTAGAAGGGGGTGCATGAAAACTATCTTTATCATGACCTTGTTGTTTGGTTAAATGTAATCTACCATACCTAATAAATGTATTATCAATATCTTTTTTCATTATTTACAAAGATAATAATATTTTTGAAAAAAACCAGTTTTTTTATTTAATATATAATTCTGAATTAAATTAAAAAATAAAAAAACCTGCAAGATATGAAAATAATTAATGATTTTAAAAAATTTTTAAATGAGAATTTAGAAACATCTGATATTAATGTTATTATAGATGTATCATCTACAATGAGACCTTCAGATATTGATAGATTACCACAATTAATAGATTGTGATGAATGTCAAAAAATAAATATCATTTTAGTTAATACTGAAGTGGTAAAAGTTGATGTTATTTCTGATTTTTTAGAATTAGGTGATGTGTTTAAAACTGCACCATTAAATGGTGGTGGCACAGATTTACAACCAGGTATTAAATATATACTTGATAATGGATTAGAAAATAATAAAACATATATTGTTTCTGATTTTTATTGTGAACCATTAGATTATTCTGGTGTATCAGAATATGAAGAAATAAAAATATAAAAACAAAAAAAATAATTAGAAATATGAAAAATTTAAAAAAATTTGAAGATTTTAATTCAGAGTCAGCATTTAGAAGTTTATCATTTCCAACAGAAAAAATTAATAATTTTCTTAATAAATGGGAACAAAATAATATTGATATTAAAAATACATTTGAAAAAGGCCGTGTTACATATGTTGAATTTTATACAACAGATGATTTTAAAAAAGCGGCAATTTTAGCACAAGAAATTGTTTAAAAAAAACAAAAAAAATAAAAATAGAAATATGAAAAATTTAAAGTATGATTTGTTTAATTTTAAAAAAGACCTTCCAATAGAAGACTACGAATTAAACACAATAGTAGAGAGTTACATTAGTAATTATGATAAATTTTCTGAAAAAGAACTTGTTTCTTCATTGAAAGAAACTTTAACACCATTTGCATGGGATTCTAAGGTTAAAATGTTAGTTGAATCTTTGGAAGATGAAATTAAAGGAGAACCGTTAAATTACAATTTGAAAGATTTGTATAAAAAAGTAGAAAGAAAAAATCACGGACAAATGTATCGTCCAGCATTAAGTTCTATTCTTAATATTATTAACATGACCGATAATGATACAAAAATGACATCTATTATCAATGAATTAGTTATTCACGATTGGATTCCAGAAGTAAAATTATTTTTAGATGGGTATATGAATAATCCTATTCAAAGACAAAATTTAGTTAATTCAGGTAAAGCATCTAAGGTTTTTACATTAGTTGAAAAAACTGAAAATGGTAATTTAGTATTTATGAAAGATCGTTGGTTTTTAATTGATGAGCATGAAGTTAAACAAACGCTTTTAGAAGATCATATTAAAGATGTGGATAAACTAAGAGAGTTTAGAATGTTAGAAAAAGTTATGAGTATTGGTGATGTTCAGGAAGATTCAATATCTTTTAGACTTGATGAAAACTTAATCCTAAGTCTTTCAACAAAAGATGATAAAGATGTATTTTTAAATGAGGAAAAATTAGATAAAGAAACTACATTAGAAAATTTATTTAATTCAAAAATTATTCCTTGGTTGAAAAAAGATTATTATGCATTATCAAGTGTAGCTGCACAGAATATTGATAAATTCGTTGATTTAGATATAGCATTAAAAATTGAAAATAGATTGCACCCACATTTAGAAACTTTTGTTATTAATTATAATGATAAGATGTATGTTTATAATAAAGATGCAAGAACTGGTACTGCTTTTTATGAGTATAATTCAGCTAATGATTTAATTAATGATGTTCAACGAGAATTGGATTATGATTTATCTAAATTTTTAGAAAATAAATTATCAAAAGAGATTAAACATCTTAGAACATTAGAAGATAAGGAAATGGAAATAAAAGAAAGTATTAAGAATATCGATGAAGCTCTAGCATTATTAAAAGAAAATGAACAATTAGTAAATGAAGATGAGAATTTAACTAAAACATTTAAAGAATTGTTAGTATCTAAACATGAACTTTATGAAAATTTAAGAGCAGTTAAAGAAGATAAAATTAAAGCAAAAAGGATGGTTATTTAATAATTAATGAATTTTATTAAAAAAGGTTCTACAAAAAATGTAGAACCTTTTTTTGTGTTATTTAACAAAATATATATTATGTTTATTATTTTTATAAACTTTTCATTATTAGAATCATATAAATATTGTTATTTTTATTTAATCTTATTAAAAATAACGAATTAAAGGCAATTAAAGGCAATCAATATACATTAACTGAAATAAGGTTTCTACTTATAATACAACAACCAAAAAAAATAATGTGATATATGGCTAGATACATAGACGATACTGATTTTTTTTACGAAATAAAGTTATCAAAAGGCAAAGGAAAATTAACCAAAAATGCTGAAAATATGATAATAAAAATAGGTGAAGAAATGATAAAAAAATTCGAGAGAAAATATAAAACAATAGATGATAAATATGATTGTATGCAACAAGGATTATTGATGATGTTTCAAAATTGGCAAGGATTTAATGAAAAAAAATATAGTTCAGCTTTTCCTTATTTTTCTGAAATATGTAAAAGAGGAATTGCTGGAGGTTTAAATGTTATTTATCAGAAAAAAAATAACCAAGATTCACCAAAAATGATAAGTCTTAGTCATTCAAATGATGGTAAAGGTTTACACAATATTTAATTTAACTTATTAATTTTTATATATAAAGAAAAAGGACAAATAATTATGGCTTTATATGATTGGGTAAGGGACGAAGGGTTTATTACTTCAAATCCAATACCGTCAAGAACTACATATGGAAATGATGAATCATTTATTATGTTAGTTAGAGATATACAATTTCAAGATGTCAAAAGTGGGGGTTATACTAGATTTCCAACTTTGTATGATGTTGCATTAGCAAACAACGGTAAGAACTATATTGCCGTGACAGATAATACTAGACTTGTACAAGATCCTCCAAATATAAATAAATTAAAAGGTGGCTATTGATATGAAACACGTAAAAAAATATGAATTTTTTACTTTTAGAGATATGAGAAGTGGGGATTATATTTTAAGAAAAAATGTTGATATGCAACACTATAAATATATTTTTGATAATAGTGATTATGAAAAAATTATAGATTATTTATCAAATACAATAGGTGAAATATGTACTATTTATACTGACAATAAGATAAAAGTAAAATATAAACCAACACAAGAATATTTGAAATTTTTTAAATATGATAAAAATGTTGGGTATTATATAACATTAAAAGTTAAAGATGTATTAGATTTTTCAAGTAATAAGGAAGATTTAGAAATGATTATTCAATCAAATAAATATAATTTATAATTATGAAACATTTAAAAACATATGAAAGTTTAGATACAAATAATTTAAAAGTACAAGAAGTTATTTTAAAATATGGTAAAGAAGATGCTGCTAAATTTTTAGATTTTTTATTAAAAGGAAAATATATAATATTTAAACAAAGTATGTTTACTAAAACTGGTAATTATGAATATGCTGATAATGGTGGTGAAGTGACACGAATTTTTTATATAGATAATAGTGGTTGTATGATTGCTAGATTAGATGAAGATAATACATATTTGGATTTGATGATAAATCGTTCAGTAGTATATTATGAAAAAGGTGATTTAGATATTGATGCGGCAGAAATGATATTAACCACAGATAAATATAATTTATAATGTATAGAGCAAAATCAAGAAATAGGAAATATAAACAGGGAGTATATGTAATTCAAAATCAAGAAAAATATATTGGGAAGATTCCAGTAATATATAGAAGTTCTTGGGAATATGCGTTTTGTAAATTTTGTGATATTAATAAAAATGTTATAAAATGGTCATCAGAAGGATTTTATATCCCATATCACATAAGTAATGATATTGGTCAAATAGAAATACATCGTTATTATCCAGATTTTTATATTGAAACAATTAATCCAAATGATAAAGAAAGACACAATAGAATAGTAATAGAGATAAAACCAAAGAAGGAAACATCACAGCCTATACCCCCAAAGAAACAAACATTAAAGATGTTAGAAAATTATGAATATTCTTTAAGAATGTTTAAAAAGAATTTACATAAATGGGTACATGCGAAGGAGTGGTGTGATAAAAGACATATTGCTTTTAAAATTATAACTGAAGAATGGTTAAAAGATAAAGGGTTAATTCCTTAATAAATTATAATAATATATACTATTATGAAATTTAAATTCACTGAAGAAGTTAAGGCACTTTTTACTCAATATCAAAAAAACATAAAAGTGATAAAGGATGAATCTACTTTAGAAATGTTTACATATATTTTAAGGAAACCAAATAACCAAGTTAGAATTACTAATATTAATAAAGTGACAACAGGTAAATTTTATATTATTAGATATAATTTTAATGGTAATAAAATATGGTGTCCAATATTAACAATACCTCCAGTACCAAATAAGAATGAATTAGGTGTTTTAGAACGACAATTAAAGATACGAAATATTAAAAAAATATTATATGCTATAAATTTTGATTATTTACCACTAAGATATAAGGCATTGCTTATAGATCAAATTATTATAAGTAATCCAGATAGATATAATAAAAATGAAGATAAAATAGCAAATGGTGAACTTGTTTCAAAAGAATATGGATTTAGAATTCCTTGGATTTATACATTTTTAAAAAAATATAAAAAAAATTATGCAATAACAGCATATGATATATCTAAAATCGATAGAGTATATGATATTTCATCAACAATATTACAACGATTTGTTTTTATTGATACATATTATATTAATAAAAGAATGATGTATGAAACACTAACTAAATTACAAAACGAAAAAACTAGAACGGAATTTTCTAAGAAAATAAAAAAGTATGAGGAAATATTAAAAATGTATGAAACAGATGTAGAACATTTTTATGAATCATTAAGAGGTTTTGAGAAAAATTTAAAGTTAATGGAGAATATCTAAACGGACTTTTCTATTTTAATATATAATAAAAATTAATTGAATTAATGGCAACATATAATAGACATAATCAACCAAACTCAATGTACGAATTTGGAAAAGGTAGTACAGGAAGAAGTTTTAGTAATAAATTACTTAGAAAGATAAGTAATTTTGGGATGGATGACCAAGAAATGGTTGTTAAGAATAGTCAAGCAATTGGTGCATTTCAAGACACGAGCAATTTACTTTATGAACCTGGTACTAATATGTATGACCTTTTTAGTAAAAAAATTATATCAAAAATATTAGAAAAGAAATCAATAGCGTATTTAGATAGAAGATATTTAGATAAAAGAAAAATTTTACATCAATATGCTATTAAGGAAGAAATAAAAGATTATGTGACAAGAATTGCAGAGGAATGTGTAAATTATGATGATGATAATTATTTCTGTGGTGTTGCAGATATTCCTGATAGTTATGATCAGGCAATGAGATCAAAATTTCAAGATAATTTTAGAAGAATTTACAATTCATTTAATTTTAATGATGGATTAACAGCTTGGAATTATATGAAAACTTTTTTGATTGATGGATTTTTAGCTTTTGAAATAGTTTATGATGATGATCAAAAAAATATTATAGATCTTAGTTTATTGGATCCATTAACATTGATTGTTGCAGCAGAGCCAGGGACAGGAACAGTTGTTTGGATTCAAAACCCAGATATTCCACAATTAAGGAGAGTTTTATTGGATGCTAATATTATTTATATATCATATTCTAATAATTTGGAGTATGATGAAACAAGTTATGTTGAAGGTTTAATAAAACCTTATAATCAATTAAAGTTGTTAGAATTTACAAAGTTAATGTATAATTTAAACCAAGCTTCAATTTATAAAAAATTTGTTATACCTGTAAATGGACTAACTAGGCAACAAGCAGAGCAACAAATACAACAACTTATGAGTGAATATCATGAAGATATTGAGTGGGATGATAGAACAGGAGTGCCTTATATTAATGGATCTACAAAAATACCACATTCAAAAGATTATTGGTTTCCAACATCTGAATTAGGAACACCAGATATGACAATTGAACAACCACAACAAGCAGAATTAAATGAGGATGTTACATTACAGTGGTTTTATAAAAGTTTTAAACGTGCATCAAAAATGCCATTTTCGAGATTAGATGAAGAACAAGGCGGTGGTAGTTTTTATGATGATACATCAGCTATTACAATGGATGAAATAAGATTTAAAAATTATATTAATCGTTTAAGAACATTATTTAAGGAAATTTTAGTTAAACCATTAAAAATCCAGATGATTTTAGATTTTCCAGAATTGCAAGCAGATAAAATTTTTGAAAGTTATATTAAAGTTGAATTTAATTCAAATGATTTATTTGAAGAGTGGAAGTATTTAAATAATTTAGCTAAAAGATCAGAAATAGCATCTACTTTATCCAGCAATTTACAAGATAGTGAAGGTCAGCCGTATTTTTCAATTGAATGGATTGTTCGTAATATTATGAAACTTACTGATAAGAACATAGAAGAAAATAATAAATATAAAATGTCAGGTGGTGTTGCTGGAGAAGGTTCTGGTGGTGGTAGTGGCGGCTTCGGTGGAGGCGGTGGTGACGACTTCGGTGGAGGTGGTGACGACTTCGGTGGAGGAGGTGGTGATGATTTCGGTGGAGGTGGAGAACCTGGTATTTCTGGAATGGAAGATATGGGTGGTAGTCAAGCTCAAGATATGGGCGGTGGTCAAGGACAAGCACAAAGCGGTGATGGGCAATCACAATTTTAAAAATAATTATATTTTAAATTTATATAATGAAATATATTAAAACAATTGAATTAAGAGAACTATCTATTATTAAAGTAGGAGATTATGTTATTTGTGATTCGGAACTAGATATAAGTGGAAATAAAACAAAAAATCCATATTATATAATAACGTCTATCGTTAAAAATAAATATAGTAAGGATTCAACATATACTTTATTAAATTTGATTGATAATAAAAAAATTGTGTTTGGTAAATATTCAAAATATTTTAGAAAATGTACAAAAGATGAAAAAGATAAAATAAATTTATTAATTAGTATAAATAAATATAATTTATAGTAAAAATTATTGAAACTAATAAAAATAATATAAAAATAAATTAAATAAAAAATGGGATTAGATAGAAGAATATTATCAATATTATATTTTAATGATATAGTTGATGTGAATGATGTAGAAGAATTTATTGGAGAAGAAAATAAATATTATATAGTTAAAGTTAAGGGGGAGATTAAAAAACTTAAAGTTCCTGGTGTTTCTTATGACGATGATGTTTTTTCTGAATTTGAATTAGAACAAGAACCTCCAGAAGTAGAATATAAAGACACATTTGTTCAAAAAACAGTAGAAGAAGAATTATTAGAAGCAGAAAAAGAAAGTAAAAATATATTATTATCTGTAACTAAGGAAGTTGTCATAACTGAAACTGTTATTGATAAACCAGTAAGTGAAGAAATAGTTTTAGAAAAAATTAAAAAGACAACTGAACATATTAAGGAAATAAAGGATAAAAAAATAATAGAACCTAAAAAAACTACTACAAAAAGAACAACTAAGAAAAAAACTACAACAACAAAAAGAAATAATTTATAAAATTATGGAATATATTTGAATCTTAAATTTCCACAATCATATATTTTATAATAATATCTACTTTTCATAATTTCTGATTCTGTTTTATTCTTATCATATCCATTTTTTATTAGTATATCTTTTCGAAAATTAAATCTATTTAATCTAATTCCAATATCTTTATGAAAATAATAATAATTTGCCTGTGTATTACCTTTGGGCGTAAATCCAAGAATTTTGTATAATTTACCATTTGAATAACTTCTATCAGCATAAGTTGTTATCTCTTTTGGTTTATAATTTTTAATGAAATATTTGAATAGTTTTGATGCGCCACCAATAATATTAGTATTTAATTTATTACAAAATCTAAGCAATTCAAATTCACTTTCATTGGTTGATTTCTTTCCCATAGCAATCCTTCTTTTCCCAAAAGTCATTAGGCTAACTAACTCGTTATCAAAAAATAATCCTAATTTAACTGTACTACCAACAAATCCGTGTAAGTGATTTTTATCTAAAAATTTTCTGATTAATTTATTGTCTATTACTTCTTTTATTTTAGTTTTTCTAGCATAAATTTTATTTGGAGTTTTATTTAACTTATTTAAAATTATAGATTTAACTATTACCTGTTTATTTTTCCAATTATCTTCCCAAATATTAATTATCTCAATATTTTTTTCTTTAAAATAATTAAGCTTATTTATGTGATATTCTTTTTCTTTATATAATTCTGAATGCCACCATAAACCATTACATTCAAATCCAATATTCAAATCTGGTAAAAAAATATCTATTTCATATTTATTTGGTTTATAATTATTTATAATTTTTCCTGAATATATTGATGATATGAATTTTTTTATGCTATTTTGAAAATCTGAAATATGATTATCAATTGGATTGCATATTGTACATACTGTGACACCAAATCTATTTCTTTGATTAAATAATGATCTGTGTATATTAAAAATGTGACCACATTTTATATTTTTTATTTTTAAATCATCTGCTTCACATTTTATTAATTTATATCCAATTTTTGATATTCTATTTGAAAAGTTTATATCTTTATTATCTTTTTTTGTTAAAATTATTTTTTTCTTAATTTGTGCAATTATTTTTTTATCTTGAGATATAAAATCGACATTATATTTTTTTTTAACTGTATTTTTTCTTTTATTATTAATGATATCTTTTTTTTCTTTTGAAAATAGACTTTTCGTTAATATGGATTTTTCTGTCATTGTTTTTCTATATTCAGTATCAAAATTACACTTTAACATATTTTTTATTCTACTTTGTTTAATATTATCGTTTTTATGTGAATGCTCTGCCGAACATTTTTTTGAACAAAATTTTCTATATCCTAAATTTAAGTTTCTAAATTTTAATTTATTTTTTTTGCAATTTGGGCATACAGGTAAAATATTTAGTTCATTTTTATATAACCAAATTCTTTCTGATAATGTTATATCATCATCAATATTTATTTTAAATATTTCAGTATAAAAAATAAAATTATTTTTAATTAAATAATTTTCAGTTATTCCTCTCATATTTTTTATTGGTATAGATCTCATGTATAATATTTTTATTTGTTATTATATATTAAATTCTGTGAATAGTTTTTTGTTTAGTGTGTTTATTTGTAACTAAATTTTAAATTTCCAGAATCATATATTCTAAAAATATTTCTATCTAACATTATTTGATGTTCAGTTTTATTAGGATCAAATCCTTCTTTGATTAATTTATCTTTACGATAATTAAATCTGTGTTTTCTAATACTATCAATAATATAATAATAGTTCGGTTGAGTTTTACCTTGTGATTCAAATTCAAGTGTTTTATATAAATTTCCATTTGAATGTCCCCTATCAGCATAAGTAGTTATTTCTTCTGGATTATAATTTCTAATAAAATATTTGAATAGTTTTGATGCGCCACCAATAACATTAGTATTCAATTTATTACAAAATCTTAACAACTCATATTCATTTTCATTAGTTGATTTCTTTCCCATAGCAACCCTTCTTTTCCCAAAAGTCATTAGGCTAATTAATTCATTATCAAAGAATAATCCTAATTTAATTTTTGATCCAACAAATCCTTGAATATGGTTTTTATCCAAAAATTTTCTAACTAATTTATTATCAACGATTTTTTTAATTTCTGTTTTTCTGGCATATATTTTATTAGGTGTTTTATATAATTTATTTAAAATAATAGACTTAACTATTTCTTGTTTGTTTTTCCAATCATCTTCCCATATATGAATTAATTGTATTCCTTTCTTTTCGCATTCTTCGGTTTTATTTAGATGATAATTTTTATCTTTATAAAGTTCATTATGCCAATATAATCCATTAAATTCAAATGCTATTTTTAATTCAGGAATATAGATGTCTAATTCATACGGATTTATAATATTTTTATAGTTTTTATTACATTTATAATTAGTGTGTTTTGTTATAAAATCATATAACATAGACTCCATTATAGATGAATGTACTGAACCGATTGGGTTACAAAATGTACATATATTTACTTGTAAATTATATCTGGTGTAAAATGATTTTTTATATATTTCAAATTCTTTATCACATATATCACAATAGAATATAAATTTATCACCTTCACAATTTATTAAATTTTTATATTTTTTTTGTAATTTTATTAATAGATTTTTATTAATATTTTTTTTAAAATCTTTATGTTGTGATATAAAATTAACGCCATAATTAATAAAACATGTTTCTTCTTTTTTTCTTTTAATGTGTTCTAATTTTGAAATGTTATTAACATTATATTTTTTTTGTATTGTTTTTTTTGATTTTTCTTTTATTTCGTCAGAAGATAACCCCCATTTAACTCCATATTTTTCTATAAATGTATTTATTTTTTTACTTTTTATTTCAGGACTTTGTGATATGTTATCAACCCCATATTTTTCTTTTATTGTATTTTTACTTTTATCTTTAATTTTATCTAACTGAAAAATATTATTAACTCCATATTTTTGTTGTGTTGTTTTTTTTCTTTTACAATTTTTACATATGAATTTTTCTAAGGAATTATTTTTATGTAAAATATTATATGCAATATTATATTCAGAATAACATTTATCACATCTCATTTTTATTTTATATTTAGATCCTTTGGTTAAATATTTAACATTAACAATTTTTAATTCATTCACTTTAAGATTATCATAATAATTATTATAATGGTTAATATTTGATGGGTTTATACGAATTTCAATTTTATTTGTTAATACCATATAATATTTTTATTTTATATATAAAAAATATTATGTTAAGTTTTAATCAAATACCCCATTAATTACTTCTAATCATTTAATTTTTTTTAAAATATTGTAGTTTAGTATGATAAATATGGTTTTTTATTCAAAAATAGAAAAATATGGTATTTTTTAAGTTATATATAAAAGAAAAATAAAAATAAATTATGAAACCAGTCCTTATTGTAGAACATTGTATGGACGGACTAAAACCATTAAACGAATCAACCAAAAAAAAAGGTGATTATATTTTAGGTGGGACATTCACAGAATTTAATGTCAAAAATAGAAACGACAGAGTATATACTGCTGAAAAGTTTATCCCCCATTTAAATGAATTATTAGAACGTAAAAAAACCCTTGGTGTTGTTTATGGTGAATTTGACCATCCAGATGTTTTTGACACATCACTATCAAGAGTTTCACACACAATCCAAAACGCTCAATATGTTAAAGAAAGTAACATAGTAACAGGCGAAATCAGATTGCTTAATACCCATTGGGGTAAAGAGGCGAAAGCACTTGTTGATGATGGTTGTCCTATTTTTGTATCAAGTAGAGCCGCAGGTATCACAGAATCTAATGGTACAGTAACTGTAAAAAAATTATTTACGTATGATGCCGTTGCTGATCCAGGCTTTAGTTCAGCAAGAATGGAAGTTAAATCTTTAAACGAAAGTTTAGGATTTAATCAAAAATCTAACTTTAGGATATATGATATATCCGATGAGTCAAAAATTAACGAATTATTTGAAATGAATGACAATTTTGTAACAAAAGACCAAATGCTTGAGTATTCAAATTATCTAACAGAAGAAATCGAAAAATTCAAAGGTGCCATTAATGAATCCATTAAGGATAAAGGTAAATTTGAACCTAAAAAGTTAGATTCAATGCTAGAGTATTATGAAAACTTACAAGTACAACAAACAAAAATTGGACAATATCTTGATTATTTAGCTGAAAAGCTACAATTTGTTGTTAATGAGAATGTTGAATTGAAAAAAACTGCAACCGACTTAATCAAGCATAACGATTATCTTGCTGAAAATTTAGAAAAAGTAGGAAACTATACTGAATATATAGCTGAAAACTTAGATAAAAATATTGATTATGGTAAATATATTGCAGAAACACTAGACAAAAATATCGATTTTTCTGAGTACATCGCAGAGCATGTTGATAAAAATATCAAATACTCTGAATATATAGCAGAGAATCTTGATAAAAACATTGATTATTCTGAGTACATCGCTGAAAACTTGGATAACTCAATTGATTATTCTAAATATTTAGCTGAAAACTTGGACAATTCTATTGTTTATTCAGAGTATGTTGCTGAAAATTTAGATAATAATATTGCATACTCAGAATATATAGCTGAAAATTTAGATAATAATATTGCATACTCAGAATATATAGCAGAGCATGTTGATAATAATATTTCTTATTCAGAATATATTGCTGAGAATCTTGATGATTCAATGGCATATACTAATTATATCGCTGAAAGTTTAGATAAAACAATTGAAAGTGGAAAACTTTTAACTGAAAAACTAAAAGGTGATAAAGTTCTTGAAAACTTCGAATTTGTAAATGAAGAAGGTGAAATTGACGTTACTCAATTTTATGATGAAGAACCTACCGCAGCCGCTGCTGCTCCTGCACCTGCTGGTGAAGAAGTAGTTGAACAACCTGTAGTAGATGGTGATGCCCCAGTTGAAGACTTACCAGTTGAAACTGAACTTCCAACAGAAGAAATACCAAGTGAAGAAGAATTACCAATTGAAGAACCTATTGATGGTGAAGAAGAATTGTTAGGTGAAGAAGAAGTAGATGGTATGCCAAGCCCAGGTGAAGTTGTTGCAGTTGGAGATAAAACAGGTGAAGTTATGGCAACTAATGCTCAGACAGGAATTGTTGTTGTTAAATTAGATACAGTTGACCAAGAAGGAGTACAACAAGAAGTTGAAGTACATGAATCTAAAGTTACTAGATTAAGCAGCAAAGTTACTATGATAGAAAAATCGTTAAAAGAAAATTTAAATACCCTTATTCTTGAAACCAAAAAAAGAAAGGCTTCAGAACAAGATCAACCTCATTTCTTGATGTTCTTAACAGAGAAAAGAAAAGCTGCATATTACGCACTTTCAAATGAAGATAAAACCAAGGTAAAACTTGCTTTAAATGAAAATATTGGTAAATATACTAGCGAAATGCAAGTCATTACAATAATGAACGAAGCATTATCTCCAAAAAGAAAATCATTTGATGAATTATTACTTGATGCAATGCCATCAGACCTTAAACCAATTTGGGAAAAGTTAGACACAAATGTTCAATCACAAATGTTGTCAACTTCAAGGTTATTCCCTGCTCTTGATTCAGTACAAAAATTTGAGAGTTTCTGGTACAGTAGAAATTTAGAAAGGTTAACAAAAGAAAAACCTTCGAAGCAGTTAATTACTGAAAACCGTATAGTTGATGGTTCAAAACTTAGTGAATCTCAATTAGATCGTTTTAAAAATGTATTTGATAAATTGAATTCTTAAAAATAGAAAAAAATGACATTTTTAAAAGAATATATATCAATACAAAAATAAAGACAAAATGTCTTAAAAAAATAAAATAAAAAATGAATTTAATAATTGACAATCAAAAAGCTATCGCTAAATGGAAACCAGTATTGGAAGCTCTAGGTGTAGAAGATCCTTCTAGACAAAAGTGGATGGCAGAGTATGCAGAAATGCACTCATTAAATGAAAATGTTGCTTATAGTACATTAGGTAACATTAATGGTATGGGAGCTGTACAAGCAGCACAGCCAGCAGGAACTCCAGGTTTAGTTTGGGGTGACTACGGTGCTGGAACAGCTGGTGGAATCGGTTCTGGTGATATCGGACAAAACTTACTTCCTGTGAGTATGAAAATTGCTGCTCAAACTATCGGTCTTGACTTGGTAGCTGTTAAACCAGCATCATCGCCAAAAGTTGACTTACTATTCGTAGATTTCAAATATGATAATCTTGATGACTCAACTCTTAAAGATGAAAGACCAATTATGTTCCAATTGAACTTAGCTTCTGGACTTTCAACTCTTAATACTGCATTAAAAGCAGCTATGGCAACTAAATTAGATGCTAATTCACAACCAGTAAGAGAAAAAGTAGGTGGTTTAACTAATCCTCTATATATTCACTTATCAGGGGGTACTTTTACAGTTAATATTGCTAATACAACAGGTACTTTAGCTGCATATTTTGATATTGCTCCTACTGCTGGTGCATCATCAATTCAAGGTTTTGACCCAACATTAACTAATTATCCAGCTAATGGCGCAACTCCTAAAAAAGAAGGTTGGATGGAGTTTTTAGGTTGGTCTCGTATCAATGGATATCCAATGTTTAGAGTATTTAGACAATTTAACACAGGTGCTAATAACGCTGGATTTGGTTTTATTGATGATAGAAATACTTTCCCAACAGCAGCTTATTCAATCGCTGAAATGTTAAATGATGGAGTTGTGATGGAAATTGCAACAACTGCTTCTGTGATTACTCCTGTATCTTTAACAGGTGCTACTATTGATTTGGTATCATTGTTAGAAGATCATATTCCTGGTTTTTCAGCAGGTTGGTACATGAACAAACCTATGACTAGAGACGAGGACGAAAGAACTTATCCTAATTCAATTGGACCAGATATTTTCACTAAAACTATTCAAGTTGGTGACGTTGAAATCACTTCTTCATTGAAGAGAACTCAAATTGAGGATATCAAAGCAGCTACTGGAATGGATATCGTACAAAAATTAGAATCAGTATTGGTTAATGAACTTACTCAAACTATTTCTAAACAAATTGTAGCTAAAGTAACAGAACTTGCTGATAAAAATAGAATTGCATGGACTACTCCTAAAGATGGTTCTGGTGTTTCTAAATTTGACTTCAACGTTGATACTTACTTAGCAGTTGGTGCAGCTACCCCTGGTGGTGAAACAACTCATTCAATCCAAAGAAAACTTATTGCTAAAATCAATAACGCTTCTAACTTTATTGCAACTGAAGGTCGTGTAGGACCAGCTCAATACCTTGTGACTAACGGTAACTTAGCTTCCGTGATTCAAGATGTTGCTGGATATACAATTAACCCAGTTAAAGCAAACTTAAATGCAAACGGACAATTATTCCCTATGGGTAATGTTGGAAATGTTTCAATATATGTTGATCCTTATCAAAGATGGGATGATAACAGAATCTTCTTAGGAAGAAAAAATAGTGTTGAACAACCAGGTTTAGTATTCGTACCTTACTTGATGGCTCAATCAATTCAACTTATCTCTGAAGCAACATGGGCACCTAGAATGCTTATTAGAAGTCGTTATGCAGTCGCAGATATTGGGTTCTTCCCTTGGAAGCAATTCATGACCATAAATGTAACAGACACCGCTGGTGTACTTATCTAATAGATAATAACTTACATATAATAAAAGAAAGAGAGTATTTATACTCTCTTTTTTTATATGAAAAAATTAAACTTATCAGTAAAAATCCAATATAAGCAATAGAATAAATAATATATACATAATGGGAAAAAAATTAACAGAAATTGAATTAATCAACAAATCTAATATTATTCACAATTTTAAATATAAAATTAATTTTAATGGGTATACTAATATAAAAGATAAAGTAGTAATAACGTGTCCTAACCATGGGAATTTTAAGCAAATAATGTCAGACCATTTAAATGGTCGTGGGTGTTCGATATGTGCGGTTGAAAAAAACACAACAAAAAAAAGAAATAATATTAAAGAACTTATAAATAGAGCAAATAAAATACACGATAGTTCATATATTTATAATTTAAATGAGCATAAATCTATGCATGATAATGTTGATATATTATGCCAAAAACATGGAATTTTCAATATGTCATTACATTCACATATAAATAAAAAAAGAGGGTGTAAAAAATGTGCAATAGAAAAAGTTACCATGACAAAATCAGAATTTATACAAATAGCAAATAAAATTCATAATAATAAATATGATTATAGTAAAGTTAATTATATTAATGGTAGGACAAAAATTATTATAATATGTCCAGAACATAGTGATTTTTTACAACTACCACGTGATCATATAAATAAAAAAAACGGTTGTCCAATTTGCAATGAATCAAAAGGAGAAAGGTTGATATCTATATTATTAGATAATTATAATATTAAATATGTCCCACAAAAATCATTTTTTGATTTAAAGTATAGAGGTTTATTATATTTTGAATTTTATTTACCAGAATTGAATATGTGTATAGAATTCGATGGTGAACATCATTTTAAACCTATCACATATTGGGGGGGTGATAAAACATTTAAATTGGTTAAAAAGAGAGATAAGTTAAAAAATGATTATTGTAAATTAAAAAATATCCCATTATTAAGAATATCCCATAAAGATTCAGAATCTAAAATTGAATATGATATTTTATATTTTATAAAAAAATAGATTTCTTTGTACAACTTCTCAGTAAAAATCCAATATATACAATGAAATATTTTATATATAAATAAAGAACCATAAATGATAATTTCAAAATACATAGACGTTAAAATATCAAATAAGAATTTAAAATTTTATAAAAATTTTTTTCCATTATCTAAATCAGGTGATATTATTAATGTTGATGTTAATATATTATCTAAAGGCTCAAAACAGAAAATTAAAGTTAAGTGTGATGTTTGTGAGGTGGAAAAAGAAATGTGTTTTAAAGATTATATAAGAATTACTAAAAATGATAATAAATATTTCTGTTTAAAATGTAAAAATATCAAAACATTAAAAACAGTACAAGATAAATATAATGTAGAAAATGTTTTTCAATTAGATGAAATAAAAATAAAATCAAAAAATACATGTAATGAAAAATATGGGGTGGGTTTTTATCAACAAACTGAACATTTTAAAAATAAAGTAAAAAATACTAATATTGAAAAATATGGTGTTGAATTTCCAATGCAATCGAATAAAATTAAAAATAAAAGTATACATAAACCAACATTAGACAGTATTAATAAAATGAAATCTACTTGTAGTACAAATTACTCGAAAATATTTATTGACAAATCAAATATTATACATGGTAATAAATATGATTATTCCTATTGTGATTATATTAATATGAATACAAAAGTTATTATAAAATGTCCTATTCATGGAAAATTTAATCAAAGACCAAAAGATCATATACATTCTAGTCAAGGTTGTCCAATATGTAAACAATCTAAGGGCGAGTTAATGATAACTAATTATTTAAAATCTCATAATATTGAATTTGTTACCCAAAAAACGTTTAAAGATTGTATAAATAAAAAAATGTTACCGTTTGATTTTTATTTACAAAAATTTAATTTATGTGTTGAATTTGATGGGGAACATCACTTTAGATCTATTGAATTTTTTGGTGGAGATAAAAGTTTTAAAAAACGAAAATTATTAGATAATATTAAAAATAAATATTGTAGTGATAATAACATATTATTACTGAGAATAAAATATACAGATGATATTATTAATATTATTGATTCGTATATTAATAAAATAATTTAAATAAAAAATAATATGATAATAACAAAAGAAGTTAAAGTACGAGTGGTACCTAAAAATATTGAATTATATAAAAAATTAGGTTATGATGTAAATATAAATAAAGATATAATTGTTAAAATTGAAGATTTACCATTAAACTCAAGAAAAATAGTTAATGTTGAATGTGATAATTGTGGTAGTAAAAAAGATATTGGTTTTAATAATTATATGACAGTTTTTAATAAAAAGAAAAAATATTATTGTTCTGATTGTAAAGGTGTAAGTATAAAAGATGGTGTTAATATAAAATATGGGGTAGATAATGTTTTTCAATTAGATGATATTAAGAATAAAATAGTTAAAACATGTGTAAGTAAATATGGGGTTGAACACCACTTAAAAAATAAATATATTTTAGAAAAACAAAAAAAAACAAATTTAGAAAGATATGGTGTAGAATATCAAATGCAAAATAAAGAAACATTAATTAAAAGTCAAGAGACAAATTTAAAAAAATATGGAACTAAGTTTTCTTTTTTAAATAAAGATGTAAAAGAAAAAACAAAAAACACAAATTTAGAAAGATATGGTGTAGAACATCCATTTAAAAATATTGATGTAATAAATAAATCTATATTATCTAAATCTATTGGTATTTTGAAAAAATATAAGGAGTATAATTTAATAAAAATAGAAAATGATAAATATACAATATTTTGTGAAAAATGTAATAATAATTTTATTATTGATTCTCAAAATTTTAGAAATAGAATTAAATATAATACCATATTATGTACCAATTGCAATGAAATTGGTTCATATACTAAAAGTGGATTAGAAATTCAACTTCAAGAATTTATAAAAGAATATTTTAATGATGAAATTGTTTTTGGTGATAGAAACATAATTAACCCATTAGAATTAGATATTTATCTACCTGAATTAAAAATAGCATTTGAATTTAATGGTGTATGGTGGCACAATGAACTATATAAGGATAATAATTATCACTTAAATAAAACTGAAGAATGTGAAAAAAATAATATCCAATTAATTCAAATTTGGGAAGATAATTGGACTCATAAACAAGATATCGTTAAATCAATGATATTGAACAAATTAGGAAAATCTGGTAGAATTTATGCTAGAAAAACTGAAGTTAAAGAAGTTACAGATAACAAATTAGTTAGAGATTTTCTTGATAAAAATCACTTACAAGGTATTGTTGGTTCTAAAGTTAAATTAGGATTGTTCTTTGATAATGA
>Ga0114918_10000728_pt1 | contig 28819 bp, 17 predicted proteins | sample LantaG_FD_87015 | JGI IMG/M metagenome (GOLD analysis project Ga0114918, IMG submission 87015) | Deep subsurface microbial communities from Baltic Sea to uncover new lineages of life (NeLLi) - Landsort_02402 metaG | ecosystem: Environmental > Aquatic > Marine > Oceanic > Sediment | place...
GGCCAGAAGAGGGGGTGGGTGAGCACTTGCGTCTGGTTCAGGACGTCCCCTCTCCCAATCCCGGCGTAGTGAATGTTTGAGGACACCAGGTGCAGGCAGAAGGTGCGCAGGAACGTAGACAGGGAGGGGGTGCTTCATGACGGGCAGGACTTTGGACGCGATGTAACGTACGCAGGTCGTTAAACCGCACGCCTCTGCTCACGCCTCTGCTCTCTCCCCCGCCGTGCAGCGTACGGGTGCCCCGCCGTACGGCGTACAGGCGGCAGGGGCTGATGAGAGAGAGAGACTGCAAGAAACGGCAAGACCGCATCGGCCCGTCTAAGCCCGCGGGGATGGAGGGACCTCTGCCCCACAGGTGGGTATGTAATTCCAACCCAGTATTCGGCAACGGCAAGACCGCATCGGCCCGTATGAGCCCGCGGATGGAGGGACTTGCCCCACAGGTGGGTAATTGTAACTCCGCCAATCTCCTCACACATTATTCGCCCCCTCCACCACTCTCACCCTTCCCGTTGTCCCACGCTTTGCCCCCGAAATACCGCAGCGCCGGCACGCCCCGCACCTCCAGGTCCACCATCGGCGCCTCGATGACTTGCAGGCCCGGCAGCCGCCCGGCCACCCCGTCCAGCACCCGCCGCTGCTCCGCCCGGCGCGTCGCCAAAAAGGCGGGCGCGGCTGAGCCTGCCAGGACCTGGTTGACGATCAGGCCGCCCACGGGCACCGACTCCGCCTGCAGCGCCCGGGCCAGCCGGCCCGACTCGGCCGCCGCCATGACGGTGGGGATGGACACGATGACAAAGCTGGTCGTGTCGGCGCACCGGAACAGGGAGCGGGCGCGGTCCATGCGGTCGCGCAGGGCGTCCAGGGCGAGCACAGCCGGGTCGGGCCCCGACTTGGCCCCGCCAAACAGGCCCTTCACCGCGTCCGCCGCGTCCGTCAGCCGCTGGCGCAGGCGGACGACCTTGCCCAGGGTGGCGTCCACAAAGTCGGGCAGGGTGAGCAGGCGCAGGGTGTGGCCCGTGGGCGCGGTGTCGAAGACGATGCGGTCAAAGTGGGCGTACGCATCCGACCCGGCCAGGTCAACAACCTTGGCGATCGCGACCGCCTCGTCCACGCCAGGCGGCAGCGTCTCCAGCAGCTCGCCCAGCCGGAGGTCGGCCAGCTGGTCCGCAAAGACGCCGAGGCCCACGCTCTTCATAAAGGTCATGACCTTGGAGTCGCCCGCGCCGGGCGCGCTGGCCGCAGCCGCCGCGCGCACGTCGGCTGCGGCCGCAGCCACGTCGACCTCCATGCCCCACAGGGGCAGGTCGGTGCCCTCCACCCGGACGGGGGCGCCGCCCGACACGTCCTGGGCCAGGGAATCCGACAGCGAGTGCGCTGGGTCGGTGGACACGACCAGGGTCGCGTACCCCTGGTCCGCAAAGTGGGTGGCAAGGGCGGCCGATAGGGAGGTCTTGCCCACCCCGCCTTTCCCGCCCAGCATCACATACCGCCGCCCGCCGTCCGGGCGGGGCGGCGCGGCCGCCTCGGCCAGGCCGCCCCAGGCCAGGCCCCCAAAGTAACGTAGGGCGGGCACGCCCCGCACCTCTAGATCCAGTAAGGGCGCGGTGGCGGTCGGCAGGGCGGCCAAAACCGGGTCGGCCGCGATGGTGCCCAGCGCGGCCGCCTGGTCGCGCAGGCGCGCGCCAAGGAAGGCGTCGCCGTCGCCGGGGCCGATGACCTGATTGACGACGACCCGCTTCACGGGCACGCCGTCCGCACGTAACGCCGTCAGCAGGCGGGCCGACTCGGCGATGGCCAGCTCGGTCGGGATGGTGGCGATGACAAACTCGGTGGCGTCAGCGTCCCGGAACAGGGCGCCCGCCAGGCGGACCTGGGCCCGCAGCTTCTCCAGTTTGGCCACCGCCTCCTCCTGCGTCTCGGCCCCCGCCCCAAACAGGGCGCGCACCGCGGTGCCCGCCACACCCAACTTCTGGCGCAGGCGGACCACCTTGCCCAGAGCGGCGTCCACAAAGGCGGGCACGCCCAGCAGGCGCAGGGTGTGGCCGGTCGGGGCCGTGTCGATGACGATCCGGGAGAAGCGGGCGTACTCGGCCGACTCCGCGATCTCCACCACCTTGGCGATGGCGACCGCCTCGTCCAGCCCCGGAGGCGGCGTGTCCAGCAGGTCGCCCAGCCGCAGGTCGGCCAGCTGGTCGGCCAGGGCGCCCAGGCCGAACCCGCCCAGGAAGTCGCGGATGCCTTTCCCGTCATCCCTGACGGCGCCCGCCTTCAGGCTGGCGCTTGCGGCCTCCGGGTCGACCTCCAGGCCCCACAGGGGCAGGTCGGTGCCTTCGACCGGCACCGGCTTGCCGCCAGACACGTCCTGGGCCAGGGAGTCGGACAGGGAGTGCGCCGGGTCAGTCGACACCACCAGGGTCGCGTGCCCCGCCCCCGCCAGGCGGACGGCCAGGGAGGCGGACAGGGAGGTCTTGCCGACGCCGCCCTTGCCGGACACCATGATGTACTTGCGCTCTTTGCCTGCGGCCAGCTCCTCAAAGGCGGTGGTCGTGGGGCGAGGGGAGGCGGGAGAAGAGGGGGTGGTGGTGGCGGTGGCGGCGGCGGCGGCCGCAGCCGCTGCCGTGGCCTCGCCCGCCGGGGAGGCGGCGGCGGCGCGGGCGACGCCAGAGGTGAGGCAGCGGGATACTGTCGGGACCACGGCGTGGGGGCGGGCAGGCACGGCTGTGGTGGTCGACGGGCGACCGGCGAAGGCCTGGTAGAAGAGAGGGATGGACGATGGGAAATGATGAGAGAGAGGACAGCGGGTCGGCGCGGCACGGCAGCGCGTGCTCTTTCCTCTCTCGCGCGCGGGCGCTGTCTCAATTCACCGCCCATACCCCTACACATACACACCTTGCGGTCTGGCCGCCTGTGGACCAGGGCTAGGCCGCCTGGGCGGGCCAGGCCGGCGGCCTGGAGGGGCGGCATCGTGGTGGAGAGAGAAGAGAGCGGAGAGGACACACGCAAGCGAATGGGCGAGACAGGGCGACAGCGAGCAAACAGATGGGCGGAGCGCGCGCGTCTCCGCGAGCGAGCGGCGGTGAGTGTGTGCGTGTGTGTGTGTGTGTGTGTGTGTGAATGAACCCTCGACGAGGACGATGGCTAGCAGCTGTCTCTAAATTGGGCGTGGAGGGCCTCAGACGCGAGGAAAAGCAAGTGTGTCTTCGTCTTTTTCGCTCACTCTCCCTCCATTCGCCCATCGGCCGCGGGCCACCCTTTTTCCATCTTTCTCGCGCGGTGCCGCTCGACCGTCCGCCAGCACGCCCTCGTGCACACGCTCGGCTGCTGGCCAGCTCCTCCTGGGTACACACAGAGCCCCCCTCTCCACGCCTGAGGCAGGAGCGCGCCTGAGCCCCTCCCCCGCGCCGCCAACAAAAAAAAAGGCACGCCCCACGCACACCCGCCTCCTCCCCTCTCCATCCATCTCCATGCCGCCCGCCGCCGCCCCGGGCCCCGCGCCCCACCCGCTCGCCCTGGACGCGGCCTCCATCGCGGACGCTCTGGCCGGCCGGCGCGCCCGCGGGACAACGACGGCGACGGCCGCCCCTCCACCACCCCCACCCCCACCTGCAGGCGGCGCCTGGGCGGCCCTCCGCTACGACTTCATGCCCGACTCCCTCCAGGCCCGAGGCGGCGCCCGTGCCGGCGGCGCCAACGCCTCCACCTCCGCCGCCGCCCAGCGGTGCGCCCTAACCCTGGACGGAGAGGGCCGGGTGGAGCTGGTGCGGGCGGGCGGGGCGGGCGGGGGCGGCGTCCTCTTTGCAGGGCGGCGCGACCAGGGGGTGCCCGCCCGCGGCGGGCTGGGCGGGGGCGAGGGCGGGGCTGGCGTCGCCGGTCCCGCCGCCGCCTCCACCGCCTCGGGCGACATGGTGGACTGCGTGGCCGTCTTTGGGACCGGCGGCTGGACCCTGCACGCCCTGACGGGCGGGGCCGCCAGCCTGCGGTGCGTGTGGGCGTTTTTTGGAGAGGGGAGGGAGAGGGGCGGCCGTCGGCAGCGCACGCACGCCCGTGCCGCTGCTGATGCTGCATGCACCAGTCGGTGGCGTCCTGACCCCCGCGCTGCTGTGCCAGGTCGTGGCCGTGCGCGCGCTCTCTCTCCTCTCTCTCTCTTCCCCTCACTCATCATTCCCTCCATTTGCTGTGTCCAGCCACACGCGCGCGCCTGTCCCCGCCCATCGCCTGCCCGCCCCGCCGCCGTCCTGGGCGACCACCAGCCCGAGCCGTGGCAACGGCATGCCGCCCACCGTCGCCGCCGACGCCGGCGCCCGGCTGACACGGCGCCAGTCGACGCTGGGCGCCGCGACGGCGGCCGCGGCGGCGGCGGCAGCAGCGACCACAGCCGCAGCCGCGACGGCGACCGCGGCGCCCGCGCCGGGCCGCTCCCTGTCCGCCGACCTGGAGGCGGCCCTGGAGGAGGCCATGGACGAGGATGAGGAAGCCCGCGCCGTCGTCGACGCCTCAGCCCTCGGCCCCCGCCGGGTCAGCTCTCGCGTGCCGGCCCCGCCCCGCTCAGTCTTTGCCGCCGCGGCCGCCGCGGCCGCGCCCGCTGCTCCGCCGCCGGCCGGCCCTCGCCCGCCCGCCCCGCTGCAGGTCCGGTTCACGGACCAGGTCCAGGGGGGAGGTTACGGCGCCACAGATGTGCACGCCGCCCCGTCCGCGCCCCTGGACGAGGTGGAGCGCCAGTTCCTGGGGCTGGGGTGATGGGTGGATGGATGGATGGAAGTGGGTGGGTGAAGAAGTGTGGCGCGTGCGTGTGAAAGGCATAGAGAAATCGACAAGCAAACTCATGGCGCGTGTACGCGGGCGGCCACCCGGGGTTGGCGGCGGGTAGTGGTCGAGGCAGGGAGGCTTAGGCACGGCGGCCCCGCGCCGCCTGGCAGGCAAGGTCGGATGAGGCACGAGCAACTCGCCCCCTCACACTCCTCCCTTTCCTCCGACACGCCCCGGCGCCCCCCTTCCCAGCTCCCGCCTCGCCACACACGCACACAGAAGATAGGGCACCTCTCTGTCTGTCTGTATCTGCCCTCAGCCTGCCCCTCCTCCCTCCTCTCCAAAAAATGCTGCCCCTGCGCACGCCCCGCACGGCGGCGGCGGCCCGGCCGTCGCCCGCCCGTCCCGCCCACCGCCGCGCCCTCGTCATCGCGTCCGCCACGCCCACGCGGCCGCCCGGCTCCTTGGCCGACCTGCTAGCCCGCCTGCCCGGCTGCATGGTTGCCGCCGCGGCGGCGGCCGCCCTGACGGTACGAATAGAGAGAGAGACACTGCAGGGCATGCCTCGTCGCCCGCCGCCTCTCCCCCTTCATCCTCACCCCCTCCCCTCTCTCCTCTAGCTCTCCGCCCCGGCCCTGGCGGCCGCGCCGGCCTCCTCTTACGCCGCCGACCTGGAGGCCGCCATCATGTCCCGGGGCGGCGCCGGCCTGCCCAGCCTGAACTCGTCGCCCGCGGTGAGTTGAAAAGGGGGGATGGCGGTGGTGGTGGGATGCGGCGCGCCCAAACGCGCTCTCTCTATTGAGAGGCAGGCCCGCCGCTCCTACCATCCAATTGCCCTCATCCACGCACGGACAGGTGCGGGAAGTGCAATGCGGTCGATCTTGTGCTGTTTGGAAAGGAAATGGGGAGCTGGGACCCGTGAGCGCGGCGGCGCACACACCTCCCACCCCTGACCCCTTCTCATCCACCAACCCCACCCTTCCATCCTGTTTTTTAGGAAAACGCGGCCCTCCTGCGGTCCACCCGCCGCACCGGCCCGCCCACATCGGACGAGGTGGAAGTCCTGCGCGCGCAGGTGGAGGCCCTGAAGCGGGGCGGCAATGGTGGCGGCAACGTGGCGGTCGCGCCTGCGCCGGTCGCGCTTCCCGCGCCCGCCCCTGCCGCTCTTCCCGCCGCCGCCTCCCCTGCCTCCTCTCCGTCGTCCCCGCTCCTGTCCTTTGCCAACGGGGCCGGCATCGTGGCAGCCGGCGGCCTGGCGGGAGCCCTGGCCCTGGCCTCCAAAAAGACGGACGCCGTCGCCGAACAGGCGTCCGCCGCCCAAGCATCCGCAGCGGCCGCCCTGGCCGACCTGCGGTCCCAGGTCGCGGCCGCGGCCGCGGCCGTGGACAAGGAAAAAGCGGTGGGCGAGGCCCTGCGGGCTAAAGCGACTGCCGCGGCGGAGGAAGCGTCCCGCCGCCAGGCCCTGGAGGCGACCGCCCTGGACGCGGCCCGGGCGGAAGCCGCGGCCGGCGCCCGGGCCCTGACCGCCGAGCGCGCGCAGACGGACGCAGCCAGGGCCGAGGCGACCGCGCTGCGGGAGGCGCGCGACGCGGAGCGGGCGGCCACGTACGCGGCCGAGGTGGAGGCCAAGGACCTGCGGGCCCAGCTGGACGAGATCATCGTCTCCCTGGCGCAGGCCAAGTCGGTGGGCGCGGCGGTCGGGGAGCGGGCGGCCCATCTGGAGGGCGCGTTGGGCGACGCCCGGGCGGGCGCGGCCGCCCTGGCGGCCGACCTGGTGGCCGCCCGGGACGCCGCCGCTGCGGCCGGAGCGGCCGCCCAGGAGGCGGCCACCAAGGCGGCCCGCCGCCTGGAGGAGGCGACCTGGGCGGCCGAGCGGGAGGCGGCCGAGGTGGCGCGCCTGGGCGGGGAGCTGCAGGACGAGGCGGCGGCGCGCGCGCGTGTCACGGCCGACCTGGTGGCTTCCCGCAAAGCCGCCGAGGAAGCCGCGGCCATCGCCCAGGAAACAGCCGCCCGTCTAGCGAACGCCAAGGCCGCGACCGCCGCCGTGGAGGAGCGCGCCATGGCGGCCGCCCGCGCGGCGTCGGCGGCGGAGGCTGACAAGCGGGCCGCGAAAAAGGAGAATCTGTCCCTGCAGGACGCGCTGTCCCTGATGAAGACCCAGGCGGCCGTGGCGGCTGCGGCCGCGGCCCGGGAGGCGGAGGAAGCCGCGGCGGCCGCGGCGGCCAAGGCGGCCGACCTCTCTGCCGCGCGGTCCGAGCTGGAGGCCGCCCGGACCGCGCGCGCCGCGGTGGAGGCCGACCTGGCCGCCTCCCAGGGCTCCATCGCGTCCCGGGAGGCGGACCTGGCGGCCCTGCGGGCGGACCTGGCCGACGCGCGGGCCGCAGCGGCCGCGGCGGCCGACCTGATCGCGGACGCGGAGGAGCGGGCCGAGGTCGCGGCCGCGACCGCGGCGGCCGAGGCGGCGTCCGCGGGCGCCGCCCGCGCTGACGCGGCGTCCGCGCGCGAGGCCGCCTCGGCCGCGGCGTCTGCCCTGCACGTGGCCAGGGGCGAGCTCGCGTCGGAGCGCCTCCTGGCGACCGACCTGCGCCAGCGGGTGGCCCACCTGCAGGAGTCGTTCACGGCCTCGACGGACGCGCTGGAAGCCGTGCAAGGGTCCGAGGCGGTCGCGAAAGCCGCCGTCGCGGACGCGGGGCGGCGGGCCGACCAGGCGGCGGCCGCGGCCAAGGCCGCCGTCGCGGCGGCCGACCAGCGCGCCTTTGACGCGGAGCGTGGCGCGGAGGACGCGGCGGCCGCGCTGGCCGACCTGGAGGGCGCGCTCGCGTCGGCCTCGGCCGAGATGGCGGCCGCCCGGGCGGCGGCCGAGGCCGCCGCGGCCGACCTGGCGGCCGAGCGGGCGGCCCGGGCGGCGGCCGAGGCCGAGGCCGCCCGCCTGCGGGAGGAGCTGCTGAGTGGCGGGGGTGGGACCACGCCCCCCCCGCCCACGGGCGCGGCGCCCGTTGTGACGCCCGCCGTGGCGGAGGCCATCGACGCGGCCGAGGCGGACGTCACCGCGGCGGCCCCGCCCCCGCCGGCCAAGCAGGCGGCGACCCGGCGCACCGTCAAGGCCGTCGTGCCGGTCGTCGCGGCGGCGGCGGCCGACGCCGCCGCGGCGGCGCCCAAGCGGCGGGGGCGGCCGCCCAAGAAGGTGGCCGAGGCCGAGTGAGCAATGAATGGGAGAAAGGGGGATGAGGGTGGTGTGGTGTTTTCGTCCGTGCTGGGTGTGTGTTGTGTCTGGGTCTGTCCGTGGGGGAGCATGTGTGAAAAAGAAGGCGAGATGTGCGTGACCGTGCGCGTGCCCAGGCATTTTGATTCATCCATCCAAAAAGGGAGCAGGTGCGGGCCGCCCTGAAGGTGGTGCGCCCCCACCAGCCGGGATGGTGGGAGCCAGCGGCTGGTGAAAAGAGAGCGGACGCACGAGAGCGACGCGAGGCAGCTACACACTCACACACTCGTTCCGTCCTCTCTCCCTCCCGCTTCACCCTTCCCGCCCGCACGCACACACATTCACGCCAGGCAGAGAGAAAGCGCGCCCACGCACACCACCTCACCACACCCGCCTGCCTCAACGCCTCGCACCTCCCCGCGCTTTTTCCAAAAGCAACAAAAAATGCGCGCCGCACTCGCCGCTACCGGCCCAGCCGCGGCGCTCGCCCGCCCCGCCCACGCCCACCGCCCCGTCCGCGCGTCAGCCATGCCGCCCAAGGACACGGCCTCTCAACCGTCCACCCGCGCCGCCGCCGCCCCGCCCTCCAAGTCGGGCTACCCGGAGTTGGAGACGTCCGCGGCCGACACGGGCCTGCTCCCCCGCCGCGAGCCGGGCTCGTTCCCCTCGCCCGCCATCGTCGCCGCCTGGAACCGCCTGTCCGTGGAGCTGCTGGAGGGCGCGGACACGGGCGCCCCGCCCGCCGCGGCGGGCGAGGAGGCGACTTTTGACCCGCTCCGGGACGGGCCCGCCCGGTACCTGGGCTATTCCAACGAGTGCGGGTGAGTTGTTGAATAAGAGAAGAGAGAGGAGAGAGGGAGAGGGGGGAGGGCGCGCGCGCTTGCTGCTGCTTGCAGGAGGTGCGGATGCACTGTGCGTATGTGTGCTTAGACCGGCGGGCGAGTGAGCCGCGCGGCCTGGAAACCGTGTGCGCATCGACGTCGGCCGGCCGGCCGACGGGCGGGGCCGCGCGCAAGCCGGCGGTGCGGCGGGAGAGAGAGCGAAAGAGAGCCGCTCCTGGCGGCTGCAGCCTCCCTCCCGCAGCTGTGCCAATGACGCGCTGGGAAGGACGACCTCCAGGCTCGCGCCAGGCAGGGTGCGGCCGATTCGCCGGGAGGCAAGCCCTCCAGCCTGCGCCCCGATTGGAAGGCAGCCCGCCGCCGCGCGCGCGCGGGTGCTCACTCCTCTCGCTCTCGCCGCCCAAAAAAAAAACGAGCGGCCGACGGCAGCTCTCACCGCTCTCACCCCCTCCCCCCTCCTCTCTCCCTCTCTCCAACAGTGAGGCCTTCGCCGCCTGGCTGCCCCCCTTCGGCGTGCCCCTCTCCTACGCGGTCGCCATCGGGTACGTCCTGGTGGACACGGTGGATAAAGGCCTGAAAGCGTACGCCCGGGCGAAGCAGGAGCTGGAGGGTGGGGCCGTCCCCGTGCGGGCGGACGTCGACACGGGGCGCCTGGCCCTGCTGCTGGCGGCCGAGCGCAGCGTGGACACGATCGTCTGGCAGCTGCTGGCGTCCGTGTTCGTGCCCGGGTACACCATCCACACCGTCGTCGCGGCCGTCCACGCGGGGTTGGGCCCCCTGGAGGCCCTGCCCGCCGTCCAGGGGGCGGCCGGCGGCCTGGCGGCCCTGGTCGGCGCGCCCTCGGGCGCCGCCCTGCTGGCGGTCGCGGACAAGTCCCTGCCCACGGTGGCGGGGCTGGCAGGTATGCAGAGATGAGGGAGAGAGATGGGAGAGAGGACGGAAAGAGAGGGCACGCCGCCCCCCCCCCACACCCTTCCCCATCATCATCATCAAAACTCACCATCCCCATCCCCCCATCCTTCTCACAAACACAATAGCCATCCCCTTCATCGTCCACCCCATCGACAACGCCATTCACGCCCTGCTCAACGTCACCCTGCGGCCAGCGCTGAAAAGGGCGGTGTGCGAGGGCGGGCAGGGCAAAGAGGCGGGCCTGGCGCTGTGCGAGGAGTGCGGCCCCTGGAAGAAGGGGGAGGCGAAGAAGGGCATGCACTGAGAGAATGGAATGGAGAGAGGGAAGGGGGGAATGGACCCGGACCGCATTCTTTTTCTTTTTAAATGACAGGTGGAGAGAGGGGAAGGGGCTGGAGGCGCGGTCCCTGTTGATGCTCCGGCATGCACGCGGACGGCGTGTGCATGAGTGTTCAAAGAGAGCAGAAGCACACACACGTCGTTTCCTTTTCGCTGGGTCTCTCTCGCCGTCCGGCCTCTCGCCTCGCCTTCCCCCTTTTTTCCCACACCATGTCTGACGACGACACCTGCCCCAAGCCCGCCCTGGAGGAGGCGTGCAAGAAGCACTGCGTCAAGTACCTGGTCGCGTACGAGGTGAGGGGATGATCCCCGCCGGGTGAGAGAGGAGGGGCGCGGCGCGCGAATGAGGTCTGTGTGGTGTGCAGGGCCCACGCCCAGCCGCACGCACGTGTCTTGGCTCCTTGCAAGGGGGGGCAGGTCCTGAGTTCTCCGCGCGCATCCTGTCGGCGGGCATTCACGAGGCGAGCACCGCCCTCGTCTGCGCTCACACGCGCCGATGGAGCGTGGCGGCGGGCCCCGGCGGCGGCGGCGCGATTGCGCTCAGGGGTGTGCGTTGCGCGCGTGCGCGCCCATACAGCCCCGGCCCTGGCCGGATCCTTGCCTGCGAGCGCGCGCACAAAGCCCTGGGCGACCCAACCCCAGGCGAGAGAAAGGAGACCGAGTGGCGTGCCTGCGCGAGAGCGCGACACCCCCAAACAAAAAAACTCACCCTCTCCAACCCCGCGCACGCCCTCTTCATCATGCACCCCTCCTTAAGGCCTGCGCCAAGCGCATCGAGGGCAAGCCGGACGCCCACTGCACGGGCCAGTACTTTGACATGTGGGCCTGCATCGACAAGTGCGTGTCGTCGAAGCTGTTCCCGCTGCTCAAGTGAGGAGAGGGGGAATGGAGAGGGCGCGGGAGTGTGATAGCAGAGAGGGCTGGGTTGAGAGAAAGCGGGGGGGAAGGGAGGGGTGGGGGCGTCATGTGAGTGCGGCGGGGCTTTTGTGACGGAAATCGGCCTTTGGGGGGCGTGAAATGGATCAAGGGTGTATCAGGGTCATGTTCGCAGCGAGAAAAGCTGCGAGAAAAGCGGGTGGTCGGCGGCGCGGCGGCCCAAAGGCGGAATGGTTCCAGTTGTCGAGGTTCGCACACAACACACACAAAATCTTTACTGTTTTTTTTTCTGCACACACCCCGTCAGTCAGCGCCCCACAGGGCCCGCACCGTCGCCGGCGCCCCGCCAGACCGGCCCCCTTTACGGGCCCCGGCCTTGGCCCCACGACCACCACCTCCGTTTCCTCCCCCAACGACCGCCGCGCCCGCCTTTTCGAGCGCACCTGCCGCGGCTGCGCGCGCGCCGGCCGCCCCGCCCGCGTCCGGGGCGGCCCAGGCAGCCAGGGCGACCTCGGCCATGCTCGCCGCCGCGGGCGGCAGGCCCAGCACGGCCTTGACCAGGGGCGCCGACGGTTGCAGGGCCGCCAGTAAGGGCACCAGGCCGGCCAGGGAGGACGGCGAGGCCGCCAGGTGGGCGTGTGCCCGCCCGGCCGAGCCCAGGACGGCCGCCGCCACCGCGGCCGCCGTGTCCCGGCCCCGGTGGTGGCCCAGCGCCTCTGCCCGGATGAGGGACCACAGGGCGTGGACGGCACGCGGGGGCCATGGGGAGGAGGAGGGAGGAGAGGGAGAGGGGTCCGCGGCGGCGCACACCAGGTCGGCGACCGCGGCCGCAAAGGCGGCGTCCTCGTACCGGGCGGCCGGGTCGGCCGTGGCCCCTGCCCCGCCGCCCACCACCACGGCGGACGCCCGCCCGGACGCGGCGTCCGCGGCCGCGGCCAGGAGAGGGGCGTCGCCCGTCCCGCCCGCGCCGGCCAGGGCGCACAGCAGGCGCAGGGCGGGGCGGGGCACGCCCCGCACGGGCTGGGCGGGCGGGAAGGCCGGCGAGGCCGACCCCCGGTCCACGCCGCCCCAGTCGACGGACAGGCCACGCAGCAGGGGCGGGACGGCCAGGGCCAGGGCCGCCGGCCCGGCGGTCGCCAGGGCGCCGCCCAGGTCGGCGACCAGGGCGGCGGACGCGGCGGCATCACCACCATCCTCGCCGCTCGTCGCGTGGTGGTGCAGGCGGAACGCGGAGGCCGCGGCGGGCCCCACGCACGGGTCCTCCTCCTCGGCCTCCTCCTCCTGCTGCTCGGCCTTGCCCTTGCCCTTGGCGGGCTTGGCCGGCGACGGCTTGGATGCGGACGGCGGCGCAGCAGCAGCAGCAGCCCCCCCAACCCCGCCCCACGCCCCGCCAGCGCCCCGCTCCTCGGCCGCGACCGCGACCGCAAGCAGGCGCCAGCCCACGTCGCAGGTGGGCGGGCGGGCGCGCAGCGCGCCGACCAGGGCGGCCGCGACGGGCAGGCTCCTTGGCCCGGCCCCCAGGCAAGCTGCCAGCACCGCCCCGCACAGGGACGCCCGGGGTGGGGCGTGGGACGCCAGGGAGAGGAGGGGGCGGCGGGCATCGTCCCTCCCCTCACCACACCAGGCCACCAGGCCGGACGCGGCAGACCCCGCCAGGGCGGCCACCCCGTCCGCCGCGTCCTTGACCAGGGCGGGCGGGGGCGGGGCGCCGTCGGCCCTGCCGCCGCTCTCCGCGGGCGTGCCGCCCCGGCGCCGCTTGGACGCGGGCGCGGAGGGCGGGGCGGCCTTGCCGGCCAGGGCCTCCAGGACGGCCCCGACGGCGGAGCTGAGGGCGGCGCCCTCATCATCATCTTCTTCCTCTTCTGCCTCGCTCACGGCGGTTTTCAGGGCCGCCAGGGCCGCGTCCAGGGCGGCATCCACGCTACCGATCTTGACCTCAGCCGGCGGAGGAGGAGGAGGAGGGCATTTCTCGGCGGCGGCGGCGGCCTCCTCCTTTTTGGCGTCCTTTTCCTCGTCCTCCTCGGCCGGCGTCCCGGCCCGCCGCCGCTTGGCGCCCCCCGCAGCCGCAGCAGCCGGCGGCGCGGGCTCGGAGGCTGGCGGTGCGTCCGTGACGGTCGCAGTCGACGCCGAGCCCGGGCCCGAGTCGGCAGGCGCGGGAGGAGGGGGAGGAGGAGGAGGGGGGGGGAGGGGGGCGGTGGTGGTGGTCGGCGCTGCGTTCGGCGCTGCGCCCGCCTTGTCCTCCTCAGCCTCCACCCCTGCTCCCTGACTCAGGTGCCGGCCAAACACGGCCCGCACCCGGGCCCGCAGCCCCGCTGGCACTTCCGGCGCCCCCGCCAGGCGGTCAAAGGAGCGCAGCACGCCCCGGGACACCAGCGCGTCCGCGCCCGCGGACAGGGCCCGCTCATCGACGCCGCTGGCACCACTCTTCCCCACTAGGGCGTCCAGCACGCTGGCCGTCACGTGCGCGTAGCGGGGCAGGGAGTGCAGCATGAGCAGGGCCGCCGGTTCGGCGGCCATGAAGGAGTCGGACGCCGGATCGAAGGCCGCCCAGTCCGCGACGGCCGCGGCCGCGGCGGCCGCACACCCCGCAGGCGACCGCGGGACGGTCACCAGCCACCCCAGCAGCGCCCACCGGGGCAGCACGTCCGAGACCAGCACCGCCGCGGAGGGCCTGTACACCGCGACGACAAAGCGGACGGTGTCGACGACCGCGGCGGACGTGGCGGCCGCCCCCGCGCCCGGCCATGCCAGGTGGCGCCCCGCGTACCAGGCCTGGTACCGCGCCTGGTTTCCCAGGCGGACGGAAGACAGCAGGAAGTGGAGGCGGACCTCCGCGTCGGGCGGGATGCGGGAAGCGATCAGGGCGGCGGGCGGGCGGCGGGACGCCGCCCGGGCCAGGGGAGAGCCCGGGGTGAAGGGCGCGGCGTGCGGGCCAGCGCCGGCAGCGGCCACTGCGCCCAGCGCAGCCAGCGGGCCCGCCACCTCGGCCACGCCCCGGCAGCCGCCCAGCGCGGCCGCCAGGTCACGCCCGCCCGGGGCGACGACGTCCCAGTGCTCCGTCAGCAGCGGCATCGCCAGGGCGGCGGCCGCGCGGCGGAAGGAGGCGGCTGCGGCCGCGGCGGCCGGCGCGCCGCCGCCGTTTCCCCCGCCCCCTCCTTCCCCGCCCTCCCCAGGCAGCGCCACCACCGGCAGCAGGCGGGCGACCATGAGCAGGGCCGCCTGGGCCAGAGGGGCCGTGCCGGCCCCCTCGCCCACCAGCCAGTCCAGCCCGTCCGCCAGGCAGGCGGCTAGGCAGGTGGCGAGGGCCAGGTTCTCAGGCGCGGCGCAGCCCGACCGGACGTGGCGGACCAGCGCGCCAGCGGCCGCGGCCGCACCGGGCGAGCGGCCGCCAACAAGGGCCGCCGCCAGGCGGGCGACGGCCGCCCGGGCGTCCGGGGTGAGGAGCGGGTAGTGCGGGCCGGCCAGGGCGACCAGGTGGGCGCCCGCCGCGGCGGCCCGGGCTTCGGGCGGGGCGGATGCGGTCAGGACGCGGGCGCAGCTGAGTGAGGGAAATGGGGATGGAGATGAGAGAGATGAGAGGGGAGGCATCGGCGTTTTTCGCTCCCCGTCGCGCCTCTCTCTCTCTCTCTCTCTCTCTCCAACCGCACCCGTCCGCCACGCCCGCCGCCCGGCCGATGCCAGACACCGCCCCAAACACCAGGGCGGCCGCCAGTTCGGTGGCCGCCCCGCCCAGGGCCGCCCCCGGCGGCGGCCAGGCGACCTCGCCGCCGGACCCACACCGCAGGGCGACCTCGTTGCGGGTCCAGGCGCCCTCAAAGTCGGCCTCCAGGCAGGCCGCAGCCTCCGGGGCGGTGGCCGGGTCGAACAAGGATCCGGTGGACCGGGTGAGGATGGGCATTTGGGTTGGGGGGAGAGCGCGTGATGTTTTTGCTCTCCCTTTCTCTCGGCGCGCAAGAGAGAAAGGCCAGTCTGAGCGAGCGAGCGAGCGCACTCACTCCTCCTCCAGCTCTTTCAAGGTGCGCGCTTTGCTGCGTGCGTGCCCTGTCTCAGATGCTTGGATTGCTCATCAGAGGAGACCTTGAGGTTGAAGCTCACCCTTGCATGCGCCGTGAGGCCAAGCGCGGGCGTGCTTGCCGGTGTGCGCCCGTGCAGCCGGCATCGCATGGGCGAAAAACTCAGCGGACCCCTCGCGCACCACCGCGACCCGCTGGCCATGCCCATCCTCCTTCTCTCCCGTGTCCACCGCCCCGCAGCGGCGGGCGCGCTCACCCCTCTCCCTCTCCGCAACATCCAGACGCTCTTTTCAGGCCCCCCCCCCTCCGCACAAAGAACTAACCAAACCATGCCCTCCTCCTCCCTGACCATCGCCGCCCTCGCCGCCCTCCTCCTGGCGGCCACCTCCTCAACCCACGCCGCCCTGGTCGTCCCCGCCGGCCTCTCCGTCGCCCACGTCGAGATCCTGGACTGCCCGCCTGTCGCCGTGCCTCGCCGGGCCCTGGCCGACCTGGGCGCCCCGCCCTGCGGCGCGTGCCGCCTGCGCCTGGTGGAGACGGGCGCAGAGGGGACAGAAGCAGTCGCCATGCGTGCCACCAAACTGAGCGAGGCCCGGATCGTCTTCACCTCCGTGGACGGCGGGTCTGTCACGCACGTCACGGATTCCTACCCGCGGAACGGGCTGGGGAACCAGGCGACGGTGGCCACCATTGCGGGACCGGCTTATACGGCCGCTTTCACGCCCCCCTCCTTTGGCTTCGAGGGCGAGACCGCCTCCTTCACGGGCGCCCTGCGCAACAACGCGCGGGAGACGGTGTGCGAGTTTGAGGCCGACTTTTCGGTGGTGGCGCCGTGAGAATGAGAGAGAGAGGGGGAGAGGGAGGGTGTGCATGTGTGAAAGCCAGTCGCACAGGCGCGCGCCTGGAGAGAGAGTTGAGAGAGTTGGTTGCCCCCCCGTGCACTCTGTCACCCGCTCACACGCGAGAATCGGCTCCTTGCTTCCCGTGCCGCACCCTCCACACACCCGCGCATTCCACAAACGCGTGCACGCGACCCCGTTGGACGCGCTCGCACGCCTTGTGTGCGGACGCCGGGCCGTGCGGCGTGTGAGATAGGAGCGGCGTGGGCGCCTCGCCTTGCGCTCGCGCTCTCTCCCCTCCTCGCCCGCGCTCCCCTCGCAACCAATCGACGCTCTCGCCCTCCCTCACGCCCGCCAGCCCGCCCAGAGCCGCATCCCATCGGGTCCTCCCTGCCGGTTTACACTAGCCCCTCTGCCATGACGTCCGCGACTGAGGCGGGCCCGGGCGCGCCGCCCTCGTCCTCCTCCAACGGGGATGCGGCTGCTGCCCCTTGCTCCCAGCAAGCGCGCACGTTGGTCCCCACCACCGGCCTGGCCCCCCTCCCGCCCACCTCAGCCCTCACCCGCGCCCTCGACCTGCCCTCCTTCATCCTGGCCTCCCTCATCCTGTACTGGTCGGTCGCTCTGGGCGTGCTGATGGGCTACATCCGCCCCTGGGCCGGCTCCAAGCGGCGGGACGACGCGCTGGGATGGTAAGAGGAAGGATGGATGGAGAGAGAGAGGAAAAGATGGGGCTGGGGTTAGAAAATGGATGGCCCCATCTCTCTCCTCTCACGCCTCTCTCTCTCTCTCCTCTCCTGTTCTCTTCATCCTCCCCAGGGCCGTCACCCTGCAAAGCCTGATGGGTGTCCGCATGCTGACCCTGCCGGGGCCCATCCTGTACAGGGGCGGGCCGGCAGTGTACCTGGTGCGAGAGATGGAGAGAGAGAAAGGAGAGAGGAGGGGAGGGTGGTGAGGTTTGCACGCTGCTCTCTCCCATCCCTCCCTCCACACACGCACACGCACGCACTCACTCTCTCCCCTCTCCTCTCCTCTCCTCTGTCAGGCCAACCACCGGTCCTGGGCCGACTTTTACCTGGACCCGGTCGCCACGGGCGGGCGCGCCCAGATGCTGTCCCGCCTGGCGGTCGCGGTCGCCTTCCCGCTCATGATGCCGGCCGTGATCGCGGTGCGCGCGGTCGTCCTGTTCAACCGGGGCAAAGGGGCGGCGGCCGACCATGCGGCCTTCAACGCGGGCGTGCGGGCCAAGATGGAGCGCAGTCCCATGAAGGGGCTGATCGTGTACCCGGAAGGTAAGAGAGAGAGAGAAGGGAGAGAAGGGATGGGAGAGGGAGAGGGTGGGCTTTCGCTCTTTCGCTTTCGCTCGTGAGTGTTTTTTCCCTTCACACACCCTCCTTTCTCTCACCATCCATCCATCCACACCAGGCCACCGCTCCACCCGCCCCGATCCGCTCCCCTTCAAGCATGGCATGCTGCGCTTTGCGCACGCGGAGGGCCTGCCCACCCAGGCGGTCGTGTCCGCGGGGAAAGAAGGCGTCATGTCTGAGAAGCGGGGCACCGCACGGTGGGGGCGGACCGTGCTGGTCGCGTACGGGCCCGTCCTGCTGCCCGCCGACTTCCCGGATTTTAAGGCCTTCCTGGACGCGTTCAAGACCTCCTTCAACGAGGCCTGGGCCCGCGCGCACGCGCCCGGAGCGGCCGCCACCGCCACCCCCATCCCCCACCCGGCCCTGGACGCGCACGTGTACCCGCCCGACCTGTCCCGCGACCAGGCGGTAGTGTCGACCACCATCCTGGTCGTGTTCCTGGGCGTGGTGGCGCTCTGCACCAGGTGGGTGGTGGCCTGGGCGGGGCGGTCGCCGGGCGCTGCGGCGGCCCTGTTTTTGTGGTGCGCAACCTCGGCAGTGCGCGCGGTGGGCGCGCCCGCGGGCGGCGTGCCCCAGGGGACGGGGCGGCCCGCCAAGCCGCGGGCCGAGTGAGAGGAAAAAGGAGAGAGAGAGATGAGCCGAGGGTGCGTGCGTGCGTGCGCGTTGCGCCTGCCTCTTGTGACAGCCTGTGCCCCGTGAGGACGAGTGAGAGAGGAGGGGCGTGTGAAAATATCGCATCGAACACTCTCTCCGGGCCCGCCAGGACACGCGTGCGCCGCTGCGCACACCGCACAGCCAGCCGCACGGCCTCGCCACCATGCCCCACCCTACCCTCCACCACCGCCGCCGCACCGCCATCCTGGCCACCTGCGCCCTGGACCAGTGGGCCCTCGACTTTGACGGCAACGCGGCCCGCGTCGCGGCGTCCATCGACGCCGCCCGAGCAGCGGGGGCGCGGTACCGGGTGAGTGAGCGACATAGCCGAGGCCTTGAGAGAGCGCCATAGTACACGGCCAGCTTGGTGGGAGAGGGCGTGGGGCGAGAAGAGGGTGCGCGGGCGGCGCCGCATGCGGCGGCGCCGCCGACAAAGCTAGCCACGCCCCGCTCTCTCTCTCTCAACCTCCCCTCCTCTCCCTTTTTCTCAACATCAGGTCGGCCCCGAACTGGAGCTCACGGGCTACGGCTGCGAGGACCATTTCCTGGAGCCGGACACGGAGGCGCACGCCTGGGACGCGCTGGCTGGGCTGCTGGTCAGCGGGCACACGGACGGGTGAGTGAGAGAAGAGAGAAGAGGTCATCATCCCATCCCATCATCATCATCCATCCCCGGCCCCCATCTCTCACCCTCTCTTCTCTTCTCTCGTCTCATCCAGCATCCTCGTCGATGTCGGCCTGCCCGCCACCCACAGGGGCGTCCGCTACAACTGCCGGGCCTTCTGCCTCGACGGGCGCGTCCTGCTGGTCCGCCCCAAGGCCGCCCTGGCAGACGACGGCAACTACCGGTGAGTTCGTGAACAGAGAGTGTTTCTGTCTCTGTTTTGTTTTGCCGCACCGCACGACCCGCCGTCCGCCTCTCTCTCTCATACCCATCCACCCATCCACCCATTCTCCATTCCCTCAGCGAGTCCCGCTGGTTCCAGGCCTGGCGCCCGGACCGGGGCCTGGAGCCCTTCCGCCTGCCGCCCTCCACCCACGCCGCCATCACTGCCCGCCACCCTGGCTCCCCGCCCACCGTCCCCTTTGGCCACGCCCTCATCCGGTGCGCGGACGGGCCGGCCATTGCGCACGAGTGCTGCGAGGAGCTGTTCATGCCCCTGCCCCCGCACGCCCTGGCCGCCCTGGCGGGCGCGGACGTGTTCGGCAACGGGTCCGGGAGTCACCACCAGCTGCGCAAGCTGCACACCCGCCTGGCCGTCTTGACGTCCGCCACGGCGGCCTGCGGGGGCGCCTACCTGTACGCCAACCAGCGCGGGTGCGATGGCGGGCGCCTGTACTTCGATGGCTGCGCGGCGGTGGCCGTCAACGGGGCCATGGTGGCGCTAGGGGCCCAGTTTGGGCTGGCGGAAGTGGAGGTGGTGACTGCTGCTGTTGATTTGGGCGCGGTCGCGGCCTACCGGGGCGCCCGGGCCTCCTTCCAGGCCCAGGCCGCGGGCGGGGTGGGCGCACCGGGTGCGCTAGCCGTCGCCGCCTGGACCATGCCCGAGGTGGAGGCGCCAGGGTTCGCCCTCTGCTCTCCCACCCCCGTCACCCCAACGCCCCCCCTCCCCACCCCGGTGCGCTCCCACTCCCCCTCGGAGGAAATCGCGCTCGGCCCCGCCTGCTGGCTGTGGGACTACCTCCGCCGGTCCGGCGCCTCCGGCTTTGTGCTGCCCCTGTCGGGCGGCGCAGACTCGGGCGCGGTGGCGGCCATCGTGGGCGCCATGGCGGGCCTGGTGGTGCGCGCGGCGGCAGCGGGCGATCCCGGCGTCGCGGCCGACGCGCGCCGGGTGGGCGGGTACGGGCCGGGCGAGCCCCTGGGCGGGCCCGCGTCCTTCACCTCCCGCATCCTGCTCACCGCCTACCTGGCCTCGGCCACCGCGTCGACTGAAGCTAGCCGGTCCCGGGCGGCCGCGGTCGCGGCGGATGTGGGGTCCACGCACGTGGAGTGCGCGATCGATGGGCTGGTGGGCGCCGCGCTGGGGGCGCTGAGTGGCGGGGTGGGGGGGCTGCTGGCCTCGCCCTCGCCCTCGCCCTCCCCCTCCCAAATCCCGCAGCCCCGGTGCCGGGCGGCGGGCGGGTCTCCGACGGAGGCGGTGGCCCTGCAGAACCTGCAGGCCCGGTCCCGCATGGTGCTGACCTTCCTGTTAGCTCAGCTCGGGCCGTGGGTGCTCGGGGAGGCGGCAAAAGTGAGCACCAGCGGCGCCACCCCTCCCTCTCCCTTGCCCGGTGCCGCCCTCAACCCGGCCGGCTTCCGCCTCGTCCTGTCCGCCTCCAACGTGGACGAGGCGCTGTGGGGGTACCTGACCAAGTACGACTGCAGTGCGGGCGACCTCAACCCGATCGGCGGCGTCAGCAAGACGGACTTGAAAGCGTTCCTGGAGTGGGCGGCCCAGCCTGCGCCGGACGGGCTGGGCTTCCCCTCTCTGGCCGCGGTCGCCGCCGCCCCGCCCTCCGCGGAACTGGAACCCACGGGCGCTGGACCCGACGGCGACAGCGCCGGGAACGGCCCCTGCCCCCGGGAGCAGACGGACGAAGATGACATGGGCGTCACCTACGCGGACCTGGCCACCCTGGGCGCGGCCCGTACGCTGGCCCGGTGCGGGCCGGCCTCCATGTTTGCGGCCCTGGCGGCTGGGCCCTGGTCTGGCCGTCCCCCCGCGGCCGTGGCGGCCACGGTCAAGCGCTTCTGGACCGCGCACGGCGCCAACCGGCACAAGGCGACGACCCTCACCCCGGCCTACCACGCGGTAGCCTACTCGCCCGACGACAACCGGTTCGACCAGCGGCCCTTCTTGTACAACCGGGGGTGGGGCGCCCAGTTCCGGGCCATTGACGCGGGAGTGCGGGAGCGGGAAGAAGAGGGAGGAGGCGAGGGAGGGGCGGGGCGGAGGTGAGAGAGAAACAAGACGAGGATGGAGCGAGGTGAGGTCAGAGGTCAGAGCCGTCCTCCCACACACTACTCGTTCTTTTCTGCGCGCCGTGCTCTCTCCCGCCCGCGCGCAAAACAACCAGCACACACCCGCACCTCTCACCCCAATATGTCCCCCATGCGCCCCACGCGGGCTGCGGCCGGCGGCAAGACGTACAATGAGGCCCGGTGAGTCGCGGCGTGGACGGGAGAGACACCGACGCCGCGCACGCGCTCGCATCAGTTTTTCTCACGCTCTCTCTCCACCCCCCCCCCTTCCACAGCCTCGCCAAAGCCGCCGCCCAGGCGTCCGAGCCGGACGCCCCCTCCGACTCGGACACAGAGATGGAAGAGCAGGCGCCGACCGCGCCGCCGGTTGCCGCGCGGGTGCCGGCCAAGCGGGTGCGGGAGGTAAGAGGGAAGAAAGAGAGAGCGCGCGGCGCCGGGCGCCGGCGCCGCTTGAATGCCTGCGCGCCGGCGGCGCGCTTTCTCTCTCACGCGCCCTGCCACTCACTCACTCACCCTCTTCGCCACACACACGAAAAACACAGCCCCAGCCCCCGCAGCCCGTCTTGCACGGCCAGCGCGGCCTGCCGGCCGGCGGCGCGACGTCGCTGATGGGTGAGTTTTTGGGAAGAGCTCGTGTGTCTGTTGAAAGAGCAGCGAGTGCCCGCGGATGCGGCGCCTTTGCGCGCCTGGAACCGCCCTCGGCACGCCCAGTCAGGGAGATGGATGTTAGGCCGCCCTACTGGGCGTGCGCGCGAATCGGCCGAGGGGCCCAGGCGCAGCTCCGGCGGGGTCGCGTGACATAAAAACAAGGAAAACGCGATGGCGCCGGACGGTCCTTCCTCACACGCGCCCCACCCCCCCATCCAGACCACGTCCTGGCGCCCAACGTCACCCCGGAGACCATCACCGCCGTCGCCAAGGTAAGGAGAAGGGAGAAGGGAGATGGAGAGAGGAAGAGAGAGAGAGATAAACCCGCGCTCACGTCCCCCCCCTGCCGCCTCTCATCCATCCTCTCTCATCCCCTTCCCTCCCAGGAATGGGCAGACCGGTACCTGGCGAACCGGGCCGCCGCCACGGCGGAGCTGCTGACCCTGCTGGTCGAGGGCTGCGGCGTCGTCGGCCGCCCCGTCTCCGCGGCCGACGTGGAGGACGGGGACGTGGACGCCCTGGTGCGCGGCCTGGTGGACGCGGCCACCCGGGCCGGCCTGGCCGACCCATTCAAGGGCGGCCGAAAGGCCGGCCGGACCGCCCATGCCGCTTACCTGTCCCTGTGGGGCGCGGCTGTGGCGGAGCTGGCGTCCCGGTCCCGCCTGGGCGACGGGCACGCGGTGGACAAGGCGACGGCCGCCCTCCTGGGCCTGTCCGCGTCCGTCGTCCGCCCCTTCCGCATCGTCGCCACCGAGACGGCCGCCCGGGTGGGCACCGCCCTGGTGGAGGCGGGCACCTTCCTGGGCGCCGCCCGGGAGCGGGCGGAGGTGCAGCGGGAGGCGGCCGAGGCGGAGGGCGCGGCCGGGCGGGCGGCCGCGTTCGGGGCCCAGGCGGCCGAACTCCACCGCCAGGCGGGCGACGCGCGCGCCGCCCTGGCCGCCATCTTCCAGGGCGTCGCCGCCGCCCGCTTCCGGGACGTGTGCCCGGAGGTGCGGGCCACCGTCATCGCCGCCATCGGGGCCTGGGTCGCCCGCGACCCGGCCGCCCACATGGGCGACGCCATGCTCAAGTACTTGGCCTGGGCGCTGTCGGACCGGGCGGCGCCCGTGCGGGCGGCCGCCCTGGACGCCCTGCTGGCCCTGTACGCGGTGCCCGAGTCCCGGTCCCCCCTGCGGCCCTTCACGGAACGCTTCTCCCCGCGCTTTGCGGAGCTGGTGCATGACGTGGACGACGGGGTGGCGGCACGCGGGGTGCGCCTGGTGGCGACCCTGGTTGCCGCGGGCGAGATGGGGGCGGCCTCCGTGGGCGACGCCTTCCGCCTGCTGACGGACACGGCGCCCGCCGTGCGGGAGGCGGCCGCCCAGCTGGTGGTGACCCTGCTGCAGCCGGGTGGCGAGGAAGGGGCCGAAGAGGGCGGCGGCGGCGGCGAGGCGGCTGCTGGTGCTGGTGCTGCCGCCGGCCTGGGCGGCAGCCACCGTGGCGGCCGAGGACGGGCCTCCGCCGGCGCCTCCGCCTCCACCCCCTCCCTCCCCTCCTGGTCGTCCTCCGCCCAGCTGAAGGGCCTGCTGGACATCATGGCGGGCCTGGCCAAGCCGCCCGCCTTTGCGGGCGGCGTCGGCGAGGAGGAGGAGGGCGAGGAGGAGGGGGCCGCCGCGGCCGCCCCGCCCCCGCCCCTCGCCCCCGGCGCGGTGGACGTGGTGGTCGATGCCCTGGCCTCCCTGAAGGCGCCCGGCTCGGCCACCCGCCCCCGCCTGAAGATGCTGACCGACTGGGCTGCCCTGACGGCCGCCCTGGCGGACGACGCCGCCTGCGAGGCCCGGGGCGAGGCGGGGACGACCAACGTGGCGTCCCTGCTGGCGTCGGCCCTGCGGTCCGCCGCGGCGCCCTCCTTCTCGGCCTCCACGCCCGCCCCCTCCCGGGCTAAAGCCGCGGCGGCCGCGCGCCAGGCCCTGGCGGACGCGACGGCCATGGTGGGCCCCGCCCTGCCGTCCCTGTTTGCCCGCTTCCAGGCGGACGCGGGCGTGACCGCGTCCTTGGCCGCCTGCCTGCGGTGGGTGGACCTCAGCGTCTACGGCGGCGGGTCGGACGGGCGGGAGGGGCTGGAGGCGCTGCTGCGGCGGGTGGCGGCCGCCCTGGCCCGCCACATGGCCCCGCCCACCCTCCGCGTGTGCGCGCGAGCCCTGGCCCGTTGCGCGGGCCCGGACGGGCCCGGCGCGGCCCGCGAAGCGGCCCGGGGCGTGCTCGACGAGGCGGCCCGCGCGGCGTCTGGCGCGGCCGTCGACGCGGGCGCGGCGCTGCTGGCGGGCGGCGGTGGCGGCGGCCGGGGCCGGGGCGCGGCCTCAGCTGCCTCAACCGTCGCCGCCGCGGAGGCGGCTTGGACCCGCCTGGCCTGTCTGCGCCTGGTGGCGCCGCCCCCGGCCGGCGGCGCGGCGGCCGACACGGCGGCCGACGCGGCCGCGTCCGCCGCCGTGCGCCTGCTGACTGAGGCGGCCGGGTCGGGCGCGGCCCGGGTGCCGTCGTCCGTCGTCTGCTGCGCCGCCACGTCTGCCCTGGCGGGCCTGCTGTGGCGCCTGCATGCGGTGGAGGCGGCGGCGGCGGGGGACGGCGGCGGCGAGGCCGCGCCCGTCGCGGCCTCTGCGCGCGGGCGGGGCCGGCGCGGGTCGGGTGCTGCGGCCGCCGCGCCGCCCACCCCCACCAACCCCGCCCTCGCGGCCGCGGCCGCCCTGGCCCGCGACGCCGCCACCCTGGCCACCGCCCTGGCGGAGGCCACCTCCGGCGCGGCCGATCCGGCCGCCCGGGCGGGCGCGGCGGCCGCCCTGGCCGACCTCATCCTGGCCTTCAGCCCAGCCGCACTGGAGGCGGGCGTGCACGCGGTGGGCGGGGGCGTGGAGGCGGGCGCTGGCGCTGGCGCCGCGGGCGCGGCGCCTCCCGCGCACGCCGTCTCCCTGGCCGCCGCCGAGGCCCGGGCCGCCGCCGTCTACCGCCCTCCGGAGGGCGTCATCAACGCGCTCATGGCGCACTGCGACGCCGCCCTATCCGCCGGCGGCGGCGGAGCGGGGGCGACCGAGGAGGAGGAAGGCCAGGGCGGCGTGGCGGCCGTCGGCGCAGCGCCCGCCCCCGCGGAAGCGCGCGCCGAGGCCGCCGCCCTGACCCTGGCCCGCCTACTGGCGTTCGGGGCCCTACCCCCCGACTCCGAGCCCGCCTACCTGCTCCTGTCCCACCTGGCCGCGCCGGACTCCCGGGCGGCCGCCATCGCCCGGGACGGCGCGCGCGCCCTGCGCAGGGCGGGCGGGGGCGGGCCGCCGCCCGCGGACGTGTGGGCGGCCGCCCTGGGCGCAGCTGCGGGGCGCGGGGAAGCGGCCGTAACCGCCCTCGCCCGCGCCCTGGCGTCCGCGCCGCCCGGCTCCGCCGCGGATGCGGGCGCCGAGCTGGCGGCCGCCCTGGCGGCGGTGGGCGAGGAGGCCGCGCGCGCGCCGCCCCCCTTTGCCCGCGCGGCCGCGCTGCGCCCTCTGGCCATGCTCGCGCCCCGCGTGCCCGCGCCCGCCGCGGTCGGGCTGGCGTCCTCCCTGCGCGCGTCCGCCGACCGCCTGGCCGACCGGGGGCGCGGCCCGGCCGCGTCGGCCGCGGCGGCGGGCGCGGAGGTCATGCACGCCCTGGCTGACCGGTTTGCCGACCGGGGGGCGGGTGGGGGTGGGGGCGGCCCACTGCCCGGCCCGCGCTCGGCCCTGGCCCGCCCCGCCGCGCCCGCGCCCGTGGGCGACCGGTCCCGCCGCATCTCCTTTGCGGCCACCCGCGGGCACGAGGAGCCGGAGGAGGAGGAGGAGGACGACGACGACGTGGAGGTCGTCGTCGACGCCATCTCGGAGGACAACGAGCCGCCGCCCGCGCGGGTGCCGCACCCTCCTCGCGGCCGCGCGCCCCTGACGCGGGCGCGGCCGCCGTCGCAGCTGCCCGGGCGGGCCGGCCTGGCCGCCTCGGAGTCGGGGTCCGAGGAGGAGGACGCCGGCCCGGCGGTGCCCACGGCGGAGGAGCTGCCTGACGGCGATGGCGATAGCCAGCCGGTCAGCGAGCCCGTGCGCCGTGTGCGTCAGCGGGTGTGAGAGTGGAGATGCATAGAGAAAGCATGAGAAAAAAATGGGGAGAAGGGGGTGTGGGAGGACGCGACGAGCGGCGCCCGCGCGCGCACCCACCGCCGCCCCCCTCACCATCTCTCCATCTCTCGGATCCCTGCCTTGTATGCTTGAACTGTGTGTGTGTGCGTGTGAGTGAATGATGTGTGTGTGTGTGTGTGTGCGCCAGCGCGCGCGGCGCGCGTGCACACACGCACCGGGAGAGATGGCGAGTGCCAAGGAAAAGGAACGCGCTGCTCTCTCGCCTCTCCACTCGCTCCTTCTCAAGGTCGGTGGGGTGGTTGGCCCCCGCCATAGCCCCCCCTCGCCGCGCCTCGCACGCCCATCCGCCCACCGCCGCCCCCCTCAGTACCTGGCCAGGGTGTCCTTGTGCACAGCAGACGGGCGGGAGGCGTACCGCGACGCGTCCCAGGGGCCTGGCGAGGCCGACCTAAGCGCAACAGCTCTCCGGCCTAGTCGCAGAACGCGAGCGCTGAGCGCTGGTCGCAGCCCCCTCTCTTGTGTGGCCCGCGCCCCCCTCTCACACCCTCGTGTCCTCTCCCTTCACACCAACCACGCACCACAGGCCGCACTCTATTGATCACAAGCAGGAACAGCACCTATGACAATGTTCCGCACCCTGTTTGGGTGAGTTGGGAGGAGGAATCGGTTCTTGTCTTTTTTCCTCGGCGGCAGAAAAAGAGAGAGAGGAGGCGCCACGCTCGCATGCTGGTCACGCCCCCCCGCGGCCTGGGGAGGTCTCGAGTCTTATTCCACACCTACTCCCCGCCACTGCGTCAAGCAACTATCTAGAATTCCATTAGTCTTGCGTATAATGGATGGTCATGAAGGCTGTGCCGCCAGGACGCGAGAGCGGTTGCGCTGAGTTCACCAAATTCTGTTTCTCTCTCCCTCTCCTCCCTCTCTCTCTCTCAACATAGCGCCGCCGCCGCCCTGGCCCTGGCCGCGTCGGCCGCGGCCGATCCCATCACCATCCCGGCTGACCCGCTGGCCGCCTTTTCGGAGATGCCGGATGACTACCGGAACTGGGCGAGCGTGCTCAGCCAGGTGAGAGAGAGAGAGCGAATCGGAGATAGCCTCCGTGCCACAGCCCGCGCTCGCGCGTGCCGCCACCTCACCCTGTCACTCATGCTCGCCTCACCTTCACCTCACCTCACCCTCGTCGCCATACATCATCACATCGCTCCCACCGCCCACAGGTCCTGCTGAAGAAGGAGGGTACCGAGGAGGGCGCCGCCGCCGCACTGGGCCGCGTCATGCTGGCCGCCCACGGCCACCTGGCCAAGGTGGCCAACGGGGAGGAGCTCTTCCCGCGCATGCACCTGGCCGACCCAGTCTTTGCCGCGGACGTGGACGCCCTGCCCGCCGCCCTGGAGGAGGTGGTGGGCAAGATCACGGGCAAGGTGAAGGCCAAGCTGGGCGGCGACGTCACTAAAAAAGCCACCAAGTTCGCGGCGTCCAAGACCTTCTTCAATTTCGCACCCTGCGTGCTGCAGGAGACGCACACGGGCCTGGGCGCCAGCCTGGCCGGCCTCAACTTTGCGCCGGAGCTGTTTGGCTTCCGCCCCACGCTCGGGCGGGCGTCGTTTTCGGGGCTCCAGATCGCGCCCAAGCTCATCTTCTTGAACCCCATGGGCCTGCAGGTCCAGCCGCAGGTACGAATGGAGGGGGAGAGAATGAGAGAGAATGAGAGAGAAAGGGGAAGAGGGGCGGTGCTCCCCGACCTTCCCCCCTCTCTCCATTTTTCTCTCACACGCCCCCACTCTCCCTGCTTGCCGTCCGCCTCCTCAACCCGCTCCTCCTCAACCCGCGCCCGTCTCTCCCTCACGACACCTTCTCTCTCCCGCTCCTTTTCTAGGGCCTCAACGTCCAACCCGTCCTCCTGTACGTCGGCCCCATCGGCCTCAACGTCCAGCCCCAGGGCCTCAACGTCCAGCCCACCAAGATCGCGGTCGCGCCCACCAAGACGGACGTGCAGCCGTCCGCCAAGCTGGTGGCCCCGGCCAAGCTCGTGTACGCGCCCGTCCAGGTCCTGTACAACCCGCAGAAGGGGCCCGTCTACGCGCCCGTGGGCGACGACCTGACGACCCTGGACGACAACGTGGGCGCCTCCGCCGGCGCTGGCGCCCAGACCGGCGGCGGCGGGCTGTGAGTGAGGTGTGAGAAGGATGGAGAACGAATACTGAAGAACAATAAATGAAGTGCTTCATTCCCCCCTGCCCCCCCCCCCCCCCCCCCCCGAACCCCATATCCCCAAGAAATTGCTTTCGCTTGACAAGCCATGCCACGCGACTGGCAGAATCGTGCCAGTGCGTGCGCGTGCGTGCGCGCGCGTGTGTGTGCGTGATTAGGGGGGCATCAACATCAAGGGGAGAGCGAGAGGGAGAGCGTCGCTCTCCCTCTCTATAAATAACGTGCTTTGGGGGCGTGGTCGGTGTGTAAAAATTGAGAGAGCGAGCGCCCGCTCGAATTCCAAAACCAGGAGGAAAGGGCTCCTCCACACATGCTTCACTTTGCGCTCTGTGCGTGCACGCGGGGAGAGGGATGGAGGGAGAGGAGCTGGGCAGCGCCCCGACTCCAAAGACCCGAAAAGAAAAAAAGAAAAAAAGAAAAAGAAAAGAAAAAAAAAGAAGAAAAAAAAAGAAAAAAAAGGGACAGCTTGTGAGCTTGAGCTGAGCTTTAGCTTTCACTTCCCCGTCTTCTCTTCCCGTCCCGGGTGCGGGCGTGGGGGCTTCTGCACGCGTACACACCCTCCTGTCGCTCTCACTGTGGACATTCAGGAGCCGCTCTTGGTCAGGAGACAGCGCCCGACCACACGCACGCCCGTCTTACTTCACGCGCGCGCGCCTCCCCCCTCCCCCCAATTGGGCGCGCGCGCCTAGCCATGGCGTCTCCTTCGTGAACGCCTCTTCCCCTCTCTCCGCTCTCGCACGCGCGCACCACAGGGGGTCCCACGCGCCTTACCACGCACTTGGAAGCCCGTACTGCTGCAAAAATGACCTGGCCGACAAGGTTTGTGTGTGAGAGAGAGGCAGGACCACTCTTGTGGGCTAAGCCCGCCCACAAGAGGCCCGTCATGCGGCGCGCCGCCCGCCGCCCGCCGCGCTCGGCGCACCAACCTCTCTCTCTCGCGCCTCTCCGCTCTCTCGACCCACACAGCCGCCGCCGCCGCCCGCCCGCCCGGGCCGCCGCCCTCGCCCTCGCCTCAGCTGTCATCTGCTGCTGCTGCGTCGGCGCGGCTGCGGCTGCTCCCACCCTTTCGCCCGCCCCGTCCGCCCTCCCACCCCCA
>Ga0114918_10000729_pt1 | contig 28816 bp, 31 predicted proteins | sample LantaG_FD_87015 | JGI IMG/M metagenome (GOLD analysis project Ga0114918, IMG submission 87015) | Deep subsurface microbial communities from Baltic Sea to uncover new lineages of life (NeLLi) - Landsort_02402 metaG | ecosystem: Environmental > Aquatic > Marine > Oceanic > Sediment | place...
GAAGAATTAAATGCTTCTACTTCGTTAACAGGTTTAGATTTGTCTCGAACCTCATATTGATCATCGAACATCACGATGGTCATTTTAGCTTCACCTTCTTTTGATTCTTGTTGTGTTTTTAGAAATGAATTAAATCCACCAATAGCATCGTCAATAATACCATTCATCGATCCTGAACGATCTAAAACACAAATAATTTCCGTTAATCCTTCTTTAGACATAATTTCTCCTAATCTTCATACGTAACACTGGATTGCACTGCAGTATTATGAACTGTACCTCTATCGGGTTCATTTGGTTTACTAACCATAAAAAGACCATCTTTAACATGTTTAGTAAGAATATTTTTAATAGTATTATAATGATCTACATCTTCCCTATCAAAAGTAAACATTTCAAAAGGAATAGCTACTTTAGTAAGTTTATAATAGTGTATAATTTCACTAAGTTTGATCGCGGCAAATTCAACCATATCACATCGTGGTAAAATTGACCAACCAGGAAGTAAAGAATAAGGCTTAAATTTTCCTTTTAATCTGTGATAAACATAATTATCAGGATTTTTAGCTCTTAAACTGGTAGGAGATGTGGGAAATGTACAAAACTTTGTAGTAGTTTTTAAATTAGGAATTGAATTGAGTATTTTAGGACAATTACCATATTTTTCAACACCTTCTCCCATTTCTGTAGGTAAATTGGGATATGCTTCTACGAATTCTCCAAACAATGTTTTTTCTTTTTTTTGTACAGGGATCGAACCATCTTTTTTTTGATAACACGAGCACGGAATGCAAATCAATTCGAATTTACTTGGATCTTCTAAAATGTTGTATCTGATTTCTTGCATATATTTTTTCTCCAAAATGAAAACTAACTTTTCGAATTATAACAGATATTCTCAAAAAGTCAAGAAAAATCTTTTAAAAAAAATAAAAGTTTCGGTTGTTACAATTGTAACCTGTGGAAAGTAATAATTTCGGGGAATTGTTACAATTGTTACAATTCTTTAAAATCATATATTTTCCTACAGGTCACAATTGTTACCATTGTAACTATTATAGTAACTATAGTAACTATTATAGTAACTATAGTAACTATTATAGTAACTATTATAGTAACTATTGAATATAAAAATAATTTAATTTTTTTAAAAAAAGTATTTGACTTTTAGATTTTTGTGGTATAATCTTTTCGGAGGAAAATATATGCGAGTGTACGGAATCGATGCAAGTTTAAGTTCAACGGGAATATGTGTAGCAGATTGCAATTTTAATGCTAAATATGCAAAAAATCTCTTGACAATTTTGTTAAATCGAGATATAATTACCGAAAAAGATAAGAATGCATTTCGGAAATGTTTTCGCGTTGTGGCAAGTGATCAAATTGTATTTTCGAAAAAAGAAACTAAAGAATTAGCTAAAATTCGTAAAAAAATTAAAACTGATATGGATATTGGTCAAGTCATGTCTGCGGATATTGTAGAGCTTGAAGATAGAGTTATTCAGAGAATGAAATTTCAAATTGATAATATTTGTGCATTTCATCAAGCTCATAAACCTGACATATCGTTTATAGAGGATTATTCATATAATTCTAAAGGTTCTGTGATTCAGTTGGCAGAAATGAAAGGTTTTTTGAAAGCGACAAAGAATTTTAATATGTTTATAGCACCGATTGGGAGTATTAAAAAAATTGGATCAGGTAATGGTAATGCGAACAAACATGTTATGTACGATGGTATTTCGAGATATCCTTTAGATGGTGTTCTTTTAGATGAAGATCGAGATGATGAAATTGATGCTATTGCAATTTGCTTAATGGTGTATTATGGAATCTATTATCGAGTAGTAGGTTTTGATTTTCCTGAAGTTAAAACAACAGAAGAAAAAACAAAAATTAAAGCATGGATTTCATGTTTAGATAAAACTGCAAACCATATTGGAAGTTCTATTGAATTGAAAGATTTAATTAATGAAAAATAATTCTCGATTAACTAAAGATCAAAAAGATCTTTTATTAGATACTACTTTGATTATTAGTATGGCCTATGATGAATTTCATTCTTTATATAAACCTATTATAAAACAAAATTATGATTTATATTTAGAAAATTTTGTTTTGTCATCACATGATATTCAAATAATGGCAAAATATTTAGACGAAACAATAATTTCAGATTGTCCCTTAAGAAATTATTTAATAGAATTTTTTTCATATAAATATATTTTAAGTTTAATAGATAAAAATAATACTGACTTGAAAAAAATTATTAAAAAAGTATTTAAAGACACTAATATACCAATATCTTCTAGTCAAAATATTATTTTAATTGCTTTTAGAATTGTAATGGAAATTAATCTTCGAATAATACTTGACAAATTGTGCGAAACTTGTTATAATATGTTTCTGCCCAAACAGTACGACAATGAACTTTTGAATGTGTTATTGGAAAAGATTTTACAAGATAGTGAATATTTCTTATTGCATTCTGATCCAAGTCGTTCGGGTTCACTTTTGTTTAAAATTTTAAAGAATAATAATTGGTCTTCTGTTGGAGATCGTGTATACATGGAGTATTCTATAGATAGGATGGAACATCATGACGAAACAAATTAATGATCAATTCAGTAATATGAAAAGTTTAATTCGATTTGAGCCAACTGCAAGTATTCGATTTGTTGCTGAGGAACTTCGACGCTATGGTATTAAAACTAATATCCAAAACGATAAAGGTAAGACAGTCTTTTTTCAAAGTGCGCATATTGTTGTGTCGTATTTGAAAAATGAAGAAGACGGTCTAATGTATCCTTCTTATGGTTTGGTAGGTTTTAAGGATCTTTTTCACATTATAGGTAAAAATGTTGATGGTGTTTGTGATCAAGATATTGTTCGCGTTTGGTGCATTGCAGAAAAATTAGAAAGTCGAAGAATTATACAAATTACTGGTACTGCGGATGAAGCACTAGATGAAGATAATCGTCCTAAGTTGCCACATGTTTACGCTAATCTTCATCATATTCATAGAAATGAGAAAAATCGAGATTCGTTTATTTATAAAAGTAAATTTGCATCTAATAAACTTTATACTACCATTGATGGATCGAATCTAATTGGTATTGCAGACTATTTTCTTCTATCGGAAAACATATGAGTTCAACATCGGAAAAACTATTTAAAGGTTTTATTGAACTTTGTGAAGAATTAGTTCATGATGCTTATGTTATTACAGATGGTCATGCAGTTTTAACAGCTACTTTGGATCATGATGTTGCGATCAAACTTTGTAAATTAACAATTCGGCAGACTGGTAATAAAAATTGGAGAGTTACCAGTCTGTCGGAAACTACCGAATTTGCATATCGTACTGGATATGATGCAGCATGTCAAGATTTACAAGAGCAAATATCTGATGAGGAAGTATCTTCGGATAAACTAGCATCAGAAAATGGAGAAAACAATGAAAAAGATTTGCAACTTCGGAAGTGTGAGATTCAACACCAAGAAAAGTCAGATTGAATATACTCATTTTGTTAAAGATACAAATGGAAATTGGAACAAAGAACATGCACAAAAGTTAATTAAGAATGATGTGTATATTCCTAATGCTGATGCTGTAGCTAAACTTCGACAAGGTAATCCTCAAAATCTTCAAAGGGATTTATTTGGAAATCCTATTTTGGTTGGAGTTACCACAGATTTCTATGATCAAAACCCACCTGAAGTTGTAAGACAATCACCTGTAAAATTTGGTTCAGATATTCATCCTACTGTTAAATTTTTAGCAGAAGAATTTTATTTTGATGAAGAAAATGATGAAATTCCGCCATTACGTGTTCATTTTATGGATATTGAAACGTTGGTAGATGATCTTGGTTTTCTTCAAGGTTGGAATGTTGGTCCTGATAGATCAGGAAACGAACGGGGTGGAATAACACTTATTTCATCATATGATAATATTACTAAAAAAACAACAATCTTTGGTGTGAATCCTTATACAGAATCTACCAAACCTCTTCCTGATAATTCTCAATATATTTGGTGTCATGACGAACGAGGCTTACTGCGTGAATATATGCAATATCTTAAAGCCACTGATCCAGATATTATGACTGGTTGGAATGTAGCTGATTATGATTTACCTTATATAATTAATCGAATGATTTATTTGTTCGGTAAAAAATCATTATGGTATTTTGGTAATGGTAGTGTTTGGATTGATAATAAGAAACGTAGATTTACATCTAACGGTATTAATGTTATTGATTATATGATTCTATATAAAAAGTTTGAGTTGAAACCCCGTAGATCATATTCTTTGGATAATATTACTCAAGTGGAAAATATTAAAATCGATGGTCAAGGTAAAATTAAACATCAAGGATCATTTAGAGATTTTTATGAAAAGGATTGGAATGGTTTTGTTAGATATTGTGCTCAAGATTCAAGACTTGTAGCAGAATTAGATAATAAAAAACAACTTATGGAAACATTTATAATGTGTTGTTACATGGCAGGAATTCCTTTCAATCAAGCTATTGCCAAAGATGTGTCGTGGATGCGAATTCATGATGCAGCTATTTATAGATTTTGTAAAGATCATAAAGTTCAATTACCAGATAAAAAAGAAGTTCCCGAAGACACTCCAAAATTTGCTGGCGCATATGTTATGGAACCAGTTCCAGGAGTATATGATTATATAACAGTATTCGATGTAGCGAGTTTGTATCCTTCGTGTATTCGTGCCTTAAATATTTCTATTGAAGCATATCGAGGACAAGTTTTACAAGGAGATGTTACTACACAAAAAGGCTCTTTTAGAGTTAAGTTTTTTGATTCTTTGTATCTTGCGTTGGGTGATGCTGAAGAAAACATATTAAATGTTTATAACCAATACAATCAAGATCAAATAGATATTCATCAAGGTAAACCTGTAATTCATAATTTTAATACATTTGAAGAACTTAAAGCCACTTTGTCGCATTATAATTATTGTATTGCAGCCAATGGAGCAATTTTTACTAAAGATTCACGAGGAGTTATCGCATCTCTTTTGGATGCGTGGATGCAGATTCGAAAGAAGAATAAAAAATTATATTTCAAATATAAACAAAAATATCAACAAACTAATGATCCAAAATATAAAATTTTATCTGATCGATATAATACAATTCAGATGGTTTATAAAATTCGTTTGAATAGTTTGTATGGTTTTGTTGGCACGAAGTATTCAAGATTTTATCATACGCAATTAGCGGAAGCGGTAACAACTACAGGTCAATATGTGATTAGGTCTACAATAAAAGCATTAAAAGATGCTAATCCTGATTATGCTGTATTTTATTGCGATACTGATAGTTGTCGTGGAGATTCAATTGTAAGAACTAAATCTGGAAATAAAAAAATTGAAGATCTTTTTGATAATATCAAGAAAGAAAATTATGATTTATATCGAGAAACATATGACGGTAGAATGTTTGTTTATCCTGAAAATTTGAAACTTCCCTATTATAATGAAAAAGAAAAAAAAGTTCAAATGGGTAACGTGGATTTTATCGAAAAACATTATGTTAAAAAAAGATTATATAAAATTAAAACTAAAGATGGGAAAGAAGTGGTTATTACAGAAGATCATTCTGTAATGGTTTTAAATACACAGAATCAATTAATTGAGAAAAAACCTAATGAAATAAATAAAAATGATAAAATTATTACTTTAATACCCACGTATGACCATAAATAACTCTAAAGGAGAATAATATGGGTAATCGTAAAGGTGTGAAAAGTAAACGAAATTATTTAACATGGATGGAATTAGGTTATTCAGAGAGTGATGCTAGATTTGAAGCTCGAAAAAGAATGCCAGGAACATATGAATATTTTCATTTTTTTAAAGAGTATCCAGAAGAAGAAAGTAAAAAATTAGTTAAAGAGTGGAAAGAGAAAAATTTAAAAAGATCAAAAAAAAATTATATAGAAAAATTTGGAAAAACTGAAGGAATGAAAAAATGGAATAATTATAAAAATAAACAAGCTTATTCAAACACATATGAATATAAAAAACAAAAATACGGATGGACTAAAAAAGATTTTGAAAAATATAATAAATCCAGAGCAACCACAGAAAAAAATATGATAAAAAAATATGGAGAATTTGAAGGAAGAAAAAAATGGGTCGAATATGTAGAAAAACAAAGATATTCTTGTTCAGAAGAATATTTTATTGAAAAATATGGCAAAATAAAAGGAATAAAAAAATATAGAAATTTTTGTTATATTAGAGACAATGTTATTAAACAAAAACGAATTGGTCTTCGTAGTAAAATTTCAGAGGAATTATTTTCAATTTTAGATAAATTATTTCAAGATAGAATTTTTTTATGGGGAGAAAATGAATTTAAAGTTGAAAAAATATCTGGTGGTTGTTTTCATGTTGATTTTTATTGCTTAAAAACATTAAAAGTTATAGAATTTTATGGAGATGTTTTTCACGCTAATCCATTAATATATCAAGATGATGAAATGTTGTTTATAGGTAAAACTGCAAAAGAACTTAGAGATAAAAATATAAAAAGGGAAAATGAAATTCTAAAAAATCCAAATATAAATGATTTATTAGTGATTTGGGAAAAAGATTATAGACAAAACAAAAGTGAAATAATAAAAACTTGTGTTGACTTTTTAGAGGAGTAATGATGGATTTTACTATTAGTGAAATAGATTGTATTGAAGATTTGGGAGTGTGTGAAGAATATGTTTATGATGTTGGGATGACACAATCTCCTCATACCTTTTTTGCGAATGATATATTAATTCATAATTCTGTTTTCTTAAACTACGGAAAAATATTGAAGAAATTAGGTATTGATACTTCTGATGCTAATAAAGAAGAATGTGTCAGAAAATGTATTGAAATTGATAAAGATGTTAAATTGATTATTCAAAATAGTTTAAAGAAAATATGTGGCGATGTAATGCTAACAGATAATATGTATTCGTTTGAAACTGAAGAAGTAATTTCCAGAATGCTTTTACCTTCGAAAAAGAAATATATAGCAAGAGTTGTTTACGATAAAACAACAAGTCAATATCCCGATAATGAATTTACAGTTAAAGGAATGGAGTTTAAGAAATCGAATCTTTCAGAATCTATTAAAAAGTTTCTAAAAAAGATGACTATTTTAATTATGGACGGCGCAACTGAAGATGAAGTTATTTATATGTTGCGTAAAAAATTTAATGAGTTACCTAATATGCCTATTGACGATATCGCATACGCTCAAGGAGTGAGAAATATTGAAAAATATTCTCAAAATTCTAATATTATTATTAACGATAATAAAAGTGGTATAGCATATTTTCCTCCTAAGTGTCCATATCATGTTGCTGGAGCTTTAGCAATGAATACACTTATTGATTATGATCCCGATCTTATGGATATGGCAAAGATTACTGAAGGTGAAAAGGGTAAAATTGTTTTTGTCTGCCCAACGAATCTATTTGGGATTAAAGCAATCACTATTGCACAGTCTGCAGATTGGAATCCAAAATTATATGAATATTTTAAATTAGATGTAGAATATATGTTTAACCGTTTAATTATCGGACCTTTACAACCAACATTTGATGCTGTGAAATATAGAATTACTATAGATAGTATTCTTGGTTTTAAATTTTTAGATAAAAATAATGACTTTATTCAACCGTGTTTGTTTTAAAGTTCTTGACAATTTGTTAATTTCTGATATAATGGATAAAATAAGGAGAAATATGTATGCAAAAAGAGTTTAGTGAGTTAGATTTATTGACTATATTGTATTTTTATTCGAAAAGTTTTCATGTTTATGTGCAAAGATTAGAACCTGAATTTTTTGCAGAGGAACATCAAGTATTTTTTAGTATTTTAAGTCAATATTATAAATCTTATGGTAAAATTCCACCACTTTCGGCCTTCCTTTTAGAATGTGAAGAATCAGAAAAAGAACAAATGAATAAATTGTATGATCAAGTATCGAAAAATATTGATCAGGTTAAACATTACGCTCACGATTATATCATTGAAAAGTTAGATTTATTTTCTAAGAAAAATCATCTGAAAAGATTTCTTGTGCAGGGTTATGATCTATTCGAACAAGGAAATTATGATAAAATTATTAATAGTGTATCTCGGTTAAATGAATCAATTATTGATAATGATATGGGTAAAGAATATCATGATGATGGTTTTCTTGTTGAAAGATATGAAAATGAAAAGGTAGGTTCAGTCATACCTTCTGGTTTTCAACAATTCGATACTACGTTTGGTGGGTGGCATCGAAAGTCTTTAAATATTATTGCAGGTCCGGCCAACTCTGGTAAAACGATGTGGTTGGTTAACTTTGTTAAAAATCGTTTATTGGACGTTAAAAGAACTAATAATAAAATTCTTTATATTACTTTAGAAATTGATAAAGAACAAGTTGGACGAAGATTGGATTCGTGTTTGATAGGTTGTTCAGCAAAAGAATTATGGGCGAAAAAAGATATGGGGTTAAGAGAACTCATTGCCATGTCGAAAGAAACACAAGGTAATAGAGTTATCATTAAAGAAATGGCTGGATATAAAACTACTCCTGCTGATATTGAAGCATGTATGCGAAATTTAGCAGTCATTAGTGATGGTGAATTGAGTCCCGATTTGGTTGTTGTAGATTATCTAGGATTACTTTCTCCGACACTAACAACTAAAAATATGGGATTATATGAGAAAGGATTATCTATTGCTGTCGAATTGAGGTCTTTAGCTCAACAGTATAATATTCCATTTATTGTTGCAGCACAATCTAATAGAAATAGTTTTCAAGATCGGGCTGGTATGGATAATATTGCTGATTCGATTGGTATTTCTCAAACTGCAGATTTGATGCTTACAATTAACCGTAATGAACAATTAGACCAAGATAATCAAGTTGAAATTTATTTAGCTAAATCGCGTTTTAGTAAAAACGGTTCTAAGTATATATTTTCTGCAGATTACGAAACAATGCAAGTTTTTGATGTGAGCACACACAATGTAGAAAATGAAGAATTATAAATATACATTAGGAGAAAACTTTGATAAAGTTTAAATATCTAGAAGCACGTAATTTTATGTCTATTGGAAACACATGGTTACGGTTTAATTATACAACTGGATTAACTTATGTGTACGGTGAAAATTATGATGTAACTAAAGAAGATGATTTGACTTTAATTTCCAATGGTTCTGGTAAGACTGTTGTTTTGGTAGACGCTCCTTTGTTTGCACTTTATGGTAAATCACAACGGCGTATTAAACGTTCTGAAATTATTAATATTCAAAATGGAGGCGATTGTGAGGTTAGATTATGTTTAGAAAAAGATGGTGTTGAATATATTATTGAACGGGGATTGAAACCTGATAAAGTTATTATTATAAAAGATGGTGTTGCTGAAAGCGAAGAAGCTAAAAAACGTCAAGCAAATAAAATTATTGAAGAAGAAATCTTAGATGGAATTTCATATGAAGTGTTTAAAAATTTAATTGTTTTAAATGGAACCACCAGTAAACATTTTTTTGAATATGGTAAAAGTGAAAAAAGAATGTTTATTAATGAAGTCTTTCGTCTTGGGTTTTTAGATTATATTCAATGTCAGTTGACGGATGAAGTAAAAGAAAAGAAATCTGAACTCGAAAAAGCAATTATTAGGAAGGAATCTAAAGAGGGAGAAATTAAAAGACTGAAAGGTTTAGTAGAGGCACAAGAAAATGGAGAAGTTTATGATAATACTAATCTCCTATTAGAGAAGATTAATCTTGAAAATAATAATTTAAATACCTCTCAAACTCTTATTACAGAAATAAAAAACACTTTATTTGAGGGGGATATAGAAAATTATAAAAAGAAGATTGAAATCGCCACTTCTAAAATTTCTGAAACGAATAATGAAATTGTAAGATTAAATACATCTATTAATAATCTTCAAACTCAATATAATAAATTGAAAAATGATTATGAAAAGATTGCTCACGAAAGTATTTGTTCACATTGTTCTCAAAGAATTCCAGAAGAGCTTAAAGGTGAATTATATCTTAAATTGCAATCTCAAGGATCAAGTATACAATCTTCGACGCAGGAAATGCGAAATCAACAAAATAATCTTAATAGTAGAATTGTTTTGATGAAAAACTGGTTGACAAAATCTCAAAAAACTATAAACGATTATCAATCTCATTTAAATCAATTAAATACATCAACTACTTTGTTAAAAGAATATAATTATCAATTGAATGCTGCCAAAGATCCAGTAGGAAATTTGGATAACATTAATGAAGAAATTAAAGTTGCTGATACTGAATTAAAAGATTTAACATTAATGGTTAATAAAGCAACTCAAGAATATCAAATTTTGAAGGTTACTCGTGACCTTGTAGGTGGAAAGAATTTTTACGGATATTATATTGGCGTATTCCGTAACTATTTGAATAAATCAATTAATGAATATTTAGAAAAAATGGTTAGTCCACATCGAATTAAGTTTAATAATAATTTAGAAGCAGATGTTTTTGACGGAAATATGGGTATTCATAGTTATGGAAATCTATCCACAGGCGAAAAGTCTAAAGTTAATATTGCTTTATTACTATCTTTTTTTGATGTTTTGCATTCGTTTCATAGAATGGAAACGTCTTTATTGGTTTTAGATGAAGTGTTGGATACAGGAATCGATAGCACAGGTGTGGAAATGCTACATCAAATCTTAAAAGAAAAAATTCAAGATAATGAGTTATTGGGAATTTACGTTGTATCGCATAAAAAACCTAAAAACACATTTGATAAAAATGAGGGAATTGGAAAAGTAATCTTTGAAAAAAAAATGGGATTTACCACATTGGGAGTAAATTAAAATGGATGCTATAGTAAAAAGAAACAAGATAACGAAATTGTCAGATGTGAACGCAGGAGAATATTTTATTATTGTTTTGACTGAAGAAAAAAATTATAGTGGTATATATATGAGAATAAATGCCGAACCATATTTACATAATTCTGTTTGTAGTAGTAGATGTTTAATTACTAAAATTGCAAACGAATGGGTTTATAAAGAAACGAATAATTTCAAATCTTCCCCTATGGTTGGTTCTGTATTGGAACTAGATAATAAAACTGAAATATTTGTTCTAAGGTTGGAGAATGCTATGCCAACATTTGTGATAAAGGAATAATTTGCTAACAATTAAAAAGATCAATTCTCAAAAATACCATATTAGTCCAGAGCATGGTTTGCGAGACGAATGTCTTAAAAAACTCGTATGGAAACATGCTAAACATCAAGCAGGTTATCTTTTCACACAAGCATATCAGAATGGCACTTGGAATGGTAAGATACAGGTTTATAAACCTACTGCAATCCGTGCGGGATATCTTCGCGAAACACTTGATTATTTAGATGCAAATAATGTTGAATGGAAATGGGCAAACGAAAAAAACGTTTCTCCAAAAACAGAATATACTTATGAAGAATTTCATAAATTTTGTTTAACTTTTATTAAAGCCATTAAACCATCTTTTGCGAAAAAACACGATATTGATTTAGAAGTAAGAGATTATCAAATTGATGCAGCATGGAAATTTTTAGATCAACGTATTGGAATTGCTTTACATGCTACGAGTGCAGGTAAAAGTTTAACAATCGCATTTATTTTAGGATTTTTATTTTATAAAAACGCTATACAAAAAGCAGTTATTCTTGTTCCTTTACAAAATCTCGTGACACAATTTTATGGTGACTTAATTGATTTTGGTTTTAAAGATGATTTTGTTGGTAAACTTTATTCAAGTAAAAAACAAACGAATAGACCAATTACTGTGGCGATGCATAATTCTACTCATAACATTTTAGGAACTTTAAATGAAGAAGAATTTTTTGACAATATTGATTTGGTAATATGTGATGAAGTTCATAGAGCATCATCTAAAACTGTCATTGAATCTGTTTTAAGATTTCATAATGCTAAATATTTTTTTGGATGCACTGGAACTTTACCAGAAGATGAATTAGATAAAGAAATAGTATATTCTTTGTTTGGTAATGTAATTGATAAACGTAATTTAAAAGAATTAAAAGAAGAATATAATGCAGTATCTAATGTTAAAGTAGGGATTTTAAATTTTTCATATGGTATGAAAGGATTATTAAGTCGGACAAAATCTCATGAATCATCTATGGATTGGCGTGAAGAAGTTCAGTTCTTACAAAATGATTTTGATTTCAGGAATCCTTATATTATTAAAACATTAGTAAATAATTTTGATCGCGGTAATAATATTATTGCTCTAGTGAAAAATATTGAATATGGTGTTCAAATGTATCATCGAATTCAAGAATCAATTATTCATAAAGATCGTAAGAATGTTTATTGGGTTGATGGTACAATGAAGCTTTCTGACCGCGACGATATTATGAATAAATGTCGAAAATCTAAAACTCCATATATCATTGTTACCAATTTTCAAATCTTCTCCACGGGTGTAAATATAAGAAATATTAATTGTGTAGCCATGATAGATTCTGGTAAAAGTAAAATAACAGTAGCGCAAACAATTGGTCGTGGAGTCAGAAAATTTAAAAGTAAAACAGATGTTCTTATTTTGGATTGTGGATGTGATTTAAAATATGGATCAAGACATATGAGAAAGCGCAAAAAATTATATCAAGATGAAGGTTTTGAAGTTTTTGAAAAAAATATTTATCGTGATAAAGATATTGAACTTGCTCAAAATATTAAAAAATTAAGATAGAAAGGATATTATTGTGAATTTATATTTTATAATCTATAATCTTTCTTTATATATTCCTGAATTTTGCACTCTTGTACAAATATTATATTAGAACTTGACAATGGTGTATGATCGGATAAAATAGTTGAAGGAATAAATTTTATGATTGTGAGGAATAAAAAAAATAAAATGAAAGAACTCACATATGAACAATATGTGGAATTGTTTTTAAAAATAGTTCCACAGTCTTCTAAAGTGGATAGTACGGCTTATCATGGTCGTTGTCCTATATGTGGAGACTCTAAAAAAGATCAACATAAGAAACGATTTTACTTATTAAAATCACGTGGTAGATATCCTGATACGGTTAAATGTCATAACTGTGGTTATGCGACGAGTGCGCATCATTTTTTTATGAAGCTTGCGCCTGATGAAGTTAAGAAACGTTCAAAGAGTTGGAATGAACGAGACTTAAGTGACATTAAAAAAATTAGCGAAGGTGTATTAGATGTTAAAATTAATAATTGTGAAATTGTTAATTCACCAGATGATTATCTTTGTAGATATGAAGCAGAATTAGAATTAGCTAAAACGTCCTTAGAAAACTTTTTTACTAATTATACATCATCTATAATGAATTACCCTGAAGCTCTTGCTTATATGCGTGGAAGAAACATACCTGAATATTATATATCGGAAATGAAAATTTTACTTCCAAAATTTTATAATTTTAGTAAGTTTCGATATGCTTATCTACGCGATTATGTTATAATTCCATTTTTAGATGCTCAAGATAATAAACCATATTACTTTCATTCTCGAAGATTTCAAAATTTGGAAAGTAGGTGGGCAAAATATTTTATGTGTCCGTATCGACCTAGAGATGTAGAAGTAAGTTTTTTTCTGAATGAACAAAGAGTTCATAATGATCTTCCTGTCATTGTGGCAGAAGGGACATTAGACTCTTTACATCTTCCTAATTGTATCGCTGTTAATGGCATTCATAAAATCACTGAAGATTTGATTAGAAAATTTGAATATAGATTTGGATCAGATATCATTTATGCGGTTGATAATGAATTAGTAGATCCCGATGCAGCTTTGAAAGTTAAAGAACTTTTAAAGAAAGGTAAACGAGTATTTCTTTGGAAAGAATTATCTAAAGATTTACCTATCGCCCAAAACATAAAAGATTTTAATAAATTATGTTGTGTTATGGGTCAAACAGAATTTCCCATGCATTCAATTGAGAAGTATACTAGAAATAATCCAGCAGTATTGTTATAGGAGATTTCATATGTCAACATTTTTATCTAAAATGAATACAGAAATTGGAAAAGAAATGGAAAATACAAATACTCAAAATCAAGTTGAACAAAAATATATTGCCGATTTTATGGAACAAACTGATTTGTTAGAAAAATCTGTTATTATAAAAATTACAGAATTAAAAAAATCACAACTTGCTATAGATAAAAACAATCTTCGACAAGAAATGGAAACGTCTATGGTGTTACAATCTAACATTATTGAAGATATATTTAATTTGAAAAACACTTTAGAAAAAATGAAGGTTGTACGAAATGGTCTGGTTGGTATATTACATCATAATGTAAGATTTAAAAATCAATTTAAATTAAAAACAGCTAAAGAAATTGAAACTTACATTGCTAAAGAACCTTCTTATAATAATATTAATATTCGGATATGTCATATCCAAAATTTTATTGAAAAAAGTTCAGAATTTTGCGGCATGATGAAACAAAAAATAGGGTTTATTCGCGACCTTACAAAACAACGAACACAGGAAATGTTCCGTGAGACTGAATAAGGAAAATTCTATGAATTATAACATCCCTGTTATTAGAAATACAGATAATTTAAAAGAAGATCCTATGTGGGCTTCTTATTATGGTAATGTTTTGCATCCTGATATGTCACATCCAACATTTTTTAGATATAATTTACAAAATATACCTTTATTTAATTGGTATAATGGTGATACCGTTTATATTATTGCTAGAGGTCCAAGTATTGGGAAATTTTTAGAAGATAAACAAATTCATAAGATGCTTTTACATCCTGCAATTGTGAAATTTGGAATGAATTCTAGTCCCGATATTTTAGATAATCAAGTTAATCTTTGGGCGGCTGTTGATAAAGTAAGTAAATTTGATAAGTCTATTATGAAAAATCCGAATATTATGAAGTTTATTCCTATGAATCGCTTTCAATATGCGTTTTATGGCAATAAAAACACCGAAACACATAAAACTGTAGCATATAAAGAAGATTTCCACAAATACAGTTGTTTATGTCCTAATACGGTGGGCGTACAGTCATTTTTATTAGAACAGCACCCAAAGGGTCAAATGAGTTTCGGAAGTGCTTATTTGGGGTCTACTGCAATTTTATACGGCTATTATAAAGGTATTAAGAGTGTATTTTTATTTACATTGAAACTTTGTATATTATTGGGGTTTAAAAAGGTTGTTTTGTTGGGTGTGGATTTCAATATGAATCCACAAGAACCTTATTATAAGAAAACTGCCGCAGACTTCCAAAAATTTCACGTCGATCATAATAATAATTTATATACGACATTATCTCCGATAGTTAAAGAGATTTATAATACATTAGAATCAGGAGAATCAGGCTACACAACAAAAATTGTTACAGCGAATCCCATTGAATCAATGCCATTTATAAAAACGATAAATTTAAAAGAAGAATTGACTAAAGAAATTGATTCTAAATCATAAATATCCTTATAGTGATTACTAAAGAATATTAGGAGAATATCATGGATACACAACAACCAAAAGAAATGCATTGTATTGAATGTGGTTCTGTAATGAAACTTGACCAATTTGGTAGATATGTTTGTTTAACTTGTCAAAAAAATACCCAACCTAAAGAATTATACGAAGAAGCATTTTTTCCCTTGCAAGATTACACCAAATAGTATATAATTACAAATTATAAATCATTCAACTTTATAGTCTACGATTATTAAAGATAAGGATACAATGTCTAAAGTTAAGATTATCAAACACAAACAAAATCACGACAGTACCGATACACATTTACAAGTAAAATCTTATGCCAATTCTGAAATTTATGATTGGGATTCGGATAAGATTATTAGTGCTTTACGCGAAGAATGCACTTTATCCAAAAAGGATGCTATTAAAATTGCAGACTTAGTTTTAAATGATGTTCTTAAAAGAGATAAAAAGGAAATTGATATTTCTACTCTTAAGAATATTATTAATTATCATTTGTTTGCTGAGGGTTTTAACGGTGTCAAACTGGCCGGACAAGTTAATCTTGGTATGTCTTTATATGATTTGAAAGACTTGATTTCTGAAAAGAGTGCTGAAAATAGTAATATTTCAAATAACAATCCAGAAGCTATTTCTTTAACTGTTTCAGAAGATACATTTAAAAAATATGCTTTAAAAGAAGTTTTTAGTAAAGATGTTTCAACTGCACATCTCGAAGGATTAATTCATTTACATGATTTGGGACAAATTAATAAAGTATATTGTTCAGCACATAGTTTACGATCAATCGCTATGAATGGTTTAGGTAAATATTTTAATTTCGATATTAAATCTAAACCTGCTAAACATGCACAAACTTTAGTTGGACATTTGAATACATTTCTTTGTTCCATGTCACACTTTTATGCTGGAGCTTTGGGTGTGGATTTTGTAAATGTATATTTCGCTCCATATGTTGATCAGATGAATAAAAAAGAAATGAGACAGCTTGCTCAGTATCTCATTTTTAGTTTAAGTCAATCTGCATTTTCACGTGGTGGTCAAGTCTTGTTTACAGATTTTAATGTTCATATTTCCATTCCTGATTGGATGAAGAAAGTACAAGCAGTGGGTCCGGGTGGAACATTGTTAATAAAGTATATGTATCAGGAGAAAGAACTTACTAAAGATAATTTTAATAAACATTTTGATTCTTTTACAAGTTCTTGGTCGGATATTGAAAATGCAACTCCTAAAGAATTGAAAGCTCTTGGGATTACTATAGTTCCTAAAACGTATGCTGATTATGAAGAGACATCAAGAAAGTTTCTTTATGCGATGATGGATGTTTGGGAAGAGGGGGATTCTTCGGGTGAACCATTTCCTTTTCCAAAATTCGATTTACATGTTTGTGAAGAAGATTTTACGGTTCCCGAAAATATAAAATTACTTGAACGTGCTTGTGGTGTTGCATCGAAAAATGGTTCTCCATATTTCATTATGGATCGAGATAATATAACTCTGGCAGCATGTTGTCGTTTAAGAACTAAACTCGAAAATAAAACATTATTTAAAAATCCTGAAAGAATTCGTTTTTGTGGATTTCAAAATGTAACAATTAACATTCCTCAATGTGCTTATCGGGCGAATGGTGATCTCACAAAAACATTATCTGAAATTCGTAAAGCAATGGATTTGGCAATTAAAGCACATCTTCAAAAGAAAGAACATGTAAAGAAAATTGGAACTTATAAGAATTCTCCATTATATCCAATTGTCACAGAAAAATATTTTGATGGTAAACCTTATGTTGATGTGGATGCATCTACTTATATTGTTGGTCTAATTGGAGTGAATGAGGCTGTTAAAAAAATTACTGGAAATAATTTACATGAATCAGATGAAGCATTTGAAATGGGATTAGATATTATTACTTATATGTATTCTCGTCTTGGTTACTATAAAGAAAAATATGGTTTGAAATTTACCTTAGAAGAATCTCCTGCGGAATCGGCAGCACGTAGATTAGCGAAAGTAGATGTTGAAAAGTATGAAGAAGCAAAAGAATATGTCAATGGATCATTAGAAGAAAATAATATTTATTATACTAATTCAATTCATTTTAAACCTAATGCTGATATTGATATCATTACACGTATTACGAAACAATCTGAATTTCATGAAATGATTGAGAGTGGTGCAATCATCCATGTTTTTTGTGGTGAAAATTTACCGAGCACTAAATCTGTATACAATTTAATTAATAAGGTGTTTCATCAAACACAATGTGCTCAAATATGTATTTCGCCCGATTTTACTATTTGTCATAGTTGTGAAAAAACATTTCCAGGACTTCAAACAGAATGTCCTATTTGTAAAACTAAAGATGTTAAACATATGAGTCGTGTGGTAGGATATTTTTCTTTAATCGAAAACTGGAATGTAAGTAAACAAAAAGAACATATGGACAGACGTGATGGACAATATGGAATTGGAGAATAAAATGCACGAAAATATTATATGGTCAATGGAGAATTGCCCTGAATGTGAAAAGATAGAAAATCTTTTTAAACGAAAAAACATTTCATATAAAAAATGTAACTGCAAAGATTTAGTAAATGGTAATTCATCTCATTTAGCAGCGATACGTTTTTTTGTTAAAAATAAACAAACAGCACCTATCATTTCTTATGATGGTGTACTATATGATAGTCAAACAATTCTTAATGTAGTAAAATAATTGAGATTATATAAGGATAAGTTTCTTATTACTTATCTTTTTTGGTGTGAAATATACTTGACATGTGGGAGATAAAAATGTATAATAGGAATATAATTATGAATGATTCTACAAGACTTAAACTTTATGTTACTAAAAAAAGATTAGACAATAATTCCAATTGTTCAGATGCGTATGTGCGATTGTTTAATGCATCTTTGCGTAGAAACTATTGTTTATGGTTAACTGTATCTCGATCTATAAGAAATCTTTTTAATAAGATTATAGATTCAGACAATAAAATTATTTGTAAATGTCTTAATGTTGTGCAATATATTGGACGGTTTTTTATTCGAATATGTGATAAGCTTAAATAGGGAGAAATTTTTTGATATGAATATAGATGATTGTGATGATTTTTTGAGCAAAGAATCACGAAAAAGTATGAACCAACAATTTCAAATAATTTTTTTATTAATGGTGATTTTTCTATTAGGTGGATATCTTGGCGCAGCTATATATAAAACTAAATGTCAAGAACGTCAAATATTTCAATTAACAAAAACTATCAATCCTATCAATCCAGTTGAACATATTAAAAAAATTACAAAGAAATCTATACCTTTACCTTTTACAGAATTGGAAGTTGTTGCAACTGGATATGCAAATGTTAAAAAATGTTGTTATCCTTATTTCGATGGTGTAACATCTACAGGTCGAGATGCAAATTTGAGTGGTGTGGCTGTTGATCCTTCCATTATACCTTATGGGTCACATATTGAAATAGAAGGTGTTGGTGTATTCTTAGCAGATGATTGTGGAAGTGCTATTAAGGGTGCTCGAATTGATATCAGATTTAAAACATATAAAGAAGCAATACAATGGGGTAGAAAGAAAATCAAAATAAAAATTTATTCGAAAGTAGAAAAATGATATTATATCAATATGTTTGCTCTCATTGTTCCCATGTTGAAGAAATTTGGTCTACAATGGGAAAAGCACCATCGTTACTTCATTGCTCTATTTGTAATCATACAGCATATCGCGAATATGGTTGTAATGTGCATATTTCTAAACCAACACATGAATCTAGAAAAGGTCGCGGTAAAGGATGAAAATAAAGAACAATGATATTGGTGTAGCAATTTTATCTACGGATAGACCATCTTGCTTAGAAAGATTATTAAACTCCATTCAAACCCATACTTCGTTGGAAGGGTTTTTTATCCATGTTATAGATGATTCTTCTGATCCTAAACCATGTGAAAATATTTGTAAAGAATATCCGTGGGTATTATTTCATCATACGGGTGAACGGATTGGTATTGCTCAAAATACTAATCATGCAATGTTATCAATTGCTAAGAAACCATATAAATTAATTTTCAATAATGATATGGAAATTTTAAGAGTTGGTTGGGAATATTATTATTTTTTAGCAATGCAACAAACTTCATTTCATCATTTTTGCTTCCAACAAATTGGATTGTGGGGTAATGGAAATAAAAAGAAACGACCAGAAACTATTCAATGTTACAATGATAGAACTATTAAAACAATTTATGATCATCCACAAGGTGCTCTTTTAGCATATGATCAAGTAGCATTTGATACAGTCGGATATTTTGATGCGGAATTATTTAAATCTTATGGCAGAAGTCATTGGTTATGGTCTTTCGCAATTTCTGAATCCGAAATACAACCTAAAGGTATTCATGATGTAGTGGGTTCTAATAAATATTTTCGAGTTCATAATGAACCATGTACCACACCAGCTAAAGAAAGAATCGAATCGTATATGCGCAACACAAAAATTTTTGAAGACGAACTACAAAAAATGAAAATGAAATGTAGACCTATTTATACGCCTTATTTTGAATAGGAAATAAATTTATGCCTAAAATATTATTTATTAGTTTTCGTTGGAATGATGAACGTCTTAAAATGCATTCATCTGATAAAATGATGGCACTTGGATTCAGTCGTGCAGGGTGGGATATTGAATACTATGATTATCGATTTATGTATGCAAAATTTGGGACTGAACGAAATAATCAAAATGCTTATAAAAAAATTATGGAAGAAAATCCTGATATTTTATTTCTTAATAAATGTGAAAAATTAGATCCTTCTATCATTACACGAGCTAGAAAGAATGGATTTAAAGGCACTGTTGTATATTGGCATATGGATCAACGTAAACTCTTAATTAAATCTGTTGTAGAGTGGTCTAAAGTATCTGATTGGGTATTTCATTGCAAAGGTGGGTGGAGATTAAAAGAATATTATGAAGCAACACAAACTCCAACATCTTTTTTGTTTTCGCCTTATGAACCATCATATATAAACGACAAAGAATTTTCTAAAAGAGATTTAAAACTTACATGGTATGGTCAATTATATGATACCAGACAGGGTTTTGATTCTTTACGTAGAGAAATTATTCCTTTTGTAAGAGGATATTTAAGTGATTATGGAGCATGTTTTGAACAACCATTTGTTCGTGGTGAAGAATACTATGATAAATTAACTCGATCTAAAATTTCTATTTCCATTCCGGCAATTGATATGCCATATTATTTTAGTAATCGTCATAGTCATTTAATGGGTTCGGGAGCAGTAGTCTTTAGTTATCGATTTCAAAATTGTTTAGATATGTTTACAGATGGTTATAATATAGTCACATTTAAAAATTCTAAAGAATTAATAAATAAAAGTAAATACTATCTAAATAATATAGAAGAACTTCAAGCAATTCAACAGCATAGTAAAGAATTTGCAAAAGAATATTTAACATCTGATAAAGTTTGTCAGCAAATTCTTCATACATTAAAAAACGGCAAGAGTTCTTATCCTTTTGATCAAACAATTAATCCAAATCGAAAAGAGTATACTTATGCCTAAAGTGTTACATGTATCATTTTTATGGGACGATGAGACTGTCAATCAGCGACATTCAGATTATATTTTAGCAATGGGTTGGATCAAAGCTGGTTGGGATGTTTTATATTTTGATTATCGACTTGTTGGTGAAGAAATTGGTAATGAAAAAATGAATAATGCATTAATGAATATTATTTTAAAACATAATCCAGATATTGTTTTCTTTACTAAATCAGAAGGTGGTTCGAGAAGATTTTCTCGCCGGACGGCATCATGTCAAATAGATCCTAATATTATATCATCTGTTAAACAAAATGGATTTAAAGGAATATTTGTACATTGGTTTTTAGATCAACGATATGAATATTTTAAAAGTAGTTTGGATTTAGGATCACAATGTGATTGGTTTTTTTACGTGGCTCAAGGTGAGAGATTAGAGCAATATAGTAAAAAAATGAAGACTCCTGCTTCGTATATTATAGCACCATACGAACCATCTTTTATGAAACCTCAACCATTTAATCGAAGAAATATCGATTTGATATGGATGGGTGGAGCACATAAACCTACTAGAAATAAATTTGAAGATACTAGATATGAAACACTTCAATCATTAATTCATGCAAATGTTTTAACTGAATATTATGGATGTTTTAATAAAGGTAAAATTTGGTGTCCTCAATATCAAGCTATGCTTGGTAGATCAAAAATGGGTTTATCATTATATGCATTTGATCGACCTCTATATTTTAGCAATCGATTGTCTCATATTATTGGATCAGGAACCGCATTATTTTCTTACGATTTTAAAAATCGAGAAAAGCTTTTTAATAATGATGAAGGAATATTCTTTAAAACTATAGATGAATTTAAAAAGAAAAAAAATTATTATATAAATAATTTAGATGAATTACAATGGGTTGCAGAAAATGGACATAAAAAAGCAAAACAATATTTTACTTCTTCTAATGTAGTAAATGAAATTCTTGCTACTTTAAATTCCGGCCAATCTCAATTACCTTTTGGACAAACTTATAATCCTCAACAATTACAATATGAAATTAACACTTCAGAAAAAGAATATGGGGAGATTCAATATATAGATTGTCATGAAAAAATATATTCTATTGAACAATATAGTAATGTGATTCAAAAGACTACACCACAAAAACAACCAAAAGAACAATCAAAAGAACAATATCGTCGAGAGAACGCCAGAAAAATAAAAGAACTTCATCAACAAAAACAAAATATTAGATTAGCTCAAAAATCAAATATACAATCATCTAAAAGAAGAGCATTTTTAAAATAGGAAAGACATATGGATAAAATTACAGCATCTTTAGCTACTATACCAAATAGAGTTGTGCCATTAAAAGAAATGATTAATTTTATTATTGATCAAGTAGATACTCTACAAATTTATTTAAATGGGTTTCAAGATAAAGAAATTCCTAGTTTTGTTTTAAAGAATAATAAAATCTGTATTTATCGAAGTCAAGAAGAAAGTTTTGGAGATAGAGGAGATGCTGGTAAGTTTTTTAATGTAGAGAATATTAAAGGTTGGCATTTTATTTGTGATGATGATATTCATTATCCTGTAGATTATGTCGAGAAAATGATTGCAGGGTCAGAGAGACATTCAAGAAAATTAGTTATGGGTTTGCATGGTGGAGATTTTAATAAATTCCCTGTAATTGATTCTTATAAATGTCGTACAAATATGTCTCATTATAAAAAGACGGCTACATTAAAAGATTATTTAGTTCATTTTGTTGCAACTAATTCAACATGTTTTCATGATGATGCAATTCAATTAGATGAAAGTGATTTTCCGATAGGTAATATGGCAGACATTTGGTTAGGTCTTGCGTGTCAGAAAAAGCAAGTTGGAGTTTGTTGTATGCAAAAATCTGCACAATGGATACAGGATTGTACTAATTATGATCCATGGGATTCAATTTATGGTTATAGATATAAAAAAGAAAAAGGAGGAACTGCAGATGTTCAAACAAAAACGGTTAACTCCCTTAACAAAAAGTGGGAGCATTATGGAAAACTCTAAAAAATCAAAAAAAGTTAAAGGTATAGATCCAAATTTTGATTATCAGAAATATTGGGAAGAAAGATATAAGAAAGGGCAAAATTCTGGAGCAGGTTCATATGGTTCTAATGCTGATTTTAAAGCGCAACATGTTAATAAAATTATCGATAAATATCAATGTGTAGATATGGTAGATTATGGTTGTGGTGATGGTAATCAATTATCTTTGTTTACACCTATTCCGTATATGGGTTTAGATGTTTCTGCAACAATTATAAGAAAAAATGAAGAAAAATATAAAAATGATCGCCTTAAAAAATTTGGATGCTTAAATATGAAAGAAAATGTTTTTGAGCTTCCATCTGCCGATTTAGTAACTTGTTTAGATGTATTGTTTCATGTTTGTAAAGAAGAAGATTGGCTAAAACTTATTGACATGATTTGCAATTCTATTCTTAAGGTCGGTGTTATTATTACAAACACAGAAGAAATCGAAGAAGAATATTTTCCTCACGTGAATTTTAAAAGAAAAATTCTTCCTGTTCTTTCATTAAGAGATGATGTTGTAATTGATGAAGTTATTACACAACATACACATCCAGAATCTAATATTATTATTCTAAGAAAGGTTTAGTATGAAAGATGTAGGCATCCTTGTTATTGCAGATGGTATTGATGAAACTATAAGAAATAGATTTAGAGATTGTTTTAAACTTTCTCATCCTAAAGTATCTTATGATATTTTGATGATGGGTGATGTGATCCCAACTCAAAAAATATTTAATAAATGTAAATTATTAAATAAAGGATTGAAACAACTTATATCTCAAGAATATAAATGTATTTTACAAACTGATATTGATTTAATATGTCCTCCAAAAACATTAGATTGGACGGTACGACAAGCCACAAATATCGATGCTTGTATACATCATCCGATGAAATGTATTGCTCCTGCTGAATTTAAAAAATATAAATCTTATTCAGAATATCCTTTTAAAGAATGGTCTAAAATTAAGTCCGTGTATGCTACGGGTTGTTGGAATTGTATGAAACCACATCTTTGGCAAAAATCTGGTGGGTTTAATGAAGACATGACTCTTTGGGGATATGAAGATCGCGACTGGAGATATAGAGCAATTGCTGCAGGAATTAGTTGGGTTGATGAATATAAATATCCATTGATCCATGTTAATCATCCCCGACGAAATAGAGATGTTTCTAAGAAGAATTTAGAAATTGCTAAAGATGCTAAATCTCAAGGTAAGGTTAATTGGTTATAGGAGAATATATGGAAGTTTTTTTAGCACATTCGAAAATGGATTCAATTCGAAAAGATAGTTCTTCTGGTGGTGCTGTTAAAAGTATTCTTCTGGATCTTATTGATCAAAAAGAAGTTGATGAAGTTATTATCACAACTATGACAATTGATGGACCAAAAACTATTATTACTAAAGATAAAGAAGAAATTCTATCTAATACGAATAGTATATATCATCCAACCAATCCTCTTTCAGTATTAAATGAAATTGATCCTGATAAACGATATGCTTTGGTGGGTCTACCTTGCCATATTCATAATTTAAAACGATTACAATCATATGGGATTGCTAATCAAGTAATATTTACTATTTCTTTGTTTTGTAATCATACCCCAAGTCAAGAGTGGATGGACGAAATTAAGAAAAAGAATTCTGGAATTATTTCATATAGAGGTTCAGGCTCTCCATTTAAAAATTCTATTCATAAATTCAATACTAAATATATGCCTGAAACCTGCAAACTCTGTCATTTAGATCGAATATCTAAAATCAGCGATATTAGCGCAGGAGATCCATGGTTTTACAGAGATTGTGATATCGGTTCAGGCAAGACTTTAATTGTTTCTAATACTAAAGCATCTAAAGATTATATTGAAAAATCAAATCTTTTAGAATTACAGAAAGTTGATAATAGATTAAGTAAATATAAACTTACTCCAAGGTGTCCTCAAAAAAAGATTCCAGTTTATTGGTGGACATTTAATACTCCTAAAGTTAACTTTGGAGATTATATTACACCACTTTTAGTTAAAGAGTTTGGTTATACTCCTGTTAATTTTGATGAAAAGAAACATAAGGAAGCACTTTATATAATCGGTAGTCATCCCTTTCAAAGAAAATTTCCTATGAAAATATGGGGTGCTGGATGCGAAGGGCTTGCGCCAAATCTTTCTTTTTTAAAAAAGAGCAAAGTATATGCGTTAAGAGGTAAATGGTCATCCTTTAAATATAAGATTAATAATATTCCTTTGGGTGATCCAGGATTTCTTCTTCCATTGATATTTCCAATTATTAAACAGACGGAAGATTATACTTTATACATTACACACAACCAACAAAGAAATGTTGAAGGACCAAAAGGTTCGACGTTTTTAGATATCATTGATGATCGGGCGAAATGGTTTGAGACATTAATAAAAATTGTTAATGCTAGTCATGTGTACACATCCAGTTTACATACTATTATTATTTGTAAAGCCTATGGAGTTCCTTATACTGTTTTTGGAAAAACTTCGAGTAAATTTAAGGATCTTGAAATAGATTATAATCCAAGAGATTTATTAAAAGTATTTCCATTTCCTATTCTTAATTGGCGAATTCTTAACCTGTAATGATTCAATTTACATTTATCATTTCTTTTAAAAAACATCTTGACATAGGTGTTTTTTATGTTATAATGATACATAATAAATTATTTAAGGGAGATATAATGGACTTCAAGAAATATTCTAGTATTGAAAATACATATCGAGAAAAAGTTATAGATGAAATTCGTATTCAAGATATCGATAAAACCGATTGGGTTGTATCTGAAAAAATTCATGGTGCAAATTTTTCTTTCTGGATGAATGTAGAAGGGTTGCGTTGCGCTAGAAGAACCTCATTTCTAACTAATAAAGATAATTTTTATCAATATCAAAATTTAACAGAGTTATATTCGCAACATTTAAGTCTGTTGTATCAAATGTGTGTAATGATGATGGAAGATATGAAAAAAGATAAATTAATTGATTTTGATTCTAATAGTATTGAAGTAGTATTGTATGGTGAACTGTTTGGTGGATCATATCATCATCCTGATGTTAAAAGAGATGATTATGCTCAGCGAGTTCAGAAGGGAGTTCAATATTGTCCGTGGAATGATTTTTATGCTTTTGATTTGAGTATTAATGGATCAATTGTACATTATGATATTTTTTCCGAACTGATGGAAAATGTTGGATTTCATTACGCGAAAGCTTTATATCGTGGATCGTTTGATGATTGCTTGAAATGTGATAATTCTATTCCAACGACAATTCCGAAACATCTTGGGTTGCCAGAAATCGAATATAATATAGCAGAAGGGTTGGTATTAAAACCAGCACAATATCAATGTTTTCATGATGGTTCCAGAGTCATTCTTAAAAATAAGAATGAGAAGTTTAAGGAAATACAATCTGAAAAGAAAATTAAAGTTAACGCTCAATTAACAGATGTTGAAAAACATTTCATCGATTTAGCTGGAAAATATATTACTGAAAATCGTCTCACCAATGTTATATCTCATTTAGGTGAAATTACCAATAAAGATTTCGGTAAAATTTTAGGCGCATTCTGCAAAGATATTAATGAGGAAGTGGAAAAAGAATGCAAAGATTTGAAAGAATATTTGCAATTAGAAAAATGTAATATCAAAGCAATCAATAAAGTTATTAATAAAAATGCACAACCTATGGTTAAAGAAAGATTTCTTAATATAATTTCATAATCGGGAGAAATTAAATGAAATATACCACAGATGTGGAATATAAAGATGATCGTGGTGATATTGTAATTTTGCGAAAATATTTTGATTCAACTGATCCTGAAATTATTACTAGATGTTTTGGTAAAGGTATGATTGTGTTGAATACGCCCATGGGAAAAATGCCACATGAATTTGAAGTTGATTTACATATAGATAATATTGAAGATGCATTTGAACAATTTGAAACCATTATGAAAGAAAAAGCACCTGTAGAAGCTCAAAAGGCTGGCAAACGGGTTATGAGTCAAATGCGTGATCAAATGCAGCAACAATCTAAAAGTATTATTACTCCTGATCAAATAAAACCATCATCAACATTTAATCCGAATATTAGAGGATAATACTTTATGAGTATTAAAGATCAATATTATATTAAATCGATTGATTATAAAACGGCTATGCATTTAGTTGTAACTTATCATTATTTACATCGCAAACCGCCATATTCACAAGCGTTTGGGTTATTTCATCAAGATGAAATTGTTGGGGTGATTATTTATGGAACTCCATCATCTTCTTCATTACGTAAAGGTATTTGTGGTGAAGACGAAAAATTTAACGTGATCGAATTAACAAGGTTGTGGATTAAAGATAACACACCTAAAAATGTTGAAAGTTTTTTAATCGGTAATACGATTAAATTAGTTAACAAAGAAATTATTGTTTCATATGCAGAAATAGAACAAGGACATTTAGGAATCGTTTATCAAGCTACGAATTGGTTATATACAGGATTAAGTGCTAAACGAACTAATTGGTATATTGAAGGTTTAGAAAATAAGCATTCGCAAACTATGGCAGATCGGTATACATCTAAAGAATTAAAAGAGAAATACGGAGATCGGTTTAAATTAGTTCCCCGCCCAAGAAAACATCGATATGTTTATTTAAACGCTAAACGTAAACGTAAAAAAGAACTTATGAAAAAATTAAAGTATTCTATTTCTTCATACCCAAAAGAGAGTGATGATCTATGTCTAAAGTAATATTACATAAAAAATTTATATGTACTGATTCACAATATGGAACGTGTGGACATAATAAATTTTGGGAATGTATATGTTATGATAATGGAAAATTAGAAACTATTTATGGTCGAGTTGGTGATTCGGGAATGTCTACATTAAAAGATTATGGTTCTGAAAATCAAGTTTTAAAAAAAGTAAAATCTTTAATTGCCAAAAAATGTAGAGGAAAGCGTCGATCAGATGGTGGTCGCGATTCGATGTATAAAGAGATTGAATTTGTTGGAGGTACAGAAAATATTTCAAAAACTTCTAAACAAATTGGTAAAAAGACATTTCAAAAAATCACAAATGATAATCCTGTTGTTGAAGAATTAATAACATACTTAGAAAAACAGAACATTCATAATATTGTTAACAATACGAACATATCATACGATGCAACAACAGGATTATTTTCTACACCTCTTGGTGTGGTCGGACAAACTAATATTAATGACGCCAGAGATGTATTATCTAAAATGAAAAAGTATGTTGGTAAATCTGATTCCAAAGGTGATTTACTTGCGGAAAAATTTATGATGTTAATTCCTCAAGATATTGGACGTAAAAGACCTAATCTTGCGTCTATCTGTCATAATCAAGATAAATTTGATAATCTTAATTCTATTCTTGATTCTTTACAAGCTAGTTTGGATATGGTTAATACTACTCCAGATAAAGTTGAAGATGATGTAGAAGAGGATATAGATGTTGGTATGAACATCTCTCCAATGTTAGATATGAAAGAATTTAAAAGAATTGAAAAATTCTATAAACAATCACAAGGTAAA
>Ga0114918_10000730_pt1 | contig 28815 bp, 42 predicted proteins | sample LantaG_FD_87015 | JGI IMG/M metagenome (GOLD analysis project Ga0114918, IMG submission 87015) | Deep subsurface microbial communities from Baltic Sea to uncover new lineages of life (NeLLi) - Landsort_02402 metaG | ecosystem: Environmental > Aquatic > Marine > Oceanic > Sediment | place...
AGCCTTCGTTACTAACAAGTATGCTAAGCTTTTCGAAGGGCGCTTTCTTACTCTTGAACAAGCTATTGAATGTCTTCCTCAACAAAGATTGAAAAATCTAGCTAACCAAGGAGATATCGCAGAGGTTAAGGGAACACTCCAACGGCTTAATCAATTTAAATATTGTGAAGAGATTCAAGAACAAATGGATGACTTAATGGCAGAAAAACAAATAGGAGGAAGAGCTTTTGAATTTCCTAATGATTTAGAAAAGCGTTTTAATGGTGGTGTGTCAAGGCAAGCTCAAGCGCAGGAACTCAAGAAGATAATCAGAGTCCGTTATCCACTACTTAGAGAAGGAGGTTATTATATTGATAACCACGAGCCTTTTAATAATTATATTGACATTATAGATAGAGATAGAGAACTAACATTAACTCAAATGATAAGGAGTCGTTATGGAGATTAAGTCAGCAATTGCATGGATTAAAACTGGCAAGTCGCTAGTAATCCAGTATCAAGGACAGACGCTTCGCCTTCGAGAAGGGTCGGCAAAGCACACAGGAGTCGTAAGACTTATTAACCAAAAGCAGAAACGTTCGATAACAAATGAACGGATTATCAAATTTTTGTTCGGTGAAGATGCTGTTAAGACAGTAGCTGTAAAAGTCTCCCCGAAGATTAAGGTTAAGAAGTCAAAGGCTACTGGTGATTCAGGAAAAAGAAATGCAGCTATCATTAAAAAGATGGCTGGTAAGGAAGTTGTTTTGAAAGCAGATATCTCATGGCTTGATTCTGGTAAGTCTCTTATTATTCATCTTAAAGATCGTAGGCCTGTTGTACTTAAAAAGGGCTCGAAAAGATGTGATCAGGTAATGAAGTTTATTGCAAAGAAAGAGAAAAAGGCAGTGATCGCCGAAAAGATTAAAGGCTTTCTTTTTCCACAGGAAGCAATTCCGAAGTATACTTTGAAAAACTTTACGGTAAATGAACGTGGTGAAGTTCTGGCAAAAGGTTTTAAGAATCCTGTTCATAAGTCTATCGCGAAAAGGATCATCGAGTTTTATCGAGAAGGTCTTCCTTACGAACCACTGCTTCGATTCTGGAAGAATCTGGAACTGAATCCAAGTAAGGTTTCGAAAGATCAGCTGTTCTTATTTTTGACTGCTAATCATATGCCGATTACACCGGATGGTCATTTCTTGGCATACAAGAGAGTCGATAATAAAAACGGTAAGTTAGTTGATAACTATACCGGACGGATTTCAAACGCAATAGGAAAGACTGTGAAGATGTCACGCAAATCAGTTAATGCTGATCGGAATCAAACTTGTAGCCACGGACTTCATGTAGCTGCTTGGGAATATGCTCAAGGCTACTCTGGTAATACACTTATTGAGATTAAAGTGAATCCAAGAGATGTTGTTGCTGTACCAGATGATTACAACAATCAGAAGATGCGCGTTTGTCAATACAAAGTAGCTTGTATCGGTAAAAGTGAGCATAGTGATGAGATGATTCCAGCCGAACAGCTCAGGCTTAAAGGAAAGAAAAGCTCTACTCAGTTCAGGACTGAAAGGAATGCCGTAGGAGCAGGTAAAAAGATTTCCCTTGAAGGTCTGACAGCTAAAGAAGTTATTCAGCTTGTTAGCGATGAGACAGGTGAACATATTAATATGAATCTGAAAAACAAAAAAGGTATCGTCAACAAAGCTCAAAAGATCCTGGGTCAGTATGCTTTTAAGAGTGACAAGAAAAAACAAAGCCCTGGTAAGACAAAGAGTATTACTTTGAATACCGCAAGGCAGACTGCAAAGCAGATTGTCGATCTTGTTAAGGATAAAGTAGGTAAGACAATTGATTTGAGTTTAAAAAACAAACAAGGGATTGTCCAAAAAGCTACTGAACTCTTGAAAGAGATTGGACTTAGAGTTAGGATTAAGTGAAGAAAAAGAAACATATAGTTATAGAACAGAAAATTCAAATTCGTTCTTATGAGGTGGTCGCCTCTTCTTCGGAGGAGGCGATCGAACTTATGAGACAAGGTAAGGCTACACTCATCGAAGGTGAGTTAGGTCCTGCTAAACGCTTAGACTCGGTGAGTTATGATGTCCATCCAGAACCGTAAAATCAAAAGAGTTCTAGACCCCCGCAAAATAAGAATAGGCCATAAGGTTCGTATTCTTATCCCTAAAGTATTCGAGCGTGTTGGTTACGATGCAACTTACGCAAAAGCCAAAGAAGAGTTCCTAAAAGAATCTTCTCTTGATGGCGACAACGGCTTTAACTTAATTATTAAAGATCCTCAAATACAAAATATGATTGAGAACTTTATTACAGAATTCACCGAATACCAATATGCAAAAGAGAACAATAATAATAGCAAATGGACAATCTGTCGTAAGCATGATGCTTTGAAAAATAATATAGTAACTACTGTAGCACATAACTTAGCTTTTGAAGCTGTGGGCAAAAGAATGGCAGCTGGAGATCAGAAACGTAAAAAATATGAAGAAGAGATAGAAGAACTAAACGATATGACGTTTACAGTCGAAGACAAAAAAGCTATTGTAACAGGAACGAGATTTGCACCGTCGGGAGGATATGATGAATGGAATGGGGATTACGATTACGAACCTGGAGGGCTAGCAGGCGCAAAGAGACATACTATTTTAAGCGGTGTTCCTTCTTTGAAGTCAAATAAGATAGATGCTTCTTATGTAGAACGAGTTATTGAGACTCATATGGTAGAGAGTCCAGGATGGCTAAAAAGATATTATACTCTTTTGTCTATAAAGCAAAAGATGGATATTTTAAATATGTTTATCAACAAGTCGGTTCCTTTGTCAGTAAAGACAGTAAGAACGATAAATAAATATATGAGAGATGACCTTCTAAAGCTGATAAAAGTTTCTGAATATAAGGTTCGCACACGCCAATGTATTAAAACCCTTTTAGGTTTCGGTCCGGCTGATATAAATTGGGTCCTTAATAACCCAGGACTGTTTGAAGATATTGGATACGATTGGCTTGGACATAAAGACCGTGCAACAATTGAACTCAAATTAGATGAAGAAAAACGAGTCTTGAATAAAAGTTTTTAAGTGATTCTAAAGATAGCATTATCTAATATTAGATATGTTAGAACATGAGTTGCAATCCTATTTAGAAAAAAATTGCTCCGTCAAATGTAATAACCTCCAATACGAAGCTTTAAAGGCTGCCTTTGTAGATAGTAATGATCGCCTCTTTGATGAAGAACGGCAGTCGGGAAAATCTACAGCTTGTTGTATAGCAGCATCTATGGGTGCTCTTGTCGTATCGGTTAGCAGTGAACGAACAAGGAACCTACGGCGGATCTTTCGCGATTGCTTTGAAGGTAAGAATACAACTAATATTATTTCAGCACAATCGAACCAATTGATGGGGTTTAGAGAAAGCTATTGTGAGTGTGTGTTCTTTGATGACTGTTTTGAAATAAAGCGCGATTTTAAAGAAGAACTTTTCAATAGGATAGTGCCTCAGATAATTATTGAGATCGGTACATCGGTAGAATATATTCCTAGTACTACAGGTCAAGCGGAACCGCGTCAAGTAGGATCGCCTGACAATATTTTTCTTACTGAAGAACTTGCAGACCTTAGAGAACAAAAAAGGGTAGAGAACAAAAGTTGGTGATTATTTAACTTAAAACAAATAGAGGTAGTTATGAAAACATATATAAAAGTGAAGACACAGTTCGAAGGAAAGCATCAATGGAGCAGCTGTCCTTTTGAAGAAGTAGCTTTTCTCAAATCGCTTCATCGGCATATCTTTTATGTAATCGTAATCGCTGAGGTCTCACATGCTGATAGAGATATCGAGTTTTTTATCCTTAAAAAAGATATCGACAAGGTAATAAAAGAACTATATGATACAGATGTTTCAAAGATAGCTAACCTTGGTAGTATGTCTTGTGAAATGATGTGCAAAGATATTCAAGACGCTTTGAGTAAGATCGAATACAATACCATTAGTGAAATAGAAGTAAACGAAGACAATGAAAACGGTGCAATTGTAAAATTCGACGTATGATAAAATTTGTTAAAAAAATTACAGATATGTTTCAATGCACTTCTTTCCCTAAGGAAGAAGTTGAACAAATTCGGGTCGAAGTCAATAAAGCCAAAGCTTATAAAAGAATAAGTCAGACAGACTTAAATGGAGATAAGGCCTTTAAACAGATGTTTAATCATTGTCGAAGTATTATTTTTGGGGTAGAGGTTCAAGAGAATCATTCCGAGCAGATAAAAGAGATAGAAGAAGAGTATGAAAAGGGTGAAGACTATAACCAATTGTTGACTACCTTCATGCAGGAGCTTGGTCCTTCTTCTGACACTGCTATCGGACTCCTTCATAGTAGTGTTCTTAACCTTATACGTTATGTTCAGTCGTGCAATGATGAAGATTGTATTAATCGAGAGCAATGTACTCTAAGGTTTAGAGTAAGAGAGAACGGGACATTATGCGAGGAATGTGTGTGGATTAGCTTATACCGTAACATTACTAATCTTGGCTTTATAAAAAATGTTATTAAAGAGATTGGTGATTATATGCAAGACTCAGAAAAAAATATGGAAGATAAGTTTAATTTTTAAAAGGAAGTAGTTATGATTATGAATACATCTGCATCATCGTCATCAGATATGATGGCAGAAGCATCAGTAGCAAAAGCGCCGAGGCCAATTACAGTACTTTCACCTTATATGTTATATTGTGAGAAGTGTGGTTGTATTGAACAGTACGAGAAGACTATTGTGGGACGTCTAGATTGTACAGAGAAGTTTTATTGCTCTTCTTGTCAACGCGACCATACTAAAAAGACCTCCACTGCTATACTTAGATATAAGTCTTGTCCAGAAGAAGAAGAAGAAAAAGTAAGGGAAGAAGAGCGAAAGAAAAGTCGAGAATTAGAAAAGGCAATAAAACAAAAGGTTGGTCGAGCTTTCTTGATTTCAAAAGGAGAATTGATGGATGTTCTTCTTGGTAAAATGATTGTTGATCACAATACAAAGAAGCAAGAGCAACAAGCTAAGTTTCGCTCGAACACAATAGACTCTGCGTGTCAGGATCTACAAAGAGAGAAGACTTATCGCGAACGAAATTTAGAAGAAGAAGTATCTCAAAAGGCGTTTTAATAAAAAGGGGATTTTAAGTATGGATGTTCAAAGTACAAAACCAATGGTAGAAGCACCTATTCCGAAAGTTGGAGTTAGGAATGTTAGAGTACCAATTAAGTATAATAGGAAAGACGACACCCCTATTAAATTAGAAACGAAGGTTAGCATGTATGTTAATCTTACCGAAGAGCTTAAAGGCATTAATATGTCTCGTCTCTCTAGAACACTTTATGAATATGTGGATAATGATGATCATGTATCCACTGACTTCATGAGCGACTTGTTAAAAAGTTTCCAGGAAAGACTTAAGGCCGAGAACGCTTATGTCAAGTTCCGGTTTGATTATCCTATCAGAAAGAAGTCTTTGATTTCAGATAATTCAGGTTGGATGTATTACCCTATAACATTTGAAGCTTCATTAGTAGATGGCGAAATGACATTTACAATGAATGTATCAATAACATACTCCTCTACTTGTCCTTGCAGTAAGGAACTTTCTGATATGCTATTGAGGGATAGGAAAGTAATTCGCGATGGAGAAGAGGTTCTTATTGATGACTTAAGCCCAGAAGACAGAAAGCGTTACCCAGATGGAATTATCCAAGGGACTCCTCATGCTCAGAGAAGTATTGCAGACGTTAAAATTAGGTTCTCCAAAGATAACCCAATATGGATCGAAGATTTAGTTGAAGCTGTAGAAGGACGTATTAAAACTCCTGTACAGGTCATTTGCAAAAGAGAAGATGAACAAGAATTCGCCAGGCTGAATTTTAACAATCAGATGTTTGTTGAAGATGCAGTTAGGGCTATAGGTGACACAGTAGGTAGTCTTCCTGCAGTACTTGATTGGTGCGTTGTAGTCAACCATAAAGAATCTTTGCATCCTTCAGATGCCGTCGCCGTTGCGTTCAAGGGGATTAAGGGCGGACTGAAATAAATAGCTTTAACTAAATTTAAACTAAACTAAGAAGCCACAGTAATAAAATACTGTGGTTTTCTATAATGGGGAGACAAATGGCCAAGATACTTATTAGCGCAGGACCAATTCCTGCAAGACTCGATTCTGTTAAGTACCTTACAAATAGATTCAAGGGTGGCCTCGCACTTAAAACAGCTAAGGAACTTACAAGACTTGGACACGAAATAACAATTGTTAGTTGGAAGCACTCTGGTATCCTTGTTGACGATAACCAAACTAGTATCCAAGTTGAAGACATTCTTGATTACAGGGATAAGGTTTTAAATTGTGAGGCAGATATTTATGTATTAGCTGCTGCGGTTGCAAATCTAATGCCAAGTAATCCATGGGTAGGAAAGTTTCCATCGCATAATTATAAAGTAGGTGAACAATTTGATATTAAGTTTGAAATAGCTCCAAGGATCATTGATGAGGTTAAGAAAAAGTATCCAAGAGCCGGACTCATTGGATACAAGCTCTTTGATGGGACAGATGAAGAATTAATCGAAGCTGGAGTTGAAACACTTGAGAACAGTAAAGCTAATATAGTTTTTGCTAATCATCCAGCTTGGGCAAAGAAAAGAAAGATAATGTTGACACAGGATGGTGCTGAAGTTCCTATATCATTTGATCAACATGTAACTGCAATTGATAATCTTGCGAAAGCAAAATGGTACAAGACGGAGCTTTATAATGAGCCTTTAATTGCTAGGAAGCTTAAATCTTTTCCGATTGAACTTAATGATTTCATATATCCGAAATACAAAAAAGGTAATAGAGTATATGGATCTTTTGCTTTAAGAGATAGAAAACAACCAGATTCGTTTACTACAACGACAAGAGGGAAACAAGGAGATGGGTTAACCTTTATATATAAAGTTGATCACGAAAAGAGAGTTATAATGGCATTTAAAAAAGCTACTTTGAATGCTCCACTATTTGCTATGCTGTTCAAAAAACATCCTGAAATAAACGTCCTCTTGCATGGGCATAAACAAATTGATTTCAATGTGTCGAATGGTAAAAAATTTATGCCTGATTCTTATGAGTATAAAATGCCTGGGACAGACGCTGAAGTTAATATTGCAAGACGATGCCTAGCATTCCAGAATGAAGAAGATAACATATTTAATATTGAGCATCATGGTTATATTGTTGGATTTAAAACTATTGAAGAATCTAAGATATGGATGAAAGAAAACGAAACCAATGAAAGGAACTAATATGAACCCAACAAATCTTGATGAAGCCATTGCGTGGCTTGAAAATGAAATGAAAGAAGAGTTAGATGGCTTTAAAGAGCTAGATGAAGATAGTGCGCTCATACTTGTACATATGGGCTTAGGAGTAGTCGTACGTAATAAGCTTGGCCTATGGCAAGAGAATAAGCTTACAAAACATTTTAGTACTATTGGAATATTTCATCCCGACGATATGTCGAGCGTTATGTTTAAAGCATTGCATAGGAAATTGAACAACAGGACATTAGACCTTGTAGCCGAGGCACAAATGTATAAGGAGCATTGGGAAAATGCGAAAGAAAGTTAATTGGGAAAATTATAAAGAAGACTTTCCGTCTCGCTATACCAAACAAGATAGTTATTTTGATACTATAGTTGTCAAAGCTTTTGCAGACTCCTCAATTAATCGTATCCTAGATGTTGGAGGAGGTCATGGGACAGAAGCTGTTAAGTCCGATAAAGTAAAGGTCTGGCTTCTTGATCCTAACGTCCCAGCTAAAAGCTGGATGGAAGGCAACTTAGACTGGAAAGAGGTTGAAGCATTCAGGTTTGATCTTGCTATTGCTAGAGGTAGTATTAACTATCTAACTGAAAGACAAATAAGATTAATACCTAAGATTAGTAAAAAGTTCTTAGCAAATACGTTTAGTAAGCCGCCTAGCATCCATTGGCAGAAAAGAGAATATGAAACGATTGATGGAACCAAAGGTCAGGAGTGGTTTAAATTTAAAGATGGGAAAATAGAACATAAGCTAACACCTAATGAAGGTTCCGAGATCATTCATAACTTCTTTTACTATAGTGTAGAACAGTACAAAGAGATGATCCCCGGGGTAAAGATTGAGTGCTATGGAAAGAACTCTGCACTACTCTGGTTGGAATAATTCAACTAAATTTAAACTAAATTAAGTGACATAGAAGAAACAAAACAATATTATCTAATAATATTAAATCATTTATAATTTTCTGAGGAGGAAATGTGGACACGAAGGGTATTGAAAAGGGTGATACAATCATCTACACACCAAAGGATGGTGAACCGCTTAAAGCAAAAGCGTTAAGCTTTTCGGTTTATCGAGAGCAAGATCGGATTAGTTTTGAAGTTCTTGAGACAGGAGAAGTTAAATCTGGCATGTCTCTTGCACGTTGTGAGAGAATTGACGGTGAAGGTACATTGTCAACTGGAGAGAACGAAACAGTTATTAACAGTACAGAAAAAATTATCGGCAGTGTTGATGAGATCGAATATTTTGATGAAACATTCAAGTTCGGCACTGTTGAACTACAGAAACGTAAAGAACATGCGTTGACAAAACATTTGATTCCTGCCAAGAGAGATTACATTATTGAAGACGATCGAAAAGATGATTTCGAAGATATCTTTGATTCTGTAAATGAGAATGAGAATATCTTACTTGTTGGTGAACCTGGTTGTGGTAAATCGGAATTTGTTTTACACATTGCAAGCATTTGTAACATTCCTGTTATTCAGGTTCAAGGTGATGGTGAAATGAGCGTTGTTGATATGATCGGTGGATTTCAATACTCGGAAAAAGAAAACGGAACTTATTGGGTAGACGGAATCATTCCTTATGATCTCAGACATAAATGTTGGATTCTTTTTGATGAGATCAATATGACTTTGCCAGAAGTTCTTGCACGACTCCATTCAGTTCTAGACGATAGACGTCATTTGGATCTTAAAGAGATCAATCAGATTCTTCCACGTTCAGATGAGACCATTATTATTGGTACAATGAATCCATCTGATGATGGACGTCACGTTGGGACAAAGCCTTTAAGTCCTGCATTATGGTCAAGGTTTAACTTGATAGTTAACTTTGAATTCCTGAGTCCTGCAGAAGAACAAAAGCTTCTTATCCAACGTACAGGAGTCAGTGAAAAAGATGCGAAAATTATGATCACGATTGCAAGTGAAGCTCGTAAAGGGTTTCGATCTAATGAGGTAACTGAGGTTGTTGATACAAGAATGCTTCTGAGTTGGGGAAAGAAAACCAGGAAGTTCGGTATCAAACGTGGTCTTAAAAATACAATTCTTAGCAGACTTGACGATGATAGCATCCAAGTTCTTCGAGGTGTACTTATGAGTTATGGAGTCATCGAACCCGAAGGTAAGAGATAAGTTAAGAAAGCAGTTCCATCCTATCCTCAGGGAAGAGTCTTCTTAGCTAAACCTAGGGAGGCTCTTTTTTATTTATGTCTTGGAGACATAAACTAAATTAAAACTAACTTAAAATATATTAGGAATAGTAAACAAATAATAAGGAGATAAAGTTGGATAGTTTTAAACAATCTGTTAAACAAGAGTCGGGTGGACGCTCTTCAATCCAAGCAGCTGAGCTTCATGCTGATTCAAAACTTCGTATGTTAGAAGGTACAGCTAGAATACTTAGTGAGAACTATGGTGTCCAAGTTGTTTTTTCTCCTGATGGAGAATGTAAAACCTCTCGTGAGAGAATGACTCTTCCGTACGACGAAGCAATTGATGAATGTCTTATCATGGGGCTTATGGGACATGAGACAGGTCATTTAAAAGATACAGATTTCAATGTTGCAAAGACGATTTCAAAGATGAGAACAGTTGGAAATAGAGAGCTGTTATTCAATATTTGTAACTGTCTTGAGGACATTAGGATTGAACGAATCATGGAAACTCTTTATCCTGGATTCCTTTCAATGTTTAAGAGAATGGTTCCTTACATTGAAGAAAGAAAAGTTCCACTTATCGAACTTGAATTATTCGAAAAGGATCTCGAAAGACAAGGTAAATCGAATGAAGATATTAAAAAGATTAAGAAAAAGAAGATCGATAAAGACATAGCAGCTCTTAAGATTGAAATGCTTAAAGAATATTCTGAGAAATTGGTAGCTCAGTTAATTGAGTCCGAAAGAAAAAGAAGAGAAAATTGTGTTGTTCCTGAGATCCAAAAAGTTATTGATATCATTTATTTGTCATTGAGAGACTACAAATATGATTTCTATCCTGAAGGATCTAGAGCTTTTGCTGAAGATTATCTTTTAGAGACAGCAGCAAAGGTACTTAAGTGCAGAAGTACTGCCGACACTTTGAAAGTCGCCGAAGAAATATATGAGATTCTTACTAACGAAAAAGGATCACAAGACTCTCTTGATCAACAGAGACAAGAGATGATTCAGAAGTGTGGTAAGGGTCAAGGCAATGATCGAGGTCAGGGCTCTGGTCCTGGTGGCGAACTTACTGATGAAGAAATAGAGCAACAGAAAGAAAGAGAAAAGAAAGCAAAAGAAGAACGACAGAAAGCAAGAGAACAAGGTGCTGACGTTGAGGACTTCGTCAAGAATAAGAATCCTGAATGTGGTAGTTGTGGAACTAGTTTATCTTCATCTGATAGAGAATCAGGTAAGTGTCCTGGTTGTGGTAAAGATCTAACAGCAGAAGAGAAGAGCGATGGAGCAGATGGTGCAGGCAGTTCAGGAGGTGATTCAGACGGTTCAATTCCTACAAAATTTAAAGTTGGACAAAAAGTAGGGAGTCTTGATCATGACAGAAAAGGAGTTGTTACTTCTGTGACGGTTGAAAACGGAGCTGAGAAAGCAGAAATATCCTGGAGTTAATATTATAAATCGGAGAAAAGAATGGCATTAATTGCAAGCAAATTAAAGAAAGTCTTTAAAGGTTCAGACCTTGACCGACTTATCCTTATTACAGATGATGGTCAGGACTCTGGAAAAGAAGCCGAAGGACTCTTTGGTTTTGACGATAGAGAAAAAGTTAATCATGGAACTCATTCTGAACATTCTTCTGACGACAGAAGTAAAGAAGGAGGAATGGCTCACGGGAAGGGTAGATTCGAAGCGATTAATGAAATCGTTGATGCTGTAAGAAAAGAGTCGAAGAATAATAAGCTCATCTCTAATCTGAAAACTTTTAAAGATGATGTTAAAGAGATCGTGAAAGAAGCTGTTCAGAAAGCTAAGGAACTTAAAGCGAAGAAAGAACAGTTAAAAAGATATACAGTTCATCCGTTGTTCCAGCAAAAGAATCATGAGACCGAGTATGAGGTTAAGCCTGAATCAGAAGCAGCGAACTCTTATGCAAGGATATCTGCTCACGTAAGAGGTCAGGTTTCTTTTATTAAAAAGAAGCTTATGAGGCTTGTTAATGATCAGTCATATGCTCGTTGGCTCGGAGGTGAACGAAGAGGTAAAAGAATCGACAGAAATGCTTTGTACAGAATTCCTGTTGGAGAAAGAAATCTCTTTAAAAAGAAAGTTGAATCAGATGTTCGTGACGTTGTATTCTCATTAGTCATAGATGAATCTGGCTCAATGTATGGAGACAAAGTAGCACAAGCAAGGAACACTGCAGTAATGTTTGGAGAAATTCTTAGTGCACTTAAAGTACCTTTTGAAGTAGTAGGATATACTACTTGTGGATTAAATGATAAACAGAGAGCAGAACAGGGAAAGTTTGCACATTGCAGCGGCAGTTATAACAGAGCTGATAACTTGCGACATAATATGTATAAAAGATTCGATGAGAATTATGATTACGTTAAAACAAAACTTACAGCAATAGAAGCTTCGGGTTGTAATTATGACCAAGATCATATGGAGTTCATATGGGAGAGACTCAAAAAAAGAGATGAAGCAAAAAAGATTGTTATTTGGATTAGCGACGGACAACCATGTGGTGGATCAGAAGCTCGTTACAAACTCAAATATATGGTCAATACAATAGGCTGTACAGAAGGTTGTGAAATTGTAGGAATTGGTATTCAGTCTGATTATGTAGCAGACTTTTATCATAAGTATGTACTTGTTGATGACGTAAGAGAATTAGGAATGAATGTGGTTAAATTGATCGAAGCAGCATTCCTAAAAAGACCTGGGAAAAAGACACAACCTCTTTCAGAGGAAGAATTGGTTAAAGCAGAAAACAGCAGAGGAGGCTGGTAATGCCACGTGGTAGAAGAGCACCAAAAGAGAAAGTATACAATAAGGATAGCATAATAACTGTTCGCAAAACGAACTATCCTTTTGCAGGATATGTGTCAAGTCATCCTAATGGTATTAGTATCGAGCTTGTTAAGAATAGTAAATGTATTTGTTGTGACAAGCCCATTGTTAATAAAGGTGCTCTTTCTGTATTTAGATATCGAGGATCACAAGGCGCTACGGAAATTATACGCCTACATAAAGATTGTATATACAAACAACTTATATTAAGAAAAGAAGGGACTTGTATAATTTGTGGAGAGAAAGGTGCCGAGCATACTTTTAAACCTAGGATAAAACATAAGTACGGAGCTTACCACAGAGAATGTATAGAAGAGTTTGTTACTAAAAATGATGCAGCCTTTAATGTTATGGATTCAAAGTTCGAAAAGGTTCATCTCGCAATTAAATATAGACGCTTTGACCAATTACAAAAAGTAAGGACAGCAACGGAAGCTGACTATATATTAGAGAACATTGATGATCGTAATGATCTCTTGACACTTATTCGTAGTAATAAGGCAATAAGGAAAAGGTTTTTTATAAAGTTCTCTGCTCGCATTAATGAGAAAGAATACAATGAAGATTATCTTATGATTGTTACTGAGTTCCCAAACGAATTAAGGAACGCCGGTTATTTGTGGTCTCGTAAGATAGAAATATCTTCTCGTCAAGAGTTATGGGAGAAGTTTGATCTTGAAAGCCAAATTGGTCTCATGCGAGGCGATATCGAAGCATCGTTTATCATGACGAATTGGGATACCTTTGCTCCTAAGGTTAAGAAGGTGATTGTTACGTATTTAAACTCAAGTCAAATACCTTGTGGCTTTTGGATTGAACAGTGGTCTACTCTTAGTGTTGAGGAGCAAGTCCTACTCGCGAGAGAACAAAAGGCAACAAAGATGGGTTTTATTAAAGAGCAATGGGAGACGTTTGATATAGAAGTTAAAAAAAGCGTTTGCAGTAATTTTAGAAATGATTTGACTTGGCAGTTTATTCTTGAATATATTATAGATAGTAACGATGACAACTTATTAACAATACTTAAGACACACAGTAACAAAAACATAAGTAGTCAAGTAGCACTTGCGATAGGAGATGGAGAAAGAGTTTTAACTAGATCTTGGTAACCAGTTTCATACACTTGTAGCTCCGTAGAACATCGCTGTATTGTGATGTGTTTTTAAGTTTAGGGGTTAGGTAAAACTAAATTCTAACTAAACTAAAAGAAAATATGACAAAACTTATAACAGAATTATTCATAGCAGTTTTCCTTTTATGCTTTGTGTTCCCTAAAGCAGAAGTGTACATAAAAGAAACACTTTCAAAAGAACTCAAAACTAGAATGACTGCTAGTGAAGATCAAAAACCACTTCAAAGATGTAGGAGCGCGAATAAGTTAATACGTTCCGCACAAGAGAAGATAGGAACACCTTACGTATTTGGTGGTACCTCTTTTAAGACTGGGATCGATTGTTCCTACTTTACCCAGTACGTTTGTAAAGAAAATGGAATTAAGATCCCTCGTACCGCGAGCCAACAGTATCGAGAAGGAGTTAAGGTAGGCAAAAAACATCTAGCTCCAGGAGATCTTGTATTCTTTTCGACATACTGGGTTGGTCCTTCGCATGTAGGTATCTTTATGGGAGATAATAAGTTCATACATGCGTCGTCAAGTGGAGTAAAGATTAGTAACTTAGGTTCTACTTATTATAAGAGACGGTACATAGGAGCTAGACGATTAACTGAAACGGGATAAATATGTTTACTATTATTGGTGATTCATTCAGATTAGCAGTCTTTATATTTTTCGGAGTCAATATAACGTTGACGCTAGCAGGAGATACATCTGGTTGGCTAACGACTATTGGCTTTAGTGAAAGATTGCTTGAAGTATCGAGTTGGTTATATAAATTATTTATAAATTTACTTTAAGAGGAGGCCGTATGCGGTTTGTATTATTGTTACTATTGTTCGTTTGTTCTAGTTTTGCTTTTTGGTCTGATGTAACTAAGATTGAATTGGTGGAAACATCTATAGAGTCTGTGTTTAATGTTATAACATCTGTTGTTAATAAAGACACTTTTATATGTAATCCTGATTTTTGTGGAGATTCTTCGTATCCAGTCGATGTCTACGATACTACAAGTAGGAATAGAAGCGTCCATTATAAGTGGACAGTAAGTATGAATTATGTATTGAATTATATTCCAATATATGATACGTTTAAAATTACGCCTACTTGTAATTATTATGTTGATGTTTTCGAAGCGACAGAGGTTTGGGGTGATACATTGGCTGTGCCTGGTACGACAATCAATCACCTGTATTTCACTATGGAAGGTTCAACTGATTCTTTATATGCTATTAATTTCGACCTAAGTTTAAAATTTACGATGGATACTTTAAGTATAAGCCTCTTAGCAAAGAGACTAACAGACAGTACTGTTTATCCTGCTAGCCAATTAGACTTTCCTATTATTAGCTCTTGCCAAGCCCAATATGCGACCGACGACGTACTGCCGTTGTTGTGCGAGTTACCTTGTATTGTAGTCGATCCTAATCAAGGACCTCCCTTAGGTATTCTTGAGTCGAATAACAATGTCGTTAATTATTTAAGCGTCTATCCTAATCCTTTTAACCCAAGTACCATTATTAAGCTAGCTGGCACTGCAGAGCTGCGGATATATGATCTACAAGGACGACTTATCTTAAGTCAAGAGCACATAGATCAAACAGCCTGGAATGCTCAAGGTTTATCTAGCGGAGTTTATTTCTTAAGTTTAAGAACTAGAAACAAGGCAAATTCGAGCAAACTAATATTGCAAAAATAGTGATTCCCGTATTGATTATTTTTATAATTAAGGAAGATGTCTAAATACACAAAAGTCGTATATCTTGAGTTGCCTGGGAAGGTTAGGCCTTTACGTCAGCAACTAGAGGTAGAAGCAAATAATCAAGAAGAAGCAGATGAGCTACTCAACGAGATGGCTAAGATATATGCTAAGAAGCTTGATGGGGAACTACCTTCTAGTATAGTTAGTAAGTTAAAGTCAATTAAAAAAGAGATTCCTGTTGATCGGAAAATGATTAACATGTTAAAGAACTGTTTGGGAGGAAAGTGACAAAGTTTTATACCCACAAAGGATGGCGCAACAAAGATTGGGTTTGCACAAAAACGATAACAGCACATGTACCAATCTTAGTAGGAAAGAATATGGAGATCGACAAACAGAGTTATCAGGTCGAAGAGATAGCTTATTTAATTCAAGGTGATGACTTGATTATACAAGTCTACTTAGAGGATAAATGAAAAAGAGAGAGCCACTAACATATGATGACCTCTTTGGACTAGATGGAATGATTCCACTACAGAAGATGTGTCTCAAGGCTAATTGCATATGTCCTCATTGTGGTCATGTAGTTCAGGATATTAGCTTTCCGCCACCTGGGATCATATCAGTTCATACTTGTCCTTTATGTAACTATGCTGTTGTTCCTCTGGCAGGTAGACTTATCCCTGTCGACATGCGTAGGATTGAAGGTAAAAATAGTAGAGAACATATCTCTAAATCAATTTTTGTTTCTTTATCTCCTGCATTTATGGCGAATATACTCAACTTGAACTATAAACTAACTGGGAGACGTTCTGGACAATTTCTTAATGACTGTTATAATGTTATTTTTGAGGTTGTAGGGGAAAAAGAAGACGAAGAAACCTTTATGGGAAGGTTAAGGAAAACATTCTTAGAGATGAAAAGTAATAAGCATGTTAGACCTGAAGCTGTCGAAAGCGTTTATTCATTCTTGATGAACATGACAAAGTCTTTTGATAGGATGAATAAGAAGCCTATCATAAGTGAAAACGACGTTAAAAAACTTACTGAGATAGACTCAGTTGATGATTTTCTTGATAAATATTTTAAAGATGTTGATAAATCATAATGAAATTAGGATATTAACTATTATGTTATAGATTTCTAACCATCCTCCATAGATTTTCAAGCCTCCATAAGAGCTCCTTTTGCTCGTAGTGACTAATTAAAACTATAAATCAAAAGGAGTTTCAGATGAATATTATCGATCGAATCATTAAGAAAAAAGAATACAAAAGCCTTTACGACCTTAAAGAAGAGCAAAAGGAAGCTGCTGTTAGTCTTAAAAAGGCAAAGGCTGCTCTCAAAGAGATGTATCGAGCTAGGCAGACGGCTTGGGCACAAGATAGTAAAGTCTATAAGATGAAGTTTGAGTTCCGCCATAAGCACATTGCTTATTGTTTATTAAGAGGCACAGATCTAGAAAAGATAGAGCAGCCTGCTGAAGACAATCAGCCTAGTTCGAAAAGAATTGGTGAAATTATGGAGGAATACAAAAATGAAAAAGATGTATGCAATTGTGAGGAATGATCTTCCTACTAAGTATAGAATGGTTCAAGGAACACATGCAGTGGCCGAGTTTCTTCTCCACGGACCCGAAACAGACTGGGATAATGGAACACTAGTATTCGTATCAGTCCCAGATATATAGGTCCTTAAGGAGTGGGTTGTTAAATTAAACAGAGCCAATAAGCCATGGATTGGATTCGCAGAGCCAGACCTTGATAATGAACTTACAAGTATTGCTTGTGTTGATACAGGAGAAATTTTTGAAGAATTAAGATTAGCATAAATAAATAACATCCCCATAGCTCAGTTGGCAGAGCATTGCATTCTAAACGCTTGTGCGCAGGTTCGAATCCTGTTGGGGGTTAGTTTTAAAGTCCATCTTCGAAAGAGGGTGGACTTTTTTTTAACTAAAACAAAACTAAATTAAAGTTAATTAAAATAGTTTACCAAAAAATCATTTATTTTAATATCAAGGAGAAGGTATGAAGAAAGCATTTGTAATGGTCATATTGTTAATCGTCTGCACATTTGCAGGCAATAAAGTCAATGAGTATCGAGGAATATCTTGGGGAGCGTCTATTGCAACTATTCAGAAATACTTCCCAAATACCACAAGAGAAAGTGCAGAGAATATAGTTTTCTTGACTCAGAAAGCCCCAGTGACAAGTATAAGTTCAAGACAATTTAGGTTCTATAAGGGGCAATTTATGGGGGTCTATATTCTATTTTCTGATGAAACAGGAGCTTCTTTAAGCCCAATATTCGCAAAGCTCAAGGAGACTTATGGTACTGCCTCTGATTCGAAAGAGGTAAGCAAGTCTATAAGCGGATTTAACGCAAAAGGCTATATTTTCTTGTGGGAAGGGACAACAAACATCGAATATTCAGCATATGACGTATACAATAAATATAATTATCGTACAGGGGAATCCGTAGCAACACTGTATCTAGCTTCTTCTGCTATTCAGAAACAAGTGCGTGCAGATCTCACTAAGAAAAAGAGTAAAGAAATAGAATTCTAAAAGGAGAATATATGACTGATAAACAATCTTTTACACAGACAGTTAAGAAGATAGGTCAAATCAAATCTTATTATAATCGTCAAAAGAAAATTAGTGAAGAAAAGTTCTTCATTGTTTTTAATGATAATAAGAAATCTATGTTTCCGAAAGATATTTTTAATAAGCTCTCAGAAGGAGACACGATAGAATTTGAAGGAACAAATAGAGGAGAGTGGATTAACATTGATGTTTCAGATTTCCAATATAAACATATTGAGAAGACAGCTTCACCTGACACAATAACAATAGTAGCTTCGCCTGAAGAGGATAAAGAAGAAGTTGAAGTGGAAGTTGAAATAAATTATGTGACCAGACCAAAGCGCAATAGATCAGGTGTCATGTTTGTTATGGCTAGGAACCTTAAAGATCAACCGATCACTAATCTCTATATGAACCTTGGAACCATTGCACCAGAGATAAGAGACGAGGTACTCCAGGGTTATGGTACGCTTATAGTTAACGGAACTAAAGGTACCGACCTATTCTTTGCAAAAGGAGTACAAGACTTTAAGCCAACAATAAGGGAAGAGACAGTCGAAGTAGAACTTAAAGATATTAAGTTCACACTGTACTACATTACCTTTGCAGTAAACGATAAGGTTATCTCAATCCCAACGGAAGATTTGCCGTTCGATACCTCTCCCGTGTTCGAAAAGATTAAGAGTGAGTTTAAAGGTTCAATTAAAGTCACGGGCTCGTTCCGCAAAACGGGATTAATGAAGAAGGACAAGGAGACAAAAGAGTGGGGCGAGACAATCCAGTGGCAAGAGGATGGCGAACTTAAAGTTGATTACTCAAATGTAGATACCGATTCGATCAAAAAAATTGAAGATAAGTATCAAAAAGATCTTGAGTATTCAAGACTGATGGCAACACTTAAAGCTAATCGGATGTTCCGTTCTTTCTCAGCTATTAAGAAAATGTTTAAAGATAGAGGACTTGGGATATCAACTAACCAGATTGAAGATCTCTTCTGGGATGAAAAGTACGACAAAGAGTACTATAACACTCTGAAGAACAAAGCTACGGAAATATATGTATCAGACGACGAGTTCGTTTTCACTATGGTAGTAGAAGGGGATCGAGAGTTTAGAATAGTAGAGCGCCCTACAATAAACTCAGCAACATATATATTCAGTGACAAATGCGGTATGAGTGAGCTATTAAGTAAATTAAAAGAGACTAGAAAAATAGACATCATACAGAATGCTCAGGCACAAGGTCAATTTGTACGAGAACTATTAGGATATAAAGGAAGGGTTGTACACCAGGACTACAAAGAGTGGCTTAATAAAATTGAAACAATTATTGGCGATGGTGTAGCAATAGAACTTGAAGATAAATTTATTTGGTAAAAATATGATTGGCAATAACATACATAAGTTAACATCAGAAGATCTTAAAGATCTATCTACAAAGCGTTTATTGAATATAAAACGAATTGCATATCCACATATACAAGTTTCAGATGATTACGTATGGGATTGTGAGTGCACACGTTGTGCAGAAGAAAAACACGATCTTCGTTATTGGCAAAAGATGGTAGATAATATAAAATCTATCCTTACGGATAGAGAGCACATTGAGCCGAAGGGCAAAAGACAAAAGAAGGCATAAGAAGTTCAAATAATTACTTCACCCAACTCTGGGGGTTCGAAGCCTAACCCCCGAGGAAATAACAATTTAGAAGAAATTGTTTGTGATTTTTAACTTCATTCTCTTATTATATATAAAATATTGATATTTATATATAATACAAAAGGGGATGAAATATATGTTAAAGTACAGCTCTAGAGCTTATATGATACTTAGAAACGCTAGCGCCAAGCCAGTATGGGCTGATGAAGGGTTGGGTTCAACTTTTCACTACCTACTAACCAAGGAACTTGTAGAGCGCAAGAGAGAAATAAAACAAGAAGAAAATTGTTTTATGAATTGTTATCATATAACGCCGAAAGGCAAAGAAGAAGTTAACAAAGTAGAAGAGCATAGAGCTCAACTCATTCACGAAGAGATGTTTTTCTGCTTTTAAAAGGAGCCTTAATGGCTAAGCGGAGAGGCACCCAGTCCTTAGAAGAAATAAGTATCGAAAGAGAAAAAGAAGAAGCCTGGAAGAAATTCAGGCAGGACCATCCTTTTTATAAGATACTCCCAGGAATAAATACTCTTAGAATCATTAGTAAGCCAATTAGTTACTTTATCCATTGGATGGACTCTTCTGAGACAGGTAAGCTAACTAGAAATATTTGCACCAATGATGACAAATGCAAATACTGTAAGCTTGCCGCTTTATCCCCTGGAGATAGAAGAAAAGCTAAATCAGCAAGATATGGATTTTGGATTATAGATAGAGAACGTGACGATTCGATTAAAATGTTCGAAACAGGAAGAATGGTCTTTAGTGGAATCGGTAAAATCTTTGAAAAGAATAACAACGTAGATCTGTCAACTTATGATATAGTAATTAAAAGAGTCGGTGAAGGAATAGAAACTAGATACACCGTAACCGAACCTATTCTTAAATTAAAGAAACTCGATGAACAAATAGTAGAAGACGCTCAAATACAGGTTTCAGATATACCGATCGATCTCGTAATTGCTAATAACGGAAAAGATCAGTTCTTGGATGACTTGATGGAAGAGAAGAGAGTACTTAATAGGAATTGGTAATGGCAGAACTATATGAACCCCTTGTTGGCTTTAACTTATGGATCTCGCGAGACGGCGAGGACAAAGCTCAACTCGAGTTTGTTACTAAACAACTCCTCCTACCTAAGAGTAATAAGATATATAAACTTACTCTTAAGAACCTTAAAGTCTATATAGAGGAACGTATGAACCTCGATCCTTCTATTTCTGAAATTCAAATAGACCGCATTAATTCCGTTGGGATAATCAAAAGATAACATCCCCGTTTACCTTTCCATTCTAATATCGTATATTGACTTTATATGTGCTGGGTATCCTCAAAGGTATGGTGACCCTGACCGGTCGGGGAAAAGAGCTTCACCTTAGCGAGTGATTGATATCTTTCTTATCTATCTGCTGCCTCTCGGCAAGGCTATGCCCAGCACATAAAATATTTTAATTTACTTAACCCTGTGATATGGGTGCCTTTAAAAAAAAATCAACTTTCTTAATTTTCTCCATGAACTTTTCCTTCTCTCAATCGTATACTATATATAGCTCCTCTGATCCAAAAAGTCCATATATAGAGAAATAGAGGAGTCAAAGGAGTCATCCTATAAGGATAGTCCATAGCTGATAAGCCCTGTTGCCTGGGTAGGAAAATTAAAAAATAAAAATCGGTGACTGATTCATGTTCCTATGTTATAAAGTGGAGCAGACTAAGTATTAATTAACTGAGGAGGGTGTTATGGAAGAGAACAAAACTACAGAAATAACAGAGAAAGAAGTATTCAGTTGGCTCATTATGATACAGAAAGTTGTTAAGTATGCTATCCAATCTGGAATGGCGGTTGGCGCCACGGCATACATGGCAAAGGCAGATGAATTGCTCCTATTAGCCATGAGCTCCTCAGCCATAATGGGTGGACTCGTAGCTCTTATTAACATTGCCAAGCATAAGTTTAACCTTAAGATTAACAGTAAGTACCTCAAATGGCTCCCACTCGCGTAAGGATCCCTGGTTGGTATTGTCCACATTGTCATGCACTTATTGCGTACAAAGAAAAAAAAGAGTTTGTTAATTATGATAGGATTGAGAAAGACGGATGCGTACAGGTAGTGGTTCGGAATCGAGTAATGCTTAACAAACAAAGATGTCAGTGTGAGGATGTAGACCAAGACGTCTGGAAAAAACTTTATATATGATTAGGATAGGGTTCTCCGGACTCCCTGGAGTAGGGAAGACAAGTATAGCGCGCGGGGTAGTATCCAAACTAGCACCCGATTGTAATGTAGAGTTAGTGAACGAATATGCTCGTCGGTACATTACTAAGTATGGGTTCCCTGAGGAGTTGTGGGAACAGATACGAATCACAGAGAATCAAGTTGATTGGGAGAATAGTATTGCGGCCGAAACAGATGTGGTCGTGACCGATAGCCCTGTCTTCCTTGGGCTAGTGTTTGCATTAGTATTTAAGAGGAAGAGTATCAAGGATGATATGTTATTGGGTGATTTGTTTAAGAAGTTGATAAATGAGAATAGGAAGAATCAATATGATCTAATTATTCACATATCTCAGAATAGGGAGGTAAAGGCTGATGGAGTAAGGCCTCCTATACATCTTGATCCCGAATGGAGAAAGAATACAGAGCATCTGATTATGAGTACGATACAGACGTTTCAACCTAAGAAGTGGATAGTACTCGAAGAAGATGATTATGATAAGAGGGTAACTGAATCCTTGAAATACATTAACGAAGTAAGGGGTAACAATGAGTAAAACAGAAGATCAACAAATGGCAAAGATAATTAAGAACACACAAAAGAAAGCAATTCAGGATATCAGTGAGAAGGAAGCATTAGCTAAGAGAATGATTAAAGATCTTCTTATTAAGGGATATAAAGTAGGGCAGATCGAAAGAGCATTTAGTTATGAAATTTCGGACAGCTGGATGTAAGTATGACTATAACTATGATACATGATTTTATAAATCCAAACGATCCTGCAAAGAGATCATATAAAGAAGTTAATCTTGAAAAGAAGCATAAAATTTCTGTAGGGTCCTTAATTGAATTAGAAACGGGGGTTCGATTATTTGTTGTTGGACATAATAGGGATTGCGATGGAACTCCACTATATTCGCTGTGTGCTGATAAAGATGATGTTATTGTACAGCAAGAGGGATTTGGTAATAATAAATGGCATCTCGGATATGGAGAAGAAGATTTAAAAGAAATTTCTAAATAATAAAAGTTTGTGATTCCTTAGAGTTAACTGAAGAACATTAAGTATCTTTAAAAATTGAGGTACTATGAGATTCTTACATTCTCTAAAAAGTCTAATCAAAATAGCATTACTAATAATGGTTGCTATGCTAGGGATATATTACTTTAAAGTAATATCGTTTTACATAGTATGGTACAGTATAAAGATCGTAGGGATAATAATAGCTATAGGATTAATATATCTCTTGTCTAAATACATTGGGTTTAAAAATCATCAAGGATAAAGTTATTAAGAGGTGACGTGATAGTCTGACAATGCGTGGTGGCCTTATGGCGTAGCTAGGAGGTTCGACCCCTCCGTTTGTTGTAGCATCAGCTACCCTCTTATTAAAACTAAAACATAACTAAATTAAATGATGAAAAAGATAAACACATTGGCAAGGATAAATAAATTATGACAATGAGAAAAAAGATTGAGCCAAAAGATTATTCAGTAGTAACCACATTCCTATTAATATTCTGGCAAGAGTGTATGATATGTGATAACGAATATGTGAGAGAACCCATGTGGAAGATATCTACGGAAATTATATATCGCCAAAGAATGGCTACTGAGTATAAATACGTTTGTAAGCACTGTTTAACTAATATTAAATATGCAGTAGATTTTACCAAGAAATATAAAGGACTAACGTGTAGAATATTCAAAGGTCCTCATGGTAGTCAAGCGATGGCAGAAAGAGAAGAATTGATAGAATCATATAGACTAAATTAAATGAAAAAGATATTAAACAAATTACTATGTAAGATTTTTGATCATGTATTTTATTTTGCTACACAGGATGCAGAAAAAGTAAAATGCAAACGTTGTGGTGAATGGTTTGAAAATGACGACGCATACGGAATGTGGATATGATAGATATGGACAAGTTGGCTAATAAATTACTTGAGATACAAGAACCTATCTCTATATTAGAATGCCGTAGCGGCTGGAGAGTTTTCCTTCGTACTGGATGGGATAAAGATGGTGAAGCTGTAGGTAAGAATATTGCATACAGTAGCGAATGTAATGGTAGTTTTATTAAAATGATTGAAACAGCATTAAGTATTGCGAGAAGGTAATATATGATAGAATTAACTGGTAAGTATACTAATGCAAAAATAATGATTGACGATGTGGAGCAACAATGTATTGCTCAGATCACTGGGTTCCTTAATCATCATGCATTTACTAATCCTGTAGCCATTATGCCTGATTGTCATGCAGGTAAAGGGAGCTGTATAGGGTTCACAATGGAGATGACTCCTGAGATAATCCCTAACATTGTTGGTGTAGATATTAATTGTGGAATGTTATCATTCTGTATAGGGAAGAATCTTAAAGTATCTCCAGAAGAACTTGATAAGCAGATACGTAATCAGGTTCCTTTTGGTATGAGAATGAACAACAATGCTGTTCTTAATATGAAGAGAGACTTTCCTTGGAGCCGCATAACCGCGCTCGCAGAGAAATTAACCATGGCATACATGACCAAGTTCGGTATTAGAATTGAACCTCCACAGTATACTTACGAATGGTTTCTTGAGAGATATAAAGCGATGGGTGCTAATATGACAAGGGTAATAAATTCAATCTCTTCTTTAGGTGGAGGTAATCACTTCATTGAGCTTGGGATAGATGAGAGTGGCAGCCATTGGGTAACTATTCATACTGGTTCCAGAAATCTTGGTAAAATCGTTTGTGAACATTGGCAAAGGGTTGCAGTAGAGAGAATGGGGACAGATCGTAGAGACAAGTTATCTAAAGAGATAAAAGAGATTCGTGAGAAGTATCCGAGTCAAGACATATCGGATAAAATCAAAGAAGCCAAGAATAAGTTACATCTTGGTGATAATATTAGTCTTAAAGGTTCAGAGTGGCTAGAAGGACAGGACGCTGCAGGGTATTTATTTGATATGATCTTTTGTCAAACATATGCAGATGTTAATAGAGAATATATAGCTCGTACTATCAAGAAGATATTAGGTGTAGATGAAGAAGAGGATAAGATTCAGACTTGTCATAACTTCATTGACTTCGAGGACTTCATGATTCGTAAAGGTGCTATCCGTTCATATGAGGGAGAGCGAATTGTTATTCCTTTTAATATGCAGGCTGGATTATTAATCTGTGAGGGTAAGTCTAATCCTGAATGGAACTATTCAGGACCGCACGGAGCTGGTAGGATAATGAGTAGAGGGGTAGCGAAAAGGGATTTAGATTTAGATAGATTTAAAGATCAGATGAAAGATATTTACTCTACTTCTGTAGGAACTTCTACATTAGATGAAGCTCCAGATGCGTATAAGGATCCAAAGATTATCGAAGACGCCATTGGACCTACAGCTACAATACTTAAGAGGGTAAAGCCAATTCTTAATATGAAGGATGCTACTGAACATAAGAGTTGGAAAGAGCGAAAATAAAAAGGAGCTTTATGAATAAATTTGATCTTAAAGAGCTTTTAAAATTAATGAAGATAGATTTAAAAGTTCGTCTTCTAGATCCTAATAAAGGGTTTAGACATTGTCTTGAAAAATATATTGCAAGAATCAAATCAGAACAAAAAAGGATTATGGCTAAAAAGAAAACTTTACCAGAACTGAAGATAGAAAGGGAAGAGCTTGGTAATCAGCAAGAAGCTATAGGCAAAAAGTTAATACGAAATTATAAGCAGATCGAAAAGCTCCTGGATAAAGAATCAGAAGAATTCGTAAAAAAGATACCAAAAACTCTTAGTCGGATATCAGCAGAACAATGGAAGTGGATTCTCAAAATGAATCACGAGATAAGTTCTCGGGTCAGATATGATTACTGCTCCCAACTTCTCGAGAAAGCAGGGCTCTATTCAAGTGGATTTCAAACGGAAACAGAGCAACGAGCATTTGTGATCGGTCTCTATTATAGCACAGAAGAGAAACGTATGAGAGTGATGAAAAAAAACTTTAAGATAATTATGCCACATCTTAAAGAGATTACAGTTAATGAAGTAAGAGGTAGAGAAATTGGAATTCCATTGCAAATCTTCTCAGATTCAATTGGCGACGACGTTACGCCAATTGCTTATATTAAGAAGAAGACTGGTAAGGTTCGTTTGTATACATGTAAGTATTCGGAGGTAAAGAAACTTAACTCTTTTGATGATCTAGTAGACTATTTTAGGAATGATATATAAATTTTAATGTAAAATATGTACTGGTTATTTAAGAACTCAAAAAAAATTGAGTTCTTTTTTTGTTTAATGTGACTTTCTGAAGAATCCTATGTAATATCAAATGAACGCAATTAAAACTTAATAAGGAGCACGTAATGGGTGACAAAGGAACAAAGAAAAAAGGAATGTTCAGCTTTCTGTATGAAGAGTCTACAGAGGCAGAAGTAAAGGTTGCACCTGCGGCTGAGGGGATTAAGGAAGAGGTAAAACCAACGTCTACTCTTTCTCAGCCTGTTATTAATAGTACTGTAGAAGTTGATGAGGAAATTCTCAGTCAGCTTTCTGAAGTATTGGAAGAGAGCAATCTTGAAGGTTATGATTACTTTGAGTTCCGTGGATCACTTGAGAATATGAAGAGTGTGATCCCTGGTGAAGCAGAAAGATTCAAAGGCGCCTTTGCAGCGGTGGCATCATTTGTAACTGTTGAGAGACTTCTTGAGACAGCTGATTACTATCTTACTAAGTTGGGTGAAAAAAATGGTGAATTCAAATCATATGTTGAAAGTATGTTTGCAGAAAAAGTACTTGCAAAAGAAGCCAAGGCTGAAGAGATTGATCAAGCAGTTGCCGCAAGAAACGAACAGATTACTCTTCTTAATAAAGAGATCAATGATCTCCAGGAAGAAAAAACAACAGCATTGAATGAAGCAATCACTGAGAAGGGTAAGATCGAGAAGGTTCAGATCAATTTTGGAACAGCATTGAAAAAGATTACAGAAGGAATCGGTGCTGACAAAACAAAGATTGGTACTTATCTAGCGACTACTCCAGAAGCAAAAGCTAAAGAAGAAGGAGCAAAATAATATGAATGATTTCAAACCTAAATCCTTTTGGGAGAAACCAGAGGGTACAACAGGAATGTTAGTTGCCGCAGGTGCAGTTGTTGGTGGCGGATTTGCTTTATATAAGTTCTTACCGTTCATTGTTGTTCTTTTAGATAATTTGTTTCATACAATATTATTAGGACTTGGAATAGCAGCAGTGTCATATGTTGTAATTGATCCAAGGATGCGTAATCTGTTGTTCTGGGGTTACAGTAGCATCATGAGAGGGGTAACTGGTGTATTCATTACAATAGATCCAATTGGTATTATCGAAACTTATGTTGATACTTTGAAAGATAATCTTAAAAAGATCGGCAGACAGACTGCAAATGTACGTGGTCAAATTGAAAGTTTAAATGGTGAGATCAAGACCAATAAACGAAAGATGGAAGAAAATTTCAGTATCGCTCAAGCTGCGAAGAAGAGTGGTAATTCAAAATATGCAATGAATGCAAAGCTTGCTATGCGATCATCTGGTAGACTTCAGAAATCAAGTGGTACGTTAAAAGAGTTGTTAGTTAAGCTTGAAGGACTATATCGTACACTTAATAAAACTGAAGAGACAGCAAAGTTTCTTATTAGTGATATAGAAGACGAAATTCAGATCAAGAAGCGTGAAAGAAAAGCTATTCTTGCTGGACATAGTGCGATCAAATCAGCTATGAAGATAATTAAACCTGAAGATGATAAACGTCTCATGTTTGATAGAGCTCTTGAGTTCATGGCAGAGGATATCGGTAATAAAGTTGGTGACATCGAACACTTCATGGAGATCAGTGAAGAGTTTATGAATGGTGTAGACCTTCAGAACGGTATTTGTGAAGAAGACGGCTGGAATCTTTTAGAGTCTTGGGAGCAGGAAGAGTCCGCTCTACTTGGAGACGAAAAGACTCAGATTCTTAAAGATGCAAGTAATGACTTCAAGGTATTGGATTTAGATAATACACATACTAAGGTAGACCCTAGTAATCGTAAAAGTCAGTTCAAAAATTTATTTTAACCTTTAAAAGGAGTGCAGTATGGCAAGAATGAAGCCAGCAGCAAAATTCGGATTGATACTACTTGTTGTAGGTAGTATTGTAGGAGGTCTTATCGGCCTCAACAAAGCAGGAGTATTAGCTCCTGAAGGTCAGCAAGCAGGTAAAGGAAATGTTCCAAAGGGAATGTTCGGATCCAAAAGTAGCGGTGGCGATGATGTTATTAAAATCGGAGTTGTTACTTGGGGTGGTTATGCAGGTGGACAGTATTTTAATAATGGATTCAATGCATCAGCTAATTCTCGTTTCACAAAAGAGTATGGCATTAAAGTTCAGTTCAAAGTAATTGATGACTTTGTTGCAAGCCGTGCAGCCTGGAAAGCAGGAGAAGTCGACTTACTTTGGTGTACAATTGATGCATTCCCAACTGAAGTGGGTGGTCTTAAAGCCTACGATCCTAAGTTTGTATTTCAAGCAGACTGGTCAAGAGGTGGAGATGCTATAGTTGTAGCGAGGGGTATTAATACTGCAAATGATCTATTAGGTAAGAAAATCGCAGTAGCGTTTGGTACTCCTTCTCATACATTTCTATTATACGCTCTTGATGCAGGTGATTTAAATTACACTGATGTAGACGTTGTTGAAGTAAGTAATGCAATCGATGCAGCAGCAATATTCAAAGCAGGTAAGGTTGATGCAGCAGTTGTATGGTCTCCAGATGATGAAGATTGTGTAAAGAACGTAAATGGTGCCAAAATTTTAATGAATACCAAGAAAGCTGGTTACATTATTGCAGATGGTTTTTTTGCGAAGAGTTCATATATAGAGTCTCACAGATCAGAAATGAAATCATTAGTTGAAGGTTGGATGAAAGGTGCAGCTGAGATTAATGCTTCAGATGCAGCTAAGCGTAAAGCCGCTCAGATTTTATCAGCTGGTTTTGGTTCTGACATAGATGAGACATTCTGTTACAATGCTATTAATAACGTAAGGCTTTGTACATACACGGACAATCAGAAGTTCTTCAGTATGATACCTGGTGGTCAGATGACTGGTAGACGTCTTTATGAGAAGATGGGTAAACTCTACAAGATGATTAATCTTGTAAAGGGTCAGCTTCCTGA